>Ga0194055_10000664_pt1 | contig 27856 bp, 18 predicted proteins | sample SepL449m_MetaG_FD_155482 | JGI IMG/M metagenome (GOLD analysis project Ga0194055, IMG submission 155482) | Anoxic zone freshwater microbial communities from boreal shield lake in IISD Experimental Lakes Area, Ontario, Canada - Sep2016-L442-9m | ecosystem: Environmental > Aquatic > Freshwater >... | reverse complement strand
ATATTAATCAGCAGTTTGCGTCTGACTCTGCGTTTGGGCTTCGAAAAGCATTTGATTGACATTGGGGATTGGAGATCTGTATATTCCGATGGAACTGATCGGCGGTAGCCGATGTTTATGTCAGAGAGCGGTGCGGACGATCCTGACCGTTTCCGGTTGCGGGACTCACTGTGTCTCTGCACAACTCCGTGGTCCATCCTTTGGAGACTGATCGATGCTGGTGATCCCTGGCCAATATGGTAAAGACACGTGCGACGGGTTCAGTCGTCGAGCATTGCTGCAAGTGGGTGGCGCGGCACTCGCCGGTCTATCTCTTCCCAACCTTCTCCGCAACGAAAAGTTGCATGCCGCCGAAGATGATCGCTACGGTGGAGCAGGGTTTGGCAAAGCCAAGCATGTGATCCTCGTGTATCTCCAAGGTGGACCCAGTCACCTGGATTTGTGGGATCCCAAGCCGGATGTTCCTGATAACGTCCGCAGTGTGTTCAAGCCCATCGATACCAAGTTGCCTGGCATTCAGTTCAGCGAACTGCTCCCCAAGCTGGCTCAGGTGATCGACAAGACGACGCTCTTGCGAGCCGTCAGCTATACACCGAATGGTCTGTTCAATCACACCGCAGCCATCTATCAGATGATGACGGGCTATACCGCCGACAAGGTCAGTCCTTCCGGTCAGTTGGAACCACCAAGTCCCAAGGACTTCCCGAACTGGGGTTGCCATGTGATCAAGGCCAAGCCGCCTGAAGTCCCGATGCTTCCCTACGTCATGATGCCACGCCCGTTGCAGGAGAGTGGTGTGATCGGCAAGGGGGGAACCGCCGGGTTCATGGGCCGGGCCTTTGATCCGTATACCCTGTATCCCGTCGGTGACGACATGGATATGACCAAGATGGACCGGATCAAGGTCGACGACCTACAACTGCGGGCCGAAGTCCCTCAGGATCGCATGGCTCGACGGGCTCAACTCCGCGAGACCGTCAATGCTGGTCTGAACGATCTCGACAAGGCTGTGGGCAAATATGCCCTGGACGAGTACTACGGCAAGGCTCTTTCGCTGGTTCTGTCAGGTAAGGCTCGTGAAGCCTTTAACCTGGGGGCCGAGTCGAAAGAGATGCGAGAAAAGTACGGCAATAACACGTTCGGCCAAAGCTGCCTGCTCGCTCGACGTCTGATCGAAGCGGGAACTCGCGTGGTTCAGGTTAACTGGCCAAAGGTTGCCAACAGCGACAATCACTCGTTCGATGTTCACGTCGGTTTGTCGGGACGTATGAAAAACCAGTCCGGCCCAATGCTGGATGCTGGCCTGTCCGGTTTGATCTCGGACCTCGACGATCGCGGCCTGCTCAAGGACACGCTGGTCCTGGCCGTTGGTGAGTTTGGACGCAGTCCAAAACGAGGGGTCAGTACCTCGGGCAACGGAAACAGTGATGATGGTCGCGATCACTGGCCATACTGCTATACCGGCTTGATCGCTGGTGCCGGGGTGAAGCGCGGGCTCGTCTGGGGTAAGTCGGATCAGACGGCTTCGGCTCCCGTCGAGAATCCCGTTCATCCGATCGAACTGCTCGCCACGATTTATCACAGCGTCGGCATGAACCCGCGCCGCACCGTCTACAACCATCTCAACCAGCCGCGCGAGATGGTCAGTGCCGATGCCGTGACCGGGATCTTGTCGTAACTTTTCAGCTTCGAAAGATTCTGCGTCCGTACTTACGGAGGCTGAGTCGAATTTGAGGAATTGATTCAAGCCCGGCACTGAAAGGTGCCGGGCTTGATCTGCCTTGGGAGACTGCGAACGTGCTTGACTTGCTGACAAATTCCCATCGACTTTGTGACGGGATCTCGCGGCGAAACATGCTGCGTATCGGCGCTCTTGGAGTCGGTGGTCTTTCGATGGCCGATCTGTTTCGCCTGCAGACAGAAGCGGCGGAAACGTCGGAATACCGGACCAGTCCCTCACGCAAGTCGGTGATCCTGCTCTGGCAGAACGGTGGGCCATCGCACCTGGAAACTTACGATCTGAAGCCGAACGCGGTTCGTGAAGTCCGCGGGCCATTCTCGCCGATCAAGACGAATGTCCCCGGGATCGATATCTGCGAACTGTTGCCGATGCACGCGAAGATCGCGGACAAATTCTCGCTGATCCGATCCTGCTCACACAACTATGCCGGTCACAACGACGGGATTCCCGTCATGATGAGTGGTTATCCCAACTGGGACGAGTCTCGTAACGAGTCCGTTCATCCGGAAATCGGAGCGGTAGTTAGCCGCGCCTTCGGTCAGTGCCGCGGTGGTGTCCCTGTCGCGTGCGGGATGGGAGCAACTCATTACAGCTATGTCCCTACGACGGCGACCGGTTACTGGAGCAACATGTACCGTCCCCCGACGGTCAGCGAAAAGGGATTACTGAACGCCACGGCGACTGTTGATGGACGCCGGCTGGATGATCGCCAGCAATTGCTCGGTCAAGTCGATCGCCTTCGCTCGGACCTCGACAAAGGGGTCATGAGCTCCCTGGACGCCTTCAATCGTCAGGCCTTTGAAATCATTGCCGGTGATCGGGCACGAGCGGCGTTTGATCTGTCCCTGGAAGATCCGCGAACACGTGCTCGTTATGGCGAGGGGTGGGCTCAGCAGGCATTGCTGGCACGTCGACTTGTCGAAGCAGGCGTCAGCTTTGTTACCGTCGGAGTTCCTGGCGGTAATGAGATCTACAACTGGGACGATCACGCTGTCAACGGTGACCTCCCCACAGCGATGCGAGAACGCTTGCCGGGACTCGACCAAGCCGTCACCGCGTTGATCGAAGACATCTATCAGCGAGGACTGAACGACGACGTGATGGTGATCGTCTCTGGTGAATTTGGACGGACGCCGCGCGGTAATGAACAGAAGGGAAGCCGCGACGGTAAGATCAACTGGGGTCGCGACCACTGGCCACATGCCATGTCGATCCTGGTGTCGGGCGGTGGAAAGCGGATGGGACAGGTGATCGGTGCGACCAATTCCAAGGGTGAGCATCCGATTCAGCGCGAGCTGACGCCACAGAATTTCCGCTCGATGATCTTCCAGCATCTGGGGATCGATTACCGTCAGACGTACGTTGATCAGGCGGGACGCCCGATCCAGATCTCGTATGGTGATCACATTCCTGAATTGGCGTAGCGCCGCTTCTGTCCGGATATCGCGTGAGAATCTTCGTCTCCGAGTTCATCACCAGTGGGGCCTTAAGCGGCGAATCGCTGCCGCCGTCGCTGCTGCGTGAAGGAGAGGCAATGTGTTCTGCGATTGTCGCAGATCTGGCCGCACTGCCGGATGTCAGCGTTGTCACAACGCGTGACCAGCGACTGACCAGTCCGGCACAGACTCTGAATCAAAAAATCACGTATGAATCTGTAGCGACGGTGGCGGGCGAAAATGCGGCCTTTGACCGATTGGTGACGGACTGTGATGTCTCCATTGTGATTGCTCCCGAGACAAACGGCGTGCTGGCAAACCGAGTGCAACGTGTCATCGTTCAAGGGCGTGAAGCATTGAACTGCCATCCGGAGGCCATTCGGCTTTGTGCTGACAAGCTGAAACTGGCTGAGCATTTCACTTCGCTTAAGATTCCAACGATTCGCACTAATCTTGCTGAGTTGGCAAGGGAACCTTGGGGACAACTGGAATCAGGCTGCGTTCTGAAGCCACGTGATGGTGCAGGGTCCTGGTTGACGTTTGGGATTCCGTATCACGATTCGACTGCATGGCAGACGGCCGTGAGTGAAGTGGCCTGCAGTGGCATGACTGATCGAATGATCGTTCAGCCGTGGATCACTGGACGAGCATTATCGGTGGGTTGCCTCTGTCGTTCGTCAGGTCAGATCGAAGTCTTGCCGATCGCCTGTCAGCGGCTGTCCGACGATCGCTTTGAATATCGAGGTGGCGAAATCCCGGCAGTCTTGTCGCTTGAGTCGCGGGAACAGATTGAAGCACTCGTAACGCGAGCCTGCGAATCGATCCCGGGACTGCGAGGTTATATCGGGATCGACCTGCTGCTTCCTGATGGTGAGCCGACGAATGCCCTGATCGTTGAAATCAATCCAAGGCTGACGACATCGTATGTCGGGTACCGCCAGGCCTGTCATTCGAACCTTGCATCGCGGATAATCCATCTGGGAGATTGGTCGACACGTCTGACGTGGAAGGCTACGAAGGTCGTGTTTCAAGCAGACGGAAGCCACGTTTAAAGGGAGTATCCCGTGACGGATCGCTTTGCCTCGATCGAAGACGTTCGTGCCGCTGCGGATGTGATCCGTCAGCATGTCAGCCCGGCTCCGTTGATCCGTTCGTATGCTCTGGAACGGGAATTGAAACTGGCCACGAATCGCCGCGTCTGGATCAAGGACTATGGCTGGACTCCGGTCGGATCGTTCAAGCTGCTTGGGGCGTTAAACTGGATGAGCCACAATCTGGAGCACGTGGGCGATCGTCCCGTCGTTGCTCATTCGTCCGGGAATTTTGCTTCGGGAATTTCGTTTGCGGGCATGCGGTTTGGTAAGCGAGTAATCGTCGTGATGCCAGACACGGCACCCAAAGTGAAATTCGAATTGACCCGTTCGTTCGGGGCCGAAATCCGTACATACAACATCGCGCGGGATCACGAAACGGGTGAACGTGACAAACTGGCTAAGGAGATTGCCGAAGGAGAACTCGCCGTTCAGGCCTCGCCCTACAACGATTTGCATGTGATCGCCGGCAACGGAGTGGGGGGGCTGGAAATCGTTGAAGAACTACAGCGAACGGGCCGCCATGCGTCACATTTCTTCTGTCAGGTCAGCGGTGGAGGAATCATGGCGGGCCATGCACTGGCAATCGCGAATGGATTTCCTGCAGCAAAGATTATTGGGATCGAGCCGGCGGGGGCGGACGACTTCCGTCAATCGCTGGAAGCTGGACGCCGCATCCGTGTGGAACGCCCGGTCAGTATTTGTGATGGTCTGTTGTCCTACGACGTTGGAGAACAGAACTGGCCAATCATGCAGAAGCTGGTTTCGAGTGTCATTGCTGTTCCCGACGAGACCACGCGCGAAGCGATGCGATGGCTCTACGACCGCCATGGCCTGCGGACAGAGCCGTCAGGAGCCATCGCCACGGCAGCAGTTCTGAGCGGGACAGCGGACCTCGACGGAGACGGAGATCTGGTGATCGTGCTGAGTGGACGCAATGTTGACGAGTCGCAATTCCGGAAATGGATTGGAGCTGAATAAGCGTTCTGGACTATTCATCTTGTCGAGAAGTTTGAGTGTGCGACCTCGACGCCAGGATCCAGGCGTCGCATCAGGAAGTTGTCACTCAATGGGCTTCGTAAGAATTCGATGTCCAATCCAAAACATTATCCGCTACAACCGTCAGCATCGAATTTTCTTGCGTGCTTAACCACTGCTACCTGTTCTGCCCAATGGGTTTGTGTCAACAAGCCGTGGTTCCCGGCAACCCTTGCGCGAGCGGATTTTCCGTCGAAGCAGTTGACCTCAACGTGAGAATTCCAGCGCCAATGGAAATTCGACAACAGAGTCACAAAAAAACTCGTGCTAGAGTTGCTCAATGCGACACACGTCTCGGTTTGACCTGTCATGAATTTTCAGTGGTAAACCGTCGCGGCAATACATTCGACTGCAATCGGGCATTGAGGGGAGTGGACGACTATGGGGTTCTTGAAACGATTCTTCAAGAACACGTATCGCGATGGCGAGCCAAAACATGGTGGCAGCAGCTTCGAAAACCTAAGCGAAGAACAGCTGGAAACTCACCTGAAGATCGCCCGATACGGTTCATTTACACTGACGGACGCCGTCCGTCCGTCGTATGACCTGCAAGTCGTGCCTCAGGCGGGCTACCGCCACGACTCGTACCACGATCGCGAAACGGGGATCAAGATTCCGGTCATCATGGCTTCGGCCAGCCGGGAAGTTTTGACTGACCTGTTCTTTGATCTGCTCGATCCGCTGGGCAATGCTGTCGACATCGTGCTTGAAACCAGCCATGAACGTCGCGGTGGACATGAAGATCTTTACCGTGAAGACATCGATCTGCCCGTCCTGAAAAGCATGCTCTACGATTTCGAAGACTTGCTGCTGAACGATGGCTGCAGCGGCCTGGCAGTGCTGAACCCCAATATTCCGATGGAAGTTCAGTTTGACGAACACAAACTGATCATCCTGTACGGACATGAGCTGGTCGAGTTTGAAGACATCCTGGACGACTACGGTCTGGTCTGTCGCGAAGATATCAAGTTCATCACCGAAGCTGAGCATGTTCATTCGTCGACCGAAGAGTTCGCTCGAACGTTCGAACAGATGAAATACCGTCTCGGCATCGACGAAGACTGATACCCAGTTCAATCAAGAACCACGCGGCAGGCTGCTGCGTTCACGGAAGATGGACCTTCGGACGCCTCTACCGCGAAGACCACAATCGGTTGTGGCCTTCGCACCCTCCCTTCGCACGCCGGCGCACCCCCGCGCTGAGTCTGGAGACCATCGTGCGCCTGTACCTGACGTTTGTACTGCTAGCCTTCGGTGGCGTTGCCTATCTCTGGAACAGCCATCCTGTTTCTCCGGCTGCTGAAACTGCCACCGATACCGATAACGATCGGCATTTATTTGACTGGCAACAGGCCGGCGATCCACTGAACGCCATTGCGCGTGATGCCTCCGCGGCTTTGGACGAAGCTCCACTGATCGTGCGCGACACGATCAACACCACGCGTACAGAAATCACAACCGTTCTTGATGAATTCGTCCGAGTGAACGGAACCACCAACGCGACACCTGCCCCGACGGATGACATCGTCGCACAGTCTGGACTTTCTGAGCCTGGGCTTTCTGAGCCGATTCCGTTCGCCTCGAGTGAATCGGCCTCGTCCGACATTGAGCCGGCAGATGCTGCTTCCGCGTCCGGTAATGCGGGTAATCCTCGCGCTGGCGAACAGCCGCTGGAAGCGACATCCAACGAACCGAAATCTGCCAATGGCAAACCCGCAATCAATGAAGCGACTCTTGTGACCAAGAAACCTGGCACAAAGACGGAAACGCCGCGAACTCGCGAACCAGTCACTGCCAGTAAGCCCTCCACAGAGACTCGGCCAAAGTCCGAGCTTCTGCCGAGCGGAAAATTGCCTGAGAAAACTGCTCCCATTGTCGATTCCGGCTGGAACGTCGTTGCGAAGAGTACCAGTGGAATGCCGATGCACACCCGTCAGTTTGGGCGACAGGGGCCGAAGACAATGATCGTCGCTGGTCTGGATGGTCGTGATCTGGTGGCTTCCGGCTGGAACGATGAGCTCGCGGACGCATTGTCACAGAAGAAAGACTTATTGCAGTCGAACGAAGTCCTGGTCTTCCGCGCAGGGAACCCCGATGGCCTAACGAACCGGTCGCCCGTCAATCCTCGCTCTGTCATGATCAACCGAAATTTTCCCGGCCGCCGGTTCCGCCGTCTGCCGGATCGATCCTCAGGGACAGGTCCATCCAGCGAAGTGGAAACTCAGGCGATCGTGGATTCCTTATCGACTTTTCGACCACAACGACTGATTCATCTGACTTCAACCACCGGTCCATCGACCATCGTCTATAATCGCGCCGCAAAAGATCAGGCGATTGATCTGGAACAGCGGTTTCAATGGAAAGCGATTCCATTTGATGGCGATCAGATGCCAGGCTCGCTGGAAGACTATGCGGATGGAACACTGGACATCGCGGTGCTGACGTTGCGACTGAATTCCGGTCCCGATTGGCAACAGGCGTGGCAGAAGCATTTGCCAGGCGTTCTGTCAGCGATTCAAGGAAAGACGCCACTGCTTTCCGTCTCGAACGGACCAATACAAACAAAGCCTGAACGAAACGGATCGCCAGTACGATTGGACGAAGAACCGGCACCTGTCAAGAAATCGCAGCGTGGGTACGAGGAACTTCCTCCTCCTCCACGGTAAGCGATTGCGGTAAACTCAGGCGATGGCCACTGACGATTCTCACCGCCGACGAATTGGAAGCTACTATACGCCGGACTGGATTGCACGCTGGATGGTTTCCAGCGTACTCCCCGACGGATTCGTTCGCCCGCGACCGTCTCTCACAATCCTTGATCCCGCCTGCGGCGACGGGGCCTTTGTCCTGCCGCTGCTGGACCGACTGGCCGAGCAGTTGTGTGTGACGAACGAAGACTCACTCTCCCGCCTCCAAATCGTCCGCGATCACGTCTACGGCGTCGATTCGGATCCTGAGGCAATTCATCGCGTTCGACAACGCGTTTCTGAATGGATCAGTGCCCAAGCGTCTTCTCAGGAAGTCGAACGAGTTCTGACCAGTCATTTTCCTTGCGGCGATGCGCTGCTTGGCAATGACTGGACGAACCCGGAACAAATCCCCGCAGTCCACGATCATCGGGTAATTGACTGGGGAGAGTCATTTCCGTCCGTTGCGGTGGCGGGTGGATTCGATCTGGTGATCGGGAATCCTCCCTATCGGCGCGAACGAGATTCAAAATCCGACTTTGATCGAATCGCTACGTCATCGCTGGGACGGTGGCGTGAACCGCGGATGGATCTCTGGCACTACTTCCTGCATCGTGGGCTGGATCTGCTCAAGCCGGGCGGAAGACTCGCCTATATCGTGAACAGCTACTGGATCAGCGCGACGAGTGCCAAACGTCTGCGAGAACGCGTCGCCAGTGAAACGACTCTGGAAGAAGTCGCGATGCTCGGAGCGGCCCCGTTGTTTCAGGGTGTTTCCGGCCAGCACATGATCTTTCGACTCTGCAAACAGGTCGAACCGGACACCCCGTGCCGGGTTCACGATCTTTCGAGCTTCAGTCAGGACCAGATCAAGATCCGTCTTTCACAAGAAGTCACAGAACCTCGTACGATTCCACAAACTGAACTCTGGGGTGGGAATCAGCGACAGCTTCAAATCAGCGAGTCTCGCATCCAGGCCAGTGGACCACTCCTCGGAGACTTCTACGAAGTGAGGCAGGGGATTGCCGAAAATCCGCCGTTTGTGACGCGGAAGGCCGCGTTGGAACTCGGTGACACCGAGTTGGCAGGACGCGGAGTGTTTGTGCTGACCGATGCAGAGGTGGACAGCCTGAGATTGAACAGCAAGGAACGAGAATTACTTCGTCCCTATTACGCCCTGTCGGCGATTGAGCGATTTCAGGTGGCAGCTCTGCCAACCCATCAATTACTCTACCTGACCCGGCAGACTGCACCGACGCTGGAGGAGATTCCACAACTGTCTCGACATCTGGAGCAGTTCCGGGCAATCCTAATTCGACGTCGCGAAGTCCGATCAGGCCAGATCGCCTGGTGGCATCTGCACTGGCCGCGCGAGGAGCGACTTTTTACGTCGCCGCGAATCTTATCCCTGCAAATGGGTGCAACTCCGCGGTTCGCTTATGCCCAGCAACCAGCCTACGTCGGTTTCTCAATGCACGTGATTACCTCTCCAGCGACTCAGACGGTGCAGCCGAGTCCCTCGCTCCCCGCGCTGACTGCAATCTTGAATTCGTCACGGGCACAGCGTTGGTTCGAGTCACACGCCAAGCACCGGGGGGCTCATCTGGATATCAGCGGAACGATCCTGAAACAATTTCCGCTGCCCGCGAATTCGCAACCGGACACTGAAAACGACCTGGTACGACTGACGCAATCCTGGCCGACGCAACCTGATTCGGAACCCGAATCGCAATTGAATCGGCTTGTGGATCAATGGTACGGAGTCCCCACATGATCTGTTGCGGACGAGATCAGGTCTTATCCCACGGTTGTCGGTACGGTCGAGACAGCATAGCGGTTGCGTCGTCATCACCGACAATCGTTTCCTTGACGGGATCCCACTGAATCTTGCGGCCGAGGCGAGCGACAATGTTGCCCAGGTGACAGACCGTTGCAGACCGATGACCAATCTCGACATCACAAATCGGCAGCTTCCGGGTGCGAATGCAGTCCAGGAAGTTGGCGTGGTGATTGGGGCTCTTATAAAGGTGGACATCGTTCTCGCCGAGGGGTTGCTCCAGAATTTCGGCAGGATTGCCGCTGATGCGGCCTCGGTCGACGCTGATACGTCCTTTATCTCCGATAAATGTCACAGCTCCCTTGATGTCCGCCTGATCCTGTCCGAGTGTCAGCTTGACGCCGTTGGCATAGGTGTAAACCAGGCGGCAGGCGGATGTGACTTCGAAGAATTTCTCCGGATGAAATTCCGCTGTCCCTTCCACGGAAACAGGTCCGGAATCGTCCATTCCCAGTCCCCATTGAACGATGTCCAGATGATGAGCTCCGAAATTCGTCATCTGTCCCCCGGAATAATCCCAGAAGAACCGAAAGCTGTAGTGAACTCGTTTCTGGTTGTACGGACGCTGCGGCGCCGGGCCCAGCCACAGGTCATAGTCCAACGCGGCGGGTGGATCCGAATCTGGAACCGGCTTTCCAGAGAAATTGCACTTGGGAATCGCCACATGGACTTCGCGGATTGTCCCCAACTTGCCAGAACGAACGAGTTCACAGGCCTTGCGAAACCGGTCGTCAGATCGTTGTTGTGATCCCGTTTGAACGATCCTGTTGTTTGTTCGAGCGGCATTGACCATCCGGCGACCTTCAGCAACCGTCAGCGATAACGGCTTTTCGCAATAGACATCCTTACCAGCCTGGCAGGCGTGGATTGTCGTCAGGGCGTGCCAATGGTCCGGGGTCGAGATCACCACCGCATCGATATCTTTTCGTTCAAGCAACTTTCGATAGTCACGAACCCCTTCGGTTTGATGCCCCTTGTCTGACAGAAACGTCACGGCCTTCGCGAGATGATCGCTGTCAACATCACAGACGACTGCCGGGCTGACTCCCTTTCCCAGAAATGCATTCAGGTTGCCCATCCCCTGTCCACCCAGACCGATATGAGCCGTCACAATTCGTTCGTTCGCGCCAAAGGCCGTCGAAGGAACGATATACGGAGCAGCAAACAATGTTGAGGCCGCCAAAAACGAACGTCGACTCAGTCGGAGTTGCGACATGTCGTGTGCAAAGATCGGCGTAGATTTCATGGAAGTCGATTCCTCAACAAGGTGATGGTCGCTGCTGGATCGCAAAAGATCACAGTCTTGCGGTGCCGACGGAAGCCTCAACTATGGACGTTGGAATTCTACAGTACGAACGTGCAAACCTGAATCCAGTGACAATGGGATGGACAGAAATACCGCGGCAAATCATGCTCTTCCGCGCCACCGCTTTTCTACCATTGAAATGATTGCGATTTTCGAAATGCCCTGGACTCCTCGCCGTAGTGTCATCGTGCTGATTATTGTCTCAACGATCGTCAGGCTCTGTTGGGCAGCCGGGATGGAACTGGGGAATGATGAAGCCTACCACTATCTGTATACGGTCTATCCCGATTGGAGTTACTTCGATCATCCTCCCATGTTGATGTGGATCGCCACGGCAGGACGAATTCTTTGCGGCGGCTGGCTCAGCACCTTGTCGTTGCGTCTCGGGTTTGTGGTGCTGTTTGCGGGAAGTACCTGGGTCCTGTTCGATTGGGCCCGCCGATGGTTTGGGGACTGGTCCGGCTTCTATGCCGCTCTGGCGATGAATCTGGCTCCATACTATGCAGCGGCCGCGGGCGCCTTCATTCTGCCGGACGGACCATTTCTGTTCTTTGCCCTGCTGACACTGCGAGCCCTCACTTTCGCCTTGTTTGAGCCATCAATCGATGGCGTCAAGTTACGCGTGACCAGTGATCCCTCGGGATGGTCGGCCCTGCGGGCCTGGATCGGGGTTGGCCTCGCCTGCGCCGGTGCAATGGCGAGCAAATATCATGGAGTTTTGTTGCCTCTTTCCACGGTGGCCTACGTCATTGTGACTCCGCAAGCGTGGAGAATTCTGAAAACGCCGGGACCTTATCTGGCGGCGATACTGGGGGCCGCAGGATTGACTCCGGTATTGATCTGGAACTCACAGCATCACTGGGCATCGGTCGCATTTCAGGGAGGGCGAGCTCTGGGGGCGGAATTCAATCCTGCGGGACTGGCCGCGATGGTGTTTGGACCGATTGGTTATTTGCTTCCCTGGATCTGGTTTCCCGCAGTGGCCGCTCTTGTCATGCGATTGAGTCGATATCGCGACCTGAAAGGGATCGATCGCTTTCTTGTCTGCCAGTCACTGTTACCGCTGACTCTGTTCTTCTGTGTCTCGTGCGTGCGACCCATTCTGCCGCATTGGCCACTGATCGCGTTTGTTCCGCTCTTACCTTTCGTTGGGGCCCAATGGGCCGAAAATGCCGCCCGCGATCCTCGACTCGTTCGACGCTGGGTCGTCTTCATGTCAGTGGCTGTCTTGATGATCGCCGGGCTATTTGCGACTCAGGCTCGTTTCGGGGTGATCGACTTCCCCTGGAGTAAAGACCCTGCCCGAGAAATCAGCGGATGGGAATCGATCGGTCACGAATTGGAATCGCGGCACCTGCTCGATTCACCGGACACGTTCCTGATCACAAGTCATTGGTATGAGAGTGGACAACTGGCGTTTAGCATCCGCAATCGAGTCCCGGTTGTCTGTTACAATCAGGGGGATGCTCGAGGTTTCGCTTACTGGAGCGGACCGGACGAATGGATTGGCAAAAACGGGCTACTGGTGACCGTCGAAGAAGTACCGAATCTGGACGTCTATCGCCCTTACTTTCGCAGCATCGAACTGGTCGACACCTTTCGAATGACTCGCTCAGGTAAGCCTTTTCGACCAGTGCAAGTGCACCTCTGTAAAGACCAGCTGCGAGCATTTCCGTTTACATATGAAAGCAGAATCAAAGTCAGCGAGATCACCGGTCGACGGCCGGATTGATCAATGGTGCTTGACGGCTCGAGTGCTGGCGACGAGCGAAGCGCGTTGGGCTTCCAGACGGTTCAGCTGAGGTTTGCTGAGGTCTATCGTCGATTGACTGGCCACCAGTGTTTGCCGGACCCCGTCCAGTTTCGCCAGGGTTTCCTGACGCTGCTTGGCGATCTTTCGCTGCAACCGATCTCCCCCGCGGATTCGCGTTTGAATCGCCAGTTCCTCGGCATGCAGACGAGCAGACTCCTGTTCGCGAAATGCCGCTAGTTCCGCGTCGGCCTGCCGGGAGGCAGCCCGCTTTCGCTGACGCTCCCGAATCGATTCATTCTGATCTTCGGACGGCTGATTCAGCCTCGCTCGCATCTGTTCACGAGCTTTGCGATCCGATTCGATCTGCCGGAATTGCTGGGAAAGATTTTGTTTCTGCAAAGCTTCGAAATTCTTGACGATATCAGCCGAACGGGCGAGTCGTGCCTGGGTGTGGCTGGCGAGATCTGCCTGTTCCTGGACGACAGACGCATGCCACTTTTCGACGACGGACAGGTCCACGTCAAATCGTGACAGTTCAGACTCCAGGCATTCGATCTGTGCTTCGGCCAATTCCGCCGCACGCTGTGCCGCCGCCAATTCCGTCGAAATTCGACTGAGCTCATGCTTGGTGGAATCGAGTTCCTTCTGGTGGTCTCTGACGTCATTTTCAGTGCTGGAATCGGCAAGGGGGATTGCCACCGCCGATTGGGGAGACTCAACGGGCACTGTTCGAATCGAACTCGCAAAGCGAGTTGGCCGCTTTTTCGCGGGTGGAATTCGGGCTGCGGGATTATCAAAGAGCAGAACACCGACCAGCAACGCACAGCCGCAGATCAGCAGCAGGGGATGCGCCCAGGGGCGAGAGTGAGCGGGGCTGTCCATATCAACGAATTCCTGTCAAACGCCGCGAGGAAGCGTCAGTAGGCGGCATCGATCGTATCGGCCGTTGGGGTTGTAGGGCACTACAAGTGGCGTTATTCCCGCTTCCGTCGTTATGACCTGCACGCCTTACCACAGGCACTTACGGTGAACAGTGACTGCAGACTCAGATTCACGCTCTGCAAAAAGCGTGAGGACACTTGACCAAGAATTCGAGGGGCATCCATCAAATGACACATCAAAATGCTTTATCGTCCCAGTTCCCATTGGCGTTCCGGACACTGTTTTGAGTCGTCACTGATTGTCGAAGGGCAAGTGTCCATCGCACCGCAGATCTCGTCGAGTGAATCTGTGAGGAGCAGGCGATCAAAGTCGACCTGGCTGATAGCACCGTGCCCCAGGAGCGTGGACTTGAGAAAATCGAAGATGGGCTGCCAGTACGCGACCCCGACAAAAACCAGTGGAAACTGATTGATCTTTCCAGTCTGGATCAGGGTCGCAGCCTCAAAGGCTTCGTCCAGGGTCCCGAACCCGCCGGGGAAGATCAGGAATGCCTGTGAATACTTTACCAGCATCACTTTCCTGACAAAAAAGTGCTGGAACAGGATCATTTTATCGAGGTACGGGTTGGGTCTCTGTTCGACCGGAAGCACGATGTTACAGCCGATCGATCGTCCGCCGACGTCTTTGGCTCCTCGATTCGCTGCTTCCATGATACCGGGGCCGCCACCCGTCATCACGGTGAACCCCATCCGGGCCATCTCCGCACCCGTTTGTCGCGCCAACTCGTAATAGGGATTGTCCGAGCCGAATCGAGCCGAGCCGAACACTGTAATACAAGGACCGGTGGACCGCAGTGCGCGATATCCTCGGACGAATTCCCAACCGATACGGACCAGATCTACGAACTCGACGAACCGGGATCGGGGACCTTCGAGCAGATGAAAGTCCAATCGGTGCGCGGATTTTCCTTTAGGACGGATGACGAGTGGTTGATCTGATTTGGGAAGGAAAGTCGACATGATTTCATCCCGAGGATGCGAGGTGCCTGTCCGGGAGATATGATCGAAGTCCAGATGTGCTGCAAGAGCGAATCCAGTGGGGCGCTCTTCGACTCGTAAATCCGTCCGGGGGGCGGATTTCAAATAGTACGTTCCAACGGAATTAAACGATCAATGACGAATCACGTTGAAATTGGCGGAGTCCGTCTTTACCTGAGCCAACCCGATGAATCTGCCGGAGAATGGATTGGTCAACGCGAAATCCTGATGCAACTGCTGGCCTGCTGGCTGGTCGTCGATGAAAAAGACATGCCTCTGTCACCCCGTATCGTGGGGACACCCGGCATCGGCAAAACGACGCTCGCCATTTCTGCGGGGCGAACACGGAATCAGGATCTCTACATTTACCAATGCACGTCGGATACGCGCCCCGAAGACCTGCTGGTCACCCCGGTACTCGCCGAAAGCGGTAAGATCAAGTACCACGCTTCGCCACTCGTGACCGCGATGGTCCAGGGTGGGATCTGTATCCTCGACGAAGGGAACCGGATGAACGAGAAGTCGTGGGCCAGCCTGGCACCACTGCTCGATCACCGGCGCTACGTCGAATCAATTGTGGCGGGGATTACGATTCACGCCCATAAGGACTTCCGCTGTGCCGTGACGATGAATGACGACGAATCGACGTTTGAGATTCCCGACTACATTCTCAGTCGACTGCAGCCGACGCTGACGCTCGGACATCCTCAACGCAGCGACGAAATGGCGATCCTGCATTATCACCTGCCGTTTGCTGAACCCGAGATGCTCAACCTGACGGTCGAGTTCCTGCAGCAGTCGCATCAATTGAATCTGGACTTTTCCACACGCGACGGGATGAACGTCTTGCGATACGCCATGAAGCGACTCGCTCAAGATCCGTCGCATCCGGTCGCCAAAGATCTCGTCTGGCAGGAAGCCTTGATCAACTGCCTGGGCGAAGAAGCCATCGATTTGAATGAAACCGCCAAGCGACGGCAGCAGTCGCTTGGCGGAAATACGATGCCAATGGGGCTGGGTGATTTCTTCTTCGATCCCGATGACCCGCTGCATCCAGACTATGATGACGACGATGATGAAGAGGACGACGAAGAAGCGTGAACTGCTTTGCGTTCAATTCCTCGACAGCGACCATCGCGACCAACACATTCCGTAACGATAGACCATCATGAACGTCCTGCAATTCAGCGATCGAATCACCTGTCTGCCGATCATTCACGGCAGTGGTGATTTCGCCATTGAAGTTAGGCGGGTCATGCTGACACTGTCATTTGACTGTCTGGCGGTCCCGCTTCCACCGTCATTTCAGGAAGATGTCGAGCGGGCGATTGCGTTTCTGCCGAACGTGTCATTGGTCACACAGGAAGAACCTCAAGCGTTTCAGGTCAACGAATGGAGCGAGGAGAAGGACGAGAAGGATGACGAATCCGGGCGGACGTTCAGCTACGTTCCGATCGATCCCTGCCAAGGTGTAATCGCTGCCATCCGGATCGCGCAACAGGAGCGGATGCCCTGTAAATTCATCGACCTGGAAACAGCCCAGTTCGAAAGCTATGCCGCCGCGCTTCCGGACCCCTATGCGCTCAAGCATGTCGCACCCGACAAATTTGCGACAGCCGTATTGCCCAGTATCAGCCGTCTGCCCGAAGGGCAACCGCAGGACCGCGCGATCTTCATGGCGGCGAGGCTGCGCGAACTCGAACAGAAGTACGAGCGAATCCTGTTCATCTGTTCGATCGTCGACTGGCCGTGGATTCGCGAGGCATTCGTCGAACGCACACCAACGGTCGCGACGAACGATGATGTCGAAGAAACCACGATCTATCAGGCTGACCCTGAAACGCTGCTCTTCATGCTCGGCGAACTGCCGTTCATCACCGGTCTTTATGAACGAGCTCGCGCGGAACTCGAAGCCGACGAAAATCTGTCACTCGACGGCGTGAAGGCAATGCTGCTCGCCGCGCGAGATCACTATAAGGCCGAACTTGGGAACCGTGCGAGAAAGATCACTCCGAAGTTGCTGCGGATCTACCTTCAATACGTTCGCAATCTGACCCTGGTCGAACGGCGGATGACTCCGACGCTTTATACGCTGATCGTCGCGGCACAGCAGATTGCCGGGGATCAATTTGCCATTTCGCTGGCCCAGACTGCGAGTGAATATCCCTATCATCAGTTGATCCCGTTCCCGGAAATCCGGTTGGGAATCAATCGCGGACATCTCCCGAATGGAGACCTCGTCAATCTAGTCAATCGCCTGCCAGGTCAGGCAATGGAATGGCGTACCTGTCGGTTGAAGCCGCAGCCTCCCAAGCCGAAACAGGATGAATGGCAGATGCGGTGGAATCCGTATCATCAATGCAGTTGGCCACCTGAAGACGTGGCTGTCGAACGGTTCCGAACGCACGTCAAAGACACCGCTCTGACAATGCTGGGAACGGATCTGGCTCGTAGCGAAAAGTTCAGCGCCAGCCTGAAAGACGGCCTCGATATCCGTGAGACGTTGCGTAACTGGCATACAGGTGACCTGTATGTCAAAGTGCTGCCGCCGACGCGCGGAAGCCTGGATTGTGTCGTGATGCTGTTCGACAGTCCGGCCGATCCTCGCGACTATCCATGGCGAGTCACCTGGCACGCAGAACACCATGACGAATCGACATTGGCGCTGTTCGCGTCGAACTATCTGGAGAACATGGTCGGCCCGGGGATTGGACAAGCGACGTATGGCGGCGCGATGTTCCTGTTTCCGCCACGTCCTGTTCCAGACATCTGGTCGAACGGACGTTTTGATTTCGTGGATACGATGGAAGAACGATTGTTAGCTGCGGCATGTTTCCACGCTCGGGAACGCCATGTGGCACTCCTCAGCTATGCTCCTCCTGGTCCCGCGTGGCGTCGTCTTGCCAAACGTTATGGAAAGAAACTGATCCACGTCCCGCTGGGCCGCTTCAGCCAGGAAACCGTGCAGCAATTACGCATGTTCCATGTCTTGAACGGGCAACGAGTCCGCAGTTACGCCGCTGAATTTATTCGTAAGGCGTAGTTCTACGCAACGTCACCCTTGGTGATTCGCAAGACTTCATCCAGTGTCGTTGTTCCATCAATGACTCGCTGATACCCGTTGAGTCGCAGTGTCACCATGCCATTCTTCAGGGCGTGGTCGCGAATGGTTGTGGAACTGGCTCGGGCTACGCAAAGACGACCGATTTCAGGATCTGTACGGAGCAGTTCGAAGATTGCTCGTCGACCTGAATAACCGGTCCCGCGACACTCACGACAACCAGCAGGCTTCCAGAAGTTTTCGGGAATGGGACGTGGGAAGTCGTCAGGGACTTCTTCCGGATCTGGCTTGTAGGGCACTTTGCATTTCTTGCACAGGACTCGCACCAGTCGCTGTGCCAAGACTCCTTCCACCGTACTGGCGACCAAGTAGGGTTCCACGCCCATATCAATCAGTCGCGCGAAGGCACTGGGTGCGTCGTTGGTGTGCAGTGTGCTGAAAACGAGGTGGCCGGTTAACGACGCCTGGATCGCTGCTTCGGCCGTTTCGCCGTCGCGAATTTCCCCGATCAGAATCACGTCAGGGTCATGTCGCAGAATACTACGAAGACCGGCACCAAACGTCAGGCCGACCTTGCTGTGAACCTGGATCTGGCTGATCCCCGGATTCTGATATTCCACGGGGTCTTCCACCGTGATGATCTTGATCGAAGGATCTTTGATTTCGTTGAGGGCACTGTAAAGCGTCGACGTCTTTCCGCTCCCGGTGGGCCCCGTGACCAGTACGATTCCGTGAGGCATTGCAATCAATTCGTGAAACGTCTTTGCCATGGCATCTGGCATACCGACGTTTTTCAGATTGAACACCATCCGGCTTTTGTCGAGCAGTCGCAGGACGACCCCTTCGCCATAGATCATCGGGATGATCGAAACACGGACATCGATTTCACGCCCCGAAATCTTCAGCTTGATACGACCATCCTGGGGGACACGCTTCTCGGCGATGTTCAGCTTGGACATGATCTTCAAGCGGGTCACGATCGCTGCGTAGAAGTGCATGATCGATTCAGGCACCGGTTGAACGCGAAGCAATCCATCGACGCGATACCGGATGATCAGCCCGTTTTCCTGGGGCTCAATATGCACGTCACTCGCCTGCTGCTCCAAGGCTTCGAGCAGCAGTTCGTTGACCAGTTTGATGACCGAGGCATTTTCGGCCTGTTGAGCCAGGTCGCCATCATCTTGGGAAATATCACTCAGCAGTTCAACGCCATCGGCCGAACGCTGGGCGACCAGTTCGTTCAGGGTGTCCCCACCGACACCCAGATGCTCCTTGATCAGATCGACCACATCCAGGCGGCGGGCCAGGACAGGGACCAGATGGAATCCGCTGACAGATTCCAGTTCTTCCAGAGCTTCCAGGTTGAATGGGTCTGACGTCGCAACGACGACGCTGCCGTTCTTGCGTGAAATCGGCAGCAATGAATGTCGAAAGACGGCAGTTGTCGGAAACTGCATCAGCAGTTCACGGTCAATCAGTTCTCGTTTCACATCGACGAACGGCATGCCGAGCTCATCGGCAAACGCCTTCAAAACATCATCTTCCGAGACAATCCCCAATTCAACGAGCACACGATCCAGCCGGCGTCCCCCTGTTTTGGGCAGGGTGGAATCGATTTGCTCGCGGGAAACCAGTCCGTGTCGGATCAGAGTCTTGGCAATATCCATAAGTCGTCTGTCTTGTCGTTCGGTGTTTTACACGTCAATTACTACCAGCGAATGGTGAAAATGCATTGTCTGAGGAACGAACCGGAACAGCAAGCAGGACTCCTGTTCGCGTCGAATGAATCAGGGAACCTGAGAGATTCCTGAATTCACTGGACGATCAAATTCGTTGAAGTCATTTGCGACTGCCCCAGGCAGCGGCGGCAAATGCCTCCAGATCAGTGAAATTGCCTTGCCAGGTGGTATACATCGCGCCGCGAAGACTTTGGGGGACTTCTTTGCCGACGCTGAGCCAGTCGCGAATGCGGCCGGGAGGTGCGTCGTAGTACCCCGCGAGGACCTGTGTGTGGCCTTGATCAGCGAAGTGTTTCAGGCTGGGAGACGGTTGGCCGCTGTTCCAGTTGATGATGATTGTGTCATTCGGCAGGCCCTTCCATGAGCCGGTCAGGTCGCCATTGACGAGGTAAAAGTCCTTGACGGCGTTGTGGTGCGGGTCAAACATGTCGCTCCAGATGCACAACCTGGCATTGGGGCTGATCCTGCGAATAATCTCAGCGCAGCGCTGCACGTTTTCGGCCAGTTGCTCCCCGGCCGATTTGCCCGAGGCTCGTTCCGGGTCGCTCCAGTTGGCGACACGGATTTCGTCGTGGCTGAGGAAATAGGTTTTTGGTTTGAACAGTTGCTGCACACGGCGAACCTGATCTTCGACGATCTCAAAGGTCTTTGGTTCGGTCAATGAGCACGGAATCTGACCGTCGTAGATTGTGACGGCGTGACTGTAGCTGACCAGCAGTTTCTGGCCTTCTTTGATGGCTGAGCCGGGTAACAGCATGAGCGACGGTGGTTCATGGTAGACGTCAAACTCGCCGGGCCATGGGGTATTACCGAGTTTCAGATCGCGTAACTCGGCGAAGTCACGCCCCTCGACGTAGATCGTCTGGCGCGAATCGTCCTTGACAGTCAGCGGACAGCCGGGGCGACGGACAAGATTCACGAACGGTTCCTCGATCAGTGTGGCGTCATCCATCCAGAGCTTGCCACCACGACAGCCCCAGGTGCCGAGATAGAACCGAATCTCGCTGCTTTCGAGACTATTAAAGACCACGTGATGCAGCGTCCAATCCTGATCGCGCTTCACACCGAGATGACTGTGCGAGAGGACTCGACCCGACGGCGACATTGCGAACATCCGGGTCTCGCCCGCAGATTCAAAGTTTTCTGTGCGGATCCAGACCGAGGCGTGGAACTGCGACCACGGACGAACCTTGATCGGCTTGCTGACGCGCCGATTCCCCTCGATCCCCGGAGCGTTCTGGATACGTAGTGACGACTTTCCCCCGTGCTTGATCATGCTGTCAGCGAACGTCCCCTGCCCTGGCTCGTCTTGAAAACCCCAGCCAGTGAATGTGTCTCCCTTTGAATTTTCGAAGTCGCCAGGGATCAGATTCTTGCCCTCGACATCGAGTACGATTTTCCCCCCTTTCACAACGAATGGCACGTCGCGCGCGGGAAGCCCCTCGGCCAGATTGGGATCATGTGCGAGAATCCCTGAGCTGTAGCCAAAATTGGCAACCGTCGGAATGATCTCAAGATCCAGGTCGCGGCAAAGCTCCTGGAATCTGGCTGCGTTCTTGAAATAGTGATCGGGGACGCGATCGAGGACGTTCAGCTTGTAATCGGCGAGCACAACACCGTTGTATCCCGACTTGGCTGCCCGCCTGAGAATCGATTCAATTTTCGGCAGATTCTCAGTCACCTGTAAGTTCTGCTGCAGGTAAACCCAGCGATTTTCCAGCGGCTCCGCAGCACAAACAACATGTGACGCAAAACTCCACGCCGAAAGTATGGCAATCACGTGAATGGATGATTTGAACATTGTTCGTTCCTGATCTGAATGACCTTCGAAGCATCGTGCCCGTAGACCGCCAATCTCAACCTCACGGATTCTACAAAATCCTGGCTGTGGACCCCTTCACACGACCGACTCGCCTGCCAGCGAGTGCTGGCGAAAATTGGCGCTCATTCGAAATAACGTAGAAAATCGCTGCGGTAAACCGAAGAGGTAGAAATACCAAAGGGGCTGCTGCAATTCGCCCCGCGGGAATTGTTGGCTTCAATCTTTCGCGAACCGATCAAATTGTGGGGAAGATTGAGTAAAACTCCTTACGATGAATTCGAAGAAAAGCGTGCTGGCCCACTGTTCGCTCACGAAAGATGGTATTCATGAAACAGGGTTTCGCTCCGGCAATCCGATTGCTGAATCGACTGACCTATCCGCGCAAGTTTGGATTGATCGCATTACTGTTTGGCCTTCCCCTCGGGCTGGCCATGTTCTTTCTCGTCAGCGAACTCAATCATCGCGTTGCGTTTTCGGCAAAGGAACAACTGGGGACAGAATACCTTCGTCCCTTGCAGCGGTTCTCCGCTGACCTGCGGGAACGACGGGGACAGATCTTGGAGTCGTGCGAATCAGAAGAATGCTCCCCAGGATTTGAGTCGGGTCGACATTCGTTTGCAAGATGATGTCCAGGCCATTGATGTCGTTGATCGCAAGCTCGGACCAATTCTGCGAACCTCGCCGTTGTGGCTTCAGATCAAGAACGAATGGCGTGTCCTTGGCGAGAATCGGAGTGAGATCTCACCCATCGATCTCACAAACCCACACACGAAGCTGATTACCAGCGTCTTGGACCTCATGAGCCATGTCGGAGATCGATCGAATCTCATTCTGGACCCCGATCTCGACTCGTACTATCTGATGGATCTGTCAGTTAACCTCTTGCCTCAAGCGGCCGAGCAGATCGGTCAGGCACGTGGCTATTACTCAGGTCTGCTGGGCCGCAACTCGGCCAATGTGCTGGATAATCTTCAACTGCAGTATCTGACACGGACAATCAAACTTCAGCGAGAATCGATAATTCGTCACTTCGAAGTGGCGATCAACGAAACGACAGACGCCAGCCTGTCCAAAGTTTTGCGGCCAGAATTGGATCGTTGTATTCAGGCTACCAACAGATTTCTTGAATCACTCGACGCATTGCCTCAAGATGCCGAGTCGCGGGTGTCACCCGATGACGTGTGGCAGTTGGGCACCGACGCATTGGCAGAGCATGACGCGTTGTATCTGCAGACCTCAGCCACGCTGGATCGGTTACTACAGATGCGAGTCTCCACGCTCGCGAATCGGCGAATGATCGTGGTGGTACTGACCTTGCTCTGTTCACTGCTCGTGGCATACCTCTTCGTTGGCTTTTATCTGGCGGTGATGCAGACCGTTTCCCAACTGGATGAGGCCACGCAACGACTGGTCGCGGGAGATTCCGATGATGTGAATATCCATGTCGATACGCGCGATGAACTGGGGCAGGTGACTCGAAGCTTCGGAATTCTGGCGGCACGCCTGAGAACGGAATGTCTTTCGCTTCAGAATAGTGAACAGCGTATCCGTGCAATTCTGGAAGGGGCCGTAGATGCGATTGTCACAATCAATGAGCAGGGCCTCATCGAGTCCGCAAATCCTGCCGCGGAATCCTTGTTCGGATATCCCGTCGCCGAACTGATCGGTACAAACGTCAATGGACTGATGCCTGCCCCGTATCGAAGCGAACACGATGGATATCTGCAACGATACCTCGCAACTGGCGAGAAACACGTGATCGGCGGCGGTCGCGAGGTTCCAGGCGTTCGCCGTGACGGAACGACATTTCAGGCGGAATTAACGGTCAGCGAAATAAAGCTCAACAATCGCCGCATTTTCACGGGTTTTGTGCGCGACATCAGTGATCGCAAAAGAGCCGAGCAGGCTCTTGAAGCGGCAAACGCTCAATTGGCCGGGGTACTCGACGCTGCAACTCAAGTCTCGATTATCTCAACAGACATCAATGGCCTGATCCAGGTTTTTAATTCTGGTGCGCAAAATCTGCTTGGTTACTCAGCCGAGGAGATCGTCGGAAAGCAGACACCCAAAATCCTGCACGTCGAACAAGAGGTCGTGGCACGCGGCGCAGAATTGTCACGCGAACTGGGATACCGCGTCGAAGGATTCGAAGTTTTCGTCGCGTACGCCAGACTGAACCGCTTTGATCGCCGCGAGTGGACTTACGTGCGAAAAGATGGCAGCCATTTTACCGTCAGTCTAGTCGTCACAACGGTCACGAACGCCGAAGGCGAAATCTCTGGTTTTCTCGGCGTGGCCGAAGACATAACGCAGCGGAAGCAAACGGAACAGCATCTCTTGTCCGCTCGAGAAAGTGCCGAGCAGGCGGCTCGTGCCAAGAGTGAATTTCTGGCGAACATGAGTCACGAAATCCGCACCCCGATGAACGGCATCATCGGCATGACAGAATTAGCCCTCAACACCTCGCTCACTTCTGAACAACGCGAATATCTGGACGCCGTGAATTCGTCGGCCAGTTCTCTGCTACGGATCATCAATGACATTCTGGACTTCTCGAAGATCGAGGCAGGAAAATTTGATCTGGAAACCATCGACTTCAATATTCAAGAGTCGATCGGAGAGGCGGTGAGCACACTGTCACTGCGGGCATCACAGAAACGACTTGAGTTAGCGTTAAGAATCGATGCTGCGGTTCCAGAGATCGTCGTTGGCGATTCAGTACGACTGCGCCAGGTCTTGATCAATTTGATCGGTAACGCGATCAAGTTTACTGACGAGGGCGAAGTCGTTGTCGACGTCGAAGTGGAGTCTCGGACGGAAACCGATGTGGTCATTCATTTTCGTGTCAGAGATACGGGATTGGGGATCTCGAAGGACAAGCAACAATCGATTTTTGAGGCGTTTACACAGGCCGATACATCTACGACTCGCAAATATGGTGGCACAGGACTCGGATTGACCATCACTTCCCGACTCGTGGAATTGATGGGAGGAACGATCTGGGTGGAAAGCAACATTGGGGAAGGAAGTACCTTTCATTTCACGTCGCGATTTGCAGTCTCTCAAATCGCAATGACGAGTGCCTGTGACGTCGCACCAACAAGCGTGCAAGGTCTGCCAGTACTGGTCGTCGACGACAATGCGACAAATCGCCGCATCTTGCAGGAGTTACTCGAACAGATGCAGATGAAGCCTACGCTTGTCGGCAGCGGGGCCGAAGCCATGCGAGCGATTGAATTGAACTGGAACCAGGGTGAACCATTCGCACTCGTCATCCTCGACGCCCATATGCCTGAAATGGACGGTTTCATGGTTGGTGAGTGGCTGCAATCGCATCCTGATCGCGTCACCTCCACGCTGATGATGCTGACATCCGGTGGCCGCAGTGGAGACGCGACCCGCTGCCGTGAACTGGGATTTGCCGCATATCTCCACAAACCTGTTCGACGCGCCGAACTCTGTCGTGCGATTTTGACGGCCCTCGGTTCCAACAGCGAAGCTTCTGCGGCACCAATCGCTGAGCCGCTTGTAAACACCTGTCGTCCCTTGCAAATCCTGCTGGTCGAGGACAACCCGGTGAACCAGCGTGTGGCGGTTTCCATGCTTGAAAAGCAGGGACACTCGTTAAGGGTCGCCAACAATGGGCTTGAAGCTTTGACGGCCCTGGATCAGCAGGCCTTTGATGTCGTGTTGATGGATATGCAAATGCCAGAGATGGACGGCCTGGAAGCGACGGCGGAAATCCGTCGGAGAGAGCAGCAGACAACGGGACACATTCCCATTATCGCGATGACAGCCGCTGCCATGAAGGGGGATCGGGAACGCTGCCTTCAAGCGGGGATGGATGGATATGTTTCCAAACCGTTCCGCATCAAAGAACTGAATGATGCCATAAGGCGATTTGTCCTGACCCCCATCGTCTCGGAGCAGGTCCCGGTACATGCCGCCAATGACGTGACGGTCAGTAATGCGGTACTCAACTGGGATGCCGCCCTCGTTCGGACAGGTGGAGACGAGAGTCTTTTGAAGGAAGTCGCCGGAATTTTTCTGGGAGAGTATTGCCACTGGATGGCCCAGATCCGAGATGCCATCGATCAACAGAACGCCATTAAGCTCAAGCAGGTGGCACATACGCTGAGGGGATCACTCTCCACCTTCGAGGCAGAAGCCGCCGTCTCGGTTACGGAACGATTGGAACTGATGGGCCGCACAAACCAACTTCACGAGGCTGAGGCGACTTACATGGAATTGCAGCAGGCCGTTCAACAATTCACGGCGGCGCTTGCCAGAAAAATTCAGAGCTGAGGCTGCCTGCAGTCATTAATCGATGGTCTGCAATCTGCGGGTGGAGTCTCAACGCACAAGAAGATCGTTATTCGACTCGAACGTGTGCGAGTCGTCAGACAGCGATCATTTGCCAAAACTCGTTCAACGGCGCAGGATTGACCCTGCACGCGACAGTTTCTGGCTTCGTGCCGCGTCGTGATCGGCTTCGATTTTTCGTGAAGGGACTTTCCGATGAAAACCCGCATCCTCGTCGTCGATGATTCGCCGGTCGAGCGGCGTCTGGTCGGGGGGCTTCTGGAAAGAAGCCTTACAGATGCGACTGTGAGCTATGCGGAAAACGGAAAGCTTGCCCTGGATGTCGCTGCTGCGGACATGCCCGATGTCATCATCACGGATTTGCAGATGCCCGAGATGAACGGACTGGAACTGGTCGAATCGATCAAGTCCCGTGGCTATGGAGTGCCCGTCATTCTGATGACGAGCTTTGGAAATGAAGAGGTCGCCGTTCAGGCGCTGAAAATGGGAGCCGCCAGCTACGTTCCCAAGCGTGCTCTCGCCAGTAACCTGATCGAAACAATCAAAAACGTTCTGTCGGTGTCGCGCGGACAACAGCATCGACGACGTGTCCTCAGTACGCTCGACGTGGTCGAATCGCGATTCGTATTGGAAAACGACACGGCTTTGATTTCTCCGTTGATTGCCTACCTGCAAGAGCAGCTTGAAACCATGCGACATTCCGACGATTTGCAAACCACGCGAATTGGAATGGCGATTCACGAGTCGCTCACAAACGCGATCTATTACGGAAACCTTGAACTCGATTCCGAACTTCGGCAGGAAGAGGAATCCGTCTTCTACCGCCTGGCGAAGGAACGACGTGATGAGGCTCGCTATGCTCAGCGTCGTGTCCGCCTGACGGCCCATCTTTCACCGACAGAGGTCCGTTTTGTCATTTGCGATGATGGCCCCGGCTACAAGCCGTCTGAAGTTCGCGATCCCACGGAAAAGATCAATATGGATCGCATGGGAGGACGTGGGCTACTATTGATTCGCAGCTTCATGGACGAAGTCACCCATAATCCGCAGGGAAACGAAATCACGATGATCAAGCGTTTTCCACCGAAATAGAGCAGTATTCATCCGCAGGGTATCAATGTGCAGGGCCGAGTTCCTTGAGTGATCCGCACGATTCACAGGCTGGCAGCAAGGCATGCCTGATGTGATGTCATGGACATTGAATAACTCCAAGAGACAGTTGGAATGAGCCACGCAAGTTTCGCTTGCCAATCTCCACCAAGGCGAAAATGGCTCTACATCATCACTCGAATATCTGTCGGTTCGCCGGAATAAGAAAAATCTTGCGGAAGATTATTTCTATCGTCTCCCCCGACATTGAACCGCCTTACGACCCGATACCCCGCTCCAACTCGCGAATCGAGTACGGGCGCACCGCTTGCCAAACGTCATCGTGATTGTGAACCCGTCCGTTCGGAACGATCCAATGCGATGGCGATTTGGAACCTTCTCAGCATCGGCGTATCTTCTGCCGTTCCGAACAGGTACGATTCATGCGTCGTGAAGTCCGTGCCTGTCGGTAATCGGCTTCGTCGGATGATTGAATTCAAATTCGGAAGACTCATTGAAGAACCCCCCGGCCAGGCCGGGGGGATGGTTAAAGAGTAAGCCGACGTGGCTGAATCTCTCTGGAGGTTCGGCCACGTCGGCTTTTTTGCTTGATGAAACCGCGTAGCCACGGTCGCCAGACTGTGGGAATACGGTCGCAATTTCCAGTTTGCCCACGCTCTGGCGAACGTGGCGACCAACCACAGTGGTGAACCATGAATGCCATAACCAACAAACGTTCTCGCACGAAGACTGCTGTGGTTGGTCCGCCGACCGATGGTGAGTTGGCGGCGCTGATTCCTGTGGAGGAATCTCCGGAGGCTCGTTCGCGGCAGGTTCTCGTGGCGATGGTGTCGTATCGCGATGGGGACTTCTCGGTGCGATTGCCAACGGATTGGGTGGGAGCAGATGCGCGGATTGCGGAGGCGTTCAATCAGTCCATCGCGAATTCGCAGCGTGTCTCGGAGGAGATTGCGCGGCTAAGTACGGCTGTGGGCAAAGAGGGGCGGCTGAAAC
>Ga0194055_10000663_pt1 | contig 27906 bp, 23 predicted proteins | sample SepL449m_MetaG_FD_155482 | JGI IMG/M metagenome (GOLD analysis project Ga0194055, IMG submission 155482) | Anoxic zone freshwater microbial communities from boreal shield lake in IISD Experimental Lakes Area, Ontario, Canada - Sep2016-L442-9m | ecosystem: Environmental > Aquatic > Freshwater >... | reverse complement strand
GCGTCCGCGAAGAGTTCGATCGGCTCTGTGATGAGGCCGACGACCTGCTCGCCGTGACGATTACTAGCGCCGTGACTCTCGACCCGGCGGTCGTAAACAAGATTGGCGAGCAGATCGGTCGTCAGACCGGCCGCAAGATCGAACTTGAAGAAGAGGTAGACCCAGAGATCGTTGGCGGCTTCATTGTCCGCGCCGGCGACTCAATTCTTGATGCATCAATCCGCAACCGACTCGAGCAGCTTCGAACAGAGGTCGCACGCGCTTAATGGCGCGGCGAATCTAAGGAGAACGAAACAAAACCATGCAGATCAAGCCCGATGAGATCACAAGCATCCTCAAGTCCCGCATTGAAGGCTTAGAAGCCGGCGGAGCTGAGCTGACCGAGGTCGGCACAGTGCTGTCGATCGGCGACGGAATCGCCCGTATCCACGGGCTCGAGAACTGCCAGTCACTGGAGATGCTCGAGTTGCCACACGGCGTTACCGGCCTTGCTCTAAACCTCGAATCCGACAACGTCGGCGCAGTGCTCTTCGGCAACTGGACCGAGATCGTTGAAGGCGACATCGTCAAGCGCACCGGCCGCCTGCTTGAAGTTCCGGTTGGCGACGAACTGCTCGGCCGGATCGTCGATCCGCTGGGGCGGCCGCTCGACGGCAAGGGCGCTCTCAACACGACCGAGACTCGTCTCGCCGAGTTCAAGGCCCCGGGCGTAGTTCAGCGCCAGCCGGTTACCGAGCCGATGCAGACCGGCCTTAAAGCGATCGACTCGATGATTCCGATCGGCCGCGGTCAGCGCGAGCTGATCATTGGCGACCGCCAGACCGGTAAGACCTCGATCGCGATCGACACGATCATCAACAACAAGGACAGCGAACTGGTCTTCGTTTACGTTGCGATCGGGCAGAGGATGGCGACCGTCGTTCAGCTCGCTGAGACGCTCGCCGAGGCTGGAGCGCTGGAGCGCACGATCATCGTTGCTGCGGCAGCCGATGAGTCGGCTCCGATGAAGTACCTCGCTCCTTACGCCGGCTGCGCGATGGGCGAGTACTTCCTCTACAAGGGCGGCCATGTTGTAGCCGTTTACGACGACCTCACAAAGCACGCTTTCGCTTACCGTCAGATGTCGCTGCTGCTGCGCCGCCCGCCGGGCCGCGAGGCATACCCAGGCGACGTTTTCTACCTCCACAGTCGCCTGCTTGAGCGCTCGGTCAAGATGAACGACGAGCTCGGTGGCGGTTCGCTTACTGCGCTGCCGATCATTGAGACGCAGGCCGGCGACGTTTCGGCCTACATCCCAACGAACGTGATTTCGATCACCGACGGGCAGATCTTCCTTGAGCCGAAGCTCTTCAACTCAGGCGTGCGCCCAGCGATCAACGTTGGTATTTCGGTCTCACGAGTCGGCGGTAACGCTCAGCTCGCGCCGATGAAGAAGATTGCTGGCCGCTTGAAGATCGAGCTCTCACAGTTCCGCGACCTTGAGGCATTTGCCCAGTTCGGCTCCGACCTCGACGCCGACACGCAGCGCACGCTTGCGCGTGGCGAGCGGCTCGTCGCGACGCTTAACCAGGCTGAGCGTGATCCGCTGCCGATCGAGATCCAGGTCGCGCAGATTTTCGCAGCAACCTCGGGCGCGCTCGACCGAATCACCGTTGAGCGGATCCCAGAGTTCCTTGACGGGCTGACGCAGCGCGTCCGCGCAGAGGACACAGCGACGCTCGACAAGATCAAGGGCGGCGACTGGTCCGACGAGACGCAGGCCGCGCTCGCGAAGATCGTCACCGGCTTTGCCGACGACTTCGGCTACGACCTCGACGAAGAGGGCCAGCCGATCATCGAGACCGGCGTCGGCGACACGACCCGCGGCGAAGAGGGTCTGCGCGCAATTGAGAAGGCCGAAACGGAGGCAGCGGCGACCGCGATCTAACGCGCGCCGCAATCTCAGCACATGTCCCAGCGGGACGTAAAACAGCGGATTGAATCCGTTAAGAACATCCGCAAGATCACGAGCGCGATGCAGATGGTCGCGGCCGCACGGCTGCGCCGCGCCGAGCAGCGGATCTCTGCGCTGCGCCCGTACGCTGGCGCAATCCGCAGGATGACGCGGCAGGCCGCTGCAGCAGCCGGTAGTGAGGTCGCTGGTAACCCAATCCTGCAGGAGCACGACAAGCTTGAAACGGCGGCAATTCTTCTCGTCACAGGTGACCGTGGCCTGGCCGGAGCTTTTAACTCGCAGATCATCCGCGCGGGGCTACTCGCCGCCGCCGAGTACGAGGCCGAAGGCGTGAAGGTTCGCTTCTACGCGGTCGGTCGCCGCGGAGTTTCTTCGCTCGTCTTCCGCAAGCTTGACCCAGCAGGGCGCTACGTCGGTTTTACCGACCGCCCGGGCTACGCCGATGCGCGCCACATCGCTGGCGAACTTATGGCCGCCTACATCGACGACGAGGTCGATCGGGTTGAGATCTTCTACAACGGCTACGTCTCGCCGCTAACGCAGGAGGTTCGCCGCGAGGTGCTGCTGCCGCTGCAGCAGGCCACTGTTGACGAGGAGATCGCCAAGGCCGAAGAGGAGAGCGACGGCAGCGAGACTCACCACGCGCTGGTTGAGTACGAGCCGGAGCCAGCCGAGATTCTTCAGCGCTTGATCCCCGATTACGTTGAAATCTCAGTCTTCCGCGCGCTGCTCGAATCGACCGCATCTGAGCACGGCGCTCGTATGACGGCTATGCGAAGCGCCTCCGAGAACGCCGCCGAGGTCATCGATGACCTCACGCTGGAAATGAACCGTGCCCGTCAAGCAGAGATCACGCAGGAAATTATGGAAGTCGTTGCCGGCGCTGAGTCGCTGACCTGATCACAATCAAATCAGAGGAACAAATGGAATCTGAAAGCAGCAACACAGGACGCATCGAAGAGGTCAAGGGAGTCGTTATTGAGGCTTCCTTCCCTGGCTCGTTGCCTGAGATCAACCACGCCATCACGGTCCAACTAGGCGGTGAAACGCTGGTCTGCGAAGTGCAGCAGCAGCTCGGCGACGACCGCGTCCGTGCAGTCGCGATGGACACAACTGACGGCCTCGCTCGGGGCACCGCGGTGACCGATACGCACGGGCCGATTACCGTTCCGGTCGGCGAGCAGACGCTCGGCCGCATTTTCAACCTGCTCGGCGAAACAATCGACGGTGGCCCTGAAATTAAGGTCGAAGAACGTCGTCCGATCCACCAGCCAGCCCCAGACGTCGAGGACCTAACGCCAACGACCGAGATGTTCGAGACCGGCATCAAGGTGATCGACCTGCTCGCGCCTTACGCCAAGGGTGGCAAGGTCGGGCTCTTCGGCGGCGCCGGAGTCGGCAAGACGGTTCTGATTCAGGAGCTGATCCATAACCTCGCCAAGGAGCACGGCGGCCTCTCCGCGTTCTGCGGCGTCGGCGAACGCTCGCGCGAAGGAAACGACCTCTGGCTGGAGATGAAGGAGTCGGGCGTTATCGACAAGACGATGCTCGTCTTCGGTCAGATGAACGAGCCTCCAGGAGCTCGTATGCGCGTCGCGCTCTCGGGCCTGACGATGGCCGAGTATTTCCGCGATCAAGGTCAGGACGTGCTGCTCTTCATCGACAACATCTTCCGTTTTGTTCAGGCCGGTTCAGAGGTTTCGGCGCTGATGGGCCGGATGCCTTCGCAGGTCGGCTACCAGCCAACGCTGGAATCGGAGATGGGTCAGCTGCAGGAGCGGATCACCTCAACGCGCCAAGGTTCGGTTACCTCGGTACAGGCGATTTACGTTCCTGCCGACGACCTCACCGACCCGGCGCCGGCCTCAGTGTTCGCCCACCTCAACGCGACGACCGTGCTTTCACGTTCGATCTCGGAGAAAGGCATCTACCCGGCCGTCGATCCGCTGGACTCAACCTCGACGATCCTCAAGGCCGACGTTCTCGGCCAAGAGCACTACGACGTCGCGACCCGCGTCAAGGAGATCCTGCAGCGCTACAAGGAGCTTCAGGACATCATCGCGATCCTCGGAATCGACGAGCTCTCGGAAGAGGACAAGATCACCGTGCAGCGCGCACGTAAGGTCGAGCGCTTCCTCTCGCAGCCGTTCAACGTTGCCGAGCAGTTCACCGGTACGCCTGGTGAATATGTGCCGGTCGCTGAGACCGTCCGCTCGTTCCGCGAGCTGATTGAGGGCGTCCACGATGACGTGCCAGAGTCGGCCTTCCTGCTGAAGGGCACGATCGAGCAGGTTGTCGAAGCCGCAGCGAAGGATCGCTAGCAGCGAGCATGGCCCGCGCTCCGTTCCAAGTCGAGGTGTTGACGCCCGAGGGGCCGATCTTCAGCGGTGAAGTTGAGATGGTCTCAACCCGCACCGAGGTCGGCTCGATCGGCATCCTGGCGCACCACACGCCGCTACTCGGAATGCTTGCGCCGGCCGAGCTAAAGCTCTACATCTCGGAGAGCGAGATCGTTAGCTTCGCTCAAGGCGAGGGTTACATCCAGGTTGCCGACAACCACGCATTGGTGCTGGTTGAAGAGGCGATCAAGCCGGACGAGCTGGTGCGTGAGGACCTTCAAGCCCAGATCGATGCCGCTGAAGCAGCTATCGCTGAGGCCGAGCCTCACACGGCGGCGCAGAAGAAGGCGCTGCGGGATCAGCGCCGCGCGAAGATCTTCTTCGGCATTCTCGAAGCGTAGAGCGGCTAGATCAGTCGGCTTTGAGGCCGTAGCTGGCGGCAGCCGCAGTCAGCTCGTCGAGGCCGAATGCCTGCACCGGCCCGAGCGCACCTGACGCGCTGACCTTGCCGGCAGCTACCTGCTCCGCGCCCCAGGCGAGGAAGTCGGCCGTTAGGTCATAGCCGTTTGGTCCCTTCAGGCGGACGGAGCTGAGCTGCTTGCCACTGCGGTCATATGTAACTGCGCAGACGATCGAGCGCGAGCCGGCGCGGGCCGCCGCGTCGGGGCCGCCAGTTGAGCCGGTGACGAACTTCGAACTGAGCGCGCCTAGGCCGGCGCGGACGCCGGGGATCTTCGTGACCGCGGCGCCGCCGGCCGAGAAGAGCTGCATCGGCTTCGTCATCGAGCCAAACCAAGCGAGGTAGACGCCAACGTCTTGGAGGCTCGGGTCAATGTGGGGGAGGGCGAAGTGCTCGCTACCGCCGATTGAAACGCCGTCGGCGCTGTGGCCTGCGCCGGTGTCAAAGCTGCGGATCTCTTTTGCGCCGCGCTCAGTCACGAGCCTGCCGCCGCGCCAAGCAAACGAAGGCTCGAAAGCGACGCCAGCGGCGCTCGCGCGGGTGCCGCCGCTCATCCCTGATGTTGAGCCGCCGCCCTCGTTCTCCCAGCAGTAGCCGATCTCGACTCGCTGGGCGCGTTCCCCAGCCTCCCTTAGCGCCAGTGCGCCGGCGAGGTTGCCGGGGACGTAGTCGTAGCCCATCGCTGTAAGTAGGACCGTTCCCTCAGCGTGGGCGCGGGGACCGGCCTGCTCAAAGACCCGACGGATGAATGGGCCTTCTCCAGTCGAGTCGAGGTAGTGAGCGCCGGCGCCTAGCGCAGCGTCGAGCGCTGGTTGGCCGAAGCGCATGAATGGGCCGACGGTGCTGACCAGCACGTCACCCTTCTCAACCAGTGCACGGACGCTGGCTGGTTGCTCAACGTCGGCGACTGCTACCTCAAGCCCGCCAAGCTCGGCTGCCAGCTGCTCGAGCGGCTGGCGGCGGCGGCCGGCGAGAACCGGCGTCATCCCACGCGCGACCATCTCGCGGGCCGTTAGGTCGCCGGTGTAGCCGCTGGCACCAAAGAGAACGATTCGTGAGCTCATAGCTGGGACTCTATCCTCCGTGGGAATGGACGAGCTCGCTCTTGCCGAACGGCTGATCGCCTATGACACCTCGAAAGAGGATGGTTTGCGCGCAGCCGCCGAGTTCGTCAAAGGCTGGCTCGAGACGCGTGAGGTGCGGGTGAGCAGCCGCGACCACGAGGGGCTGCCGGTGATCATTGCTGACGCCGGCCCGCTCGAAGGGCCGCTCGTCGTCCTCCACGGCCACCTCGATGTCGTGCCGGCCTTCACCGAGCAGTTCGTTCCTCGCGTCGAGGGAGACCGGCTGATCGGCCGCGGCGCTTACGACATGAAGGGTGCGCTCGCCGCCTTGATCTGTGCCGTCCAAGACGCCAGCCTTCAAGACGAAGTGCGCGTAAGGCTGATCTGCGTTCCAGATGAGGAGTCCGAGAACGTTGAGAACCGCTCGACCGCCGTGCTCGTCGGAGAGGGAATCGACGCCGACTTTGCGATTACCGGCGAGCCGACCGACCTGCACATCGGCGTTCAAGCTAAGGGCGTGTTGGCGCTGAGGCTGGAGGTCGTTGGCACGGCCGCTCACGGTTCAACGCCGTGGCTCGGCGACAATGCGATCCTCAAAGCCCACGACCTCTACCGCCGGATTGAGACGCTGCCGTTCAGTCGTCAGTCCTCCGACCTGTTCGATCGCCCGTCGATCAACCTCGCTCGCGTAACCGGAGGTGACGCCTTCAACAAGGTCCCTGACCGCTGCCTGATTGACGTCGATATTCGTTATCTACCAGGGCAGGATCCTGATCAGATCATCGAACAGATTGAGCGGATCGATGACCTGACAATCGTGCGCAAGTTCCATCGCGTGCCGGCAATCGTCTCGCGCCAAGACCCATACGTCTTGGCGCTGCGCGCCGCCGTCAGTTCTGTCCGCGAGGGAGAAGCGCTCTCGATCGGCCGCGATGGCGCCTCGGACGCAATCTCATTTCTTGAGGCCGGCATTCCAGCGGTCGAATTTGGCCCTCAAGGCGGCGGCCATCACGGACCCAACGAGTGGGTTTCGATCTCCTCGCTGAAGTGCTACCGCCAAGCGCTGGCAGTCTTTATCCGTGATCTGCCTAGCTATCTGGGCAAGTCGGGCGCGCCGCCGAAGCTGCGTGCCGTCGAAGGCTAAGCCGATCCAATCGGGTTTAGCGGCGGCTCCGGCGGGCCCGCTCGCTAGGCTCCATGAGGAGCATTCTGCCAGTGACTACCGATCCCAATAAGCCACCGCGGCCAGGCCGAGGATTGCTCAAGAAGGGCGCCCTCGCGGGTCTCCTGATCATTCTGCTGACGGCCACCACGGTCGCCTCAGCGACACTGCTCGAGGTTGACCAGCTGGTAAGCATCGTTCGCACCGAAGGGCAGGCGATTCCCGGCGTCGCCAACGCGCTCGACAATGTCGATGGCGGCGGCCCGCAGACGATCCTCGTGATTGGCTCTGACAGGCGCTACACAGATCGCAATGCCAAAGGTGCTGCTCGGTCCGACACCTTGATGCTTGTACGGCTCGACCCAAACAGGGAAGCGACTGCGGTGATGTCGATTCCGCGCGATTTGAAGGTCCAAATTCCCGGATACGGCAGTGACAAGATCAATGCCGCCTACTCGCTTGGCGGACCAAAGCTAACGCTCACGACGGTCCGCGACCTGCTCGGGATCGACATCAACCACGTCGTTGAAGTCAACTTCGGCGGATTTCAGCGGGCAGTCAACCGTTTGGGCTGTGTCTATGTCGATGTTGACCACCGCTACTACCACTCCAACGCTGGGCTTGCACCAAGCGCTCAGTACGCCGAGATCGACATCAAGCCCGGATACCAGATGCTCTGCGGGAAGAAGGCGCTCGATTACGTGCGCTTCCGCCACGCCGATTCGGACTTTGTGCGCTCGGCCCGCCAGCAAGACTTCATCCGTCAGGCCAAGGGCCAATTCTCGGTCTCCTCGCTGCTTGGGGACCGTACTGAACTAGTCAAGATCTTTGCGCGTTACACGCGCACCGATGTTCGCTCCAACGATGCAATCCTGCAACTGCTCAAGCTAGCCTTCCTGTCTTCAAAGAACCCGATCCGCGAAGTTCATTTTCCGGCAGGCGATATTCCTGGCGGCACTTATCTGGCTATCTCGCCAAGCGCCCTTGCGAAAGCCGTCGATGAGTTCGAAACGCCGGTGGTGCTTCCTGCGCCGGATAGCTCGGTGAAGAAGAAAGCGAAGAAGAAGACGAAGTCCGGCCAGAAGAGCAAGAGTGACGGCTCCAGCGCGCTGCCGGCCGGACTAGTCGCGGACAAATCGGAGGGTGAGCAGCAGGCAATCGCTGCAGCGGCGAAGGTGGCTATGCCGGTCTACTACCCGACCGTTCGACTGGCTAACGGCGGCTATAGCTCCGGTGAACGCACCTTCCCTGCAACGCGCGCCTACCAGATCACTGACCGCGCGAAGAAGTCCTACCCGGCCTACCGAATGGTTCTCGCAACCGGCGAGGCAGGTCAGTATTACGGAGTTCAGGGCACTACCTGGAAGACGCCGCCACTGCTCGATGGGCCAAGCGAGACGGTTAAGAAGCACGGCCGTGACTACCAAGTCTATTACGACGGCGATCGTGTCCGGCTCGTCGCGTGGCGCACCCCGAAGGGCGTCTACTGGGTTTCGAACACGCTCTCGCAGACGCTTTCCTACGGTCAAATCGTCGCGATCGCAGGCTCTCTGAAGCTGCTTGGCAGCTGATCGCCCGTGCCCAACGCCTCTACGCCGCTACCCTTCGCCGCTCACTGATGAGCAACTCTGACCGCGAAGCAATTGGAGTAATTGGGACCGGTTATGTCGGGCTCTGCACCGCCGTTGGCTTTGCCGAACTCGGCAGCGAAGTTTGGTGCGTTGACATTGATGCCGACAAGATTGCCAGCCTGCAGCGAGGCGAAGTGCCGATCCACGAGCCAGGCCTCGCAGAAGCGATCGAACGCAATTCCCAGCGGCTCCATTTCTCGACCGATTTGGGCGAAGCGCTCGAGCACACGCGGCTGCTGTTTGTCGCCGTTGGTACGCCACCAACCTATTCTGGCGACGCCGACCTCAGCGCCGTCCACGCCGTCGTTGAGGCGATGCCAGCCTCTGACGATCACGCGCTGGTGATGAAGTCGACCGTTCCGGTCGGCACCGGCACGGCGATCGAGCGGATCTTTGCAGAGCAGGGGAAGGAGGGCTTTAGTTACGTCTCCTGCCCTGAATTCCTCAAAGAAGGGACCGCGCTGGCGGACTTTCTCGACCCCGACCGCGTCGTGATCGGTGATGACGGTGGCTGGGCCGGCGACGCTGTTGCTGATCTTTACCGGCCACTGCTCAGCGCTGAGTACGGCGGCAAGGGCCGCAGTGAACTGGTTCGCACCGACGTCGCTAGCGCCGAGATGGTCAAGCTCGCGGCGAACGCCTTTCTCGCGACGAAGATTTCGTTCATCAATGAGATCGCGAACGTCTGCGAAGAGACCGGCGCCGATGTAACCGAGGTTGCGCGGGGGATGGGGCTTGATCAGCGAATCGGGCCGAAGTTCCTCCAGCCCGGGATCGGCTTCGGCGGCAGCTGCTTTCCGAAGGATGTAAGCGCGCTCAAGCAGCTGGCCGGCAACAGTGGCTATCACTTTCAGCTGCTCGGAGCGGTGATCGAAGTCAACGAGCTTCAGAAGCGCCGCGTGATCAGCAAGCTCGAGAAGCACCTCGGCTCGCTCGTCGGCAAGCGCGTCGCGCTGCTCGGTGTCGCCTTCAAGCCAAATACCGACGACATGCGAGAGGCCTCGTCTCTGGTCCTTGCCGCGCGCCTCCAGGCCGCCGGCTCAACGGTCACGGCATATGACCCGATTGCCGAAGATGCCGCTGCCGAGATGATGCCCGGAGTTGACTTTGCCCCTGACGCGCTAGCCGCCGTCAGTGGCGCTGATGCTGTCGTTCTCGTAACAGAGTGGGATGAGTTCGCGGAGCTTGACCTAGCCGAGGTCGCCAAGGCGATGTCCGGCAACGTTCTGATTGACGGCCGCAACCTCTTTGACCCAAAGTCGGCGTCCGCAGCAGGGCTCCGCTACGAGGGCATCGGCCGGTCCTAGGGCGATGCGCGCCGTAATCCTCGTCGGCGGCGAGGGGACACGACTAAGGCCGCTGACCTCCGAGCTGCCGAAACCGGCCGTGAAGTTAGTCGACCGTCCGATGATGGCCTACATGCTCGAGTGGTTGGCTGCCAACGGGATCGCTGAAGTTGTGATGGCCTGTGGTTTCAAACCCGATCTGATGCGGGAAGCGCTAGGCGACGGTGGTCGCTTCGGACTGCAGATCAGCTACGTGACCGAAAGTGAGCCGCTGGGAACCGGCGGCGCACTGCGCTTTGCCGACGAAGAGATCCCGGGCGGGCTAGGCGAACGTTTCGTGATGTGCAACGGCGATATCTTGACCGATCTTGATTTGGCCGCCCAGATTACGCGCCACCGCGAACTTGGCGCGACGGCAACGCTCTCGCTCGTGCCGGTCGACGACCCTTCGAGCTTCGGCCTCGTGCGGATCGGCGACGACGGCGATGTGCTCGGCTTCCTCGAAAAGCCTGAGCCAAGTGAGATCGACACCGACCTGATCAGCGCCGGAGCCTATGTTCTCGAGCGCAGCGTCCTCGACCTGATAGAGCCGGGTCGCGCCGTCTCGATCGAGCGTGAAGTCTGGCCCGAGCTCGTTGGCAAAGGTCTCTACGCGGTTGCCGATCGCGATGCCTACTGGCTCGACATCGGCACCCCCGATCGCTATCTCAAAGCGACCGCCGACATCCTCAGCGGCGCGGTCGAAAGCGAAGCCGGTGCGCGCCTCGACGGCCGCGGGCTGGCGATAGGCGAGGGCTGCACGATCGAAGGCGAGCTGATTGGACCTTCCAGCGTCGGTGACAACTGCACGATTGCCGCTGGCGCGACGGTAGGCCCAGGGGCGGCGATCGGTGATGGGGTAGAGGTCGCCGCCGGCGCCAGTATCGAATCTTCGGCAGTGCTCGACGGCTGCCGCATCGGCTCAGGCGCTTTGATCCACGACGCAATCCTCGCTCCGGGCGCAAGCGTTGGCGACGAGGCCCGCGTTAGCGAGCTAGCCGTCGTCGGGCCGCGCGTAAGTGTTGCCGCTGGAGCGACCGTCGGCGCAGGCGAGAAACTGTTCACCGACGAGGCTTAGCGTCGACCCTGAAGGCATCGTCCTGCGCGCTTAGGCACACTTGCCGCAAGGAGCCAATATGACCGCCGATAATCCGTCCACACAGCCGCTCGACCGCGCCGCCGTCGCGAAGGTCGACCCGACCGACCAGATCGCTGATGTGCTGTCACTTCCCGAGCAGCTGCGCGACGCCGTCTTCAAAGTCGAGTCGGCCGAACTGCCGCAGGTTGATTCCCCCGGAGGGCTGCTCGTCGCTGGGATGGGCGGCTCAGGAATCGGCGGCCGCCTAGCGCGGGGAATTCTCGGCGACCAAGCTTCAAGGCCGATCCTCAGCTCGGCGGGCTACTCGCTGCCGGGTTGGACGACCTCTGAGACGACCGTCCTCTGCGCCAGCTATTCGGGAGAGACCGAAGAGACCTTGGCCTGCTTTGAGGCCGCCGGCATAATCGGCACTAACCGCGTTGTCGTCACAACCGGAGGGACTTTGGCTCAGGCCGCGCGGGCCGAGGGCGTGCCGGTAATCCCAGTCGCCGGCGGGCTGCAGCCACGCGCCGCGGTCGCCTATATGACGGTCGCCGCGCTGGAGGTTGCCGCGGCATGCGGCGCCGGCCCGCGACTGACGACGGAAGTTGACGTCGCGGCCGACCACCTGGAGCAGTTGGCGATCGAGTGGGGGCCAGACTCGGCCGAGGATTCGCTGGCGAAGAGTCTCGCCCGTTCGATCCACGGGACGGTCCCCGTTATCGCCGGTTACGGATTGACAGAGGCCGTAGCGAGTCGCTGGAAGACGCAGGTCAACGAGAACGCCAATCAGCTTGCTTTCGCCTCGGTTCTGCCGGAGCTCGACCACAACGAGATCGTCGGCTGGGGCTCGGCCGCCAACTTTGGCCGCTTCAGCGCCGTCTTCTTCCAGGACAGCGACGACCCGCAGCGGATCGCGCGGCGGATCGAGCTAACTCGCTCTTTGATCGAAGCCGACGGCGCCTCGGTTCATGTCGTCAGCTCGCTCGGTCAGACAGCGGTTGAGCGGGCCTTCTCGCTGATTTTGCTCGGTGATCTGTTCTCGACTTACCTGGCGATCTGTAACCAGCAGGATCCGGCCGATATTGCAGTGATTACGGCGCTGAAGAAGGGTTTAGCTGAGCAGCAGTAGCGCTGGCAGGCCAGATAAGGCCCAACCTTGACACAGCTTTGATAAGGTTGTCACTCAATGGAAGTGCTAACAATCCACGAAGCGGCGCAAACGACCGGCTGGACGCCTCGAATGCTGCGCTACATCGAGCGCATCGGCTTGATCGAGCCTGCCCGCACGGAGTCCGGCTACCGCCAGTACGGCGCCGGCGAGCTGCAAAGGCTGCGAACGCTGCGCGAGCTGCTGGCTGAACATGAGATTGGCCTAGGCGACGTCGCCTTCGCACTGAGATTGCGCCGCGACGAAGCACTCGATGGGGCGGTTGACAGCTGGCTCGAAGCCGAGCCGCAGCGCCCCGAAACCGTATCTGCTGATGAATGGCTGCGCTGGGAGCAGGAGAAGCACGCCCGCATCATCGCCGCCTTGACAACCAACGAACCAATGGAGACAGCTGCCTAATGACCACCACCGCCGTACTAACCGACAATGACTACAAGGTTGCCGACCTCGGCCTAGCCGAATTTGGCCGCAAAGAGATCCGCCTTGCCGAGAACGAGATGCCCGGACTGATGAAGACGCGCGAAGAGTTCGCCGCCGCCCAGCCGCTTAAGGGCGCTCGCATCACCGGCTCGCTACACATGACGATCCAGACCGCCGTGCTGATCGAGACGCTGGTTGCGCTCGGCGCCGAGGTTCGCTGGTGCTCATGCAACATCTTCTCAACCCAGGACCACGCTGCCTCTGCGGTTGTCGTTGGGCCTGAAGGAACCGTCGACGAGCCGACCGGCGTTCCCGTCTTCGCCTGGAAGGGTGAGACGCTGGAGGAGTACTGGTGGTGCACTGAGCAGGCCGTCAACTGGCCTGACGGTGGCCCGAACATGATCCTCGACGACGGTGGCGACGCGACGATGCTGGTCCACAAGGGCCGCGAGTTCGAGGCCGCCGGCGCAGTTCCTAACCCGGCCGACGCCGAGTCGGAAGAGTTCCAAGTCTTCCTTGGCCTGCTGCAGCGTTCGTTGACAGAGGACGCCGAGCGCTACACGAAGATTGCCGCTGGCATCAAGGGCGTCACCGAGGAGACGACTACCGGCGTTCTGCGCCTCACGCAGATGGCTGAGAACGGCGACCTGCTATTCCCCGCTATCAACGTCAATGACTCGGTGACGAAGTCGAAGTTCGACAACCTCTATGGCTGCCGCCACTCGCTCGTTGACGGCATCTTCCGCGCCACCGACGTGATGCTGGCCGGTAAGACGGCCGTCGTCTGTGGTTTCGGCGACGTCGGTAAGGGCTCGGCTGAATCGCTGCGCGCACAGGGTGCCCGCGTGATCGTCACCGAGATCGATCCGATCTGCGCGCTTCAAGCCTCAATGCAGGGCTACCAAGTCGACACGCTCGAGAACAACCTCGAGAACGGCGACATCTTCATCACGACCACCGGCAACCGCGACATCATCACGGTCGAGCAGATGGGGCGGATGAAGCATCAGGCGATCGTTGGCAACATCGGTCACTTCGACAACGAGATCGACATCGCCGGGCTGATGGAGTTGGGCGGAATCACGCGCAACAACATCAAGCCGCAGGTTGATGAGTGGATCTTCCCTGACGGCCATTCGATCATCATGCTCTCGGAAGGGCGCCTGCTGAACCTCGGCAACGCGACCGGCCATCCATCATTCGTGATGTCGGCTTCGTTCACGAACCAGACGATCGCTCAGATCGAACTGTTCACGAAGAACGACGAGTACGACAAGCAGGTCTACGTGCTGCCTAAGCACCTTGATGAGAAGGTTGCGCGGCTCCACCTTGACGCGCTGAACATCAATCTGACAGAGCTTCGCGACGATCAGGCCGCTTACATCGGCGTGCCGGTCGAGGGCCCTTACAAGCCCGACAGCTACCGCTACTAAGGAGTTAGTCCTGCCCAAATCTGACGTTGCAGACTTGACCCTCGCCGCCTCCGGGCTGGCGAGGATCGAGTGGGCGGCTGGGCAGATGCCGGTGCTCGGTCGTGTCGCTGAGCGGTTCGCAGCCGAGCGGCCGCTTGAGGGCGTGAAGATTGCGATCTGCCTCCACGTGACGGCCGAGACGGCGAATCTCGTCCGCGCGCTATCCGGCGCCGGCGCCGAGGTCGCGCTTTGCTCGGCCAACCCGCTCTCAACTCAGGATGATGTTGCCGCGGCGCTGGTCGATCACGACGGAATTGGGGTTCACGCAATCCACGGCGAGACGCTGGCGCAGTACCACGAGCACGTCGCCGCGCTGGTAGCGGGCGGCCCGCAGATTGCGATCGACGACGGCGCCGAGCTGATCGAGGCGCTCCATCGCGGTGACGACCCGCCCGCCGCGCAGATGATCGGCGCGACCGAGGAGACGACTACCGGACTGGTCCAGCTACGGGCGCTAGAGCGCTCCGGCGGGCTAGCCTGCCCGATCATCGCGGTCAACGAATCGCGCACCGAGCGAGCCTTCAACGACCGGTATGGAACCGGCCAGTCAACGATCGACGGGATCCTGCGCGCAACCAATGTGCTGCTGGCCGGTGCCGTCGTCGTCGTGATCGGCTACGGCTGGACCGGAAAGGGAATCGCGCTGCGCGCAGAAGGTCTTGGAGCGACAGTGATTATCTGCGAGGTTGATCCGCTGCGCGCGCTTGAGGCGCGAATGGAGGGCTTCGAAGTGATGCCTGCGCTCGAGGCGGCCGCCCGCGGCGACGTCTTCATCACCGTCACCGGCGGGCGCGAAGTCTTGAGCGAGCAGCATTTCGTCGAAATGCGTGACGGCGCAATCCTCGCCAACGCCGGCCACTTCGACGTTGAGATCGACCTGCCGGCTTTGGAGCGCGTCGCCGGCTCGCGGCGCGAGGTCCGCCCGCTGGTCGAGGAGTTCGAAATCAACGGCCGCCGGATTAACTTGCTGGCCCACGGCCGCGTCGTTAATCTCGCCGCTGCCGATGGCCACCCGTCTGCCGTGATGGACCTTTCGTTCGCTTCGCAGGCGCTCGTAGTCGAAGGGCTCGTCAAAGCCGCTGAGCGCCTAAGCGCAGCGGTTCATCCAGTGCCGGAGGAGGTCGACCGCGAGGTCGCCAGGCTGAAGCTCGACGCGCTTGGCGTTTCGATCGATTCGCTAAGTGATCAGCAGCTCGCCTATCTCAAGGTCTTCTCACCGGCGCCGCACGACGGCTGAAGGCGCCGCGCTGTGCGACGATGGCGGCCGTGAGCGATAGAGCAACAGCAGCAGCAGTCGCCAAACTTGAGCAGGACGGAGCCGCCGCGGCGACGATCGCCAGCTTCGCCGGGCAGCTGCAGCGGCTCGCTGCAGGCGATCTAGGAATGCTGCCGGAATCAGAGCTGGAACCGATTGCCGAACTGCCGGATGCTGAGGAGCTCGAAGTAGACGGCGAAGCGATCGCGGCGCTGCTCAATCAGACCGTCGTGATCAAGCTCAACGGCGGGCTCGGAACGAGCATGGGATTAGCCGGACCAAAGTCGCTGCTCGAAGTGAAGAGTGGACTCAACTTCCTCGACATCACGGCGCGTCAGATTGAGGCGCTGCGAGCAGAGCACGGTGGCGCGCGGCTGCCGCTGGTACTGCTCAACAGCTTCCGCACGCGCGAGCCCACGCTGGAGGCGCTTGCCAGTTATGGCCCTCTCTCGGCTGAGTTGGAGCCCGACTTCCTGCAGGGCCGCGTGCCGAAGCTGGTCGACGACGGCAGCTTCGCTCCAGCCAATTGGACCGCCGATCCTGAGTTGGAGTGGAGCCCTCCCGGCCACGGCGACATCTACCCGGCGCTGGTTGGCTCGGGGATGCTGGCCGCGATGCTAGCCGCCGGTTACCGCTACGCCTTCGTCGCCAACGCCGACAACCTTGGCGCCGTTCTCGACCCGGCAATTCTCTGCTGGATCGCCGCTGAGCAGGCGCCGTTCGTGATCGAGGTCGCCGACCGTACAGCTGCCGACCGCAAAGGCGGACACCTCGCGCGCCGCGGCGACGGGTTGCTCGTGCTGCGCGAGATCGCGCAGACGCCGGACGAGGATCTCGTCGCATTTGCTGATATCGAGCGCCACCGTTTTTTCAATACCAACAACATCTGGCTCGACCTCCAGGCCGTCAGTGCAGCGCTTGGCGACGACGGGGTGATCGACCTGCCGATGATCGTCAACCGCAAGACCGTCGACCCTTCCGACGCTGGCTCGACGCCCGTCGTTCAGCTTGAGTCGGCGATTGGAGCGGCGATCGCGGCGATCCCGGGCGCGCGGGCAATTCGCGTGCCACGCTCGCGCTTCCTGCCGGTCAAGACCAGCGACGACCTGCTGGTGCTGCGCTCAGACGCTTACGAACTAACCGCAGACGGCCAGCTTGCTCTGGTGGCCGACTGCCAAGGTCGAGCACCACTGGTTGAGCTTGACGGTGACTACTTCCGCTTGATCGCTGATTTTGAGGCGCGCTTTGCGAAGGGCGCGCCTTCGCTGGTGGCGGCCGAGCGCTTGAGCGTCAAAGGCGACGTCAGCTTCGGCGAGGCTGTAACGGTAAGCGGCGCTGTCACAGTTGAGGCCGCGGCAGGCGAATCGCTACAGGTCGAAGACGGCGCAACGCTAAGCGGCTAACTGCGCTGCTCTTCAGCGCGGTCTTCGAGCGCCTCGCGCCGCTCCTGCTCACGCTCGCTTTGGTCGATCGCGCGGAACAGTAGGTAGGCCAGCGCGACCCCCATCACGATTGTCTGCTCGAGCGCCATAAGCTCGCCGCCGATCTGCTGATCAACGCCGGCGCTGAGGCCGAAGATTCCTTCACGGAGCTCGTAGTACGAATAAAGCGGGTTGGGCGCGAAGGTCAAGGCGATCCCCAGCAGCCCAACGCCGATCTTTGTAGACATCATGTACAGCAGCGGGCCCATCGCTCCGCTACGAAAGCGTGAACGGATCGGCGAGAGCAGTTGCCACCAGTAGAGAAAACCGACGCTGAGGAAGACGACGTGCTCGAGTATGTGGACGGTGACGTTTTCGAGCGCCGAGTCGTAGGCCGCCGGCACGTGCCAAGCCCACATCGCGACGATGTAGAGCACGACGGCAACCCAGGGGTGCATAAGCGGCCCAAGCGCTCGCTCCAGCGCCTGTAGACGCCTTGTGGCTGGCCGCAGCAGAATCTTGTTCAGGCCAAGGATGCAGAAGATCGGCACTAGATCGAGCAGCAGCATGTGCTGGGCCATGTGGAAACTGAATGACTGCTCGGCCAGAGCGTCGATCGGTGACACCAAAGCCAAGGCCAGCGCGGCCAGTCCAACCAGCAAGCTCAGCAGCCGCCAGACTGGGGCTGCAGCGGCCCCGTCGGCGCGCCGCACCCTCCACCACCGCGGCAGATAGAGCCCGCCAATGATCAGGATCATCAGGATCGGCCCCGGGTCGATCGTCCATGAGCTGTCGGCCGCGGCGGCGAGCGGCAGGATCAAAGTTGTTACCGGCATCAAGCCTGATCGTCGCAGACGGCTGCTGGTGGCGATGCGATTGGCGCGCCAAAGTTGTCGCGATGCTTCGCGCAGCTCTAGATCTGCTCGTCCCGCCGCTCTGCTGGGCCTGCCGCGAACCAGCAGCTGATCGGCTCTGCGAACCCTGCCGCTCACGGCTCCCGTGGATCGAGCCGCTGGCACCGCGCCGCCGCGGCAGCGTTCTGCAACATCACTGGTCGCCGCTTGAGTTCGAAGGGCCGGCGCGGGCGCTAGTTCACGCGCTCAAGTTCCACTCTGCGACCGCGCTCGCGGCGCTGATGGCGCAGCAGTTAGTTGACGCGCTGCCACCACGAGCCTTCCCACCAGGCGCCGCCCTGGTTCCCGTCCCTGCCAGCCCAATGCGTCTTCGCCAGCGAGGCTTCGATCATGCCGAGCTGCTGACGGTGGCGCTATCGCGGCTCGTGATGCTGCCGCTCGAGCGGCCGCTTCGGCGCGAAAGGGCGATCGCTCGAGGGCAGCGGGGGCTGGGCCGCAGAGACCGCCTTAGCGGCCGCGGCCTGCAGCTGCGGGCGACCGCAAAGGCGCCGCTCCAGGCAATCCTGATCGACGACGTCTGCACGACAGGCGCGACGCTCGAGCTCTGCGCAAAGGCGCTGTTAGCCACCGAAACTTACCGCGTCAGCGCTGTGACTTATTGCTCTGTTGCTTAGCTCTCAGCGGTGGTATATTTGTACTAACTCCATCACGAAAAAGGACTCCCTATGCGTATCGACCTGACCGGGACCAATATCGAGATCAATGGAGAGCTACGCGCGCTGGTGGCTAAGCGTTTCGCCAAGATCAAACGCCGTGTGCCCGAGGATGTTCACTGCGAGGTGATCCTTGCCGAGGAGCACAACCCGAAGATCGCCGACGGCCAAAAGGCTGAAGCCAACCTCCATATCAAGGGAGGGACGATCAACGCCAAGGCTCACGAGCGCGACATGGCGGCGGCGATCGGCCATATCGCCGACGAAGTTGTGCGCCAACTGAACCGTCGCGGTGACAGGGCCCGGGCCCACAGCCGCGCCGGCTCGGAGACAATCCGTCACGGCCACGCGCAGGGCGCCGTTTAAGCAGGCTCGCCGGGCGCCGCGCGCGGCTACACTTCGGGCAATGGGTTTGCTCGAAAAAGCACTAAACGTCGGCGAAGGAAAACAGTTTCGTCAGTACGAGAAGCGCGTTTCAGAGGTCGCCTCTTTTGAGGACCAGCTAGTCGCGCTTAGCGATGAAGAGCTGCGCGGCCGGATGGACGGTCTGCGCGAGCGCGTGCGCGAGCAGGGCGAGTCGCTCGACAGCGTGCTCCCGGAGTGCTTCGCGATCGTCCGCGAGGCTGGTCGCCGCTTCCTCAATATGCGCCATTTCGACGTTCAGCTGATCGGCGGCATGGTGCTCCACGGCGGCAACATCGCCGAGATGAAGACCGGTGAAGGCAAGACGCTCACCGCAACGCTGGCCGTCTGCCTCAACGCGCTCTCCGACAAGGGCGTCCACCTCGTAACCGTCAACGACTACCTCGCTCGCCGCGACGCCGAGTGGATGAGCCCGATCTATGACGGACTTGGCTTTAGCTGGGGCGTGCTTCAGAACATGCAGGACCCGGAGGAGAAGCTGGCCGCCTACGCCGCCGACATCACCTACGGCACAAACTCCGAGTTCGGCTTCGATTATCTGCGCGACAACATGGCCCAAACACTCGAAGAGAAGGTTCAGCACGGCGGCAGAATTGGCGAGGACGGCCGTCCTGTAGCGATGCACAACTTTGCGATCGTCGATGAGGTCGACAACATTTTGATCGATGAGGCGCGGACGCCGCTGATTATCTCGGGCGCGCCTGAGGCCGCGGCCGATTCGTACGGCAAGTTCGCCAAGCTGGCGCCCCAGATGGTCGCCGGTAAGACGCCTGAGGGGATGGACCCTCGCTCGAAGAAGGAGTTCGTCGCCGACTTTGATTACGAGTTCGACGAGAAGCACAAGACAGTTGCGATTACCGAGCGCGGCGTCGGCAAGGCTGAGCAGTTCATGAATATCGACCACCTCTACCGGGCCGAGAACGGGCCACTGGTCAACCACCTGATCCAGTCGCTGAAGGCGCAGAGCCTTTACAAGCGCGACGTTGACTACGCCGTGATCGACGGCGAAGTGCGGATCATCGACGAGTTCACCGGCCGCATCCTTGAAGGGCGCCGCTGGTCGGAAGGGCTCCACCAGGCAGTTGAGGCGAAGGAGGGCGTTCGCGTTCAGGAAGAAAACCAAACGCTGGCCACAATCACGCTGCAGAACTTCTTCCGCCTTTACGACAAGCTTTCAGGGATGACAGGCACCGCCTTGACCGAGGCAACCGAGTTCATGAAGATTTACAAGCTCGGCGTTGTTCAGGTGCCGACAAATCAGGGCCTCGTGCGCGAGGACCAGAATGATCAGATCTACAAGACGAAGGACGGCAAGTGGAGCGCCGTTGCCCGCGAGATCGAAGCCCGTCACGAAATCGGGCAGCCGGTCCTCGTCGGAACGATCTCGGTTGAGATTTCGGAGCTGCTCGGTTCGATGCTGGCGCAGCGTGGAATCCCACACACTGTCCTCAACGCGAAGCCGGAGTACGCCGAGCGGGAAGGCGAGATCATCGCCGAGGCTGGCCGCCCGGGTGCCGTCACGATCGCCACCAACATGGCCGGCCGTGGCGTCGACATCAAGCTCGGCGGCAGTCCTGAACACCTAGCGCGCGAAGAGCTGATTGCCAGCGGCGTTCAGCCGCACGAGCCTGAGTTTGCGGAGAAGATGCCGGCACTGATCGTTGAGCAGGAGGCGAAGGTCGCCGATGCCCGCGAGGCAGTGCTCGAATCCGGCGGGCTTTTCATCGTTGGTACCGAGCGCCACGAGTCGCGCCGGATCGACAACCAGCTGCGCGGCCGCGCCGGCCGTCAAGGGGACCCGGGCGAGTCGCGCTTCTTCCTCAGCGCTGAAGATGATCTTGTACGCCTCTTCGCAGGTGACCGGATCTACAAGATCCTCGACCGCCTCGGTGGCACCGACGAGGATGGCAACGAGGAGCCGATCGAAGCCGGGATGCTTAGCAAGCAGATCGAGAAAGCCCAGCGCAAGGTTGAGGAGCAGAACTTCCTAATCCGCAAGCGCGTGCTCGAGTACGACGATGTGATGAACGAGCAGCGCCGCGTCGTTTACGCCTACCGCGATGAGGTGCTTGAAGGGGTTGACCTTGGCGACCAGGCACGGACCGAGATTGCCGAAGTGGCTCGTAGGCTGGTCGAGGAGTACACGCCGAGCGACTACGTCGAGGATTGGGATCTGGCAGGTCTGTTCGTAGCGCTAAGCGACATCATGCCGGTCGGAACGCTCGACAACGAGCTGACCGCGGGCGGAGTTCTGGCCAGCAACCTTGATCGCGCCTCACTGGGCGACCGCGTCGTAGATGAGGCGATGGCGCTATACGACGGCCGCGAGGAAGAGCTTGGCGACGAGTTGATGCGCGCGCTTGAGCGCTACCTGCTGCTGCAGACGATCGATCAGCGCTGGAAAGAACATCTCTACGACATGGACTACCTGCGCGAGGGCATCCACCTGCGCGGTTTCGCGCAGATCGATCCGCTCGTCGCTTACAAGAACGAGGCCTTCACGCTCTTCGGTGACCTGATGAACTCAATCTGGGCCGATTTTGCGCGAATGGTCTATCACGTTGAAGTTGAGGTCGAGATTGATCAGTCCGAGGGCCAGGTTCCCTTCGCCCCGGCTCCGGCCACGCCGCTAGCAGCGCAGGCAATCAACTACTCATCCGGTGGCGGCACCGGCGCGCTTGAAGCTGCGGCCGCTGGTGGCGGCGTAGCTGAAGTGGCCTACGCCGGAGAAGAGCAGATCGTTGAAGCCGAGCCGGTCGAGCAGCGCGTCCTTGACGCCGACGAGCAGGTTGGCCGTAACGACCCGTGCTGGTGCGGCTCGGGGCAGAAGTTCAAGAAGTGCCACGGCGCCTGAGCAGCGCCCTGCGAGCAAGCCGCTTCGCTGCTAGCGTCGCCAGTTGTGGCTACCGGACCAAATCTCGAGTCAGCACCGCAGCGCCTCAGCGCCGTAACTGAGCAGCTGAGCGAGCTTTCGAGCTTCCTTGGCCCTGACGAGCTCGCCAGTCAGGTCGCCGAGCTTGAAGCGCGCATGGGCGCCGAGGGGTTCTGGGACAACCAAGATGAAGCGGCGCGCGTAAGTGCTGAACACGCGCGCGTGTCGCGTCGGCTCGAACGCTGGCAGGAGCTCTCGGGCGATGGTGATGACCTGGCGACGATGTTGGAGCTGGTTGACGAGGACCCGTCGCTGGCCGGTGAGTTTGAAGGCCAACTGATTGACGTCGAGCGGCGCCTCGCAGCCTTTGAAGAGGAGCGCCTATTCGCCGGTGACTATGACGCCGGTGACGCGCTCGTGACTGTAAACGCCGGCGCCGGCGGGACCGACGCCCAGGACTGGGCCGAGATGGTCCTGCGGATGATGATGCGATGGGCCGAGAGCCGCGGCTTTGAGGTCGAACTGCTTGAGGCCAGCGCCGGGGAGGAGGCTGGGATTAAGTCGGCAACCTTCAAAGCCTCCGGCGAGAACGCTTACGGGCTTTTCTGCGCTGAGCGCGGCGTCCACCGGCTAGTCCGGCTATCGCCCTTTGACTCGGCCAGCCGCAGGCAAACTTCTTTTGCCGGCGTTGAGGTCGCACCGGTGGTTGACGAAATCGAGGGCGTCACGATCGAAGACGATGACCTTCAGATCGACACCTACCGCGCCTCCGGCGCCGGCGGCCAGCACGTCAACAAGACCGACTCAGCGGTGCGTATTACGCACCGGCCAAGCGGGATCGTCGTCCAGTGCCAGAACGAGCGCTCGCAGTCCTCGAACAAGGAGACGGCGATGAAGATGCTGCGGGCAAAACTGCTCGAGCTTGAGGAGCGCCTCCGGTCCGATGAGATCGCGGCCGAGAAGGGCGAGAGTCAGGACGTAAACTTCGGCTCGCAGATTCGCTCCTACGTGCTCCATCCGTACACGATGGTCAAAGATCACCGCACCGATGTGGAGATCGGCGATGCTCAGCGCGTGCTCGATGGAGACCTCGATGAGTTCGTCCGCGCTGAGCTGCTGCGATCGAGCGAGAGCTAAGTGAGCTCCGCCGATCATGACCAGTCGCGGGCGCCGTATCTAGACGCAAGTGCTGCCTACGCTGCGCGCCAGCCTGCCCGGTTCCACGTGCCCGGTCACAAAGGCGGGTCGGGCGCCGACGATGCTCTGGTTGCGGCGATCGGCGAGGCCGCTCTCGCTCATGACCTAGCGCAGGGAATCGACGGGATTGATGACGGCCCGAAGCCGCACCCCTATTCACTGGCGGAGGCGCTGGCGGCCGAGGCCTACGGCGCCGAGAAGACTTGGTTTCTAACCAACGGCGCCTCGCAGGGCAATCACGCGCTCTGCCTCGCGCTGGCCCCGCTGGGCCGCCACGTTGTTGCGCAGCGCAACTCACACGCGTCGATCGTCGACGGCCTCGTCCTCAGCGGCGGCAACCCGATCTTCATCGAACCCGAATACGACAGTGAGCTGGGAATGGCGCTCGGAGTCGAGCCCGCGAAGCTTGCAGCATTGCTGGCCGAGAACCCCGAGGCTCGTAGCGCGTTCATCGTCTCGCCGACCTATTACGGCCTGACTGCCGATGTCGCCGGCTGCGCCGAGGTGGCGCATGCTGCTGGCGTGGCGCTGGTCGTTGATCAGTCGTGGGGCGCCCACCTCGGCTTCCACCCCGACCTGCCGCCGAGCGCGCTCGCGCTCGGCGCTGACGCTGTGCTGACGAGCACGCACAAGCTTGGAGGCTCGCTGACTCAGAGCGCAATGCTCCACCTTGGCAGCAGCGAACGGATCGACGAAGCTGCGCTCAGCCGCGCGGTGAGGATTCTGCGTTCAACGAGCCAGAGCACGCTGCTGATCGCCTCGCTCGACGCTGCCCGCCGCCAACTGGCGACGCGCGGCGAGGAGCTGCTGGGGGAGACGCTTGAGAAGCTGGTGCTGGTCCGCCAGCGCCTTGCGCGGATCGAAAAGATCGCGCTCGTTGACGAGAGTTTCGTCGGCCGTCCGGGAATCGCGGGCTTCGATCCAATCCGCATCGTGCTCGACGTTCGCGCCGTCGGCTGCACGGGGCTCGAGTTCCTCGCCGAGCTGCGGGATCGCCACGACGTCCATCCTGAGATGGCCGCTCAGGCAACTGTCGTATTCGTCGTCGGCTTGGCTGAAACTGACGAGCAGTTTGATCGCCTTGTGGCCGCCGTCGAAGCGACCGCCGCCGAGCTCAGCCGCGGCGTTGTGGCGGTTGAGCCGGTTCCGCGACTCGAGCTGTCGGGCGGTTGCGTCGTCGCTCCGCGCGAGGCATTTCTCGGCGAGGCCGAGGTCGTCCCGCTCGACCACGCCGTCGGCCGAATCTCTTGCGAGTCGATTGCCGGCTATCCGCCCGGCATTCCTGCGCTGCTGCCAGGTGAGCGGGTCAGCGCCGCCGTAATCGAGCACCTGCGGGCCACCGCGGCCGCTGGTTCGCGCTTGCACGGCGCCAGCGACCCGACACTGGCAACGATCGCCGTGTTACGCGAAGAGCGCCCAGCCTGATTCTCTAGGCTCTCTGTATGGATCAGGCGACTCGGCGAGAGCTCGATCACCTCGTGGCCGCTGCGCTGGCAGAGGATCTCGGCGATGGCGACCGCACGGCGCTGGCGACGATCCCGCCAGGCAGTAGCGCGGCGGCTCTGATAACGCAGAAGGCGCCAGGTGTAATTTTCGGGATCGAGGCAGCCGCTGCGGTCTTCATGGCGCTCGATTCGGAGGTCCAGTGTGAGCCACTCGCGGAAGAAGGTGGCTGGCGTGAGCACGGGCCGGTGCTCAGTCTCCGTGGCGACGCGAACGCACTGATCAGCGGCGAGCGCAGCGCGCTCAACCTGCTCGCCCACCTGAGCGGGGTTGCGACGGCCACAGCGCGATACGTGCAAGCAGTTGAGGGAACGGGCGCGCAGATCCTCGACACGCGCAAGACGACGCCGGGGATGCGGCTGCTGGAGAAGGCCGCGGTCGTTGCTGGCGGCGGCAAGAACCACCGCATCGGCCTCTGGGACGCCTACCTGATCAAGGAGAACCACATCGAGATGGCGGGCGGGATTGGCGCGGCCGTTGCTGCTGCGCGAGCCGCCGACGCCGAGCTGCCGCTGGAGGTTGAATGCCGCAACCTCGACGAGGTGGACGAGGCGATAGCGGCTGGCGCCGGGCGCCTGCTGCTCGACAACATGACCCCTGTACAGCTCAGCGAAGCCGTCGCCCACGTAGCCGGACGCGCTGAGCTGGAAGCTAGCGGCGGCGTCACACTGGCAACCGTCGCTGAGGTCGCGGCCAGCGGCGTACAATTCGTATCGGTGGGCGCGATCACTCATTCAGCCGCTGCTTTAGATCTCTCGCTAGTTGTGGAGGTTGAGCGATGAGCTCACTCGACCTGCCGATGGCGCCCGAGCCGGGTCCGGATCGCGTTGCGATCGCCGAGCTACACGCCGAGGTTCGCGAACTGGCGAAGGCGCGCGATGCCGTGATCCTTGCCCACAACTACCAAGTGCCTGAGGTTCAGGATGTAGCCGATTACGTTGGCGATTCGCTCGGCCTTTCGCAGCAGGCGGCCAAGATCGAAAACCCGGTGATCGCTTTCTGCGGCGTCCACTTCATGGCCGAAACGGCGTCGATTCTTGCTCCCGGGAAGACCGTCCTGCTGCCCGACCTCGATGCTGGCTGCTCTCTCGCCGATTCGATTACAGCGCCGCAGCTGGAGCAGTGGCAGCAGCGATTTCCCGATGCGATAACCGTGATGTACGTCAACACGACGGCCGCGATCAAGGCTTTGACCGATTACTGCTGCACTTCGTCAAACGCCGTTGCCGTCGTCAACCACATAATCGCCGAGCACGGCCCCGATGTTGAGATCTGCTTCGGCCCCGACATGTTCCTCGGCGCCTACGTTCAGAAGATCACCGGCCACAAGCCGATGCACATCTGGGACGGCGAATGCCACGTTCACGCTGGGATCCGCCCCGATGACATCACGCGCGTGCGCGGCGAGCACCCGGGCGCCGACTTTCTAATTCACCCGGAGTGCGGCTGCGTCACCTCGGTGATGGAGTATGTGGCCGCTGGCGATGTCGATGCCGAAGGTGTTCAGATGCTTTCAACCGGGGGGATGATGGGATACGCCGAGCAGGCAAAGGCTGAGGGCTCCAAGCGCGACGTGATCGTCGCGACCGAGGTCGGGATGCTCTACCCGCTCCAGCAGGCCGCGCCCGAGATCAACTTCATCCCCGCTAACGCTGAGGCCAGCTGTCGCTACATGAAAATGATCACGCTCGAGAAGCTGCGTGACACGCTGCGTGACGGCACTGGCGAGGTCAAGGTTGAGACTGCAATCGCCGAGCTAGCCAGAATTCCGATTGAGCGGATGGTCTCGATCAACCCCTGAGTTCGATGCAGGGTAGTCCGCAGCGGCCGCAGTCGCGGTTCAGTCGCCGCTTGGCTGCTTGTTCTTCTGGTGCTGCTCCGATCTGCCGTTCCCGCTGCCCGAGTCATTGGTGTTGCCCGACCTGTTTGGCTTGTCGAGCTTGCTTGGCGTGTCGGGTTTGCTTGGCGTATCGGGTTTGCTTGGCTTTTCGGGTTTGCTTGGCTTGTCGGGTTTGCTTGGCGCATCGGGTTTGCTTGGCGTGGTCGGCAGATCGCCACTATTGCCGCCGTCCGAACCGGAGCGACCGGGCTTGCTGGGGGTGTCCTCAGTCTTGCCACCGCCTGAGTGATCAGGTTGGCTCGGGGATGGAGTGGTGGCGGCCGGGGAATCCGGCTGACTACGCCCACCGGTACCGCCGTCGGAGTTACCACGGCCCGGTTTGCGGGTGCCTGGCATTGGCGCGAATACTGGGTTCACATTTTGCGCGTACTGCTGACCGCTCGGAGCCGGGCCACCTTGGACCAGCGACGGGTCGCCTGCGGCTGGGGCGCCAGGTGCCGTGCCGAAGCCAGCCGGCGCATCGCCGCTATGCGGCGCGCGATGGTCGGGGGCCGCGCCGAGTTGGTCGGAGGCGCCGGAACTAAGTCCAAGCCCCGGGATCAGCGCCGCCGCCGGCCCGTCGCCTGCGCCGGCAGCGCTAGCGCGAAGGATCTCCGCCGCTTGGTCCGACTTCCTGCCTTGCTCGATAACGGTGCTGACCTTTGGCGCGGCCGTAGCAACGGCAGCGACTGAAACGACGATTGCTCCGGCTTTCATCGCGCTGCTCGCAAGCGCGTTGCCACCACCGTCAGCGAGAACTTCGGCGATGCGGTGGCTGATGTCAGGCGAGGGCGCACGCTGAGCGTTAGCCAGCCAGAGAGCGAACGGGAGTGGCGTCAGGGCTGTTACCGCTGTGCGGACCTGAACTCGCGCGCGGCGAACGAGCTGACGAACGCCAGCGTCGCTGACGCCAAGGTCGGCCGCAACGTCGGCGTGGGCGCGGCCGTCCACTGCAACCGCGAGCAGCGCGGCGCGCTGGCGCTCAGGCAGCTCGGCGATCACGCTCAGCGCGCTGCGAACCTCTTCGTTCTGTTCGAGGATCGCGTGGGGGCTTAGCGCTGCGTCGGTCGCTTCGATCAGTTCAAGATCGCCAGATTCAGATCGGTTCATTGCGTTCAGGGCTCCGTTGTGGACGATGCGGTAGAGCCAAGGCCGCAGATCGCGGACCTCAGTTCCCGTAGTAAGCGCCGACCAGGCGCTTAAGAACGCCGCTTGGACAACCTCTTCGGCCCGCGCCTCACCCAGAAAACGCTGCGCATAGCGCGTCAGCGCTTTGCTGTAACGCTCGACGATCGCCTCGAAGGCGCGCTCGTGGCCGGAGCCAGCAAGCGACGCCAGTCGCTCGTCGGACTGCGTTCCAAGTAGGGATACGGAAATGTGAGGTGTCACCGGTGCTCCTGAACTTCAGACAACGGTACTCCCAATTTGTGACGCTTGCGCCCGGTAACTAGAAAAAAACCTAGGAAAACTCGCTGTTTTCGTGCGGTCCGACGCATGCAATCGAGAGTTCTTCGGGGTTTACGCGCCGCGCCGCCTCTGCAACCTGCTCAAAGGTAACGGCGTCTATTGCGGCGATCGCGTCGTCGGGGTCGAAGCTCTCACGGTGGACGATTGCTCTGCCGGCGGCGTAACCGGCGACCGAGTTGGTGCTCTCAAACGAGAGCACGCGGCGGCCGGCGACGTAGGCGCGAGCCCGCTCAACCTCTTCCTCCG
>Ga0194055_10000662_pt1 | contig 27950 bp, 27 predicted proteins | sample SepL449m_MetaG_FD_155482 | JGI IMG/M metagenome (GOLD analysis project Ga0194055, IMG submission 155482) | Anoxic zone freshwater microbial communities from boreal shield lake in IISD Experimental Lakes Area, Ontario, Canada - Sep2016-L442-9m | ecosystem: Environmental > Aquatic > Freshwater >... | reverse complement strand
CAGGTTGTCGATCTGGTTGAGCGTCTCGCGCACCTCAACGACGGGATCAACGATCCCGGTCGGCCGGACAATCTGCTCGGCGATCACGCCCGAGTGATCGCGCTCATAGACGCCGGGGGTGGCACTGACGAAGACGACCTGCGGCGTGATTGAGAGGAACTCCTCAAAGGTCTGCGGGCGGTTGTCCATCGCGCTCGGCAGGCGGAAGCCGTAGTCGACGAGCGTCTGCTTGCGACTGCGGTCGCCCTTGTACATCGCGCCGATCTGCGGCACGGTCTGGTGCGACTCGTCGATGAAGCAGATGAAATCCTCAGGGAAGTAGTCGATCAGGCAGTAAGGCCGCTCACCCGGCTTGCGGCCGTCAAGAATTCTTGAGTAGTTCTCAATCCCACTGCAGAAGCCGGCCTCGCGCATCATCTCGATGTCGTACTGGGTGCGCTGGCGCAGCCGCAATGGCTCGAGCTGCTTGCCTTCCGCTTCAAGCTGCGCGCAGCGCTCTTCCAGTTCGCGGCTTATCTCCTCCGCCGCTGCGTCGAGGCTCCCCTCCTCGACGTTGTAATGGGTTGCGGGCCAAACGGCGATGTGTTCGAGCCCATCCTCGAGCAGCTCTCCGGTTAGCGGATCGAACTGCTGCAGCCGCTCGACCTCGTCGCCAAAGAGCGTCACGCGGTAGGCGCTCTCGGCGTAGGCAGGGAAGACCTCGAGCGCCTCGCCGCGGACGCGAAAGGTGCCGCGCGTCAAGGCAACGTCATTGCGCGTGTACTGAATCGCCACCAGCTTGCGCAGCAGCGCGTCGCGATCAACGCTCTCACCCTGGCGCAGAATCTGCACATTGTTGTCGTAGGTCTCAGGCGAACCCATGCCGTAAATTGCCGAAACACTGGCAACGATCAGCACGTCTCGCCGCGCAAAAAGCGCCGCCGTCGCCGCGTGACGGAGCCGGTCGACCTCCTGGTTAATCGCCGAGTCCTTCTCGATGAAGAGGTCTTTCGACGGAACATAAGCCTCAGGCTGGTAGTAGTCGTAGTAGCTGACGAAGTACTCAACCGCGTTGTCAGGGAAGAAGGTGCGGAACTCGTTACAGAGCTGCGCCGCGAGCGTCTTGTTGTGCGCCATCACCAAGGTCGGCCGCTGCACGCGTTCGACAACCCCGGCCATTGTCATCGTCTTGCCGGTGCCGGTCGCGCCAAGCAGAGTTGTGTTGCGCTCACCGGCCTCGATCGCAGCTGAGATCGCGTCGATCGCTGCCGGCTGGTCGGCGGCCGGCGTGAATGCGCTGTCGAGGCGGAAAGGAGGCATCAGCGCAAGGGTATCCGCAGCCTAAGGCGCTGGCCCAAGCTCCTTGTTGTAGCGGGCGCGATATTCGGCCTGAGCGGTCAGCACCTTCTCAACGTAAGCGCGCGTTTCGGCAAATGGAATGTCATCGACGCTAAGCCCAGAACCACCCCAGGCGTCAACGTTCCCTGGCCCGGCGTTGTAGGCCGCCAGCGCGGCGGCGGTGTCGCCGTCATAGCGATCAAGCAGGTCACGCAAAAGATATGAGCCATAGGCAATGTTGATCTGGGGCGTTGCCAGATCAGCGAGCGTGAACGCTGTACCTCCGGAGTGGCGCGCAATGTCGGCCGCGGTCTCTGGCGTTATCTGCATCAGACCCTCGGCGCCAGCGGACGATGTTCGTCCCGAAACAAAACCCGATTCGGCGTAGATCACCGCTGCAATCAATGCAGGATCTAGGTTCTTATCTTTCGCTTGCTGGCGAATGATGTCGTCGTGGCGGAGCGGATAACGGATCTCCGTTACGGCGCTGTTGAAGCTGTTACACGACGCTAACCAGCCGCCGAGAGCAACTGCGGCGATCAAGCAGGCAACTGCCGGCCAAAGTCGCCGCTTCCTCCTGTCTGCGCTCACTGGCTGATCCGGTCGAGGATCGAGGCCAGTTCACTTTCCAGTTCAGCGGTCGTGCCGTCATTGACGACGACATAGGTTGCGCGCTCGGCCTTCTCCTGCTGGCTCATCTGGCGCGCATGACGCTCGTCAGCCGCTTCGTGACCACGCTGCGCCGCGCGCTCCGCTCGCAACTCCTCGCTAGCGATCACGGCGACCGTCGCGTCGTAGATCTTGTCCATCCCGGCCTCGAACAGCAGCGGCGTTTCGACGACCGCGGCGCGAGGCACCGGCGTGTGCGCGAGCGAACGTACGCGGAAGCTAGCTACCTCTTGCGCAACCAAAGGCCAGATCAATCCTTCCAACCAAGCTCGCTCGTCTGGATCGGCAAAGGCGAAACGCGCCAGCGCTGCTCGATCGACCGCGCCTGTCGGAGCTGCCTCCACGCCCCAGCGCTCGACTACCTGGTCGACAACATCCTGCCGCTCGTAGAGCGAGTGGACGACCTCGTCCGTTGAGAGGGTCACTGCCCCAAGCCGTTCGAGCGCCTCGAGCGCAGTGCTCTTGCCCGACCCCATACCCCCGGTCAGGCCAACGAACGGGACGGGGGCTGAATCGGTCAGCGCAGCGCCGCCAGCGTCAGTCCTGCGGATCCGCAGGCGCAGCGTCGCCGTCAGCGTCGGCCTCAGCCTCGGCCACTTCCTCGACCTCAGCTACAAGTTCGGCCTCAGCCTCAGCGACTTCAACTTCAGCTTCGACCTCAGCGACTTCCTCTGCCTCTACCTCAGTCTCGGCAGCAGCTTCAGCCTCAATCTCGTTTGCCTCCGCTACTACCTCAGCTTCAGCGGCAGCCTCGGCTGGCGCGGCGGCAGCGAGCAGCTCATCGTCGACGACCGGGACAACGAGGTCGGCTGGAGCTTCAATTGCGGCGTCTTCCTCAGGGAACTCAAGGTTGCCTGTGTGCGCGGAGAGGATCTGACCTTCGACGCGCTTAACCGACAGTGAGAGGCGGCGGCGCTCATCGTCGACTTCGAGCACCTTGACCTTAATTTCGTCGCCCGGCTGGACAACCTCACGCGGGTTCTCAACGTGGTGGGCTGCGAGCTCTGAGATGTGGACGAGGCCTTCAACTCCGTCGAGAATCTCAACGAAGGCGCCGAAGGTGACGACCTTCGTGACCGTTCCTTCGAGGTCATCACCGATGTTGTAGGTGTCAACGACGCGCTGCCATGGATCATCCTGGGTCTGCTTGAGGCCCAATGAGATGCGTTGACGATCACGGTCGATCTCAAGCACCTTGACCTGCACCGTCTGGCCAATCTCGAGCACCTCTTGCGGATGGTTTACGTGCGACCACGAAATCTCCGAGATGTGGATCAGGCCGTCGATCCCGTTGAGATCGACGAAGGCACCGAAGTCAACGATGTTCGAAATCTGCCCTTCGACGACGAGCCCTGGCTGGAGCTGGTCGAGAATCTCCTGACGCTGACCCTTGCGCGCCTCTTCAAGCACGGCACGGCGCGAGAGGACGACGTTGTTGCGCTGACGGTTGATCTCAATCACCTTGCAGATGATCTTCGTGTGCAGGAACTCATCGAGCTCCGCGACGCGGCGGATGTCAACTAGTGATGCGGGCAGGAAGCCACGGATGCCGAGGTCGATGATCAGGCCACCCTTGACAACCTCAATGACCGTTCCTTCGACCGCTTCGCCGGTTTCAGCGGCGGCCTCTATGCGGCGCCAAGCCTTTTCAAAGCGTGCGCGCTTCTTCGAGACGATCAGGCGACCTTCCTGATCCTCCTTCGTGAGCACCAAGACGTCGATCTCTTCGCCTAGCTCTACCTCTTCACCGGGATCGATGTTCTTGCGAATCGAAAGCTCGGCTGAGGGGATCACTCCCTCGCTCTTGAAGCCGACGTCGACGAGTACTTCGTCTTTGTCGATCTGGACTACGCGGCCGGAGACGACCTCACCCTCATTGAAGGTTGTGAAGGTTGCTGCGTAGTTAGGGACGATCTGGCCGTCGATCTCGAGCAGCATCCCGTCGCTTCCGGGAACAATCTGCGATTCAACGTCGATTTCAGTGGACTGGTCGGTAGATGTGGTTGTCATTGAACGGCAAGGTTAGCGGTATTACTTCGCTTCTAGCCACGTCCGTCCCGTGCCGATATCGACCGCCAACGGCGGCTGGCGCTCTCCCCAAGGCACAATCATCCCCTTCTCTACTAGCTCAGAGAGCTCTTTCTGCTCCGCTTTTGGCCCTTCGAACAGCAGTTCGTCGTGAATTGTGAGGATCATCTCGGTCTTCAGCTCGGTTGCTGCGAGCGCGTCGGCAACCTCGATCATCGCCAGTTTCATAACGTCAGCGGCCGTTCCCTGGACGATCGTGTTGAGCGCCAGCCGCTCGCCCAGCGCGCGCGTCTGGCCATTCGTCGAGCGCAGCTCGGGAATATTGCGGCGACGGCCGAAGAGCGTCGTCACATAGCCATCGTCGGTCGCCTTCTCAACTGTCTGGTCCATGAAGTGGCGGATCTTGCCGAAGCGGTTGAGGTAAGCGTCGATGAACTCGCGCGCCTCGCCGCGCGAGATGTTGAGCCGATCGGCGAGTCCGTAATCACCGAGCCCGTAAACGATGCCGTAGTTGATCATCTTCGCCTTCGAACGCATTCCGGAATCGATCTCGTCCGCGGAGACGCCGAAGACCTCGCGCGCCGTGGCGGTGTGAACGTCCTCCCCGGCGCTAAAAATATCCATCAGCACCTCCTCTTCAGCGACGTGCGCGAGCAGGCGCAGCTCAACCTGCGAGTAGTCGGCCGAGAGCAGCGCCAATTTCGGCGCCGCCTCGAAGCAGCCGCGAATCTCACGGCCAAGCTCGGTGCGGACCGGAATGTTCTGCATGTTCGGATTGATCGACGCCAGCCGGCCGGTCGCCGCCGCGGCCTGCACGAAGGTGGTGTGAATGCGGCTCTGGTCATCCACTAGCGAAGGCAGTGCCTCTAGATAGGTCTTCGAAAGCTGGTTCAGCTCGCGCCAACGCTCGACGACCGGAATAATCTCGTGCTCGTCGCGAATCGACTGGAGAACGCGCGCGTCGGTCGAATAACCGGTCTTGCCCTTGCGCTTCTTCGTCAGGCCGAGTTTCTCGAACAAGATTGCGCTTAGCTGCTGCGGCGAAGCGATCACGAACTCCTCGCCGGCCAAATCCCAAATCTGCTGCTCAAGCGTCGTGATCTCATCTCGCACGCGCTGCGCGATCTCGGCCAGCGTTTTAGTGTTCAGGCGGACGCCAGCGACTTCGATCGAACGCAGCACCGGGATCAGCGGAAGCTCGATCGTGTCGAGCAAGCTGAGCTCGCCGCGTTCCTCAAGCATCAAGCGTTGCCGCGCAGCTAGCAGAGAGGTGAGTGCTGCTTCGCGGGCCCCAGCGTCATCGAGCGCGATCGCGATGCCGGCCTCCTCGCAGAGCTCGTCGAGCAGAAAGCTACGGCGCGAAGGCTCGAGCAGATAGGCCGCAAGCAGCGTGTCGTGGGCGACGACCGCGGGGACGACGCCAAGCGCTTTCGCGTCGTGAACAATTACCGGCCGCTCGCCGAGCGCTGCAGCCAGCGCGGCAGGATCGTCCAAGTCGCAGACAGCAGCTTGCCCGTCGCAGTAGGCGGCCAGGCGCCACTCCTGCTCACGTGCGAACAGCTCACCGTCTTCCGTCTCGGGCGCGGCGACTGCGATCGCGAGCGGAGCGTGTTTGTCGCCTAGCGCGACCGCTTTAGCGAGCGAGCTGGCCTCGACCGTGACGCTGACCGCCGGCTCGGCTTCAACCAGAGGCGCCTCCTCGACCTCGTCGCCATCGTCGGCCGCGCCGAGCTCGGCCTCAATCCGCCGCAGCGGGTCCCTCAACTCGAACTCGATGAAGACCTCGCGCAGCTTTGCTCGGCTCGGCTCACTCTCTGCGGCAGCGATCGCGAGCGGATCGACCTCAAGCGGCACGTCGCGCTGGATCGTCGCGAGCTCCTTACTGAGTCTTGCATCGCCGGCAAAGTTGGTCAGGTTTTCCTTGCGTTTGGCGCCGGTTATCTCGTCAACGCTGCTGAGGATCGTCTCCAGCGAGCCAAACTGCTGAAGCAGTGCGGCCGCAGTCTTGTCGCCGATTCCTGGAACGCCAGGAATGTTGTCGGACGAATCGCCCTTGAGGCCATAAAAGTCGGGAATCAGCTCAGGGGCGATGCCGTAACGCTCGATAACGCCTTCGTAGTCGTAGAACTTCGTCTCCGTGATCCCGCGCGCAGTCGCCATCACCGTGACGTGGCCCTCCGGGTCGATCAGCTGAAACGAATCGCGGTCGCCGGTCACGATCACGACGGGGACCGGGCTTGGAGCCGTCCGTGCGATCTCGGCGAGCGAAGCGATCACGTCATCGGCCTCAAAGCCCTCGACCTGCACGTTGTGCCAGCCGAACGCCTCAACAATCGGCGCGAAGTGTGGCCACTGCTCGCGCAGCAGGTCTGGCTTTGACGGGCGGTTGGCCTTGTAGCGGGGATCGAGCTCTTTGCGCCCAGACGTGCCGCGGTCCCAACAGACAATGGTCGGATTATTGCCGTACTCGGTGAAGAGCTTGACCAACATCGAAGCGAAGCCAAAGATCGCGTTGCTCGGCTGGCCCTTCGAGGTAGAGATCGTGTCGGGCAGAGCGAAGAAGGCCCGGTAGGCGAGGCTGTTGCCGTCGATCAGATAGAGCGTCTTGGCCACGACTGCTGACGCTACCGCAGCAGTCGGCACGCCGGTGGCCAGCCAACCTTCATACACTCAGCGACCGTGAGCTCAACTCCCTCAGCCCAGTACAGCTTGACGATCCGGATCGAGATCGAAGACATCCCCGGCATGCTCGGACGCGTTGCCAGCGCGATCGGCGATGCCGGCGGAACGATCGGAGCGATCGAACTAGTCGAGGCCGATCAGCACCTGATCCGCGACGTGACCGTTAATGCAGCCGGCTCTGAACAGTGGGCCGCGATCGTTGATGCGATCGAAGCGGTTGAGGGCGCGCGCGTGATTGACACGACCGACCGCACCTTCCAGATGCACGTTGGCGGCAAGATCGAGCAGCACAATCGCCACCCGCTAAAAACCCGCGACGACCTCTCGATGGCTTACACGCCGGGCGTAGCTCGCGTCTGCAGCGCAATCTACGAGGACCCAGAGCGCGCCTTCCAGTACACGATCAAGCGAAACACGGTCGCCGTCGTCAGCGACGGAACAGCCGTGCTCGGCCTTGGCGACATCGGTCCGCGCGCGGCGATGCCGGTAATGGAAGGCAAGGCGATGCTGTTCAAGGAGTTCGCCGGCGTCGACGCCTTCCCGATCTGCCTCGACACGAAAGACACCGACGAGATCGTTGAAACCGTTGAGAGGATCGCCCCCGGCTTTGGCGGCATCAACCTCGAAGACATCTCTGCTCCGCGCTGCTTTGAGATTGAGGAGCGGCTGAAGGCCTCGCTCGACATCCCCGTCTTCCACGATGACCAGCATGGAACCGCAGTCGTCGTGCTCGCCGCGCTGCTCAATGCCTGCCGCCTGACCGGCCGCGACCTAATCGATCTACGCGTGCTCGTGATCGGCCTCGGCGCTGCCGGAGTAGCCGTGACGAAGATCCTGATCGAAGCAGGTGTGCGCGAGATCATCGGCTGCGACTCCCAAGGCGCGCTCAGCACCGAGCGCGCTGACTACCTCGACGGCACGATGACGCCGATCAAGCGCTGGTACTCGGAGCAGACCAACCCAGAGAAGATCAGCGGCGGCCCAACAGAAGCGATCGCCGGTACCGACCTGATGATCGGCCTCTCCGGCGCAAAGCTGATCGACGCCGCGGCGCTCTCGACGATGCGCCCTGATCCGATGATCTTCGCGATGGCCAACCCAAACCCAGAGATTTCTCCAGAGGAGGCAGCGCCCTACGCGCGCATCATCGCCACCGGCCGCTCTGATTATCCAAATCAGATCAACAACGTGCTCTGTTTCCCTGGCGTCTTCCGCGGCGCGCTAGACGTTCGCGCCGAGCAGATCACGGAGCCGATGAAGATGGCAGCCGCTCGCGCGATCGCCCAGATCGTCACCGACGATCAACTGGCCGAGGACTACATCATTCCCTCCTGCTTCAACCGCGACGTCGCGCCCGCCGTAGCTGACGCCGTTGCCGCCGAAGCTCGCGCCAGTGGTGCTGCACAGGCTGAGCGCAACACGATCGGCTTTGCCGCGTCGGATGCTGAAGCGCTTCGTAGCCCATAAACGGCTCTGATCCGTAACCTTTTCCGAAGCTTCGAGAGGAACGACTTATGAAGATTGCGATTACAGGCGCCACCGGCCTAATTGGAACACGGCTCGTCGAGACGCTGAAAGCCCGCGGCGACGAGGTGACAGTGCTCTCGCGCAGCCCAGAGCGCGCAGCTGCGGCGCTCGGAGTTGAAGCCATCGCGTGGGATTCAACTGCCGAGCCGGCACCGGCCGACGCACTGCGCGGCCGCGACGCCGTGATCCACCTCGCCGGCGAGCCTGTTGCACAGCGCTGGAACGCACAGTCCAAGAAAGCGATCCTCGATAGCCGCGAGATCGGCACGGCCAATCTGATTGCCGGAATAGCGAATGTTGAAGAGCGGCCGAGCGTCCTCGTCTCCTCCTCAGCTGTTGGCTACTACGGCAAGCACGGCGACGATCGCGTTGACGAAAAGACCGCCGCTGGTAATGATTTTCTTGCCAAGGTTTGCGTCGCGTGGGAGCGCGAAGCGCTCGCTGGAGAGGCGCTTGGAATGCGCGTCGTGCTGATCCGCACCGGGATTGTGCTCGACGCCGCTGGCGGCGCGCTAGCGACGATGCTGCCCCCGTTCAAGGCTGGAGTAGGAGGCCCCGTCGCTGGCGGTAAGCAGTACATGCCGTGGATTCATGCCGACGACATTGTTGGCCTCTACCTCGCCGCGATCGACGAGCCAAATTGGAGCGGGCCCGTCAACGGTACGGCGCCTGAGCCGGTTACAAATGCTGACTTTTCAAAGGCTCTGGGTAAGGCGCTCCACCGCCCTTCCGTCTTCCCCGTTCCCGGGTTTGTAATTCGCGCCCGCTACGGAGAGATGGCGGAGCTAGTAACCGAAGGGCAGCGCGCCGTTCCTGCCGCTGCGGTTGCCAACGGATACCAGTTCATCCAGCCTGAGCTAGGTCCGGCTCTCGCGTCTGTGCTCGCAGAGTAAAAAGCTTTAGCGAGCGATAGCGGCAGTTAACGACGGGGCGACAACGAGTTGTCCTCCGACGATCCGCGAGACGGTAAACCCGTTCAGGGTTGAGTCGCCGTTAGCGGCGTAGCTGTAAGCGCCGAGGACAGAGCTGGTGCGGTTGGTCTGCCTCAGCGCAGCGAGCACGCTCAGGCGGTCGTTGCCGTTGGCGCCGGCGCGGTGGATCGCGTCCAATACGTCGGCCATCGCTGCGTAGCCGTAGAGCCCTGCAACTCCGGGATCGCTCCCAAACTGTGCGCGGTAGCGACGGACGAAGGCCTTTCCGCCGGAGCCGAGCGTGCTCGTGTCTGGGCCGGGGCCTGTGACGAGCGTCGCGCGCTGAGCGCGGGCGCTGAGGTTCTCTGCGAACGCAGCGGCGTCTCCACCCCTACCGACAAAGAATTTCAGTGATGAGGTCGTGGCGATCAGCCGATTGAGCAGCTGCGCTGCGGCGAGATTGAGCGGGCCAGCAAGGGAGAGGCAATCGGCCCCCGAGCGCTCGACTCGGCCAGCGAAGCTAGCTACCTGCGATGACTGGCCGCTAGTTGCCGCCGAACCAGCAGTGCCGACCGACACCGCCTTCAGCGCCGCGGCCAACGCATCTGAAGAGCTCTTACCGAGCTGCGAGTCGCTATAGGCAATAAAGCTTGACTTGCAGCGCTGCTGCGCTTGGATCGCGGCCTGAGCGTCGGTCTCACGTAGTTGGCTTGGAACGAGACGGAAGAAGGTTCGTCGACCGCTTGGATAAAAGCGGCCCGGCTCATCGAGCCCAGCCTGCTTGCTGCTCGTGAATCCTGCGTAAGCGCTCAGCGGCGAAATCTGGACGATGCCGCCTTGGTTCGTCAGCGGCAGCGAGATCGCCGTTGCCGCTGAGTCGTAGTCGCCGATATAAGCAATCACGTTTGGAGAGAGAACCGCGGCCCTCGCGTTAGAGGCAACGCGCGCCTCGGATGCCAGCTTCATCTGCCCCTGAACTGAGTTGAGAACCATTAGCGAAACCGTGAACGCTCCGACCGTTCCGTTGGCATCAGCCAGCGCCAGGCGCTCGCCGTTGACCATCGCCTGACCGGGAATCTTCAAGTCGCCGCTGAGCGGCGCACTCGTCACCACGGTGAGCTGATCGCCATCAACGACGACGCCCGGCCGCGCGCCGCCGCAGCCGACAGCGGCGACGGCTAGAGCGCAAATTGCAACGAGGGCGACGCTACGACTGCGAGAGGAAGAATTGGTCACGCGGCGCAGATTGTAGGTCGCCGGCGCGCGGGCATCTGCGCGCGGGCAGTTAATCGCGTGAGCCAGGACCGACGGAGCCAACCGAACGGCCAAGAACGCGAGCGCCGGCAGCCAACAGAATGATCACGAGCGCCAGCATGATGCCGTCAAACGAGCTCACTCCCAGCGAAGTCAGGATCACCCAGAGCGAGAGCGCGAAGGTGGTTGCGATAACGATTCCCATGCTGCGCAAATCTTAGCGAAGCGCTTGCGCGAATTGCTCTACCAGTAGGCGGCAGGCGCTGGCGGGGTCCTCGGCCTCGGCCGCTTCGCGGACCAAGCGGCTACCGATAATCACGCCGTCTGCGCCAGCGTCGGCTGCGGCGCTCGCCTGCTCCGGAGTTGAGATTCCGAAACCCAGTGCAACCGGCGCGCTGGTGTGAGCGCGGACGCGGGCTACAACTTCGCCATAGTCGCTGTCGTCGCCTCGCTCACCGGTCGTGCCAGCGACGGCAACGGTGTAAAGGAAGCCCTGTGCTGCTGCGCCGATCGCAGCGAGTCGCTGGTCGGTGCTGGTTGGAGCGGCGAGCGGAACGAACGCGACTCCTGCCGATGCGCAGCCTGCGGCTGTCTCCGGCGCCTCTTCCAGTGGCAGGTCGGGCACGATCAGCCCGCTCACCCCTGCGTCCGCGATGTCGCTAACGAACTGATCCATGCCGCGAGCAAGAACTGCGTTCGAATAACACATCAGGACGACCGGCAAACGGGCCGAAAGCTCGCCCGCTATCGCCAGCACGCCGTCCAATGTTGCGCCTGCGTGCAGTGCCGCGGTGCCAGCGCTCTGGATGACGGGGCCGTCGGCGAGCGGATCGGAGAATGGAACGCCAAGCTCAATCAGGTCGGCTCCAGCGTCTGCGTAGCCGTTAGCGATCGCCAATGAGGTCGGCAGGTCGGGGAAGCCGCCCATCAGGTACGGCATCAGTGCAGCGCGGCGCTCGCAGCCAGTGAACGCTGCCTCGATGCGGGCCGCGCCGCTCATCCGCGTCCGAGCAGCGCGAGCACTTCAGCGAGATCCTTATCGCCGCGACCGGAGAGACAGAGTAGATCCAATGTCGATTCGCTCGGCACGTTCAAGACGTAATGGAGAGCGTGGGCAGGCTCCAGAGCGGGAATGATTCCTTCCAACTGAGCGGTGCGCTCAAAAGCTGCCAGTGCTTCGTCATCTGTCACGCCAACGTAGGTCGCGCGGCCGCTGTCGCGAAGCCAAGCGTGCTCTGGGCCGGACCCCGGGTAGTCGAGCCCGGCTGAGATCGAGTGCGCCTCAGCGATCTGCCCCTCGTCGTCTTGGAGCAGCGCGCTGAGCGAACCATGCAGCACACCTGGCCGCCCACCGGCTGTCAACGGAGCTCCGTGGCGGCCACTCTCGATCCCTTCCCCTGCAGCCTCAACGCCGATCAACTGAACGTCGTCGTCAGCAACGAAGGCGGTGAAGGCCCCGATCGCGTTCGAACCACCGCCGACGCAGGCGATCACGCGCTCCGGCAAACGACCTTCGCGCTCAAGAATCTGTTCGCGCGCTTCGTCACCGATGCAGCGCTGCAGATCGCGGACGATCGCCGGGTATGGCGCCGGGCCGACCGCGGAACCGATGATGTAGTGGCTGTCGGCGACATTCGTGACCCAGTCACGGATAGCTTCGGAGACAGCCTCCTTCAGCGTCCGCGCGCCTGCCTCAACGGGGATAACGGTCGCGCCGAGTAGTCCCATCCGCTGCACGTTGGGCGCTTGGCGACGAATATCTTCGGCGCCCATATAGACCACGCACTCAAGGTCGAGCAGCGCGCAGGCTGTAGCCGATGCGACGCCGTGCTGACCGGCCCCCGTTTCAGCGATGATCCGGCGCTTGCCCATCCGCGCAGCGAGCAGCGCCTGACCTAGCGCATTGTTGATCTTGTGCGCGCCGGTGTGAACCAGATCCTCGCGCTTCAGGTAAATCGTGCGGCCGGCTACGGCGCTGAGCCTTTCAGCGAGATAGAGCGGCGTGGGGCGACCTGCGTAATCACGAAGCAGGCGGGCCAGTTCGGCCTGAAACGCCGGATCCTCGCGGGCGTCGATCCAAGCCGCCTCGAGCTCAGCAAGCGCCGGCATCAGCGTCTCTGGGACGTACTGGCCTCCATAAGGGCCAAAGCGATGCTGAAGGCTAGGGCTGCTCATGCTGAAAGCTCCTGGCTGGCAGCAGGCGCGGTTGACGCGACCGCGTCGACGAACGCCAGCATCTTTGCCGCATCCTTGATGCCCGGCGAGAGCTCTGTTCCACTGGCGCTGTCAACAGCGAACGGATGGACCACGCCGATCGCCTGCGCAACGTTGCTGGCATCGAGACCGCCGCTGAGGATCAGTGGAATCTTTGAGTGACGACCTGCCGCAAGCGACCAGTCCCAGCTCTTGCCGGTGCCGCCGCGCAGATCAGGGTGATCGGTGTCGAGCAGGTGATAGTCGACGTGGTGGAAGCGCTCAAGGTCATTGAACTGCTCGCCCGAGACAACCTGCATCGCCTTGATCACTTTCGCGCCGGTACGCCGACGCAGCTCCTCACAGAACGACGGCCCCTCGTCGCCATGAAGCTGAACCATCGTGAAGCCGAGCGCATCAACTTGGCCGGCAACCTCGTCGAGTGTTGGATTGACGTAGACGCCGCAAACTTCGACCTCGCGATGTAGTCGCCCCGCGATCGCCTTTGCGTCGGCCTCCTCGCAGCGCCGGCTCGAGCCGTCCCACATGATGCAGCCGACAGCCCAAGCGCCCAGCTCGACTGCCAACTCGGCGTCGGCGAGATTGGTGATGCCGCAGATCTTTATGAGAGGGGCGGTGCTCACGCCCCCATAATGGCAGCCTTACCCTGCCTAGCTGAAACTACGGCGCCGTGACGCTCTGCTGCGGCCTGCGGCCAAGTGTGACCTTGACGGTCTTCGTCTCTTTGCCGCCGCGCAGAAGCTGAATCTCAATCTGGTCGCCCTGCTCCTTCGACGCAACATAAGTTGCTAGCGCGAGCGACGTCAGCATCGGTCGCCCATCGATCTTTTGAATGATGTCGCCGCCGATCTTCAGCGACTGACCATCGAGCTTCGCCGGAACTGTCCCGCCCTTGATTCCAGCCTGCGCGGCTGGACTTCCGGGGTTGACAGTTTCAATCAGTACACCCTTGTTGACCGGCAGCTTAAGCGGCGCGAGATCAGGCGTAATCGAGAGCGACGAGATTCCGAGGTAGCCGGTATCAACGGTTCCTTGGCGCAGCCCCGGCAGCAGCTTGCGTGCCGTGTCGATCGGAACGGCGAAGCCAATCCCGACGTTGCCGCCGCCGCTTCCGCCAGTTTCGATCTGCGAGTTGATTCCAATCACTTCACCGGCGCTGTCGATCAGCGGGCCGCCGGAGTTGCCTGGGTTGATTGCCGCGTCGGTCTGAATCACGTCGTTGATCGCGAAGCCGTTGAGGCCTTCGATCGAGCGCTTTTTTGCCGAAACCACCCCGGTCGTAAGGCTGAATGCCTGGCCAAATGGGTTACCGATCGCGACGACCGGGTCGCCTACCTCGACATCCTTAGCTGAGGCCAGCGGGAGAGTCGTCAAGTCCTGCCCACTTGGATCGACCTGCAGCACGGCGATGTCGGACGAGCGGTCGGCGCCCAAGATCTTGGCGTCAACGGTCTTGTCGTTCGAGAAGCGCACCGTCACCTTCTTCGCCCCATCGACCACATGGGCGTTTGTGAGGATCGTTCCCTTGTCGTCGATCACGAAACCGGAGCCGGTCGCCTTGCCGCTCTGCGACTCGGGCGCACCGAAAATGTTCGAACCCTTCTTGACGATATCGGAGGTAATGAAGACAACCCCTTTGGAGTTGCGCTGATAGATCTCACGCGGGGTCATCGAGCCGCCGGAGCTGATCGTCTTAACGATTCCTCCCGAGCCTTGCTGGACGACCGTCGTCGTGGAAGAGCCGCTGATGCCAATTGCCGATGCGCCGACAAGCGCGACAAGCGCGCCCATAAGGCCGGCGCCGCCAGCGATGAACCATGTCGAGCGTGAAGGTTTCATCTGCTTGAGGAAAGCGCTGCTCTCTGAAGGATCTTTAAAGAGTTAGTTAAGGGACTGAGTTTAGGCTCAGCGATTATCGGCGTCATGGCCGCCAGTTAGCTGTTCTAGCGCGGCAGTTGGATCAGCGCTAGCGAGCAACGTCTCGCCGATCAAGACGGCGTCAACGCCGACCCGTTCCAACTCAGCGAGCTGCTCTCGCTCGCGCAGTCCGGACTCGCTAACAACCGTCTTGCCGGCCGGAATGTCTGACAGCAGCGCGTGCGTCCGCTCAACATCAACGCTGAAGTCGCGGAGGTCGCGGTTGTTGATCCCGATCAGATCAGGATCCACAGCATCCAGCACGGCGGCGAGCTCGCGTTCATCATGGACTTCGACCAGCACGTCGAGATCGAGCCCAACTGCGTCGCTGTAAAGCGCCGCTAGATCGCTTGGCTCAAGCGCTGCGGCAATCAGCAGAATCGCGTCAGCGCCAGCGATCGCCGACTCAACAATCTGGTAGTGATCGATGATGAAGTCCTTGCGCAGGATCGGAAGATCGCTAGCGGCGCGCGCAGCGACGAGATCGTCGAGCGAGCCACCAAAGTTCTCTTCCTCTGTGAGGATCGAGAGTGCCGCTGCCCCTCCGCGCTCGTAGGCGCCGACGATCTCATCGACCGTCGCACCCGGTCGTATTTCGCCGGCACTCGGCGACCTACGCTTGAACTCCGCGATCACCGACAGGCCATGGCGCGCGAGCGCCTCGGCAAACGGACGATCCGGGCCGCGGCCGTGGAGCTGAGCCTCGAGATCGGCCAGCGGAACACGCTCGCGCCGCTCGGCAAGCTCCTTCTCGGTTGAGTCGATTATCTGCCTGAGAATCGTCATTGCACAGAGAGCTCGGCGCTACGCAGCAGAAAGCGGTCGAGTGTCGATTGGGCTGCGCCGGAATCGATCGTTTGCCGCGCGAGTTCGAGCCCCTCTTCGATCGACTCTGCCCGTCCAGCGACGTAGATTGCCGCGCCGGCGTTGAGCGCAGCGATCTCGCGCCGGGGACCAGCTTCGCCGGCGAAGATTGAGCAGATGATTGCGGCGTTCTCTTCGGGGCCACCGCCGCTCAGCTGCTCCTCTAGTGCCGGCTCAATCCCGAACTGCTCGGGGGTCAGCGTGTAGCGGCGGGTTTCGTCTGCGATTAGCTCAGCCACTTGCGTCGGGCCCGATGTGCTTATTTCGTCCAGCCCATCTTCGCTCGAGACTACCAGAGCATGATCGGTCCCCAAGCGCGAAAGTGCGCCAGCAACGATCTCGATTGCTGCCGGTTCGGGAACGCCGATCAGCTGCCGCCTTGCGCCGGCGGGATTGGTCAACGGACCGAGCAAATTGAAGATCGTCGGCACCGCGAGAGCCTTCCGCACCGGCACTACATATCGCGTCGCCGCATGGTGGGCCGGCGCGAACATGAAACCGAAGCCGACCTCGTCGATCAGCTTTGCTTCATCTTGCGGCGACAGGTCGAGCTTCGCCCCGAGTGCCTCGAGCACGTCGGCCGAGCCGCTCAGGCCTGTCGCGGTTCGGTTGCCGTGCTTGGCGACCACGCAGCCAGCGCCAGCGGCGATCAGCGCCGCGGTTGTCGAGATGTTGAAGGTGCGCCGGCCGCCACCGGTGCCGCAGGTGTCGAGCAGGTCTCCGTGCTTCGGTCGCACGGCCGTTGCAAACGATCGCATTGTCTGCGCTAGGCCGGCGAGCTCATCGACCGTTTCACCCTTGGCACGGAGGCCGAGCAGTAGCTGCGAGATCTGCTCGTCACTGGCCTCTCCGGCCATGATCACTTCAAGCGCGGCAGCCGCTTCTGCCTGAGTTAGGTCGCACCCGCCGTCCACAGCCTCGTTTGCGAGATCGAGCGGCGATTGCCCCATCAGCGCCCCGCCCCGGTGAGGAAGTTTTCAACGATTTTCAGACCGTCTTCGGTGAGCACCGATTCAGGGTGGAATTGCACGCCTTCGGCCGGCAGCTCGCGGTGACGCACCGCCATGACGAGACCGTCCCCCCTGGCCGAGACCTCGAAGCAGCCCGGAAGATCAATGTCGGCTGCGATCAGCGAGTGGTAGCGGCCAACGGTCAACGGCGACGGCAGTCCGCTGAAGAGCGTCTTGCCATCATGCTCGATCGTCGTCGTCTTGCCGTGGACCGGCTCGTGGCGAACGACGCTGCCGCCGAAGGCTTGGACGAGGGCCTGGTGGCCGAGGCAGACGCCGAGAGTTGAGATCCCAGCCTCCGGAAAGCGGCGCACCGCTTCCAGCGTGATGCCGGCGTCATCTGGAGTGCACGGCCCCGGCGATACAACGACTCGCTGCGGCTTGGTCGACAGCAGCTCGTCAACCGTTGCGCGGTCGTTGCGGACGACCTCAATCTCAGCGCCAAGCTCGCCGAGATACTGCACGAGGTTGTAAGTGAAAGAGTCGTAGTTGTCGATTACGAGAGTCCGCACCGTCACCACCAGCCTGGCTGGTTGGTGGCTAGCTCGATCGCGCCAATCACGGCCTTGGCCTTGTTGACCGACTCTTCGTACTCGTACTTCGGGCTGGCGTCGGCGACGGTGCCGCCGCCGGCCTGCACGTGGACCTCGCCATCGCGGCAGACGACGGTGCGGATGTGGATGCAGGTGTCGAGGTCGCCGGCGTAGCTGAGGTAGCCGATCGCGCCGCCGTAGCCGCCCCGCTTGACCGGTTCGACCTCGTCGATGATCTGCATTGCGCGGACCTTCGGCGCGCCGGAGAGCGTGCCGGCGGGAAGGATCGCGCGCAGCGCATCGAGCGCGCCGACTTCAGGCCGAAGCGTGCCCGAAACCGACGAGACGATGTGCATCACGTGCGAGTAGGTCTCTACCTGCATCATGCTGTCGACGACTACTGAGCCGTATTCGCAGACGCGGCCAAGGTCGTTGCGGCCGAGGTCGACGAGCATCACGTGCTCGGCGCATTCCTTCTCGTCGGCGAGTAGCCCGTTGGCCAGCTCGAGGTCCTCCGCGGCGTTCGCGCCGCGGGCGCGGGTACCGGCGATCGGCCTCGTCGAAGCTGCTCGGCCATTGACCGTTAGCAGCGGCTCAGGGCTGGCACCGACGACCTGAAAATCGCCAAACTCAAGGAAGTACATGTACGGGCTTGGGTTGACCACGCGCAGGCCGCGGTAGATCGAGAACGGATCGACCTCTAGCTCCGCCGTCCAGCGCTGCGAGGGGACCACTTGAAAGGCATCGCCGGCGTGGATGTAGTCGACGATCTTTGCGACGACCTCCTCGAAGCCTTCACGCGTGAAATTTGACTCGAACTTCGGCGCTTCGCGCGGCGCCCCGTTCGGCTTCGGCGCCGGTAGCGGCCCAGCCAAGATCGCGCGCACTTCGGCGATCGTCGCGCTGGCTTCGTTGTAACTCGCTTCGGTTAGCTGGCCGCCCTCGGCGACTGCGTTGACGAGGATCGTCAGCGTGTGACGAAGGTGGTCGAAGACGACGAGCGCGTCGCTGCGCATCAGCGCCATGTCGGGCAGGCCAAGCTGGTCGGGATTTGGGTCACCGAGCGGCTCGACGGTGCGCACGAGGTCGTAACCGAAGTAGCCCACGAGGCCGCCGGCAAACGGGGGCAGGTTCTCGAGCGGGGCTTGGCTCAAACCGTCGAGCATCTCGGCGGCAATTGCATAGGGATCGCCGCCGTCGGCGAGATCCCAGCGAAGCACCTGTCTAGGGCGGATGCCGATGAAGCTGTAGCGACCCATCCGCTGCCCTTGCTCGGCAGATTCGAGCAGAAATGCGGGCTCCGAGGGCGCAGAAGCGCGCAGCTTGAGGAACGCCGAGACCGGCGTTTCGCAGTCGTCAATGAACTGATGGCGCAGCGGCACCAACGTGTAGTCGGCAGCGAGCAGCTGGGCCGCGTCGAGGCTCGGTTCGATCGTGATCTGACCCTCCTCTGCGCTCATCGCCCTGCTCCGGCCAACGCTGGCGCATCTGAGCTTGGGCCCGGCATACGCGGGTCTGACTGCGCTTGCGCAAACTGCGGTGCGGCTTGGTCGAGGTACCAGCCGAAGGCGCGGTCAACGATCGCCTGCCTGCCGATCAGCCGCAGCAGCGCCGCCAGCAAGCGCGGTGGTAGGGCCGGAATCAATCGCTGCAGCGCGAGCGCAATCGCAAACGGCCGCTTGTGTTCACTGTTGAAGGCTTCGTAGGCGACCAGGGCGGCAGCGCGGTCCTGGCGGCCTTCAATGATTGCGTGCAGCTCGCGACCACAAGCGATGCCGAAGTAGAAGGCGGTTCGAATCCCCTCTCCTGAGAGCGGAAAGCAGTGGCCGGCGCTGTCGCCGGCGAAGAAGATCTGATCCTCGGTGGCGGGCCGCAGACGATGCGGGAACCAGTTGCCTTGGTAGGCGACGGCGTCGCGATCGAGCCGCTCAGCGAGCTCAATCGTGGGCTCTTTGACGTGCTGATTCGGGTCGTAGGAGCCGACGCCGATGCGGGCCTCGTCGCCGGCGGGCACGCGCCAGCCGTAACCGCGTCGGACGATCGATCGTTCGATCCAGATGTCGAGCGCGTCGCCGGAATAGTCATGCTCGGGGTGTACCTCTAGCCCGCGTGAAAGCGGCGCCTGCGGAGGTTGATAGTGCGGGCTGCTGAGCACGCGCCTCCAACCGAGCGCATCGACGACGAGCGGCGCCGATAGCGTTCCGCGGTCGGTCACGACGTCGATCAGGCCGTCGCTTCGCGGCTCACCGACAGACTCAACCTTCGCAGTCTCAAAGCGCGCATCGCCGCACTGCTCCCAGAGCAGCTGGCAGAGCTCGCGGTAATCGAACGAGGACCAGCTCCATGGCAGGCGGTAGCGGGCAGCGCCAGTCGGTGTTGTGAAAGTCATGAACGGCAGCTCTTGCTTGATCGAGTCGCTGACGCCCATCGCTTCCAGCCAGAGCGTTGGGCAGGCGCAGGCCGATGTTTGCCGCTCGCCAATCTCGTAACGGTCGATTACGAGCACATTGGCGCCGCTCCCGGCCAGCTCTCGTGCTGCCGCGAGGCCGGCAAAACTTGCTCCACAGATCAGGACCTCGGCTCGCGTCCCCTCCAGAGAGGTTCGCTGCGCGCCACGTGAGGTCGCGCGGACGGTCACGAAACCAGCGCCCAGGAAGACGCCTGAACGGCCTCCCATGGACGCAGGCGGTTCGAACGGGTGACGACGTCGTAGTCGTTCTCTTCGACGCGGTCGAGGACGCGCAGGTAAACAGCGCGCGCAACGCGAATTCCTGGTCGGACCGGTGCCGGTAGCAGCTGTGCCAAGCCTTCGCTGTCGGCGAAGAGGTCGCGTGCCCGCGCGACCTGCTGGGCGACATGATCGCGCAGCGCAGCGCTTGCCGTGCGCTGCGTGAGGTCGGATTCGTCCAAGCCTGGGAGATAGATCCGGCCCATCTTCCAGTCGATCGGCACGTCGCGAATGAAGTTGGTCAGCTGAAAGGCAACGCCAAGTCGGCGCAGCAGCGCGATCGCAGTCTCGGGGGCGTCCAATAGCGGCGCCGCGACAGGGCCAACGGTCGCCGTTCCATCCATGTAGCGGTCGAGCTGCTCCTGGCTGCGCATCCGAACAGTCTCATCGCAATCGGCGCGCATCGACTCCATGTACTGAGGCAACAGCTCGAGTGGCATTCCATAGCGCGGTCCGGCGTCGACGAGGGCGCCGATAACCGGATGGAGCGAATAGCCACGCGTCAATCCCTCCTCCAGCTCGCGCTGCCAGGCGTCTAACGCAGCGCGGCGCTGGCCGTTAAGCCCCGTGTTGTCTGCGATCTCGTCGGCTCCGCGGACATACCCGTAAAGCGCATATAGAGCAGGGCGACGCTCAGCCGGTAGGCAGGCCGTGGCCGCAAAATAGGTTGGGTCATGGCGCAGCTGCATGCGGCGGCATCTGCGGTAAGAATCGCTTACGACCTTGTTTGGACTGAAACCCACGCCCCTACCGTAGACGGACTAGTGGAAAAGCGACAACACGACATATTTAATTGCGAGCTAATTGTCATCAGCGGCAAGGGTGGCGTTGGCAAAACGACGATCGCCGCGGCACTCGGTTTGGTGGCCTCGGGCTGCGATAAAGAGACGATCGTCTGCGAGGTGTCGGGCCAGCGCCGCGTCCCTGCGCTCGTCGGCCATCCAACGGCCGGCGCCCCCGGCAGCGAGGAGCAGGTTGCGCCTGAGCTTTGGACGACGACGATCGACCCCGAGCTGGCGCTGGTCGAATGGGCGGGAAAGCTGATTAGGCCGCGTGCGCTATTGGACCTTGCCGTCCGCTCGAACAGCTTCGCCGGGTTCATCAACGCCGCGCCAGGCGGGCGAGAGCTGCTGACGATCACAAAGGCAGCCGAGCTGAGCCGCGACGAACGTTGGGACAGTGAGGCGGTCGGTTACCAACTCGTAATTCTGAGCCGCGACGAACGTTGGGACAGTGAGGCGGTCGGATACCAACTCGTAATTCTCGATGCGCCAGCATCGGGCCACGGGCTGGCCATGCTGAAGACGCCGACAACCTTTGCCGAGATTGCCCGCGTCGGCCCGATCGCCAGTCAGGCGAGGGAGGTAGAAGCGCTACTCGCCGACGTCTCCCGCAGCCGAGTCGTCCTCGTCTCGACGCTTGAAGAGACGCCGGTAAACGAGACGCTCGAGCTGGACGCCGCGCTGAGAAAACAGCTTGGCCGCGGGGCCGATCTGATCATCGCTAACGGCCTGACAGCCGACGGTCTCGATGATTCAGAGATAGCCCAATTAAAGGCGGCTGGCTCGGCCGTCGACAGCAGCGTTGAGGCCGCAATCGAAGCGCGACACGCCCGCGCCGCGCTGCAGCAGGAGCAGCTGCAACGGCTGCGCGGCGGAGCGAACTGCCCGCTGATCGAGCTTCCAGCGATAACGAGTCATGCGGTTGGGCCCGATGAAGTCGAAGAGATCGCTTCGCTGCTTGCGGCTCAACTGAGCCAGCTCGACTGAAGCTCAGTCGATCCCGAGGCGGTCGAGCAGTCCCTCGTCGGTGCGCCAGCTGCGTCGAACGCGAACCGAAAGGTCAAGGTGCACCTGCGAGCCAACGCGCTTCTCGATCTCACCGCGGGCCGCAGTTCCAATCGAGCGGACCATTTTGCCACCGCGCCCAACGAGAATTCCCTTCTGCGACTCACTTTCAACCCAAGCCAGGGCGCGAATACGCAGCAACCCCTCACGCTGCTCTTCAATCTCTTCGACGACTACCTCGACGGCGTGAGGCAGCTCTTGGAATGTGCGCCGCAGGATCTGCTCACGGATCAGCTCCGCCAGCTCGATCGATAGAGGTTGGTCGGATAGATCGTCGACGTCGAAGAGGAACGGGCCCTCAGGCATTAGCTCAGCGAGCCGGGCGACCAGCGGCTCAACGCCTGCGCCGGTCTTGGCCGAAATCGGAAAGATCTCGGCGTCTAAACCGAGCTCCTCGGCCGCGAGCAGCGACGTCATCGTGCGCGAACGGTTAAGTCGATCCTCCTTATTGACAGCGATCAGGACCGGCCTCGAGCTGAGCTTCAGCAGCTCTGCGATGAAGCGGTCGCCGGCGCCCACCCCTTCCTCCCCGTTGAGCACAAAGAGAACTGCGTCGCTATCGCTGAGCTCACGTTCGACGCGCTTCTGCATCCGCTCGGTGAGCAGGTCGCGCGGCCGCTGGAAGCCTGGTAGGTCGACCATCACAAGCTGCGTCTCTTCGCGCATCGCGATCCCGCGGATCGCACGGCGGGTTGTCTGCGGGCGGTCGGAGACAATCACGACCTTTTCGCCTATGACCTGATTTACGAGCGTTGATTTGCCGACGTTTGGGCGTCCGGCAAGCCCGACGAAGCCAGCCTTGGTCACCACGAGCAGATCTCGCCCTGCAGCGCCAACATCTCGCCGTCGTCGGTCTCGTGGTCCATCCCAACGAGGTGCAGCGCGCCGTGGACGATCGCCTCGCGTAGGTCCTCAGTCATCTGAGGGCAGATGATGATGTCACCGAGCTCGCGCGGCCCGCTGCCGTCGTCATCGCCATCGACTGGGAAAGAAAGCACGTCCGTTGGCCCCTCGTTACCGCGGTGAGCTTCGTTCAGCTCTGCAATCCGCAGCTCGTCGACGAACTCGACTGCGACGTGCCCGTCTTCAATCCCGGCCGAAGCGAAGGCGAGCGCTAAAAGGCGGTCAACCTCCGGCTCCGGCGGATGACCGGCGGCCAGATCGGCGCCGATGTAGTCCAGTTCAATCATCGCTGATGGCTCTAGGCCTTACGACGGTCGCGCTCGGCGCGCAGGTCTGGAGCCGACCGTTCCGCAAAAGCTCCGTAGGCCTCGACGATCCGCTGCACGAGCCGGTGGCGGACTACATCGTCTGCGCCGAAGCGGACGAAGTCGATTCCCTCAATTTCGCTGAGCACGTCGGCTACTACGACAAGGCCCGACTGTTGCTCCTTTGGCAGGTCGATCTGCGTGATGTCGCCGGTTACGACCATCCGCGAACCGAAGCCGAGCCGCGTCAGGAACATCTTCATCTGCTCGGCCGTCGTGTTCTGTGCTTCGTCGAGGATGATGAATGAATCGTTCAGCGTACGGCCGCGCATAAAGGCCAGCGGCGCTACCTCGATTACGCCCTGCTGGAGATACTCGCTGACCTTCTCGGGATCGAGCATGTCGTTGAGCGCGTCGAAGAGCGGCCTCAGGTATGGGTCGATCTTGGCCATTAGGTCGCCCGGAAGGAAGCCGAGTCGCTCGCCGGCTTCAACGGCTGGCCGCGTAAGGATCACGCGGTTTACCTCTCCGCGTGAGAGCGCCGCAGCGGCCATCGCGACGGCGAGGAAGGTCTTGCCGGTTCCGGCAGGGCCAATCCCGAAGGTGACCGTGTTCTCACGGACAGAATCGACGTAGCGCTTCTGGTTCGGCGTCTTTGGGCCGACCTTGCGGCCACGGTGGCTCCAAACGACGTCGCCGAGCACGGCGGCGGGCTTCAGTTCCGCTTTCAGCGAGCCCGTCACGGAGTGAATCGTCCCCTCCTCGAGCTGATGGCCGTCATCGGCCAGTCCGGCCATCTCGTCAACGATCGTTGCCGCAGCGGCAACAGCGTCAGCTTCACCATCAAGCGTCACGACGTTCCCTCTAACAACAATCTGGCAGTCCAGCTCGTTCTCAAGCCGCCGCAGTACTACATCCCCCGTGCCGCAGAGCGCGCTCGCAGCTTCGTTCGAGAGCTCGATCGTTTGCCGCATCAGCCGCCTAGCGCCTCTTTGGCGATTGCCGAGACGCGCTTGCCGTCGGCTTGGCCGGCGACCTTTGCCATCGCAGCTTTCATCACTTGGCCTGTCTCTTTCGGGCTCTCGGCACCGGTTTCGGCGATCGCCGCGGTAACGATCTCGCGCAGCTGCTCATCACTGAGTTCCGCCGGTAGGTACTGCTCAATAATTGCCGCCTCGGCCTCTTCGCCTTCGGCCAGCTCAGGCCGTCCAGCCTCGCGGTAGGCCTCGGCGGCCTCGAAGCGTCGCTTGCGCTCACGGCGCAGCACGGCGAGCTCGTCGCCGCCGCCCTCCTTGGCGTCCTTCTGAAGCTCGGAGAGGATCAGCCGCAGCGCCGAGACTCGTTCTTTGTCGCCGGCCTTCATTGCCGTCGTGATCTCGCTCTTCAGTGTTTCGCTGATCGATGTCGCGTTCATAATCTGCGAACTACGCTACTGCCCTGCGCTGTCGGCCACATAGGCGGAGACAGCATCGATCTCGGCCTCACTGAAAACGTCTGCAAATGCGGGCATCCCATTGCCACCATTGGTGACCTGCTGTTTTACGCGTGCTTGGTCGGGGGCCAGGGCGTCGAGGTTGGGGCCGACCTGCCCATTGGCGCCGGCAGCCGAAAGCGTGTGGCATTGAGCGCAGTTGGAAGCGAAGAGCTTCGCTCCGACGTCTGAGACGGCAGCGCTCTCAGTCGAGGCTCCGCTCTGCGTAGGCGCGGCCGTTGACGCGGACGGCTGAGCCTCGCTCCCGCCGCAGGCAGCTAGGGCGAACGTTGCTCCGCAGAGCGCGAGCGCGATCAATGGCTTCGGAAATTGCACAACGCCAGTCTACGAGATGCGTTGTAGTTCCGAGTCAGCGGATTGTTAACTGTCCTGTGCCAGCAATAGAGCCGACCACTCGCCACTGCTGCGCCGTTCAATCTCGCGGAGTCCGTGGGCGGTCGCAAACGCTTCCGAAACTCGATCGGCCTGGGCGGTCAGAAGCCCGCTGGCGATCATCAGCTGTGGCGCCGACCCAGCGAATCCAATCCGAGCAACGTCCAGCAGCAAAGGCAAAAGCAGGTTGGCGACGACGAGCGCAGCGGTCGGGACCGGGCCACCGCGCCGCAGATCAAAGCGCTCGGCACCGACGGTGACCGAGTTGGCCGCGGCGTTGGCGAGCGTCGCTTCGACACTCTCAGCCTCGTGGTCGACTCCGATGACAGGATCCCAGCCGAGCCTTGCGGCGGCGATTGCCAACACTCCGGAGCCGCAACCGAGGTCTACGCATCCGCCGCTCGGCTCGAGTGGCAGCAGCAGTTCGAGGCATAGCCGCGTCGTTGCGTGGGCGCCGGTGCCAAAGGCCTGACCGGGGTCGACGACGAGGTCGATCTGCTCGGCCGCTCCGTCGGGCGCTTCCCATGGTGGCCGGACACGCAGCACACGCCCGCCATTCTCAATCTTTACCGGCTTATGGAACGCCTTCCACTGCTGGTCCCAGTCGTCATCGACCTCGCTCGTGACAATCTCAACCAGCGACGCTCCGGCTGCAGCCTCTAGATCCGGCAGCGCCGGCAGCTCACCGGCTGCTCCGTATACGGCGTATTCGATTCTGCCATCGGCTAGCTCGTTCTCCTCAACCCCAGATGGCGCCAGCTCGAGCAGCTCGGCGAGCACGAGCTCGGCGTCGGATGCTGCGACGCGGATCGCGAGCCGAATCACCGACTGGAGCTCAGCAGCCGCCGCAACTTCGCGCCGAGCCCTTCAGGGGCCGCGAGATTCTCATCAGTCAATGAATCGGCGAGCTGCTCGTTAAGGCTGCGCTGCTCGTCGGTTAGGCGACGCGGGATCACAACGTTGATCACTACGCGCAGGGCGCCACGGCGCTCAGGCCGTCGAAGCTGGGGCATCCCGAGCCCGTCGAGCTCAATTATCTCTCCAGGCTGCGTTGCCGTCGGAACCTTTACTGGGACAGCGCCATCAAGGCCCTCAACCTCCAACGTGACGCCGAGCGCAGCGCTCGGAGCTGGCACGTCGAGCACGCAAATCAGGTCGTCGCCATCGCGGAGAAGCTGCTCGCTCGCTTCAACCTGTACTTGCACGTAGAGATCGCCGGCAGGCCCTCCGCGCTCGCCAGCATGGCCGCGCCCGCCGAGGCGGATCCGCTGCCCGTCGTCGATTCCAGGCGGAATTTCGATTTCGAGCTCGCGTCGACGAACGACGCGGCCACGGCCATCGCAGCTCTCACACGGCGACTGCGCAATCTGGCCTTGACCGTCGCAGGCGTCGCAGGCGCGCCGCTGCAGAACCTGACCAAACGGCGAATTTGCGACGCCTTCGACGACCCCGGAGCCCTGACAGCGATCACAACTGCTCAGCTTGCTGCCGGGCTCAGCGCCGCTTCCGTCGCACTCTTCGCAGCGGTCGATCGCTTCGAACGAGATCGTTGTGGTCTTCCCTGCCGCCGCCTCCGCGAGCGTCACCGAGACGGCGATGATCGCGTCGTCGCCCTGCGCCGGGCCGCTCTGCCCGCCGCCGAAGCTGCCGCCGAAGAATGCGCCGAAGAGATCATTGAGCGAGCCGAAGCCCTCGAAGTTGGGGCGCATGCCGCCGCTGCGCAGACCCTCGTGGCCGTACTGATCATAAATCTCACGGCGCCGTGGATCGGAGAGAATCTCGTACGCCTCGGCCGCCGCCTTGAACTTGGTTTCAGCGTCAGGATCATGGCTGTTGACGTCGGGGTGGAGTTCGCGCGCTAGCGCGCGGAATGACTTCTTGATCGTCTGATCGTCGGCGCCGCGAGGCACGCCGAGTAGCTCATAGGGATCGCCGGGCACGGTGCTCGCCATCGTTTATGCCGCGTCGACGTCTTCGATGTAGCGCGAGAGCTGCCAGGCGGCCTCACGCACGGTCGCAATCACAGCGCCGTAATCCATCTGTAGCGGCCCGATCACGGAAACAGTTCCGAGCTTCTGCGCCCGCGGGCCATAGCCGGCTCCAACCAGCGCCAGCGACTGCAATGCCGGCAGCTCGTTCTCGCTGCCGATCCGCACCAGCACGTCACGCTCGCCGAGCGCCACGCGGAGCACGCCGAGCAGCGCGACACGGCGCTCGAGCGCACTCAACAGCTCGTTGATCTCGGAGAGGTTGTCGAGCCTGTCGCCGCCGAGTAGCCGACCCGCGCCCTCGACGTAAAGCATCACTTCAGAATCGGATCGGAGGTCATCGAAGACCGGCAGGAGCGCCTCTAGGAACCCTCGTTCGCTGACACCCAGCGAGCCGTCGCCGAGACGGGCCGCAACAGTTCGGGCGCCGAGCTCATGGCCGCTGAGCCGTTCGTTTAGATACTCGGCGGCCCAAGCAATCAGGCCGCTGTCGATCGGCTGGTCGAAGCTGATCAGCCGCTTCGCCACGCTGCCGGTCGAGGTGATCACGACGACCATCGCGACGTGAGGCTGCAAGGTCAGGACTTCGACATGGCGCACGGTCGCGGCTTCGAGCGGAGGCGCCGAGACTATTGCCAGCAGGTTCGTGGCCTGCGCCAAGGTGGCGCTGGTGACTCGCATCGCATGATCGACCTCACTCTTGACGATCGGCAACTCGAGCTCAGCGCGCTGCCCGTGAGGAAGCAGGCGATCCACGTAGAAGCGGCGGCCAGCGTCGGTTGGAATCCGGCCAGCCGAAGTGTGCGGGTGGGCGAGCAGTCCAACCTCTTCAAGGACCGCGAGCTCATTGCGGATCGTTGACGGCCCGAAGTCGATCTCGGGATCGTTTGCGAGCGTCTTTGAACCGACCGGCTGCGCGGTCTCCTGATGGGTCTCGACGACCCGCCGCAGAATTAGCTCTTGGCGCTCAGTAAGCACGACCAACGATGGTACCGGCGCGGCTAGTCGCGCCACCAATCCGGCGTGCTAGCTGGAATCGCCAAGCTCAAGCACAGCAAGGAAGGCCTCTTGCGGAATCTCAACACTGCCCACCTGCTTCATCCGCTTCTTACCTTCCTTCTGCTTCTCAAGCAGCTTGCGCTTGCGCGAAATGTCGCCGCCGTAACACTTGGCGATCACGTCCTTGCGGAAAGCCTTGACCGTCTCACGGGCAACAATTCTGGCGCCGATCGCGGCTTGGATCGGCACGTCGTACTGCTGGCGCGGGATCTTCTCGCGCAGCTTCTCGGTCAGCGAACGGCCAACGGCCTGGGCCTTGTCGCGATGAACCAGCATCGAGAGCGCGTCGACCGGCTCGCTCGCGAGCAGCACGTCGAGCTTGACCATGTC
>Ga0194055_10000661_pt1 | contig 27980 bp, 22 predicted proteins | sample SepL449m_MetaG_FD_155482 | JGI IMG/M metagenome (GOLD analysis project Ga0194055, IMG submission 155482) | Anoxic zone freshwater microbial communities from boreal shield lake in IISD Experimental Lakes Area, Ontario, Canada - Sep2016-L442-9m | ecosystem: Environmental > Aquatic > Freshwater >... | reverse complement strand
TGGTCCGTCGTTGCCAAACACTGCAGCGATTGCCTGCGACTCAGCCTTATCGTTGAGCGGAGTGCTCGTACCGTGCGCGTTGATTTGTTTAATGTCGCTTGGCTGGAGGCCTGCGTCTATGAGCGCGAGTTGCATGCAACGTGTTGCGCCAACGCCACCAGGTGACGGTGCGGTGATGTGATACGCATCGGCGTTACTAGCAGCACCAACTATCTCGCCAAGAATTGTTGCGCCACGTGCTAGCGCGAGATCAAGTCGTTCGAGCACAAAAATTGCTGCGCCTTCGCCCTGAATAAAACCATCGCGCGTTTCGTCGAATGGCTTCGTGACAAATGTTGACGAGAGTGCAGTCATGTTGGTAAATCCTGCAAGTGCAGTAACAGTTGCTGCCGATTCAGTGCCACCAGTGACAACTGCGTCGCAGCGTCCCCACGCAATGAGGCGAGCGGCATTGCCGATGGCATGTGTAGATGCGGCACACGCTGTGCACACCGTTTCAGTTGGACCCTGAAGGCCATAACGCATCGAAATCGCTGCGCCAGATGCATTGGACATCATCATCGGAACAAGAAATGGGGAAACTCGGCGTTCACCTTTTTCCATGCGCACTTCTACTTGACCTTCAAGTGTGCGCAACCCGCCAATGCCAGTACCCAAAATTGTGCCGATGCGTTCGCGGTTGTAGGGGAGATCGCCGGCCTGCGCCATTGCTTCGCCAGCGGCTGCTAAAGCAAACTGCTCACAACGGTCTGCGCGGCGAGATTCTTTGGAATTTTCGAAATACGGAGACGGGTCCCAATCCTTAAACTCAATCGAGTTGGCTCCAGTAAAGCCTGGGCCAAGAAGTCCCTGCCAGAAAAGTTCCTTGCCAATACCGCAGGGAGCAACAACCCCATATCCCGTAATGGCTATGCGATGGCCGGCACCCTGCATGATTGAATGCGCTCGAAGCGCTTACTTGACTTTGGAGGTGACGAGATCGAAGGCCTTGCCGATTGTGTCGACACCTTCGAGATCGGATTCTGGTACTTCAATACCGAATTCTTCTTCAAGCGCCATGACCAGCTCAACAAGGTCGAGAGAGTCGGCGTCGAGGTCATCGGAGAAGTGTGCGGTGAGAACAATCTTTGAGGCGTCGACGGAGAGAACCTCGACTGCGCATTTGGTGAAACGGTCAAATAGTTGCTGGTCCATGTTGTTGCTCCTGGCTATGTGTTATCGAACTTGTGAAATAGAGGTTACTACGAAAGAAGATTGACTGAGCGTCTAGTGACCCATGCCAAGTCCGCCATCGACGGGGATTATTGCCCCGGTGATGTATGCGGCTGCAGGGCTGGCAAGAAAGGTGACAACACCTGCGATTTCGTCCACAGTTGCTGTTCTTCCGAGTGGAACAGCGTCGGTAATTTGTTGCATCTGTTTTTCGTTAAGCGCTGCCGTCATTTCGGTGTCTACGGGCCCAGGTGCAACGACATTGACGGTGATGCTTCGCGACCCAAGTTCGCGAGCAAGAGAGCGACCTAGACCAATCAGCCCTGCTTTGGATGCTGCATAATTTGCTTGACCAGCCGAGCCGAGCATGCCGACGACGCTAGAGATCAAAATGATTCGTCCAGACCGTGCACGAAGCATGCCCTGCGTTGCTCGCTTGCAAACACGAAATGCCGCAGTGAGGTTGGCATCGAGCACAGTTGCAAAATCGTCCTCGCTCATGCGCAAGATCAACGTGTCCTTGGTGATGCCTGCATTAGACACCAACACTTGAACCGGACCGAAGTGAGCTTCGACGGCATCGAAGGCAGAGTTGACTTGATCGGTGTCGGTGACGTCGCACTTGACGGCAAAAAACTCTGAAGCGGGAGCAGATGAGTTGAACGTAACAGCAACGCGGTCGCCAAGGGCGGCAAAATGGCGAGCGCAAGCAAGACCAATTCCTTTAGATCCACCCGTGATCAGGACGACTCGTGAAGTTGTTTCAGTCATGTTGATCTGCTTTCTACCTTTGACCCTGCCAGCGCAAGATTGCACTCGCTGCAGTCATTCCTGCACCAAATCCTACGAGCAAAACTAAATCTCCATTTTTAAGGCGGCTTTTGTCGGCTGCGTCAAAGAGGGCAAGCGGAATCGATGCCGAGGAAGTGTTGCCCGTTTCGTGCAACACGATGGACGTCTTTTCCATTGAGACACCAAGTCGATCGCATGCTGCAGAAATGATGCGTGTATTCGCTTGATGAGGAACCACTAGTGCGAGTTGATCGGCAGTAACCCCAGCGATGGCCATCGATTTCTGTGCAGAGTCAACCATGATGCGAACTGCTCTACGGAAAACCTCTTTGCCATCCATCTTGATGAACCCGCCAATTTCGGCGTAGAGCAAATCCTCGGCTGAACCATCGGCATCGAGATCCCACGCAAGCAATTGTCCGGGCCCGTCAACGGCTTCGAGGACGCATGCGCCCGATCCATCTGCAAACAAAATTGCTGTGCCACGGTCTGTCCAATCGGTGACGCGAGAAAGAGTGTCTGTACCGATGACTAAAACTTTTTTTGCTCCCATTGCAATCAACCCGTGTGCATTCACAAGCGCATACACAAACCCTGAGCAAGCCGCATTGATGTCGTAAGCACCGCACTTGAGGCCGAGCTGGTGTTGCACGCTCGCAGAGGTTCCTGGGACTGCACGATCAGGAGTGGTCGTTGCCAAAACGAGTGCGTCAATCTCGAGTGGGTCAACCTTTGCCATTTGCATAGCCAGTCGCGCGCTTTGTACTGAGAGACCTGCTGTGGTTCCACCGATATGGCGTTGATGGATGCCAGTGCGCTCACGAATCCATTCGTCGTTGGTGTCGAGCGTCTTCGAAAGTTCATCGTTAGTGACGATTTTGTCTGGCAGGGCACGACCCCAACCTGTGATGACTGCACCGAGTGCACCAGAAGGAATTTGTGGCATTGCAGTTAACTCTAATGCGATCTGAGCCAAGCGATTGGCTGATGAGCCGTCAATCGCTCGCCATCAACAGCGATGTAGTTCTGCAAAATGCCTGCGAATGGCGATCGCACTTCGGTTTCGCCAACGTGACCAAGCACATGACCAACCGCAATCTGGGTGTTGTTCTCAACGGACATTTTTTTAGCAAATACACCTGCTGCAGGACTCACAACGAGACGCTCGATCGCAAAGAGGTGTTCGCCCTCATGTGAAGGAGACGCTAGTGGTACTGCAGTAGCGGAAAATACGTTCATCCATTCGATAAGTGCATCGAGATCGTCTGGAGTTGCGACGCTAATTGTTTTTGCGTCATCAATAGTTCGCTTGGCCATTCCGGTGAGTACGCCCCCCGGTCCAAGTTCGATAAAGCCGCGCACACCGAGTTCGCTGAGCGTAAGAAGGCAGTGCTTCCAGCGAACTGGTGATGACAATTGAGCCGACAACAATGACGCCCATTCGGAGCCGTGGTCGTGGGCGAGCGCATCAACATTGGAGATCACCGGAACTTCGGTATCACGAGGCCGAGCTGATGCAATGGCATCGCGAAGCCTGTCGCGTGCACTTGTCATATAAGGAGTATGAAATGCGCCCGACACCGGAAGCGACATCACCCGTTTTGCCCCGAGAGCTTTTGCTTGCTCAGTTGCCTTGGCAACGCCGTCAAGAGATCCTGCAATAACAACTTGGCCAGGTGCATTGAAATTTGCAACCCACACATCGGCATCTGCTAACCGACACGCAACCTCAACCTGTTCATCGTCAAGTCCGAGTACTGCCGCCATTGTTCCTGGTTGAGCAATTCCTGCTTCATGCATTGCTGACGATCGTTCTGCAACAAGTCGTAAGCCGTCGTCAAATCGCAGTGCGCCAGTCGCAACGAGTGCGGTGTATTCGCCAAGGCTGTGACCAGCACAAAAACTCGGCTCGATACCCAGGCGTTCAACCGCATCGAGCACCATGAGCGACATGACGAATGTTGTTAATTGAGCATTACGGGTGTCTTTGAGTTGTTCGGCATCTGCGTCGAGCAGCAGGGCAGCCACATCTCGACCAACCACTTCGGAGGCCTCTCCAACTAACTCCCAACTTTCGTGGTCGACCCATGCAGCGCCCATGCCGGTGCGCTGCGAACCTTGACCTGGAAATGTGAAAGCGAGCATGAAGTGCGTAACCCCGTTGATTTGCTGTGTTGTCGGCTGTTTGAGTGACTGGGCCAGTGTCTGACCCCGTCTCTTAAAACGTCTCTACAGCATTGCTAGTTCTACAGCGTAGAACTTGTCGCGGGTAGGTACGATGTTCCCTCGCAGTAAGCCAATTAAACAAGCACTTCACTCGGGCCCGAGTGGCGGAATGGCAGACGCGACGGACTCAAAATCCGTTGTCTGAAAGGGCGTGTGGGTTCGACTCCCACCTCGGGCACCAACTTCATGGACACTCCTACACTCATCGATGTGGCAAATAAAGGCATCAACAGTCGACTCACCGAGCGGCGGCTGCGTCGCGGCACTCAGTCGCTGAGTGCATTGCGCAACGAACTCAGTGTGGTTGAAGAGCAAGTGCAACATTTTGCCGAAGAGGTTCACGATCTTGAAGTGCGAGCACTCGTGTCTGAGACTCCACTTGCAGATGCCGAGTCGCGTGATGCGATGCGCCACATGCAGGCCATGACAAAACATCGCGATCATTTGCGCACTGCAATTTCAGATCTTGAATCTCGTCAAGATGACCTACTCGACAGACTTGGGCATTAGAGAAGTTTTGTTATGAACACAAGTATTCAAAAAACACGAATTGTGATCGCTGAAGACGAAGCAATTATTCGGCTTGACTTGCGGGAGACTTTGGAAGAAGAGGGTTACGAGGTGGTTGCCGACACTGGTCGTGGCGACACCGCAATCGAGCTAGTGCGACAGCATCTGCCTGATGTTGCAATATTTGATATCAAGATGCCAGGCCTTGACGGACTTGATGCCGCTCGAGTTGTGAGTGCGGAGAAACTGTGCCCTGTTGTAATGCTCACCGCATTTAGTCAGCGTGAAGTAATCGAGCAAGCCCGCGACGCAGGGGCACTTGCATATCTTGTCAAGCCTTTTCAAAAGACCGATCTTGTTCCGGCAATAGAGCTTGCAATAGGTCGTTTTCGCGAAATGATGACGCTGAGTGGTGAGCGTGATGCACTTGGCGAGCAGTTGGAGCTGCGCAAGTTGCTGGACCGCGCAAAGGGATTGTTGATTGACAAATTCTCAATGACCGAACAATCTGCGTTTGATTTCATTCAGAAGAATGCGATGTCAACGCGAGCCAAGATGGTGGACGTGGCCAACCAGATTCTGAGCGGACACATCACTCCATAGTTGTCGGTTATCGTCGTGGCATGAGCCAGGCGGGTTTCTTGTGCAGTTGATGGTCCTCGATGGCAACTCGCTCGCATACCGAGCCTTCTTTGCTTTGCCGACCGATATGACAACGGCGAGCGGACAAGTGACCAATTCGGTTTATGGATTTTGTTCAATGCTCCTGACATTGATGAAGGACCATAAGCCAGATGGCGTAATTGTGGTGTTCGATCGAAAAGAAAAAACCTTTCGTCACGAAGCCGCGCCAGAGTACAAAGCACAACGCGAAGCGCAGCCGGACATCTTGTATCAACAAATGGACATCATCAAAGAGATGCTCGGGGTGATGGGTATTGCTGCTATTGATGCAGCTGGGTTTGAAGGCGACGACTTGATTGCCACGATTGCGGAAAAGGCAGAGCAAGCAGGTGAAGACCTGCTGATTGTGACTGGCGACAGAGATACGTATCAACTGGTGCGTGACCCGCATATTCGTGTGTTGTACAACAAGCGTGGAGTAAGTGACTATGCGTTATACGACGAGGCAGGAATTATTGAGCGCACTGGTGTGACTGCCGCTCAATATTCGCAGTATGCGGCTTTGCGAGGCGACCCTAGCGACAATCTGGATGGCGTGCCGGGTGTTGGCGAAAAGACAGCCGCAAAATTGATGGTCAAGTATCACGACATCGTTTCTGTTTTTGATGCAGCAGATGAGCAGACACCGAAGTTGAAACAAGGATTGCTCGAGAGTCGCGAACGAGTGTTGCGCAATGCTCAACTGATGGTGCTGCGCCGCGACGCGCCAGTAACGATTGACATCACTCAGACTGCTCCTCGACCAAGAATGGGCGAACTGAAGACAATGTTCGAGACCCTCGAATTCAAATCGATGTTTGCTCGGGCCAAAACAGTTTTTGGCAATGCTCCGTCAGCAGAAACGAAATCGGTGCACAAATCTCGTGGAGATTCTGTTGGTGAAGCTGTGGTTGGGTCTGATTCTGATTGCATCGCCGCCAAGGCGCAACGTTGCGAAACTGTTGCGTCAGCAGTCGCGGTACTTGCCAAGGTTGCAAAACTTGAATGCGCCGACGTTGGCGTTGGATGGTTTGGCGAGCCTGGACGCAGTGCATTAGATGGCATCGCGATCGTTGTCGATGCAAGTGCATCGGCTGTCGCGTGGATTGGTGTTGACGTATTACAGGACAAGGCAGTGCTCGATGGTTTGGGTGCATTGGCAAAGATTCGCGCGCACCATGCAAAGCCGTTAATGAAGTGGATGATGGACCACGATGTCGATCTGCGATCGATCACGCTCGATACGGCGATTGCTGCGTACTTGCTCGACCCCAGTGACAACAAGTTTGATATTCAAGAAGTGTTGGGGCGTTACACCAACTTCACAATTCAGGTTGGTGGGGCAGAGGAATCTGGGCAACTTGATTTTGGTTCAACCAACACAGACAATTCGCAGCGCATCTGCGATGAGGCTGTAGCGGTGGGTTTGATTGCTGGTCCGATCTTGAAGGCTCTCGACAGTCAGGGAGTGTCAAAGCTTTATGCAGATGTGGAAATGCCACTTGTGCGGGTTTTGGCGCGAATGGAACGCGATGGCATAGCAGTTGACGTCAAGCAGTTGTCTTCCATCAATGAAAACTTGAAGGCTCATGTTGCGCGCCTCACATCAGTGTTACACGAACTTGCTGGCCGTCCGTTCAATATCAATTCTCCCACTCAGTTGCGGGAAATTTTGTTTGAAGAGAAAAAACTCGCGCCGGGTAAAAAGACGAAGACTGGTTTCAGCACCGATGCAGCGACGCTAGAAAAGATTCGAGATCAGTGGCCAGAATTTATTGACCCTCTTTTGGAGTATCGAGAATTTGAAAAGCTGCGATCAACTTACGGACAGGGACTGCTTGACTCGGTTGGTGCTGATGGTCGGATACATGCGACATTTAATCAAACGGTTGCCCGCACCGGCCGACTGTCGAGCGACCAACCGAACTTGCATAACATTCCTGTTCGCTCCGATGAGGGCAAAGTGTTTCGCACCGCGTTCATTCCGTCTAAGGGTTGCGAGTTCTTGGTTGCCGACTACAACCAGATCGAACTTCGGTGCATCGCGCATCTTGCCAACGACCCAGGTTTGATCGATGCATTCACGCGCGGTATCGATGTGCACAGTGCAACTGCTTCGCGACTGTTCAACGTTAAAGAATCTGACGTATCGAGCGAACAACGTTCTCAATCGAAAATGGTTTCGTACGGACTTGCCTACGGCATGGAGGCATACGGTCTGAGTCAGCGACTTAGTGTGGGAGTTGGCGAAGCCTCTGGGATTCTCGACGCGTATTTCGTTGCGTTCCCCAATGTGAAGCAGTACATGGACGACACTGTTGAACAGACTCGCAAGCGTGGCTACACCGAAACATTGTTTGGCAGGCGTAGACCGATACCCGAACTCAACAGCAGCAACTTTCGAATTCGCCAAGCAGGAGAGCGTCAGGCAATGAACGCAGGTATTCAGGGTCTTGCCGCTGACATCTTCAAGATTGCATTGGTGCGCATCAGTGATGCCTTCGAAGAAGCGAACTTGAAGAGCCGCGTAATTCTGCAGGTGCACGATGAAGTGATTATCGAAGCCGTCACAAGTGAGAAAGCGGTGGTGGAAGAGATCGTTTTGACCCAGATGAAGCAGGCCGCAAGTCTCAAAGTGCCACTCGAGGTGCACAGCGCTTGGGGCACGTCCTGGGCCAGTGCCAAAAGCTAGTGCTACTAGCTAGTGGACCGGGAAGATCTGCAGAGTCTGACTGGTAGCGTGATCCTGCCTTACCGCTGGTAGGGCCGCCTTGAAAGAGGTGCAACCGATCCCATCCACCGAAAGTACGTAATCATGTCTGATCTTCAATTAATGCAAAGCCCTCCAATGGGAACCTTCGACGCAGAAGGAAATTACACACCGCGCCAAGTCACTGAGCGCGATCTCACCCAGTCGTTTGCCGATTTAATCAACGGCACGCTTGTCGAACTTAAAGATGGTCAACTCGTCACCGGAACAGTTGTGCGAATTACGCGCGACGAGGTTCTTGTTGAAATTGGTTACAAAACAGAAGGTGTGATCCTCGGTCGCGAGCTATCAATGCGCGCAGATGTCGATCCAAACACCATCGTCAAGTTGGGCGAGAAGATCGAAACCCTTGTCATCACACTTGAGGACAAAGAAGGTCGTTTGTTGTTGTCGAAGAAGCGCGCTCAGTACGAGCGTGCATGGGGAGACATCGAGAAGGTTAAAGAAGTTGACGGAACCGTTGAAGGTCTGGTCATCGAAGTTGTCAAGGGTGGACTCATTGTCGACATCGGTTTGCGCGGCTTCTTGCCAGCGTCGCTTGTTGAGATGCGTCGTGTTCGTGACCTCGCTCCTTATATTGGTCAGCGCATCACTGCAAAGATCCTCGAGTTGGATCGCACACGCAACAATGTTGTGTTGTCGCGTCGTACATTGCTCGAAGCAAATCAGCGCGGAGAGCGCGACGACTTCTTGGGCAACCTCAAGGTCGGCGAGATCCGCAAGGGTCGCATCTCGAGCGTTGTTGCATTCGGTGCATTCGTCGACTTGGGTGGCATGGACGGACTCATTCACGTTTCGGAATTGTCATGGAAGCATGTTGACAATCCAAGTGCGGTCGTCACGATTGGCGATGAAGTAACTGTCAAGGTTCTCGAAGTTGACATGGACCGCGAGCGCATCAGTCTTTCATTGAAGGCCACACAACAAGATCCATGGCAAGAGTTTGCCGGTGGTCACCAGGTTGGTCAGCTCGTTTACGGTCGCGTGACAAAACTTGTTCCATTTGGTGGCTTCGTGCAAGTTGGCGATGGCATTGAAGGCCTCGTGCACATCTCGGAAATGTCAACGCATCACGTTGAGGCACCGGAGCAGGTTGTTACACCGGGCGAAGAGCTGTGGGTCAAGATCATTGATCTCGATCTCGCTCGCCGTCGCATCAGCCTTTCGATTAAGCAAGCTGCCGAAGGTGGCGAGTTGGCCGAAGAGTATCGCGGTCAGTTCCAAGTCGATGACCAGGGCAACTGGGTCGGCGGCGATGACTCAACACGCGAGGCTGCATGGTCGGAATACTTCGATGCAAGTGCTCCAGTTGCAGATGCATCAGCAACAGCAACAGAGCCAGCTGCACCGGCCGAAGAAGCCCCTGCAGGTGAGACCCCAGCCGTTTGATCCGAAGTGGTGCCACAACTTTGGCCCCACACATGACAGCGTGTAGTTCATGATTCTTGTTGGTCTTACTGGTGGCATTGGCTCTGGTAAGTCAACGGTTTCACAGATGTTGGCCGATCGTGGCGCAATCATTATTGACGGTGATGCCATTGCGCGTGCATTGCAGCGCTCGGGTACTGCTGTCTTTGCTGCGATGGTCGAACGTTTCGGTGATGTTGTTGGTGCTGATGGCGAACTCGATCGAGCGAAAATTGCTTCGTTGGTGTTTTCTGATGCGCAAGCTCTTACTGATCTCAACAAGATCGTGCACCCAGCAATCGGTGTAGAGATGTTGCGACGTATTAGCGAACTACGAGACACGGATGCAATTGTGATTCTAGATTTTCCTCTGTTGGCCGAGTCTCCACGTAAGGGGCTGTCGGGTGTGATTGTTGTCGACGTTGATCCTGAAATTGCGATTGAGCGTGTCGTGCGTGATCGTGGCATGAAGGCGAGTGACGTGCAGGCACGCATAGACAAACAAGCATCGCGAAAGGATCGATTGGCAATAGCCGATCGTGTGCTCGACAATTCGGGAACGAAGGAAAGTTTGGTTCGTCAAGTTGATCAAGCTTGGGCGTGGATTGTGGCTCTGCCAAATGCAGGAGCCGAAGCAGGAGAGATTGCGTGACGAAGAAAGACGGTGGGGTCGAGGAAGTTGCGGTCAACAAGTTTGAAGTGGTCTCAGAGTTTCAACCGGCAGGAGATCAGCCGGCTGCGATTGCGGCGTTAGCAAAAGGCATCAATCGTGGAGATCGATTTCAGACGTTGCTCGGTATTACGGGTTCGGGTAAGTCGGCAACAATGGCGTGGACTATTGAAGCTGTGCAAAGACCAACATTGATCTTGGCACCAAACAAAAGTCTCGCTGCGCAGTTGGCGCAAGAGATGAAAGAGTTTTTCCCGAAAAATCGAGTGGAATACTTTGTCAGTTATTACGACTATTACCAGCCAGAGGCGTACATCCCATCAAGCGACACGTTCATCGAAAAGGATTCTGCGATCAACGACGAGATTGATCGACTTCGTCATTCGGCAACCGCGGCACTGTTGACTCGACGAGACACAATCGTGGTTGCGTCGGTAAGTTGCATTTACGGCATGGGTGATCCAGATGAGTACCGTGGCAACTTGCTTGAGTTGCATGTGGGTGTTGACTACGACCAACGAAGCATCTTGAAGCGTCTCGTCGATCTGCAATATGACCGCAACGACCTCACTCTTGGTCGTGGCAACTTCCGAGTACGTGGCGACACCATTGAAGTGCATCCTGCTTATGACGAAACAGTGACGCGCTTTGAGATGTTTGGCGACACAGTCGAGCGCATCACCATCGTTGATCCGGTAACAGGTGAGACATTGCAAGACATCAAGCAGACGATGGTGTTTCCTGCGACGCACTATGTGGCTGGCAATGAGCGAATGCAACGAGCGATGCTGCAGATCGAAGCAGAGTTGCAGCCACGACTTAAGCAATTTGAGAATGAGGGCAAATTGCTTGAGGCGCAGCGTTTAAGACAGCGCACACAATATGACCTTGAGATGATGGCAGAGGTTGGGTATTGCAACGGCATTGAAAACTATTCGATGCATATTGACGGGCGTGTGCATGGACAGCCGCCGTTTACATTGCTGGATTACTTTCCAGATGACTTCTTGATGGTGATGGACGAGAGCCATGTTTCGATTCCGCAATTGCACGGACAGTACGCCGGTGACCAAAATCGTAAGGCAACGTTGATCGAACACGGCTTTCGGTTGCCATCTGCGGCCGACAACAGGCCACTGCGTTTTGAAGAGACGATGGAACGAATCAACCAATGCGTTTTTCTGTCGGCCACTCCAGCACCTTTTGAACTTGGTTTGAGTAGTCAGATTGTTGAGCAGATCGTGCGACCTACTGGTCTGATTGATCCGGAAGTGATTGTGCGACCAACAAAGGGCCAGATCGATGACATCATAGAAATGGTCAATGGAAGGGTCGCGAATGGCGATCGTGTGCTGATTACCACCTTGACAAAGAAGATGGCTGAAGATTTAAGTGAGTATTTGATTGAGCAGGGTCTCAAGGTTCGGTATTTGCACTCCAATATTGACACTGTGCAGCGGATTGAGATTTTGCGCGCTTTGCGACTTGGCGAATTTGATGTGTTGGTGGGAATTAACTTGCTGCGCGAAGGTCTCGACTTGCCCGAAGTTTCGCTCGTCGCAATTTTGGATGCTGACAAGGCGGGTTTCTTGCGCAGCCAAACATCATTGATTCAGATGATCGGACGTGCCGCGCGAAACGTTAATGGACAGGTGGTCATGTATGCCGACAATCGCACGGCCGCAATGGACAAAGCGATTGGCGAAACGAGTAGGCGTCGTGAAAAACAAATCGCCTACAACCTCGAGCACGGGATCGATCCTCAGACGATCCGCAAGGCAGTGGGCGACATTTTGTCGATATTGCGGCCCAATGAAGCCAACAAAGTGCCAAAACTGGGAGACCGCAAGAACATGGAACGTGACAAGGTTCTCAACGAACTGAAATCCTTGCCTCAACAAGAACTAGAAGCGCTCATTTTGACACTGGAAGAGGAAATGACGCTTGCAGCCTCTGAGATGCGATTTGAATATGCTGCACGCTTGCGCGATGAAGTGAAGGAATTGAAGCGCGAATTACGTGACGCAAAGTGATGACTTGTAGCCTGCTTTCTGATGTCTATTTCAAAAAAGCCAGCAGCTGCTAAGCCAGCAAACAAAAAGGCTGCAAAAGCGCCAGCGAAAGCTAAAGCGAAATCGGCCGTGTATAACGCAGGCCATATCTCGGTTCGTGGTGCGCGCGAGCACAACCTCAAGAATGTCAGTGTCGATCTGCCACGTGACCAACTTGTGGTGTTTACGGGGCTTTCGGGTTCAGGTAAGTCGAGTCTGGCTTTCGACACCATTTACGCAGAAGGTCAAAGACGCTACGTCGAGAGTTTGAGCTCGTATGCGCGCCAGTTTTTAGGGCAAATGGACAAGCCGGATGTTGACATCATCGAAGGTTTGTCTCCTGCGATTTCGATTGATCAGAAGTCTGCTTCTCGTAACCCACGGTCAACCGTGGGGACGATTACTGAGGTGTACGACTATTTGCGTTTGTTATGGGCGCGAATCGGTGTGCAACATTGTGCAAATGATGGAACGAAATTGCAACGCCAAACTCCACAGCAGATAGTTGATCGCATCCTTGACCTGCCTGAAGGCACTCGTTTTCAAGTTCTTGCACCAGTTATTCGCGGGCGAAAAGGTGAGTATGAGACATTGTTGACAGATTTATCTGCTCAGGGTTTTTCGCGAGCTCGCATTGATGGGGAAGTTGTGGAGATCGCAGAGTTTCTGAAGTCCGATCAGAAGCTTGGTCGCTACGAAAATCATACGATCGAGATTGTGGTCGATCGACTCGTGCGCAAGGCAGGTATACAGCGACGTCTTACGGACAGTCTTGAAACTGCGTTGCGTCTTGCCGATGGAGTTGCCGATATTGATATTGATGGCGAGATCATCACATTTAGCCAGCACCTCGGCTGCCCAAAGTGTGGAGAGAGTTACGAAGAGCTCGCTCCACGTAATTTCTCGTTCAACTCGCCTTATGGAGCATGTGAGACTTGTCTCGGTCTCGGCACACGGTACGAGGTTGATCCCGAGTTGGTTGTGCCAGATGCCGAGTTAGCAATTAATCAGGGTGCGATTGCTCCTTGGCGCTCAGCACACACTCAATATTTTACTCGCATGCTCGAAGCGGTTGCAGACGAGTTTGGTATCGACATGAATCGCAAATGGTCAAAATTGACAGACAAGCAAAAAGCGATTGTGATGAATGGCGCTGGCGATGCGCTGATGGTGAAATATAAGAATCGATATGGCCGTGTACGCGAGTATTCAACGGCGTATGAAGGCGTAGTGCCTTGGATCAAGCGTCGACATGAGTCAGCAGAAACCGACACGCAGCGGGAGCAATTTGAGAGTTATATGCGCGAGGTTCCGTGCAAGGCATGCAAAGGAGCAAGGCTCAAGCCCCAATCTCTTGCCGTATTAGTCAATGGCGAACACATCAGCGCGGTCTGCGATATGTCGATCGCCAAGTCGGCTGCATTCTTGTCAAAGCTGGTGTTGGGTGAGCGAGATCGAATGATTGCCGAGCGCGTGACTAAAGAGATCAATGCTCGGTTGAGTTTCTTGCTAGATGTTGGCCTTGACTATTTAACCTTGTCGCGCGCAGCGGGCACTCTCGCGGGTGGCGAAGCGCAGCGAATTCGTTTGGCAAGTCAGATTGGTTCAGGTTTGGTCGGAACTCTCTATGTATTGGACGAACCGTCGATCGGTCTGCATCAACGAGACAATCACAAATTGATAGAGACCCTGATGCGATTGCGCGATCTTGGCAACACGGTGATTGTTGTTGAACACGATGAGGACACGATCAATGCAAGCGACTGGTTGGTCGACATTGGTCCAGGTGCTGGTGAGCACGGCGGAGAGGTTGTGTACAGCGGCCCGGTGCCAGGTGTGCATTCGGTTAAGGCATCGATCACCGGTCAGTACCTGAGTGGTAAGCGGTCCATTGCAGTTCCTCAGGATCGACGGAGTACAGGAAAAGAATGGTTGTCGATCAGAGGTGCGCGTCAACACAACCTAAAAAACTTGAGTGTCAAGATTCCGTTGGGATGCTTTGTTGCTGTCACGGGAGTATCTGGAAGCGGCAAGAGCAGTTTGATTCGCGACATTTTGTTGCCCTCCTTGATGCAAAAGATTTACAAATCAAAAGATGCGCCGGGCAAGCACACAGCAGTTGATGGTGTGCAACATCTTGACAAAGTGATTGATATGGATCAGTCGCCGATTGGTCGTACCCCAAGATCGAACCCTGCTACTTACACAGGCGTTTTTGACGATATTCGCAAGTTGTTCAGCACGACACCCGAAGCGAAGGTTCGTGGTTATATGCCAGGTCGATTTAGTTTCAACGTGCCAGGTGGACGATGCGAGGCTTGCGCTGGCGACGGAACCATCAAAATTGAGATGCATTTTTTGCCAGACGTGTATGTGCCGTGCGAGGTGTGCAAGGGCGCCAGGTACAACCGTGACACCCTGGACATCACATTTAAAGGCAAGAACATTTCGGATGTGTTGAACATGCCCATTTCTGAAGCAGTTGAATTCTTTTCGAAACAGCCACGTATATCACGACACATGGAGACGCTTGTGGACGTGGGTCTTGGTTACGTTCGTCTTGGTCAATCTGCACCAACTCTTTCTGGCGGCGAAGCACAACGTGTCAAATTGGCGGCCGAACTGGCTAAGCGAAGCACTGGCCACACTATTTATTTGCTTGACGAACCAACTACGGGCTTGCATTTCGAGGACGTGCGTCGACTGTTGACTGTCTTGGCACGACTTGTCGATCAGGGCAACACCGTGCTTGTGATTGAACATAATCTCGACGTCATCAAGACCGCCGACTGGCTGATCGATCTGGGTCCGGAGGGCGGAGATGGTGGAGGACAACTTGTTGCGGAAGGTACTCCCGAGACCGTCGCAAAAGTTAAGGGAAGCTACACGGGCAAGTACCTGGCCCCTTTATTGAAATCGACGAAGTAGCAGAGACGCAAAAGTACTGAGTCATGCAACGACCAGACGGAAATATTCCGGTCACTCCAGGTTCGTATCAGTTTCGAGATGCACAAGGTCGTGTCATTTATGTAGGTAAAGCAATCAACTTGCGTTCTCGAGTCTCGAGTTATTTCGCAGACCCAGCGACTTTGCATCCACGCACCGCGAGCATGATGAGTTTCGCCGACAAAGTGGAGTGGATTGAAGTACGAAATGAAGTCGAGGCCTTGTTGCTTGAATACGCCTTGATCAAGGAGCACAAGCCTCGTTTCAACATTCGGCTGCAAGATGACAAGAGTTTCCCGTTTATGGCCATTACTACTGATGAACAATGGCCCCGAGCGATGATGTTTCGCGGTAAGCGCCGCAAAGGCGTGCGCTACTTCGGTCCCTATGTGCATCCAGGTGCAATCCGGGACACTTTGGAATTACTACTTCGTACATTTCCTGTTCGCACCTGCGCTGCATCCAAATTTAAACAGCACGAACGACTTGGTCGACCATGCTTGTTGTTCCATATCGAAAAATGCAGTGGTCCGTGCGTGGGCGAAGTCTCGGCTGCCGACTACAAAGTGCATGTGGACGGGTTGATGAAGTTTTTGGATGGCGACAATACCGAAATTGTTGCAACTATGGAAAAGCAGATGATTGCTGCATCGGAAGCGACAGATTTTGAGCGGGCAGCAAAGATCAGAGATCGGTTGACTGCAATTCATCAGGTGTTAGAGAAACAGCAGATGGTCGGTGTGCAAGAGGACGACATGGACGTGATTGGAATTGCTCAAGATGAAATCACTGCCGCTGTCCAAATTTTCTTCGTCCGGAAAGGCCGCGTCATCGGACGTAATGGTTTTGTTCTGGACAAAGTGGAGGATGTGAGTCCCGAACTGCTCGTCGACCGAATTTTAGAAAATGTTTATGGCGATGAGCCTGCGCTCGGTATTCCCAAACAAGTACTCGTTCCTGTGTTGCCAGAAAGTCATGAGGCAGTCGAAAAGTGGCTGAGCGATGTTCGCACGACTCAGGTAAGTGTGAGAGTGCCCATGCGCGGCGACAAGCGAGAATTGCAAGAGACCGTGACGATGAATGCAAGTAGGGAACTTGCCAGACATCGTTTAAAAAGATCTGCTGATCAACACAGTCGAACAATGGCTCTCAACGATCTACAACAACTGTTGCATCTTCCGCATTTTCCATTGCGCATCGAGTGCTACGACATGGCTCATTTGCATGGCACAGACTATGTCGGGTCGATGGTTGTGCTTGAGGACGGTTTGCCAGCGAAAACCGAATACCGACGTTTCAAGATCAAAGATGTTCCTGGTAACGATGACTACGCAGCAATGCGCGAAGTGCTGATGCGCAGATTGAGTGCCTACAAAAAAGAACGAGACCTGCCGATCAGTGAGCGCGGTAGCAAGCCTGGCAAGTTTGCGTATCCTCCACAATTGATTTTGGTAGATGGTGGCAAGGGCCAATTAGGGGTGGCGATAGATGTGGTGAAGGAACTGGGTCTTGAAAACGAAATTCCAGTCGCGTCTCTTGCTAAGCGGCTTGAAGAAGTATTTGTTCCCAATTCGTCAATGCCGATCGATGTGCCCCGCGGTAGTGAAGCGCTGTTCATGTTGCAGGTCATCCGAGATGAGGCTCACCGTTTCGCCAATACCTTCCACCGACAATTGCGAGGCAAGAGAATGAAGGTGAGTGGACTGGACGGGATTGCTGGTCTTGGCGCTGCGCGTAAAGAGAAACTGATGCAGGTTTTCGGCAGCATGAAATCATTGCGAGCAGCAAGTGCTGATGAGATCCTTACTCAATCTGGTCTTCCGCAACTGGTGTCGCAGGCTGTATTCACTGCATTGCATGAATCTTGAACACGCCTGTTGTTCGGTAGCCTGATCAATAGTGGCTGACATCCTCTTAATTGCAGGTCTTTCTGGCGCTGGTCGTTCTCAGGCCGCAGATGACCTCGAAGACGTTGGCTGGTTTGTTGTCGACAATATGCCGATCGCATTAATTGACAAGGTTGTTGAGCTCGCCGCAACGGGGGAACAATCACAACTAGCACTGGTGGTGGGAGCAGCAACCCATCAAACTGATGCTGTTGTTGTGGTGCATCGATTGCGCGAAGCGGGTCATCGTGTGCGCGTGTTGTTCTTGGATGCATCAACACCGGAGTTGGTGCGTCGTTACGGTGCTACGAAAAGAAAGCATCCACTCGCCAGTCGTTTCTCGAGCGTGGAAGAAGCAATTCACGAAGAGCGCTCGATTCTTGAGACGGTGAAGGGTGCTGCTGATCTGGTGATTGACACTTCGAGCCTCAACATTCACCAATTGAAGTCACAGATTGTTGAGTTGTTCTCACCAGGTGGTGACAAAGACGTGATGCAGCTATCGCTGGTTTCGTTTGGTTTTAAGCACGGGATACCGTTGGATGTAGACATGGTGTGGGACGTGCGGTTTCTACCGAACCCGCATTGGGAAGAGCACCTACGTGAGTTGTCAGGTCTTGATGACGCGGTTAAATCCTTCACTATTGATCAACCTCTGGCGCAAGAGTTTCTTGTTAAATCGCAGGGAATGCTTGAGTTTTTGTTGCCTGCATACAAAGCCGAAGGTAAGAGTTATTTGACCATCGCCGTTGGTTGCACAGGTGGTCGACACCGGTCGGTTGCTGTGACAGAGGCCATTGGCTCATGGTTGGCAGTAAACGGTCTGCGACCGCGCATTACCCACCGCGACATCTTCAGGTAGGTGCTGAGGCTTGCAGAATTAATTCGTGCGCTAATATCTTGCGCTATGGCACAGACACCTATACGAGTTGGTATTAACGGTTTTGGACGAATTGGTCGCAACTTCTTTCGTGCAGTGAATGCAGCGAATGCACCGATCGAGATTGTTGCGGTAAACGATCTCGGTTCCATCAAGACGATGGCGCACCTCTTGAAGTATGACTCGGTGCTCGGGATTCTCCCGAACGAGATCATTCCGGTGGAAGATGGAATTTCGGTTAACGGCAAAGTGCTGAAGGTTCTGCAGTTTCGCGACCCGAAAGATCTTCCGTGGAAGTCGCTCGGTGTTGACGTTGTCATTGAGTCGACTGGTTTTTTCACAGAACGCGACAAAGCAGCAGCCCATCTGGATGCTGGTGCGCCTTTGGTCATTGTTTCTGCACCATCGACTGGTGCGGACGCGACGTTTGTTTATGGAGTGAATCATAAAGATTTTGATCGCACCAAACATAAAGTGATCTCGAATGCAAGTTGCACCACCAACTGTTTCGTACCTATGGTCAAAGTACTTGATGATGCCTTTGGTATTGAGCAAGGTTTGATGACAACAGTGCACGCCTACACAGGTGACCAGCAATTGGTTGACGGACCACATAGTGATCTGCGTCGTGCGCGTGGTGCGGCAATCAACATCACGCCAACCGGCACGGGAGCAGCTCGTGCAACTGCGCTTGTTCTCGAGTCAATGAAGGGCAAGCTGGACGGAACCTCATTGAGGGTTCCAGTACCAACCGGTTCGATCACTGACTTTGTCGCCGTGTTGAAAAAGGCAGCAACAAAAGATGAGATCAATGCTGCATTCAAAAAAGCCGCGGGAGGTGAGTTGAAGGGCGTGCTTGAGTACACCGATGCACCAATTGTTTCGAGCGATGTTGTGACCAATCCACACAGTTGTGTTTTTGACAGCGATTTGACGATGAGCATGGGCACTCTTGTGAAAGTGCTCGGTTGGTATGACAATGAGTGGGGCTATTCAAATCGGTTGGTCGATTTGACTCGCCATGTCGGTTCGACAAAGTAAACAACGAAACACAATTCTTCGATGAGTATTTTGCCTCTTTTGGAGGACTTGGGAGATGTGCGCGGCAAGCGCGTGCTTGTTCGTACCGACTTCAACGTGCCGATGTCCGGTGCCGATGATGCTCGCGTAATAGTTGACGATTTTCGAATTGTTTCGGCACTCCCAACGATCAACTACTTGACCGATCGTGGTGCAACGGTTGTTTGCGCAAGCCACTTGGGAAGACCCAAAGGTGCTCCGTCTGCGAAGTATTCGATGGCTCCAGTCAGATCTCGATTAGCAGAGCTCGCACCTGGTGTCCAACTGCTCGAGAATCTGCGATTCAACCCGGGTGAAGAAGCCAATGACCCCAAGTTTGTGGCCGAACTGGTTGCGGGTTTTGATATGTACGTCGACGATGCATTCGGTGCAACACACCGCGCACATGCGTCAATAGTTGGTCCGCCTAGGACACTGCCTTCTGCGGCTGGAAGATTGTTGCAGCGAGAAATTGAAGTGCTTGGTGCATTGCGCGAAAAACCAAACAGACCATTTGTTGCTGTGCTTGGCGGTGCAAAGGTGAGTGACAAAATCGGTGTTATTGAGGCTCTCCAAGAGCGTGTTGATGCATTCATCATCGGTGGAGGAATGTGCTTTACGTTTTTGGCAGCAAAGGGCTACTCGGTTGGCGATTCAATCTGTCAACCTGAGTTAATAGACGTCTGCAAGAAACTCTTGGACGGTAATGTGCCGATTCATCTTCCGGAAGACATCGTTGGTCTAGACGCGGATGGAGTGTATGCGACGTATGGAATTCGGTTGCCGAAGGGTTCGAAGGGACTTGACATTGGTCCAGGCTCTGCGGCTGCGTTCACTGACATCATCATGGATGCTCGTTCAGTCTTTTGGAATGGACCAATGGGAATGTTTGAAGACGCAAGATTTGCCAATGGCACAAAAACTGTTGCGCAAGCGATGGCGGACACCAAAGCGTTTACTGTCGTTGGTGGTGGCGACTCCGCTGCTGCTCTCGCGCAATTTAAATTGGACGATGAAGTTGACCACGTTTCGACAGGTGGCGGCGCGTCGCTTGAGTATCTAGAGTTAGGCGACCTTCCTGGTCTTGAAGCGTTGCGAGGAGCACCACGTGTCAAATGAACAAGTACGTAAGCCGCTGATTAGCGGAAACTGGAAGATGCATCACAATCATTTTGAGGCAATTCAGTGCTTGCAAAAACTTGCTTACCTCTTAACTAAAGATGACTTTGCGTCGTGTGATGTGAGCGTGCATCCACCGTTTACTGACATTCGTAGCATTCAAACTCTTATCGATGCTGATGAACTTAAAGTTTCTTTGGGCGCCCAACACTGCCATTGGGAAGACAAGGGTGCATTTACTGGAGAGGTCAGTCCATTATTTCTGAGCAAGCTCAATGTGCAGTACGTGATTTGTGGACACAGTGAGAGACGAGAGATCTTTGGTGAGACCGACGAAGATATTGCAAAAAAGATCACGGCAATCCAGAAGAATCGGATGACACCGATCGTTTGCGTGGGCGAGACACTTGCCGAACGAGAAGCCGGCCAAACAACCCACAAGGTCATGGGCCAGGTGCGATCAGCGCTCGCTGGTCGATCGACTGAACAAGTCGCGGCAATGGTCATTGCCTACGAACCGATTTGGGCTATTGGCACCGGCCGCACCGCCACTTCGTCCGATGCGCAGGCTGTGATTGGGGCGATTCGAGCCCAGGTGCATGAGATCAGTGGGCCAAAGGCTTCCGAGGCCGTGCGCTTGCAATACGGCGGCAGCGTCAAGGCTGCCAACATTGCCGAATTGATGGCCCAGCCCGATATTGACGGGGCATTGGTGGGTGGGGCAAGCCTTGACCCAGCCGAATTTGCTCGAATCGTGCAATTTAGGCTTCACCGCTTCTAGCTAGTTCCACCCATTGGCTCAGCCTCTCGGGACTGCCTCGCGTGGTGTTACCCTTGTCTCATTCGTGGGGGCGACTTGCTTCTGCATCAATGGGGGAACCCAACTAACTCGACGGGGAGGTCGATAGTGAAGAAAGCCAACAAACTCAGCCTGCTGGCTGCCGGTTTCGCAACGTTGTCACTTGTAGTGGCAGCTTGTGGCGGTAGTTCATCGGGTAACACTGCAGCACCTGCTGCAGACGCAGCGTCATATCCGGGCATCGAAGATTGTGCGAGCGTGTCATACGACTACACCGCACCGGCCGCGACTGGCAACGGAATGACAGTGACCTACGACATTGCTCCTGAAGCAGTGTGGGAAGACGGTTCACCAATCACTGTTGCAGATTTTCAAGCAACATTTGATTCGTCAATGAAGACACCTGGTTCTATCTCGACTTCTGGTTACGACCAGATCACATCGGTTGAGAAGGGCACAAGTGACAAGCAAGTTGTTGCCACTTTTAAGACCGTCTACGCCCCATGGCGCGGATTATTTAGCGGATTGATTAAAGCAGCTTCGGTGAAGAACACCGCTGACGTTTCTGGTGACTTTGCTGAATTGCTTCCTTTCTCGGGTCGCCCATACAAGATGAAATCGTGGAGCAAAGACCAAGTTGTCTATGTTCCGAACGATAAGTATTGGGGAACTGACAAGGCTGTGACGCCAAAAGTTGTCATGGTTCCAAAGGCCGACAGCGATACAGAAATTGCTTCAATCAAGGCTGGCGAAGTTGACTTCGTGTTCCCACAGTATTTCGGTGGGCTTGAAGAGGCAATGACACAAGACAACATCACGAAATCAGTTCAGTACGGTGGAGACTACGAAGCGTTCTACTTTCAATCAAAGTGTGGACCATTCGCTAATCCAACGTTCCGTTCAGCATTCTCAATGTCAATCGATCGTGATGCATTGTTCAAGCAGATTTATATCCCAATCGCCGCAAGTGCACAACTCTTGCAGTGTGGTCCAATTACACCAGGTCAGTATTGCAATGGTGATGAGTTCGCAAACAGTTTCGATCCAGAAGCTGCAGCAAAACTTCTCGAAGATGCTGGCTGGGCTAAGGATGCAAATGGTTTTTGGGCTGAAGCAGGAAAGACTGCTCCAAAAATCCGCTGGATCATTAACACTGGCAATAAGCGCCGCGAAAGTACCCAAGCTTATTTGATTCCATTGCTGCAAGCAGCAGGTTTCAACGTGCAAGCAGATAACTGTGACGCAGCTTGCTACTTCCAGAAGCGTTTGCCAGCTCTTGACTATGACATGGCGATGTACATTTCCACAGCTCCACCAGATCCTGCGTACCTCACAGGATCGTTCGTGTGTGACTTGATCCCAACTGAAGCCAATAAGAACATCGGTCAGAACAACACTGGCTGGTGCAATAAGGAAGCTTCCGATTTGCTCCACAAGGCAGACGTAGAAGTTGATCCAGCAGCACGTGCCGAAGAAATCAAGTCGGCACTCAAGCTGATGGCAGCAGATCACATCTTGTTGCCATTGTTCCAGTTCCCTAAGGCTGGTTTCTGGCGCACTGACAAGGTGGGCGGACCAATCGCTGATGAGCTAAACAACTACAAAGCATTCACAAACTTTGATCAGTGGACCGACGTTGATGGCGATGGACAAATCGTTATCGGTGCCGAGCAGTGGCCAGAGTGTTTGAACCCAATTACGGAGTGCGCAAACTCTTCGTGGATGGTTTGGACAACCGCTTTCCCAGTAAGCCCAGGCGCCTACACAACTACCAATGATGGTCAGTACGTAGTTACCAACTTATTGAGTGGTGAAGCAACCGTAAAGGTTCTGTAATTATCTAAACACATAGAACTTGCATTGATGGTGCGCAGACCAAGTCGGATAGATTTGGTCTGCGCACCTTTTGCGTTATCGGATTGTTTTGTGCATATTTGAGGGGATGAAGCATGCTGAGGTTTGCCGTAAAGAGATTTGCGTGGGCTATACCCACTCTGCTCTTGGTGACTTTTCTTGTGTACATTGCACTTCGGTTGGGTACAGATCCACTGCAGAGTTACTTGAGAACCAACCCTCGTGCGACTCGCGAAAAGATCGAACAATACAAAGCGGTAAATGGCCTGTCAACAAATTATGTTCTCGGATATTTTCATTGGCTAAAAAACTTTGTGACGTTTAATTGGCCGCGGAGTATTAAAGGGAGTCGCGAGGTGTGGCCAGAATTAAAAGATGCCTTAATGAATACGCTTCGGCTCGGTTCGTTGGCAACTTTCTTTGGCGTGGTAATCGGACTTTTGGTTGGCATGTTTGCTGCGTTGAAGCCCGGCAGTCGACGTGATGTAGTGGTCAACACTGGGGCATTTCTTGGTATTTCTATTCCGCCGTATATCACTGCAGTTCTGTTTCAACTCGTTTTCTCGGTGTACTGGTCGCGATGGTTCGGTCATACGTTGTTTCCTACTTCCGGCGTGTATCCAGCAGGACACACGGGGTTTGATCTGTTCTTGATGCTCAAGCACATGGCACTACCAACATTGGTAGTTGCAATTCAAGTTGTTGCTGTGTACAGCCGTTATATGAGGTCTTCGCTACTCGACGTGTTGAATTCGGACTTTATGCGCACCGCTAGATCTAAGGGAATCAGCGAGCGCCAGATTTTATTTAGGCATGGTGTTCGCAATGCGTTGATACCGGTAGTAACAATCGCCGCACTCGATATTGGTGCCATTATCGGAGGATTAATCATCTCCGAAAACATTTTCGCTTATCCAGGTATGGGTGTCTACTTTTTGTCATCGTTTGGTAATGGAGATTTTCCACTACTGATGCCTTGGATGGTGTTGGTCGTGGCCTCAACGCTGTTGTTTAACCTTGTTGCTGATATTTCGTATGCATTCCTAGATCCGAGAATTCGTCTTGACTGAGTTTGCAACTATTTCACCGAAGCGCATGGCCTTGCGGCGTTTTCTTTCGCATAAGGCCGCTGTAGCGAGTTGCGTCTTGTTGGCAATCATGGTGCTTGCAGTTATTTTGTCGCCATTTACCGCACGTTACGGAGTAAATGAATCAGTACGTAAACCGCCCAATACGTATTTGCCACCACAAAAGTTGGCTTGGTTTGGCACCGACGATATTGGTCGCGATTTGTATAGTCGACTCATTTACGGAATACGAGTTTCCCTTATCATCGGTTTGTTTACTGCAGTTATTTCGACAGTCGTTGGTTGCATAATCGGCGCTGTTGCAGGGTTTCGGGGTGGACGGTTTGACGACATCGTGATGCGCGTTACCGACTTGTTCTTGGCATTTCCATTTCTCGTTGCGTTACTTGTCATTCGCAACACCATCGGCAATATTGGTTGGCTAACCGTCATCATTGGTGATAAGTCGTCGGCGAGGTTTATCGTATTTCTTTTGTCGTTGTTTGGATGGATGGGTGTTGCACGTATTGTGCGCGGTCAAGTGCTTGCATTGAAAGAACGCGAATTCATCGAGGCCGCCAGAGCAGTAGGTGCTACCCGCCGCTATATCGTTCGCCGACATCTGTTGCCAAACTCAATTGGTCCGATCATGGTGGCGCTTTCGTTTGCCGTGGTAGGCGCCATTACTGCAGAGTCGACACTTGCGTTTTTTGGGTACGGTCCCCAGGCTGGGCAAGGGGCGACATCTCTTGGAATTCTTGTCGGGGAAGCTAAGGGCGCTGTGCAGACGGGATTCTGGTGGATAGCGGTGTTTCCATGTTTTTCATTGGTCTTGATCTCACTTGCCATCAACTTCATCGGTGATGCATTGCGTGATGCAACCGACCCACGCTTGGATAGAGGTGAATGATGAGTGAACTGGTTCTCTCTATCCGCGACTTACGCGTCACATTTGAAACGCCACTCGGTCCGCTCGAAGCAGTGCGTGGTGTCGACCTTGACGTGCATGCTGGCGAGATGATGGGCGTGGTGGGCGAGAGTGGTTCGGGCAAGTCGGTAACCTTTCTCGCTGCAATGGGCTTACTGCCGCATCAGGCCAAAGTAAGCGGCTCAGTAATGCTCAATGGACAAGAAATGATTGGCGCCTCTAGCAAAGTGTTGAGAAATATGCGCGGTGGTTTAATGTCAATGATTTTTCAAGACCCTTTGTCTGCGCTTAACCCTGTGCATCGCGTTGGTGATCAGATTGTCGAAATGTTGCATGCACACCAACCAAAGATGAGCGACAAGGATGCAGCCAAGCGAGCGGTCGAATTGCTGGACGTCGTCGGTATTCCCCAGGCTGCAGAACGAGCACATCAATATCCACATGAATTCTCTGGTGGTATGCGCCAACGAGTCGTGATCGCCATAGCTATTGCCAACAACCCAAAGGTCTTGATAGCCGACGAACCCACAACAGCCTTAGACGTAACAGTTCAGGCTCAGATATTGGAAGTTATTGAGCGTGTTCAAAAGACTTTCGGAACTGCTGTAGTACTGATCACGCATGACCTGGGCGTTATTGCACGTGTCGCTGACAGAGTGAACGTGATGTATGCGGGACGCAATATTGAAAAGGGTGGTATTGATTCGTTGTTCGATCATCCGAGTCATCCGTATACACGCGGCTTATTAGCATCGCTTCCACATGAGGGCGCTGAACGCTTGACACCAATCACCGGTTTCCCGCCAAACATGCTGATGCCTCCACCTGGTTGTGGTTTTGCTCCTCGCTGCTCTCACGCCACCGATGCTTGTCTTGCTTCGTTGCCATCTTTACGTACTTTTGGTGATCTTGAAACGGCGTGTATCCGGGCAGAGGAATTAGTCGTCAAGGCAGGTTTGTCATGAGTCAACCCCTGTTGCAAGTCGAGAATCTTGTAAAGAACTTTGAGTTGCGCGCCAATAGCGGAATACGTAAAACAAAGCGCATTGTGCAGGCTGTGTCTGACGTTTCTTTTTCTGTCGACAAAGGTCAAACACTCGGAATTGTTGGCGAATCAGGATCTGGTAAGACAACTGTAGGGCGTTGCATTTTGCAGTTACTTGATATCACATCGGGGACAATCTCATTTGAAGGCAAAACTCTTGGTGGTTTGAGCTTCGAAGAAATGCGACAAATACGTCGCAAGATGCAAATCGTGTTTCAAGACCCGTTCGCATCGCTCGATCCAAAGATGACTGTCGGTTCATCGATTGCCGAACCACTTGTCGTCCAGGGCGTTGCAGGTAATCACGAAGACAAGGTTGCAAGCCTCCTCGAGTTGGTTGGTTTAGCAGCCGACCATGCAAAAAGATTTCCCCATGAGTTTTCGGGCGGCCAGCGCCAGCGCGTTGGAATAGCACGTGCTTTGGCGCTCGACCCCGCATTGATTGTTCTTGACGAGCCAGTATCGGCACTTGACGTGAGCATCCAGGCTGGTGTAGTTAACTTATTCGGTGATCTACAGAAGCGTCTTGGCATGTCGTACGTATTTATTGCGCACGACTTGTCGGTAGTTCGTCATATCGCTGATCGTGTTGCAGTGATGTATCTGGGCAAGATTGTAGAGATAGGCGACAAGAAGTCAATTTACGAGCACCCAACGCATCCGTATACAAAGGCGTTGCTCTCGGCTGTGCCAGTGCCGAATCCAACAACTGAACGATCGCGTTCACGAATAATGTTGGAGGGAGATGTTCCATCACCGGTTAATCCTCCTACTGGGTGTCGTTTTAGAACGCGTTGTTGGAAGGCCACTGAATTGTGTGCAAGTTCTGAGCCACAATTGGTTGTGCGCCCGACAGGACAACTTTCGGCCTGCCATTTCCCAGAGTAATAACGGTAGGATTTAGCCCGTGAGAGAGTTCATCAAAGTCATCACCATCGTCATCAACGTGGTATCCATGTTCGCCATGATCGTTGGAGTTTTGCTCCATAGCGGTCGCGGCGGTGGGCTCAGCGACATGTTTGGTGGTGGAGGTTCCGCTGCATTAGGTAGTGCCGCAGCAGAGCGCAATCTCAACCGCATCACCACCGTGTTCGCACTGGTGTGGGTGTTTACGGTCGTGGCATTGGGTTTACTTCTAGCGTAGAAAGTTGAAAATAGATTTCAGAAATACCACGTCGGAGTGGCGAAATGGCAGACGCACCAGCTTGAGGGGCTGGCGCTCGAAAGGGCGTAGGGGTTCAAGTCCCCTCTTCGACACAAGTGTTTGGGTGCAGTCTCTCTTGAGTAATCACCTACGATAAGTGAATAGTTACGCTCTACACACCTAGCGAGATCGCCGAGATTCAGAAGCGCACATTGCGCGTTTTGGTCTTGAGCCAGATTGCAGGCTCTGCTGCACTTGCGGCGGCGGTTACTGTTGGAGCCTTCGTTATTCAAGACATCCTTGGACAGACAACCGCATGGGGTGGTATCGCTTCGGCAACAGTGACGATGGGTACGGCCTTCATGTCGCAAATGCTTGCACGGCTGATGAATGTGCGTGGTCGGCGAAATGGGCTGCAAGCCGGTTATTTGCTTGCGATCTTTGGAGGCTTTATCGCTGGCTATGGTGCCGAGACGAAAACGCTGTGGATTTTTCTTCTTGGGTTGTTCGTTTTCGGTAACGGTCAAGCATCAAATTTGCTGTCACGCTACGCAGCTGCCGATTTGGCTACTTCGGATGAGCGCGGTCGGGCGATGAGTCGCATTTTGTTTGCCTCAACGTTTGGCGCAGTGTTTGGCCCGTTGTTGATAAAGCCAGCAGAACAAGCAGGTATGCATTGGTTTGGTTGGGGTCAGTACACCGGTCCATGGATTTTTGCTGGCGTGTTTTTTCTTACTTCGCTCATCAATACAACACTTCGTTTGCGACCTGATCCGCTTGAGGTTGCAGGCAGACTGAACCGACAAGCGGAAGTAGGCGCACCAACGCGGCTGTTTTCGGATGCGGTCAAGGCGATAAGAATGTCTGGCGATGCACAGATTGCAGTGATTGCAATGGTGATCTCGCAAATGGCAATGGTTGCGGTGATGACAATGACGCCCGTGCATCTCAG
>Ga0194055_10000660_pt1 | contig 27995 bp, 25 predicted proteins | sample SepL449m_MetaG_FD_155482 | JGI IMG/M metagenome (GOLD analysis project Ga0194055, IMG submission 155482) | Anoxic zone freshwater microbial communities from boreal shield lake in IISD Experimental Lakes Area, Ontario, Canada - Sep2016-L442-9m | ecosystem: Environmental > Aquatic > Freshwater >... | reverse complement strand
GGCACGATCTCAACTTCCACCAGCACGGCTCTGCCATCGCGCTGCACTTCCACGCGCACGAGTGCTCGTTCAGCGCCACGTCGCACGAGGGCGATGTCGGCAGACACGCGATGTGAACTCAACGACGCGGCATACCCAATTCCTTCAACCAGATTGGTCTTGCCCATGCCGTTGCGCCCAACAAACGTTGTGATGCCGGGTTCAAGTTCGACCACCACATCGTCATACGAACGGAAGTCAACGAGACCTACTTTGCTGACATACACGCGCTGATAACTGACCGTCGTACGGTCAGCCGACCCGCACGGGCATGAGCAGGTAACGGAATTCCGGCGACGGATCGGCACCGCGTTCGGCTGCTCCGGCAAGAACCGCGGGCTTATTCGACACGGTGAAAGCAAAGCGAACAACCGGAGCTTCCAGCACCGACAATCCGTCGAGCAGGAAGCGGGGGTTGAACGCGATGTCGATGGCCTCTCCATCAACCGTGGCATCAAGGGACTCAACGGCTTGAGCATCGTCGCCGCCACCGGCGGTCAGCGACACTTCATCACCGGTAAAGTGCAGGCGCACTGGGGTGTTGCGCTCAGCGACCAGCGACACACGCTTGACCGCTTCGACCAATGCTGCGGTATCAACCGATGCCACCGTGTTGCTCTCTGCCGGCAACAACGTGCGGTACTTCGGAAACTCACCACCCAGCAGGCGCGTGGTGGTACTGCGGCCGCCACCATGAATTCCGAGCAATCCTTCGTCTTGCCCTGACCCGGCGAGCGCGATGGTGACTGACTCTTGAGCGGCCAAAGTTTTCGCGGTGTCAGCCAACACTCGGGCAGGCACTAGCGCGGCAGCATCGATGGACTGACTCTCGGGAACCCACGGCAACTCGCGCACGGCCAACCGGTAGCGATCTGTTGCCGCCAAGGTAATCACCGGCCCGGTCATTTCCAGACGAATGCCGGTGAGGAAACTAATCGTTTCATCCGAACTTGCGGCCACGGCAACCTGCGCCACTGCAGACGCAAACGATGGGCCCGCAACCACGCCAGCACTTGTTGGCATGTGCGGAAGTGCCGGGTAGTCATCAACTGACATCGTCGGAAGTGTGAAAGTCGAGCGCCCACAGGTGACCGTGACGCGTGACCCATCAACCACCACGGTCACGGGTTGGGCGGGCAGGGCTCGAGCAATGTCAGATAACAAACGCCCGGGAACCAGAACCCGGCCAACCTCATCAACAACCGCTTCAGTTTCAACCCGCCCACTGACTTCATGATCGAAGCTGGACAACACCAGGCCGCCGTCCTGCGCCTCAATGAGCAATCCCGACAGCAAAGGCTGGTTGGACCGCGTTGGCAGAGTGCGAGCTGCCCACGCAACGGCGTCGGCTAGTTGGTCACGTTCGACCCGGAACTTCACAAGATCTCCCTTGAGGGGTGCTGCGCGGTGGAGGAGCCTGTCATTCCCGTTATGCACAGGAAGGGATCCCACTGCTGTGTGGATGTCATTCGATAGTTAAGTGTCATCTTCGTCTTAGCGCCTGTGGATGCTGTGGATAAGTAACGCGAGGGCAGGTCAGCCAGCGTGTCGCGCTCCCCAGACCCTGTGGATAGAGCAGAAGCGATCGGTGGATGACTGTGGGCAGTGCGGGGGGTTATTGCAGACCCGAGTGGAGGAGTACCCGGTTGTCCACAGACACGGCGTGTAGTGGAGGGAGTGACTGCGCGCGAATAGCGGTTCATCCACAGACTGCTCCCCATCCTGTGGATCATCCCTGCCGGGCTTGGGAACGGATACGTGAAGTGAGGTCAGCGACCTGGTTGTACAGGCTGCGTCGCTCGGCCATCAACTGGCGAATCTTGCGATCAGCGTGCATGACCGTTGTGTGGTCACGGTTACCGAATTGTTGACCAATCTTGGGTAGTGAAAGGTCGGTGAGTTCGCGGCAGAGGTACATGGCGATCTGGCGGGCCGTGACCAGGACGCGGGAACGAGAAGACCCACAGAGGTCGTCGATCGTGACGCCGAAGTACGACGCGGTCTGGGCCATGATGATGGCCGCCGTGATCTCAGGGCCGGTTTGGTCGGGAATGAGATCTTTCAGGACGATTTCAGCCAGTGGAAGGTCAACGGGCTGCCGGTTGAGGTTGGCGAAGGCCGTGACCCGAATGAGGGCGCCTTCAAGTTCACGAATGTTGGTCGAAATCTTTGAAGCAATGTATTCGAGTACCTCGGGAGGCACCGTGAGTCGCTCCTGCAGGGTCTTCTTGCGCAGAATGGCAATACGGGTCTCGAGGTCAGGGGGCTGAACGTCGGTGATCAGGCCCCATTCAAACCGTGAGCGCATGCGGTCTTCGAAGTCCTGCAACTGCTTGGGTGGAAGGTCGCTCGTGACCACGATTTGTTTGTTGGCGTTGTGCAGGGTGTTGAAGGTGTGGAAGAACTCTTCCTGCGTCTGCACCTTGCCGGACAGGAACTGAATGTCGTCGACGAGGAGAACATCGACGTCGCGGTAGCGGCGCTGGAAGGCCGCCGCTTTGTCGTCACGAATCGAGTTAATGAACTCGTTCGTGAACTCCTCGGAACTGACGTAGCGAACCCGGGCGCCGGCATACAAGCTGCGGGTGTAGTGCCCAATCGCGTGCAAGAGGTGGGTCTTACCCAGTCCCGACTCGCCATAGATGAAGAGCGGGTTGTAGGCCTTCGCGGGCTGTTCGGCCACGGCCACCGCGGCGGCATGGGCGAAGCGGTTGCTCGAACCAATGACGAAGGTGTCGAACACATACTTGGGATTGAGGCGGCTGCCTTCATCTGAACGAGTATCGGGTGACCCGGTACCTGGTCGGGTGAAGTCCGGGCTCAGCGCTTGAGCGCCAGTGAGAGGGAAGTCTTCGACCACGGGAGTGGGCTCGGCGTACGTGGCGTCAGCCAACTCATCGGTGGCGTCTTCGTCCAGGCTCGGAGCAATCGAGGGATCAACCGTGACGGCGATGCGAATTTCGCGACCCAAAGTCTTAGACAGGGCGGCGACGACCACGGGACGGAGGCGAGTTTCGAGGACGTCTTTGGTGAAGTCATTGGGAGCTGCCAACAGGGCGGTGTCTTCGACCAGGCCCAAGGGGCGGGTGAGGTTAACGAACGCGCGATGCTGTGGGGTCATGTCGGTCTCGTTCATCGAGGCAACGGCCTTGGCCCAGAGGTCAGACAGATCAACGATCATTTCGGTCATGCGCTACGTCCTTCCACCAGTCTCCAAGACCAGCCCACGAGGGCCAAGGCCCAGAGGTACAAAACGGACGAATCGCCCATGTCCACATGGTTATCCACAGGCTGTGGACGGTGAACAGCGACCGGGGGAAGACACCAGGGCCACGATCGGGTGACCGTGAACCAGCGATGAACCGGAAGGTTGACACTAGTCGGTGTTTGGCCCCCCTATCAACCGCTATCCACAGTTGAATCTGAGATTTGCGGCGTGTCGTGCACAAGATCACAGTCGCGTGCGCGACGATGATCGATTACCTATCAACCGGTGGTTCAGGGTTCCAGTTTGACCCGGGAGTCATCGCGATCGTACGGTAGGTAGTCGCGAGCGCGCCTAGCGTGCCCACCCAGCAGACCAATCGCTGGCCGAACGCGTCGGCCAGCACCTAATAGTGGAGTCACAAGACGTGAAGCGCACATTCCAGCCCAACAACCGGCGTCGTGCCAAGACGCATGGTTTCCGTTTGCGCATGCGCACCCGTGCCGGCCGCTCCATCCTGGCCAGTCGCCGGGGCAAGGGCCGCGCGCGCCTCTCGGCTTAACCGGGCATCGTGCTCCCGGTCGCGCGCAGGCTGTCGTCGGGGACGGATATTCGCGACGTCGTTCGGCGTGGTTCTCGCGCGTCCAGCGGAGTCGTGACGGTGCACCTCCTGTTGTCGACTTCCGAGGAAGTTCGACCTGCTCGAGCCGGTGTGGTCGTCGGGCGCAAGGTGGGCAATTCCGTTGTGCGCCATAGGGTTCAGCGCCGGTTACGCCATCTGCTGATACCCCATGTCGATCAACTTCCCAGTGGTGCTGCGCTCGTGGTTCGGCCCCAGCCCGCGGCAGCAACCGCCAGCAGCAGTGAACTCGGTGGCGATCTCGATCGCGCGCTTCGAAAAGTGCAAGGAGGCCAGCGATGAGCCGCCTTTGGAATGGAATCTGTGCGACCTACGACCTGCTCTGGGTCCGGGGGCTTGGGAAGTTACTGGCCATGGTCTTGATAGGACCGATCCTTGTGTACCAACGGTTAATCTCGCCCGTGCTACCGCCCTCGTGTAAATATCACCCGAGTTGTTCGCACTACGCAGTCGATGCGTTGTGGGTGCACGGACCCTTTAAGGGACTGGCATTGGGCACCGCTCGGCTCGGTCGGTGCAACCCGTGGAGCGGCGGTGGAGTTGATCCGGTACCGTCAAGGGGCAAGTGGCTTCCCGACGTCTTTGCTGACGGGCGGCCACGAACCCAACCTGTAAGTCCAACCGTGACGCCCGCGCACTCCACCGCGCCGACCACCTTCCCGGGAGCCTGAGTGTTTATCCTCGATTGGCTCGAGGTCGCAGTTTCGTGGGTCCTCGTCTCCTTCCACGCATTGCTGTCGCCGATTTTCGGTGCCGATAACGGCATCACGTGGGCGTTGTCGATTGTCGGCCTGGTCATCGTCATCCGTATCGCCTTGATCCCCGTTTTCGTCAAGCAGATCAAGGCGCAGCGTGGCATGCAGATGCTGCAGCCGAAGATGAAAGAGATTCAAAAGAAGTACGCGGGCGACCGCAACAAGCAGTCCGAAGAAATGATGAAGCTCTACAAGGAGACGGGCACCAACCCGCTCTCCAGTTGCCTTCCGCTGATTCTTCAGGCGCCTATCTTCTACGCGCTTTTTCAAGTACTGCAAGGAATTGCGACCCTTAATTTCAAAGGCGTATTCCAGTGGGAGCAGTACGCAGGCTTGGGTCAGCAAGCGCACGATGCGCTGCTCTTTGGTCTGGTGCCGCTCTACGCCACCTTCAAGGATGCTGACGGAACACCGAATCCGACGGCGACTCACGTTCTGTGCGCAATCCTTGTGGTGTTGATGACCGCGACGACATTCATCACCCAGCGCCAACTGATGGTCAAGAACATGCCGGCCGGTAACCCGATGGCACAGCAGCAAAAGATCCTGCTGTATGTCTTCCCCTTCATGTTCGCGATTGGTGGCTTCGGCTTCCCGGTGGGTGTGCTGATCTACTGGCTGACCACCAACCTGTGGTCGATGGGTCAGCAGTTCTGGGTGATTCGCAACAACCCCACTCCCGGTACCCCGGCACACGAAGCGCACCTCAAGCGCAAGGCCGACAAGGAAGCCGCGAAGCTCGCGTCGCACGCAGCTCGCGATCCCGAGGTAGCCGCGAAGATTCAGACCGAAGAAGAAGCCGCCGCCGCGGCCGCCGAGGCAGCTCGCCTTCGCCAACAGCCCAAGAAGCAGTCGCGCAGCCAGCGCAGTAAGAAGAAGTGAGAGACATGACTGACACGACGCAGCCGGAAGTGACCGAGTTGACCGAAGTTACCGAGACAACCGATTCAACCGATTCAGTTGACTCAGTTGAATCGACTGAATCGACTGAGGTAACCGACGAGACCCTCAGCGACGGTGAGGCTCCCAAGCCCGCCAAAGTAGGGGCGGCTGGACCGCGCCCCAGTGGCCGACTCGCCCAACTCGAACAAGAGGGAGATGTGGCCGCGGACTATCTCGAGGGCCTGCTCGATATTGCCGATCTTGACGGCGACATCGACATGGACGTCGAAGGTGACCGGGCGATGGTCAGCATCGTCGGCGAGGACCTCGATCTGCTCGTCGGTAAGGGTGGAACTGTCCTGGATGCGTTGCAGGAGTTGACGCGACTGGCGATCACTCGTGAAACCGGGGATCGGTCGCGCATGATGCTCGACATCGGTGGATTCAGGGCAGCACGGCGCGATGAGCTCACTGAAATCGGCACAAAAGCGGCAAAAGACGCTAAGGCGGCGAATGAGCCGGTCAAGCTCAAGCCGATGACCCCGTTCGAGCGCAAGGTCGTTCACGACGCCGTGGCGGCCGAAGGCTGCGCCTCGGAGTCCGAGGGCGAGGAGCCGCGCCGATTCGTCGTGGTGCTCCCGCCTGCTTCCGACTAATTCCGCTCGTCGTTTCACGTGAAACCAGAGCCCGCTCCAACTGCAGTTCGTGAGGCGTTTCCGGACGCGATTGAGCAGTTGGAAGTGCTGCACGAACGCTTGGCAACCACGGGGGTCGAGCGCGGACTCATCGGTCCGCGGGAGGTTCCGCGGCTGTGGGATCGACACATTCTCAACTGCGCCGTCGTGACCGAACTCATTCCCGAGTCGGCGCAGGAGTTAGCTGATGTGGGTTCGGGAGCCGGACTACCAGGGCTTGTTCTGGCCGTCCTGCGGCCTACTATGTCGGTCACGCTGATTGAGCCACTTGAACGACGGAGCCTGTTCCTAAGTGAAGTGGTGGACGAGATGGACCTCGGCAACCGCGTGGAGGTGCTGCGGGCACGCGCCGAGGATGTGCGTGGTCGCCAGTTCGCGGTTGTCACCGCTCGGGCCGTTGCCCCACTGGACCGACTCTGTGGCTGGTGCCTTCCGCTACTGGCCCCCGGCGGGCGGCTGCTGGCCATTAAGGGCGCCAAGGCCCACGAGGAAGTAGCGGCTGCGCGGCAGACGCTCGCGACGAGGAATTTCCGGGTCGAACTGTGCGGAAACGGCATCATCGACCCTCCGACCACCGTTGTGGTGCTCGACGTGGCAGGATCAACTCATTCGCACCCGACGGCCGCGCATCAGCGCAACGATCGTCAATTGAAGCAGGGGTGACCATGTCCACCGACTTTCCGGGCAACGACGTAGGGCTTGGCTGGCCCGCAACTCCAAGTCAAGCCGCGCCGATGGAGTTGGTTGAGGTGCCGGGCTCGGATGTCGGTCTCGGGTGGGCCGGTGATGAGAACTCATGACGAGCGACAATGTTTCACGTGAAACGGCCGACTACGGCGACAATCTCGGCGACACTCCCCTCGCCGCCGCAGCCGCATCGGCCGTTAACCTGACCTCGGGGCGCTTGCCAGCACTGCCACGGCCCGCGGAGACCCGCGTGATCGTCGTTGCCAATCAGAAGGGTGGAGTCGGGAAGACGACCTCCACCGTGAATTTGGCAGCTGCGCTCGCACTCCAGCACCTTGAGGTGCTCGTGATTGACCTTGACCCCCAAGGAAATGCGTCGACGGCCCTTCGAATCGATCATCACGGTGATGTTCCTGACATTGATGACGTGATCGTGGGAGGCGACCCGTTGAGTGACGTGGTGGTGCCTGCACCGGACTTCACCGGCTTGTGGTGTGCGCCGGCATCAATCGACCTCGCGGGTGCCGAAATCAGTCTTGTACCCATGGTGGCTCGCGAATCACGATTGGCTAAGGCGTTACAGCACTACCTCACCGAGCATGAGCAACGCCACGGCCGTCGCCTCGATGTGGTGCTCATCGACTGTCCACCCAGCCTGGGTCTTCTCACGGTGAATGCTTTCGTCGCAGGCCAGGAAGTACTCATCCCGGTTCAGTGTGAGTACTACGCACTCGAAGGTCTAGGCCAGCTACTGAGCAATCTCGATCTCATCCGCGCTCACTTGAATCCCCACCTGCACGTGTCGCATCTGCTGCTCACCATGCTCGACGCGCGAACCCGACTTTCGGCAGAAGTGGTGGCGCAGGTGCGCGAGCACTTCGGAGATCTGGTGCTGCCGACCGCGATTCCGCGCTCGGTTCGAGTGTCGGAAGCGCCCAGTTACCAGCAAACGGTGCTGACCTACGATCCAGGCTCCCCGGGCGCCTTGGCCTACCTCAATGCGTCGCGAGAAATGATCCTGTGGAAACTGTACGCCAGTTATCCACAGGATCAAACATACTAAATCCATATAAAAAGAAGGAAACGGACATGGCTCAGAAGAAGCGTGGACTCGGCCGCGGCTTGGGTGCGCTGATTCCCTCTGGACCAACGGCCGGGTTCAGCGAGTCGCCGGTCGGGCCAGGTGAGCCCGAGCCGGCTGCGGAAGTCCTCGTTGTCGTACCAGCCCGTTACCTCGACCTCCAGCCCACCGCGATTGTGCCGAACCCTCGGCAACCCCGTGAAGTCTTTGACGAAGAGGCGATGGCCGAACTCGTGCACTCCGTGCGCGAAATCGGCCTACTTCAGCCGATTGTCGTTCGACCCACGGCTGATCCCGAGGTATTCGAACTCGTGGCGGGCGAGCGGCGCTGGCGCGCCTGCCAGCAGGCCGGCCTCGACACGATTCCAGCCATCGTGCGCGACACGCCTGACGACGAACTGTTGCGCGATGCCCTGTTGGAAAACCTGCATCGAGCGAATCTCAATGCGTTGGAAGAGGCGGCGGCCTACCAGCAACTCCTTGATGACTTCTCGTGCACGCAGGAAGAGCTCGCGCGTCGCATTGGCCGGTCGCGTCCGCAGGTGAGCAACACCATTCGATTGCTGAAGTTGCCACCGCCCGTTGCGCGTCGAGTGGCCGCGGGGGTGCTCTCGGCTGGACATGCTCGAGCCATCCTCGCGCTCGATGATGACGAGGCGATGGAACGGCTTGCGACGCGCATTGTGGCCGAAGGACTCAGCGTGCGAGCCACGGAAGAAATCGTCGCCGTTGGCGATGGTGGAAGGGCAGCGCGCAAACCTCGAACTCGCACTGCGAAGCCGACTCCGGTTGAGGTTGTCGACGTGGTCGATCGTTTGAGCGAACTTCTTGAGACACGAGTGACAGCGTCAGGAAGTGCGCGCGGACGACTCGTGATTGAGTACGCATCGCTGGAAGACTTGCACCGCATCGTCGACGTGATCGAGTCTGACTAGTTCACATACGCAGCCGAAAAGCGTTGATACACAAGGCTTCTATGCGTGTGCGCGAGTTCGCGCCACGTCAACAAGTGACGATACGACAGCTCCGAGGTCGCGCCCCGCTGCACTGACTGCTTGAGGAAAGAGTGACGTCTCGGTCATTCCCGGGGCGACGCACATTTCGAGTAGTACGACCCGACCGCTGACGTCAACGATGAGATCGGCACGCGATAGATCGCGCAGTCCGAGCTCGGTGTGTGCGGCGATGGCGATGCGTTGGGCTTCCGCGAGAACAGTGTCGTCAAGTCGCGCGGGCACGAAAAACTCAGTGCTTCCCGCGGTGTAGCGCGACTGGTAGTCGTAGAACGGACCGTCGGGACAAATCTCGACGGCAGGCAGGGCCGACACCTCGATTCCGTCATCGATGACGCAGACAGCGATCTCTGTTCCGTCGATGTACTCCTCAAGCATCACCGTGTCGCCGTAGGCGAAGGCGCCCACCATCGCGGTCGGAAGTTCCGAGGCATCGCGCACCACACTGACACCGAGCGCTGAGCCGCCTTTGGAAGGCTTGACGACGAGGGGGAGTCCCAAACTGCGAGTAAATGCTTCGAGAACGGCAGCGGCACCCAGTTCACGAAACGCTGCGTGCGGCAAAGCCACAGAACGCGGGACGGTGATTCCCTTATCGCGCAAGCGCGCTGACGAAGAGGGTTTGTCGAATGCGGCGCGGCAGCCATCGGCCGACGATCCGACATACGCCACACCGAGGGCGTCGAGCACATCGCGTAGTGCGCCATCTTCACCCGCAGCGCCATGCAGCAAGGGGACAACACACGAGGGCGGATCGGTGCGAAGGGAGGTGAGAAGTGAGTCGTCAACATCGCGCACTTCAACCTCGACGCCGTTGTCACGAAGGGCTTCGGCAACGCGGCGTCCCGATCGAATGGAGACATCGCGCTCGGGCGACAGTCCGCCAGCGAGTACGAGCACGCGGGAGTTGGTCATGAAGAGCCCTTCAGTGGGTGCGAGATCACGCGAGGTTTGTGGGTGGGGTCTGCACCAGATCGTTAGAACCCTTGGTACTAATTGCATTCGGCGTGCGTCCGAACGTGTTGAGCAAGTCAAGTTCACCCTCAATGACACCCGCGAGACGACGCACTCCCTCGCGAATGCGCTCGGGCTCGGGATAGCAGTACGACAGCCGCATGTACTCGGTGCCGCTGCCATCGACGAAGAAACCGGTGCCGGGAACATACGCCACTAGAGCGGCAACAGCGCGTGGCAACATGGCGCGCGAATCAAGGCCTTCAGGCAATGTCACCCATGAGTAGAAGCCCCCCTGCGGAACGGTCCAGTGCATTCCTTCGGGCATGAGAGTGGCCAGGCTGTCGATGAGGGCGTCGCGTCGCTCGCGGTACAGCTCGCGGAAAATCTTGATCTGCTCAGTCCACGGTTGGGTTGCCAAGTACTGCGAGACCGTGAGTTGGGAGAAGTTCGACGGGCACAGCACGGCCGATTCGGCAGCGAGTACCAACTTCTCGCGCACGCCGTGGGGTGCCACAGCCCAGCCGACTCGCAGGCCTGAGGCGATCGTCTTAGAAAACGATCCGAGGTACACCACGCCGTCTGCATCGTCCGCGCGAATCGCGCGAGGAGCAGAACCGTCGACGTAGGGTCCGTCGAACCCGAGCAAACCGTACGGATCGTCCTCGAGCAGCAGGATGCCGTGCTTCTGGGCGACCGAGAGCACGTCGCTTCGGCGCTTCGGGCCTTGCGTAACGCCAGCCGGATTGTGGAACGACGGGATTGTGTAGATGAGCTTGGGGCGGCGCCCACTAGCGATCACCCGCGCGATTGCTTCTTCAAGGGCGACCGGGTTCAACCCCTCGTCATCCATGGCAACGTGCACGACGTCGCACTCATAGGCGCGGAAGACGCCCAGCGCGCCAACGTACGAGGGCGCCTCGACGAGCACAACGTCACCTGGGTCGCAGAACACCCGAACGACGAGGTCGAGTGCCATTTGCGACCCCGTGGTGACCACGACGTCGTCGGGGTGAGCGGCAATGCCGACCGGAGCCATGATCTCCGACGCGATCTGTTCGCGGAGGCGCACATCTCCCTGGCCAGACCCGTATTGCAGTGCGACGGCGCCGCGGTCGCGGATCAACGACGCCACCATGTCGGCGAAGGCGTCGGCCTGCAACGCCTGCACGAAAGGCATTCCACCTGCCAGCGACACCACCTCAGGCCGCGATGCGACTGCGAACAGTGAGCGGATCTCGGAGGCTGTCATCGAACGGGCACGCGTGGCGTACGACGAGACCCAGTGGTCAAGTCGATCGCCCTGCGTGACCGCAGTGGGGTCGGATGTGGAGCCAGTCATGGCTCTACGATGCCGTATAAGGAAATATTCCGCGCACGGAGGGGGCCAGCGATGAGAAGGTTCGGATGGTTGTTGGCCCTGCTCGTCATCGGCGCAACCGGGGGCTTCCTCGCAGCACTTCTGCGCCCGCGTGATCGAGCAGACTACCGGTCGAACTATCTGCCGCCTGCTTCTTAAGCGCGGTTTTCGGGACTGAAGTAGTTCACGACGCCCTGAGAAATCGCGTCGGCGAGAACGTCGATGAATTGCTCATCGGTCAGACGACGGCGGTCAATGGGACTGGTGAGGTACCCGCAGCAGAGTCGAACGGCGGGCATGCGCGTCAGTCGCAGCATCGCCCAGGTCTTGGGGTGAGTGCGGCAGTTCACCAAGTCAGTACGCGCGAGAACTTCGTTGAGAATGAGTTCAGCGGCCCGATTGCCGAGTACCGACGAGGCGCCGTAGCGGTCGCCGCCGTAGTAGTAGCTCGCAAATCCACTTGCCTCCGCGCTGACGTGAGTGTCGATGGTGAGGGTGAGGACGAGATCGGCGCCATTGCGATTGGCAAACTCGGCGCGCACCGCCGGGTCAACCGGGCTTTCTCCTTCATACAGCGGAGGGCGGGTAAGCAGCACCGTCGTTCCTAGGGCAGCCAAACGCCCTTCGATGCGGGCAGCGATGAGGTCGACGAGGTGACCGGCGACCACACCTCCAACAGATGGCCCAGGGTCTTGTGAACCGTGTGCGGGGTCAATGACAACCACCTTGTCGGCGACACCGGTGGTGACATCGTCGAGAACCATTTCCTCGCGCAACTGTGTGGGCGCGCCGCCTGCAACCGTGCGGCGCAACTGGGCCAGTGCACGGAAAACAGCGGGGCCGGCGGTTCCGTCGATGGGCATGCCGACGTTGCGCTGGAAATCGCGCAAGGCGCGCTCGGTACTTTCACCAAAGATTCCGTCGACGCGGCCACAGTCAAAGCCCATGTCCGTGAGCCGTTGTTGAAGTTCGGCCACATCGTCGCCCGCCATCTGACCGCCGAAGCGGTAAGTGAGAACGCGGTCGCCTAGCGACCAGCGGGCCTCTTCCAGGCGCCGGAACGTTTCGGGGCCAACGGCGCCATCGACCGTCAGTGAGCGGCTCTGCTGGAAGATGCGCACGGCCTCGTCGACAGATGCGTCGAATTCCAACGCCATGGAATCACCGAGGACTGGGCTCTCAAGCAGGCCAAGCCGAGCGAGGCGATCGCGAACCTCAACGACAGGAGGTCCGTGGTCGCCCCGCCGATAGACGGGTGCCACCTGTGCCGATCTACAAGTACTCTGCGAGCTCAGCGAGCAGCGCGGCCTTGGGCTTGGCGCCGATGACCTGCTTGACCAACTCGCCGCCCTTGTAGACATTGAGGGTCGGAATCGAGGTGATGCGCTCGGAAGCCGCAATCACCGGGTTCTCGTCAACATTGAGCTTGGCGACGGTGATGGAGCCTGAGTGCGTCTCGGCGATTTCGTCGAGGATGGGTGCCACCATCTTGCACGGTCCGCACCACACGGCCCAGAAATCGACCAGCACCGGCTTGTCGCTCTTGAGTACATCTGCGTCCCACGACGCGTCGGTAACGGTCTTGGTGAACTCGCCCATCATGTCTCCTTCGTGCCCGGCTCGCGCCGATCGATGTCTGTCAGCGTAGGCCACGGGGGCCGGCCCGTGCTCAGGGACTGTGGTGCCCGGCCAGCCAGCGTTCGGCGTCGAGGGCCGCAGCGCAGCCCGAACCGGCAGCGGTAATCGCCTGTCGGTAACTGTGATCGACGAGATCTCCGGCCGCGAAGACGCCGGCTAGGGCCGATCCATTGCTCAAGACTCGAGTGGTGCGCCCCTCAACGTGGACGTACCCGTCGTCGTCAAGGTCGACCTGCCCGGCGACGAGCTCGGACCGAGGGTCATGGCCAATCGCCACGAACAGCCCCGTGGCGTCGAGTGTGCGGCTTTCGCCCGTGACCGTGTCGCGCAGAGCGAGCCCGCTGACTCGGTCGTCGCCGAGAACATCGACCACTTCGGTGTTCCAGACCAGATTGAGCTTGGGGTCGTTAAAGGCCCGCTCCTGCATGATCTTGCTTGCCCTGAGCGAATCGCGACGGTGCAACAGGTGCACGCGTGAGGCGAAACGGGTGAGGAAGGTGGCCTCTTCAATCGCTGAGTCACCGCCGCCGACTACCGCGATTTCCTGTCCGCGGAAGAAGAATCCGTCGCAGGTGGCACACCAGGAGACTCCGTGGCCCGACAGCCGCTTCTCGTTGGGCAAACCGAGTTCGCGGTAGGCCGACCCCATGGCCAAGATGACCGCGTGTGCCCGGTGAGTAGCGCCTTCACCGTCGATGACCGTGTGCGGCCCGTCGTTGTTGAGTTCGATTGTGACGGCGTCGTCGGTGAGGATTTCGGTTCCGAAGCGTTCGGCCTGCGCGCGCATCTCTTCCATCAACGCCGGGCCGGTGATTCCTTCGCGGAAGCCGGGGAAGTTCTCTACCTCGGTCGTGTTCATCAACGCGCCCCCGGCGGTGACCGAGCCCTCGAGGAGCAGGGGCGCTAGTTGCGCGCGCGCTGCGTAGACGGCGGCGGTGTAACCGGCAGGGCCGGAGCCCACAATGATGACCTCACGTGGGTCGGATGTGGCGCTCACGTCGAACTCCTTCGCTGACGGTGATCCAAGGGCTTCATGTGCGCACAACGCGCACGACGCTCTGTGGAATTCCCTTCAGTCTAGGGGACGTAGATTACTGATCAGCAATGACGATCTGCTCAAGGATCGCTGCGTTGTCGGCACCGCAGTTGGTGGGGACAACAGAGACAGTCAGACCCTTTTCACCGGAGACGCGGCTCGTGATGACGCCGACCGCGGTTCCGCGGAAGGTGGCCATATCGACTGCCACGAGTTGGGCGGTGGGGGCGTCAGTGATCGCGTCGATGCAAGCGCCAATTGAGTCTGGTGAGGCTGCAAAGGTGCCTGCGAGCGCTGCGGCGTCGGCAGGCGCGATGCGTGCCTCGCTCACCGCAGACGTGGCGCTAAGCCCTGCAGTGTTGAGTAATTCAGAAACTTCGGTGGCAAGGTTCGAGGCGCTGTACTCGGTGCCGCTGGCGAGAACCGGTCCGTCGGCATTGACGATGGTGGCATCAGTTGATCGGAAGACGACGGCGCCGAGCGTCAGCAACAGAGCCACCGAGGCGGCGACCGCGAGCGGAGCCATCCAGCGAGGTCGGCGGCGTGAGCTGATATCGATGACGTCAGCGGGAGGCTCTTCGATCAGAGCAGTATGCGCGGGGAACCGATTTTGAAGGTTTGCGACGAGGTCTGCGGGCATGGTGAGGGATGGCAGCGAACTGAGCAGCGAGATTACCGCCACGTCAGAGTCGTGGGGCGCCTCAAACCTCGCCTGGGCCTCGCGGTCTTCGAGCAGGAAGGAATCGCTCATCGCGTCCCCACCTCCTTCACGAGGCTGGTGGCCGAACTCACCTGACTGTCAGGCAATGTTGGGACGTCGCCGTTACTCTCAGGGTTCCGCAGATGACCCAAAGTGGCGGCTAGTTTCACTCTCCCGCGTGAACATCGGCTCTTTACGGTGCCTGGCGGGCAGTCGAGGATTACTGCTGCTTCCTCGACGCTCCAGCCCTCGACGTCAATGAGAACCACGGCTGCGGCCTGATCGGAAGGCAGCGCTGCGAGGGCTCGATTGATCTCGAGGGCGGTTTCGCGCTCGTCCATAGCGTCGCGACGTACGGTCAGCCGACTAGCTTCCGGGGCGAGGTCGTCGTCAGGTAGAGCCACCGTGGGCCGTGAGGTGCGCCGTCTGACCCGATCGAGGCAGGCATTGACGACTATGCGGTGCAGCCACGTGGTGACAGCAGCATCGCCTCGATACGAGGCAGCGTTGCGATACGCCGAAATCAGCCCGTCTTGTACTGCGTCGGCCGCTTCCTCGGGAGCGCCAAGGGTGCGTAGCGCGACCGACCAGAGCCGATCGCGGTGGCGGCGGAAGAGTTCGCCGAAGGCGTCAGAGTTGCCCTGGACGTGCAGAGCCATCAGCGCACGGTCATCTAATTCCGTGAGCGAGGCACTCCCGGCGTCACTCTCCATGGATAGAGAATAAGGGGGATAACTGTGCCTACGTCACCCGGATGGGTGACAAGTGGATGAATAGTGGTGATTAGTGACGTTTTCGAGCCTGTCACGCTGCAGTTTTTGGGGGGCTATCACCCCAAAACGGCAACTTCGCTGATTCCGCCTTGATAGCCACCATCTGAGGTGGTGGGTACCCGAGTGAGCCACACCAGCACGTAGCGGGCCGTGACGGGCTTGGGACTGCGCAGCACGATCTCACCGGGTGCGCTCGCTGCCGTTCCGAATCGTCGGAATGCGTCGGGGTTGTCACCGGGCTTGTCGGCGGTGCGAATTTCGACGTTGGTTCCCTTGCCCAGCAGTGACAAGCGCACCGCCGAGATGGGTCGCGCGGTTCCGAGATCGAGCAGTAGGCCGACACCGGGCTTTCCTGACAGGTAGTCGTCGCTGTACACAACCGTCGTCCAGGCAGTGTCGGTCTTGGAATCAATGGCGAGCGCGGCCTGGTTGGCGTTCTCTTGGCCATTACCCAGTGGGTCGTAATCGTTCACGCGAACGATGGGAAGCGGCCGTTCGACCTTGGCCACAGGCGACGGCGCGACGGACGGGGTGCTTACCAGCGGAGCAGCCGCAGACGGCCGAGCAATCACCGGAGCCGGCCCCTTGGAGACCAATTGCCAGCCCATGAGGGCCAGGCCCGCGACGGCGAGCAAAGCGATCACCGAGGCAATCAGGCGGCGCCCCACCCGACGACGCGGAAGCGCTGCGGTGAGAGTGGGGATGGGAGTATCGCGAGCCGAACCTACCGAGCTTCGTAGTTCGGATGAGAGCTCGGCCATGGTTACAAAGCGGACGCTGTCCTTGGGGGCCTGAATTCCCGCGACGGATCGAGCACAGAGGCTGTCAACAAGTGAAGGAACAGACGGCGTGACGCGGCTTGGGAGTGGGACAGAACCTCCCATGCGGGGAGCAGCGGCCACGCCGCTGAGGGATCCGTAGGGCCATCGTCCGGTGACGCAGGCGTAGAGCAGTCCACCGACCCCGTTCACGTCGGACGTCGCCGGATCGGGATCGGGGTCGCACCCACGCAACACCGCCTCGACGCCAACACCACGCACTCGCACGTCACCGTTTTCGGTGAGCAGTACCGAATTGGGTCGGACGCGCCCGTGAGCGATGCCCTCAAGGTGAGACGCCTCAAGGCATTCGGCAACCTCGGCACAAATACGCAGCGCGTCGGCTGAGGACAATGGCGCATGGAGCCGTTCGGCCAACGAGTGACCGGGAATCCATTCGGTGACAACCGCGATGTGTGGTTCATTGTGAAAACGCACATCAACGACGTCGAGCACGTGGATGAGCCGACGGTCTGACACGCGGGCGGCCAGACAGGCAGCTTCACGCAGGTCTTCGGCGCGCTCGTCAGATGAGGGCAGGAGTCGCACGCCTACCTGACGCCCCAGCACGGGGTCGGTGGCCTGCCACACCTGAGACCCGGCGGCTTCACCCACGAGTACGTCGAGGTGATAACGCCACACAGCGTCGGCAACCGGTTGAGGCGCCGCCACAGTTGAAGGGGTAGGAGGTTCAACGACCGACTCATGTGGCTGGGTGTCACCAGGTGCGCGGGGTGAGTCGACGGAGGTGGGTTGAGGGGCAACATCCTGCGTGTCATCGACAGCCCGAGGCTCGCTGGCCTTGGTCTGCGGGGCAGTACTGCCGTCGATGGTCACGTGGGTTCCCCGATACGTGGACGAAGGGTTTCCACCACGATACGTCCGAATAGGGGTTCCATGCGTAGTCATACGGGCGTCCGGGCTAACCCGGAGGTGTATTACCGGCCAAACCTTCGGCCGAGAACTGCCGACACTTGACGCACTTCGGGGATGCGCAGCACCCACGCCACACCGGCAAATACCGCGAGTCCGACGCAACTTCCTACGACGAGCTCGAGCAGAAGTCCCCAGCGACCGGCCTCAGAAACATAACCCGAGAGCGCTGTGACGACGCCCAGAGTGACCGCTGCGGTAACCACACCGGCGGCGCCGAGCTTGAGCAAGGTGCCCGCGGTCCTTCTGACTTCCAGTCCACCAAGCCGACGCGAAAGTAGCCACGTGGCAAGGATGAGAATGACCCAGTAGGCCACCGAGTACGACGCGGCCATCGACACGACCTTGGCGGAGTCGGGGACGAGGTAGAAGACCGGAACCATGATCGCTAGAAGCAGCACATTGAAGGCGACCGTTAACCAAAACGGTGTCTTGGTGTTCTCAAGCGCATACCAACCGCGCAACAGAATGTAGAAGAGCGTGAACGGGACGATGCCGACGAGGAATGCCATGACGACCAAGCCGGTGTAGGTGGCTGACCCATTGGTCGCCGCACCGAAGCCGAAGATCAACCGGGTGAGTCGAGGTGCGAGCACCATCATGATCGCGCCGATCGGTACCACGATCGCCGCGGCAAGCCGAGCACTCGAGGCCAGACCATCTCCGACAGCTCGCAAGTCACCGTCATGGGCCGACCTGCTGATGCGCGGCAGCAACGCAGTGACGATGGAAACGGTGATCACTGAGTGCGGCAGGATAAAAATCAGGTGGGCTTTTTGGTACGTGGTCAAACCCGCAGGCACGAGTGCGTTGTTCTCGGCAAGTACGTTGGCGAAGGTGGCCAGCCGAGTGATCACGATGTAGCCGAGTTGGTTGACGAGCACCAGTCCGATAGTCCACACCGCGAGCGACCCCGTCTTGCGCAATCCGGTTCCGCGCCAGTCGAATCGTGGATGCCACATGTATCCAGAGCGCCACAGCACGGGAAGCAAAATGAGTGCTTGAGCGGCGACCCCGATCGTGGTTCCAATTCCGAGCCACGCAACTTGCCCTGGCTCGAGTACGCCATCGCTTGCAGCATTCGAGCCAGCGACAGCGAGGAAGCCGAGAAACACCGCGATGGCGATGATGTTGTTGATGATGGGGGCGAACATCGGTGCGCCGAAATGCCCGCGTGCATTGAGTACTTGCGAAAACACGGTGTAGGCGCCGTAGAAAAGTATCTGGGGTAAGCAGAATTGGGCGAAGGCAACGGCCATCGCGCGCTGCGGTTCGGTGTAGGCACTTGTCGCGTACAGGCTGACGATCCACGGCGCGAGTACTACGGCGAGCACCGTGACAATGAGCAGGCCCGTGATCACCAGCGTCAGCAGTCGGTCGGCATAGGCATCGCCCGCGTCGACGTCATCTTTCATATGGCGCACGAGTTGCGGGATGAAGACCGCGTTGAGGGCGCCGCCGACGACGAGGATGTACACGATGTTGGGCAGTGTGTTTCCGAGCGAGTAAGCGTCGGCCACGATGAAGAAGCCCAAGGCTGCCGTCATCGCGATATCGCGGCCGACCCCGGTGATTCTCGACACCATCGTGCCGGCGGCCATTACCGCCGAGTTGCGCAGTAACCCGGCGGGCGCGGACTGCGGAAATGAAACGGCGACATCGCCGGGATCGGATTCACGAGCCGCCTCGGCGCTGGCTTCCTCAAAATCGTGAATGGAGGGCTGCGCAGCAGTGGGCTCGCTGTCTCCGGCCGTCCCGTTGTTGCTCACTCGTCCATCGTCCCATCGACCGGTGGCGCAGGCCTGCCGCGATGCGTTGACCCTCGTACGCGGCGACCGGCATTAATCAGCAGCAGAATCACGAGCACCGCGAAAGCAGCCCCGACAACCCACGCGGCGGCACGCGAATAGGCCGATGAACCCACCTGCATCTGCGCCGGCGCGCCAAAGGCCGCACCGCCGGGTGCCGTGAGTCGAACCGTGAGCGACACGGGATCGCTACCAGTGACGCGGGCAGGTACTTCAACCAGCCTGGTGGATTGTGCGGGTACGGTGACCGGTTCGATCGCGGAGGTACTCAGTCGCACGCTCGGAGTGGCTTGAATCGACAAACTTACGGTGACCGGTGAGTCGAGCGTGTTGGCGATGCTGATCGGGATGAAGCCGGTATCTCCGGGGAGTGTGACCGAGCCCTTCGACACGATGCGTACGCCCGACAGCATGCGGCTCACGTCTGCCCGAGCCGACGCGATGAGCGAGAGGCCGAGTGCACGGTCGGTACGGAACGCCGATGACGCCGAGCGTGCGAGCGATTCGTTGATGGCGGCGGTCTCGACAGCGGAGCCAGCGATCACGTCACTCGCGAGCGTGGTCGATGTGTGTGCTGCGGCGATGCGCGACACGTAGTCGGAATTGAGTTCGGCCTTCGTTGCACTCGAGGGGTAGGGCTTCAAAGTGCGCGGAACGCTCGAAGGTTCAGCTCCGAGCAGAGCCGGCAGACTCGTTGGTCGCACCCACGGGACGGTAGTGATGGCGGTCAGCATTTCAGTGAGGAACGCCGAGTTGGACGACCACTGCAGGGGCGGAGCGATGACCACAGTGCGTTGAGTGGCGGGTAGTTCAAGTCCAATGAGTGCGAGGTCACTGAGTAGTCGCTGACGGGCTTGGAGAATGTCGGCGGCAGATTCATAGGTGCCGGCCGCAACGGAACTGAGCGCCGGATCACTGATAACGGCGGTGCCCGATCCCACACTGCTCGGCAGCGTCGTCAGTCCAGTTGGCGTGAAGTCGGACTCACTGCGAAGTTGGCTGCCTGAGACCAACACCGCACGGGGAGCGGCGTCGCTGATGGCGCGCAGAGTGGGCTCGTCGACAAAGCCGTTGTCGGGCCACGCCAGCGTCGAGACCACAGGATGTCGCAGAGTGGCACTGGACCGCGGTGCGGCCGAGGTGATAGCACGAACGACTTCACGCACCATAGATCCGCGCACCAGGGCCACGTCATCGGGACACGCATAGGGCAGGGCAAGAACCGCTGATTGGGCGGTGACACGACGCACTGCGTCGAGCCACGTTGCGGCCTGGTCGGAGGCCGTGCCCGCCACGAGTTGATTACCCTCGTGCACGCGATAGCCGGAGGTCATCGCATCGACGGTTTCGAGCAGCGCCGGGTCAACCAACCACGTCAGCGCGCTGCCGTGGGGAGCTCCTGCATCGACGAGAACGCGCAGCCTGCCTCCGGGCGACACATCGCGCGGAATCTGATCATTGAGAAGAACACCATCGCTGTCGACCGCAGGCGTATCGGTCAGCGGCCATAGTGTGACGAGGCCGGTAACGGGGGTCTCAGCGGGACTTGGGAGCCATGGCAGGAATGTGCGGCCGAGGCCTACGCGCGTGAGGTTTCCGCCACCCGGATCGGACTGCGCCTCAACCGCCAGCAGGTATACACCGGCGCTGCCAAGTCCGAGTGTTGCCATGGGCACGGTGATGATGAACGGAGCTGTTTGCCCTGGCCGCAGATCGGCGATCGTAGGAGTGCGGGTTCCGCCAACACCCGAACCATTGGGGGAACTAATTCCGTTGCTGATGTCGACAAGTGCCTTGCGATCAGCGAGCGGTTCGCCGCCGACGCGCAATCGCACCGTGACGGCGAGAACAGTGTCGCCCGAGGTGTTCGCCACGGTTCCCGTCAGCGTGAGGGTGTCCGTCGCAAGCGGCGCAAGCGGCGTGAGTGACGTGATCGCGATGGTCACGGGGGGCGGAGTTTCGGCGGCCACGCTGCTGGTGATCGCCGATGGAAGAATTACCGCAGCGAGGACGACAAGAACTGACAGTGCCGCCCTTCGAGTACGGCCTGCTCGCGTCACGCCTGCTTGTCTGGCGCGTGACTGCTCGCCTGCTCGCGTCACGCCTGCTTGTCTGGCGCGTGACTGCTCGCCTGCTCGCGTCACGCGCTGTCGGCCCCCGCGTGCCCCTCGTCAGCGTCACTCAACCCCGGCTTCAGGGCGCGGACATCGACGTGGAAGCCCGCATCCGCAAGCAATCCGGGAACACGCTCCAACAGCCTGCGCTCGTCGGCATAGCCCAACCGCGTGGGCAGTTCCGCCACCGGAACCCAGGCCACTTCTTCCACTTCAATGTCTTCGTCCGACAGGTCACCGCCCGTGGCTTCAAGCACGAAGTGGTGCACGGTCTTGTGAATGCGTCGACCTTCGGCCACGAACCAAAAATCAATGACTCCGAGTGGGGCGATGACCCGTGAATAAATTCCGGTCTCTTCCTGCGCCTCACGAACGGCGGCCTGTTCGGCCGTTTCGCCTTCTTCCAGATGGCCCTTGGGCATCGACCACACCAGTCGCTTGCGACGATCGAGCCGGCCAATCAGAGCAGCCTCGATCTGACCGCCGTCGAGTCGCAGCACCAGGCCGCCCGCGCTGGTTTCCTCGACGCGGGTCAGGCGACGGGTGCGAGTCGACTTAGCGGCTGTCTTCGAGGCGGGTTTCGAGGCAGGTTTCGGGGCAGGTTTCGGGCCGGGTTTCGGGCCAGATTTGTCGGATTGTGTGGTCGAACTCCTGCGCGAAGGCTTCCGGTTCGCGTTGGATGTGCGGTTATCCGTAGCCCGTTCAGGTTGAGGCGACGGCTCAGACGCTGTACTGCCACCGACCGCATCGCGCTCTGAAGACGGGGTTGGCGAGCTCGTCGGCTTCGTCTCCCCGCCTCCCGGTTCAAGGGTGGTGGACATGGGGCAAGCCTACGGTGCGCGACCCACGGGGCCGACCACCGTAGGCTGAGACACCGTGTCGCCCATCCTCCGTCCGGCTCAGCAGCAGGCCCTTGGGGCCTGGCTTGACGCTGCCCCGGGTCTGGAGGAGCTCGCCCGACGCTTCGAGGCCGCTGGCTGGGAGGTTGCGCTGGTCGGAGGCGCTGTTCGCGATCTGGTGACCGAGACTGATGTCGACGGTTCCCGCCCCGCACCCATTCCCGTCGACATCGACCTCACGACGAATGCGCACCCGCACGTGGTGCAGCAGCTTGTCGCCGGCTGGGCGACCGCCGTCTGGGATGTGGGCATCGCCTTCGGCACTGTCGGCGCCACCTACGGCGCCGTTCAATACGAAATCACGACGTACCGCACTGAGTTGTATTCGGAAGATTCGCGCAAACCCGAGGTGGCGTACGGAACGTCGCTCGAGGACGATCTACTGCGGCGGGATTTCCGGGTCAACGCTATGGCAGTGCGTCTGCCGAGCCGAGAGTTTGTCGATCCATTCGACGGATTGGCCGACCTCGCCGAAGGTGTGTTGCGAACGCCCGGCAGCCCGGCCGATTCATTCGGTGACGATCCATTGCGCATCATGCGCGCCGCGCGTTTCATCTCCCAGTTGAGTTTCTCGGTCGCACCCGACGTGGTCGCGTCGGCCACGCAGATGAGTGATCGCATTGCCATCGTGTCGGCCGAGCGGGTGCGCGAGGAACTGGTTCGTTTGGTGATGGGTCGCAGTCCGCGCGAGGGTTTGGCCTTCATGGTGCAAACCGGTCTCGCAGCGCACGTGCTGCCCGAACTTCCGACGCTGGCACTCGAGATCGACGAGCATCACCATCACAAGGACGTGTACGAGCACACCCTCACCGTGCTCGAGCAGGCGATGGTTCTCGAGAATGCACATCAGCCCGTGAGTGGTCCTGACTTCGTGTTGCGCTTCGCGGCTCTGATGCACGATGTGGGTAAGCCGCGCACCCGCAAGTTTGAAGCCGACGGCGGTGTCTCGTTTCACCATCACGAAGTTGTCGGTGCCAAGATCACGCGCAAGCGCATGCAGGCATTGCGGTTTTCCAATGACGATATTGACGCGGTGTCGCGCCTCGTCGAACTGCACCTGCGATTCCATGGCTACGGCACCGGCGAATGGACTGACTCGGCAGTGCGACGTTATGTACGCGACGCGGGCGACTTGCTCGATCGACTGCACAAGTTGACGCGCGCCGACTGCACTACGCGCAATCGTCGCAAGGCCGAACGTTTGCAGCGCACCTACGACGACCTTGAACAACGCATTGAGCGACTGTCCGCCGAAGAGGAACTCGCGTCGATTCGCCCCGAACTCGACGGAGCTCAGATCATGGCCCTGCTTGATATTCCGGCAGGTCCGATGGTGGGCGAGGCGTACCGATTTCTGCTCGACGTGCGACTCGATCGCGGACCCCTCGGTGAGGAGCTCGCGACCGAGGCACTACGCGCCTGGTGGGCCGCGCGGTCACGCGAGTTGTAGTTACTCGGGTTGTAGTTACTCGGGTACGGCGTCCTTGGGCTTGCCGAGCCCGAACCACAGCAGCACACCGATCACGATGAGCGAGACTGACACGATCAGCAACTGTCCCAGCGTCAGGCTGAGCGCAAGGATGATCACGATGGCGCTGACCCCGATGGCGAGTGCAAGCAGCCGGCCATAACGGCGAAGCCACCCAGCGAAACCGGAGCCTTCGGCGCTTTCAACGTCGGCGCGAGTCCACGAGCGAATCTTCGCGGCGGGAGCGGATTGACCGAACAGCCAACCCAGCACTGCCATCGCGATGCCGATTCCGAGCATCCATTCAATTCCGTTTGTCAGGAACCGTGTCAACGTGGTGAAGAATGCTGCTTCAGCTGCCGCTAAGGGAGTGTTCTGCAGTGCCAACTGCACTTGGCTCTCACCGATACTCAATCCCACGCGCAGGAGAACGGCCCCCACGAGTACAGCAAGGCCCACTGCCAACACCATGCGTGCACGTCGACGGGCCAGGATGATCGCCAGAATGAACAGAGCAATGGCGACCCAGAGAGTCCATGTCGACACTGGGTGGGTCACCGAGTAGATGGCCTGTGCCTGAGCAAGTTGATCGCTCTGGAGTAGAACGATCTGCTTGTCCTTGGGTGGCGTTTCGGGAAGTTTCGACGCGAAGGAAACACCGTCGTCGACCATCCGCTGTCGCACCGCTTGGTAAAGAGCCGTGGTATCAAGCAGGACCGTTCCGTTCTTATCGACCTGAAGTGGGCCGTCGGGCTTGCCCTCAAGCAAGGTCACCAGGGACTTCTGAGCGGCCGTATTGAAGACCACCCACGCCTTCTGGAATGCCGCGCTCTGCATGACCTTGAGCACCGCACGGTCGAGCAGATTGTCGATAGCGGATGTGAGGGGGCCGACCAGTGCCTGGCCCGCGGGAGGCAGCACCTTTGCCAACGCTGCACTCACATCAATAGCGGAGGTCACTTGCTCGCTGACGATGGTGGCGACTGTGTCTTGAATAGCAGGATCACTCGAGAGCGGTGTGACCGTTTCGATGTACTGAGTGGTCTCAGTGATCGTGCGCTGCGCCCAGAAGGCCGTGAGCCCGAGCGGAAGCAGAAGGGCTGCGATCACGAAGAACACGACGGCAACGATCGAGCGCGACTTACGGGGTCCCTTCACAACGGGTGTCTCGGTGCTCTCGGTCGCGGTCTCACTCATGCCTGCTCCTCGGTTCGGTTGAATGAACTCTAGGGCTTGCGTCAAGCAAGCGAGCCCCGTCGACGCGAGACGACGAAGTACCACCCGGCAGCGAGAACAAGAACGAGCGAAATCAACACGTCGATCAGCGCAGACATGCCGCTGATTGGCGAGGTGAATGCGATCCACACCACACCGATAACCAGACCGATATTGACCGAGACGTCGTACAACGAGAAGACGCGACCGCGATGGTCGTCACTGACATCCTTCTGAACGATGGTGTCGCTGGTGACCTTGACCGATTGGCCGGAGTATCCGATTCCAAAGCCAGCAACCAGCAATCCGGTAATTCCCGTGAGCCCCGGCCAGTTCAACGTGGTGCCGAGTAAACCGACGATTGTGAGTACTGCCGCGATGAGCAGACTCATAACACTCCACGGAACCGAGCCGAGGTGTCGCGTCGCCCATGGCGTCAATACCGCACCGATCAGTGCGCCAGCGGCGGTGACACCCACGACCACGGTGAGGCCGGCAAGCGCACCCGCGGGCTCGTTGGGGTCGTTGAGTGTGTTGCGCAGTATCAGGATTGCCAACACGGTCGCCGCGCCAAATGCGATGCGGTGCATTGAGACCACCGCGATCGCGTCGGAGGCGGCGCGACGTTCGCGAAGGTGGTGGAAGCCGTCTATGAGCCCTCGCCACACGTCGCGTACACCTTCACCCACGATGTCGCCGTGTGGTCCGAGCAGATCGCGCGGAATGGTGCGTGCGACGAATGAGGCGCATAGGTATCCGATACCTGCGCACGCCAGCACCACCATGCTGCCTCGGTCGCCGCCTCCGCTGAGTGCGCGAATGCCAACACCCACGAGCCCGCCGATGGAGGATGCGACCGTTCCAGCCGTGGGCGACAACGCGTTAGCGGTTACGAGCCCCGAGGGTTCGACCGTGTGAGGAAGGGAGGCGGAAAGCCCGGCGAGAACGAACCGACCGATTCCGAGCGTCACCAGTACCGCGAGGGCGAGATCGCCGCCGTCGTGACCGAGCACCACCAAGGTGGCCAGGATCGAGACCGACAGTGTGCGGAGCAGGTTGGCGTAGACGAGCACGCCTCGGCGACGCCATCGGTCGAGGAATACGCCGACGAAGGGTCCGATCAGTGAGTACGGCAGCAGCAGGACGACAAACGCGATGGCGATGCGCGGTGCCGTGGCCTGACGTTCGGGCGAGAAGAGAACGAAGGTGGCGAGTGCTGCCTGCACGAGGCCGTCGGCGAATTGCCCGGTGAGGCGCACTGCGAACAGTCGCCGGAACGGCGAGGAGCCCAGCACATGCCGGAGCTCGGTGAGGGCCACGGGGTCCACCGTAGACGCACCCAACGCCACGCGGGGCCTGGTCTCCGGTGAGGTGGAGTCCAGGCCCCGCGAGTGTGGGGTGGTGCGTCAGTGCGCGCATGGGCGCACAGTGGTTCAGCTCTCGATCGAACCAGCGATGAAGTCTTCGACTGCCTGCTTGGCTTCGTCGTCGGAGTACTGCACCGGCGGCGACTTCATGAAGTAGCTCGAGGCCGACAGAATCGGTCCGCCGATGCCACGGTCCTGGGCGATCTTGGCGGCGCGGATCGCGTCGATGATGATTCCGGCCGAGTTGGGTGAGTCCCATACCTCGAGCTTGTATTCCAAGCTCAGCGGCACGTCACCGAAGTTGCGCCCCTCAAGGCGCACGAAGGCCCACTTGCGGTCGTCGAGCCACGCGACGTAGTCGCTCGGTCCGATGTGCACGTTGCGCGGTGAAATTTCGTCACGCAACTGCGAAGTGACCGACTGCGTCTTGGAGATCTTCTTCGACTCGAGGCGGTCGCGCTCGAGCATGTTCATGAAGTCCATGTTGCCGCCGACGTTGAGCTGGTACGTGCGGTCGACGGTGACGCCGCGGTCTTCGAAGAGCTTGGCAAGAACGCGGTGCGTGATGGTGGCACCAATTTGCGACTTGATGTCGTCGCCGACGATCGGAACACCAGCGGCGGTGAACTTGTCAGCCCACTCCTTGGTGCCCGCAATGAAGACGGGGAGGGCGTTGACGAAGGCGACCTTGGCGTCAATGGCGCACTGGGCGTAGAACTTCGCGGCCTTCTCGGAACCAACGGGCAAGTAGCACACGAGTACATCGGCCTGCGTGTCCCTGAGCACCTGCACGACGTCGACGGGCTCATCGTCACTCTCGATGACCATCTCGCGGTAGTACTTGCCAAGACCGTCAAGGGTGTGACCGCGCGAAACGATGATGCCGGTGGGCGGGACGTCTGCGATCTTGATGGTGTTGTTCTCGCTGGCAACGATGGCTTCTGAGAGGTCTTGGCCGACCTTCTTGGCGTCAACGTCGAATGCAGCAACGAACTCAATGTCGCTGATGTGGTACGGACCGAACGTGACGTGCATGAGTCCCGGAACGGAACTACTTGCATCAGCGTCGCGGTAGTACTCAACTCCTTGGACGAGCGACGAGGCGCAGTTTCCGACCCCGACGATCGCGACCTTCAGACTTCCCATTGTGTTGACCTTTCCTCACCTGTGTGTTGAACCGGATCGGTCGGACCCGGTGGTCGTGCTGACCTCGGAGATACTCCGTGGAGTTCGTGAGCGCGCTGCGCCGTCTTCGCCGGCGATGAGGTCATCGATCCAGCGCACTTCGCGCTCGACGGACTCGAGTCCGTGGCGCTGAAGTTCAAGGGTGTAGTTGTCGAGGCGTTCGCGGGTGCTGCGCAGTGAGGCTCTCAAGGTCGAGAGGCGCTCTTCGAGTCGGCTACGGCGGCCCTCAAGAATGTGGCGACGCACGTCGGCGTCGGCGCTGCTGAAGAATGCGAAACGAATTCCGAAAGCGTCGTCGTCCCAGGTTTCGGGACCGGTTTCGGCGACGAGTTCGGCAAATCGCTCTTTGCCGTCGGCAGTGAGTTCGTAGACGATGCGAGCGCGCTTACCCGACAGCGCTGGTCCGTCGCTGCTGGCCGGACCAGCGGCGGCAATCAGGCCGGCCGATTCGAGCGTGCGCAGGCACGGGTAGAGCGATCCGTAGGAAATGGCATGGAACGTACCGAGCACCCCATTGAGTCGCTTGCGCAGTTCGTAACCGTGCATCGGAGCGTCGTGGAGCAGTCCGAGAACGGCGAACTCGAGCAAACTCGACTTCGAGCCGGAACGGGCCACCGAATCTCCTTGGACGCTGAATTCAACGGGTTACTAAGTGCATTCTCGATGTAACACATGGTTATATCGGTTCGATACATCTCAACGATACCCCATCCGGCGCCAGTCCTCACCC
>Ga0194055_10000659_pt1 | contig 28003 bp, 20 predicted proteins | sample SepL449m_MetaG_FD_155482 | JGI IMG/M metagenome (GOLD analysis project Ga0194055, IMG submission 155482) | Anoxic zone freshwater microbial communities from boreal shield lake in IISD Experimental Lakes Area, Ontario, Canada - Sep2016-L442-9m | ecosystem: Environmental > Aquatic > Freshwater >... | reverse complement strand
GATATCCACTCCCGTTCGCAAAGAAACAAAGCATCCCCCGGCTTCCGTAAGGATTGCCCGAGGTGCAGCGATGTCCCAAGGTGCTTGCTTGACGTTGTCTTCGCTGTTGTCATGCACGACGGCAGAAAGCCCGGTTGTGCCATCGAGTAAACGCATTGCCACCCCAGAATGAGGCGGGAAAGAAGTGACCAATCGCGCACCTTCACGCGTCCGCAGCTTGTTTCTCAAGTAAGCAAACATCCCGGTCTCATAACGCGCGTTACCGTATTGATTCATATCGATCCAAATATTCTGCAACCTTTTTCGTTCGGGAGCGAAAAGTCGCATTCCATCTTTAAACGCACCCAATCCACGATGGGAATAAAAGCATTCCCCAGTGAGTGGAAACAAAACAACGCCAACCAAGGATTGTTCGTCCTGTTCCAAAGCGACCAGGACCGATGGAAACGGGTCTCCAACTCGAAACAAGAAAGCGCTGGTTCCATCGAGCGGATCGACCAACCATCGCATCGAGGTACCCATCACCACCTTGGGGTCCGATTCTTCGGACAGGATGGATGCTGAAATCGATGAACCTTCAATCACGCGTAGTACAGCCTCCTCGGCGTTCTTGTCCACGGCAGACACAAAGTCACCGATCCCCTTCTCCTCAACCGCAAAAGGCTTGCCCACCCATTCACGAATCACATTAGCTCCCGCTACGGCTGCCTCCAATGCAATACCTAACTCAAAGGACAACGCCATTCCATGCTTGGGTACAGACAACGGTTGCAGTCGATCAGCCACGGTAAAATCGTTCTTTTCGAATTGGGACTTGGAACGCGTTCGCAGTGTAAATTGCAACGAGGAATATATGACATACTCAGGGCAAAAGTGCATTCATGCCGTGCAGCAAGTTCCCGAAGAATACAGGAGAATCCGCGAACGAAACGGGGTTGTCAGGCTAAAGGAACATCGAATATTCGGCAAGCCCTTTCAAGTCGTCGCGACGATCGTCATGTTTGCATATTCTCTGACTAATCGCTCGAACAAGATTCCGCGGGGATGTATGCTTTCACGCAGCTGCATTCGTTGCAGGCTGAGAAGACAAAGCTGAAAACATTGAGCCTGAGGCGCTAGCCGAGTTCTTTCCACTTTTAAGAATCGGCCAGCGCCTCAGGCTCAGGGAAACGAAGATAAACTTCCGTCGACTGCGTCTGAAATCAGGAAAAGGTTGAAGCCATGCGATCCATTGTTCGAAGCATCGCCAGTGTCGTTTTCGGATTCATCGCGGCGAGCATGGTCATGATGATCGTCGAAGTCATCAATGGGATGGTCCTTTATCCGGAGTTAGGAAAAGCAGCGGCGGGAGTCACGGATCGCGAGGTATTCCGAGAACTGTTCGCAAACGTACCGATCGGGGCCTTGGTCGTCGTCATCCTTGCTTGGATCCTTGGTGGCATTGCAGGTGGTTTTGCAGCAGCCTGGATTGCGCCCCCGAACAAGCTTCTGCATGCCGGCATCCTCGGAGGATTGCTGACGTTGGCCGGGGTCGCCAATAACCTTATGATTCCTAAACCCATCTGGTTTTGGGTCGTGAGTCTCATGGTTTTTATTCCGGCTACTCTCTTCGGCGGGTATTTGACCTTCCAACGCAAGCCGGCACGGTCCTCGTAACTGAGTTCAATTACGGAAATGAGATCCCTCTAGGGCGAGAGGAGCTCGAACCGGCATGGAACATGCTTCCCTGGGCGAGAGGCATTGAGCCTAACTTTTTCCAGCTCAATCATTCCCGCGTTTCGCAACTCATCGTTTCTGGCGATTGGCTTTTCGCATGTCGTCCGCGGCAGCCTTAATCGATTTGGCTCGATTGGGATTATCGGCTTGGCCGGTCAATTCGTAAAGAAAACGGCTTGGATAAGTCGGCCGAGCCTTGCCCCATTTGAATCGGCTCAACGGCAACGTCAGTGTTAGTTCATCTTGAGCGCGTGTGACACCGACATAGCACAAACGTCGTTCTTCATCGACACTGTCCCCTTCTTCGGTGATCGAGCGACGATGGGGCAACACCCCTTCCTCCATTCCCACCATATACACGATGGGAAATTCTAGTCCCTTAGCGCTATGATAGGTCATCAACGATACAGCGTTGCGACCTGCATTCTTTTCTTTCGAGCTTCCATACTCACGGCCAGACAAGGTGACACTCGTCAGAAATCCGTCCATGCTCGCATCGTTGGTCGACGATTCGTAGACAGCCACCGCATTGAGGACCGCCTCTAAGGATCCAATTCGCATGACTGCTTCATCGGCATCGGTATAGAGGCGTTCGATCTCCTGTCGGTACTTCAGCTCCTCGATCAATCGGTGCACGGCATCCGACAGGGGGCCCGATCCATAGAAATGATCTTCGTCCGATTCCTCGTCTCCATCCTCTTCCTCGCGATGGGATTCTGGAGGTGTCACTGAATCATCCTCCGCAATGGGACTGGACTCTTCTGTTTCTGGGCTGGATGCATTCAACAGCGATGCGAATTTCTTTTGAATGTCGATTAGATTCTCGATGCCGCGTTGGGCAGCTGTCGGCAAGGACGCAACAAATTCGGGGTCGAGCATCATGCGCCACACGCTCTTCGACTGCGATACCGCCTCTCGCAGCAGTTTGTCGACGCTGCCAGCCCCCATGCCACGCGGAGGAACATTGATCACACGGAGCAGGGCCAGTTCATCATCCGGTCGATCGATCCACTTTAAGTACGCCAGAATATCTCGGACTTCTTTACGATCAAAAAAAGATTGAGTGCCTGTGATGACATACGGCACATTGAGCTTTCGCAACTCCCACTCGAATGGACGAGGCTGTTCATTGGTTCGGAACAGAATCGCAAAATCACCAGGGGTGACCCCTTTATCCGTTTTCAGTCGCTGCACAATTTCTTCGACGACGCCACGAGCCTCTTCCGCTTCGCCTGGGAATTGGAGCACGCGCGGTGCCAATCCATTGCGGCGGGCAGGACGGAGTACTTTTCCATGCCGTTGGGAATTGAACGCGATCAGTAGATTGGCCATATTCAATATGGCGTCAGTCGAGCGATAGTTATCCTCCAGCCGAACGATCTTGGCTTCGGGCCAATCCTTGTGGAAACTTAGAATGTGTCGGACTTCGGCACCGCGCCATCCGTAGATGGATTGGTCGTCATCTCCAACGACGCAGAGGTTGCGGTGGTCTTGGGCTAATGTCTTGATGATGCGGTATTGCGAACCATTCGTATCTTGATATTCGTCGACCAGTACGTGATCGTAGCGCTGGGATTCCTCGTGGCGAATGGTTTCGTTCTCGGACAAAAGCTGTTCGGCGAACACGAGTAGATCATCGAAGTCGAAGGCAGCTTGGAGTTTTAGGGCGCGTTGATAGCGTTTGAAGCCGCTGGCCGCGACATGTTCCTTGTCATTGATCGCTTCGCTGTCGGCACGCTCGGGACGGACACCGGCGTTTTTCCAGCGGCTGATGATGTTAAGAAAATCGGCCGGGGACAGGGTGTCTTCGTGGACGCGAATCTCTCGGAGCACCGTTCTCGCGACACTTTCGGCATCGCTCCGATCGTAGATGGTGAATTTTTCTGGGTAGCCAAGCGCCCCTGCATGCCGCTTCAAGATCTGAACGCAATGGGAATGGAAGGTTCCGATTTGGGGACGAGGAGGGGACTTTTGCCCACGACGGACCCGTTTTGGCAATTTGAGCTGATGGGCGATCCGCTCCTGCATCTCTTGAGATGCTTTATTCGTAAAAGTGACAGCCAGGATGCGATCGGCTGGAGTTCCATGCCGAATCAGGTTGGCAACGCGAAACGTCACCACGCGGGTTTTCCCCGTGCCAGCACCAGCCAGCACCAGGAGCGGACCGGACAGGGTGTGGACGGCTTCGAGTTGTGGGGGGTTCAGGTCTGCCATGCCTTGAAATGTACCGAGGGGAGTCCATCCGGGTAGGGCTCGTCCTGAATACTAGGATTTGTCCCGCTTTTTCACCCACGGAAACGGCGAAATGGACTCGACGGTTCACCTAGAAGTGGCTAAGATTTTGGCCCTTACTGTTTCGAGCCCCAATGGATTTACTGACAAATTCTCGACATGTACGCGATCATCACCGACGGCGGACGCCAATACAAAGTGACCGAAGGACTCTTGCTCGATATCGACTATCGCGAGACCGCAGAAACCGGGGATTCCATCGAATTTGACCGAGTTTTGGCGATCGGTGGCGATTCGGGCCTGAAATTGGGCCAACCTACCGTGACGGGTGCCAAGGTCAACGCCGAAGTCGTCGGTCTGGAGCAAGGCAAGAAAGTCTTCATCCAGAAGTTCAGCCGCCGTAAGAATTACGACGCTCGGACCGGTCACCGTCAAAAGTACACTCGGGTTTTGATCAAGACCATTCAAAGCTAGGCGTTGACGCTTAGGTCAACGATTTCAGCCCTTTCGGTGCCGCGAAGTCAATTCTGCGCAGCATCTTTTTCGGATCCCATGTTGTTCGCAGAACACCCTTCCACGAGGTGCTGCATGACGGGTCGGCATCTCTTTCTGGTGGGATACCGTGGTAGCGGGAAATCATCGGTCGGCCGAATCCTGGCCGAACGGATGAACCGTCCCTTCGTCGATACCGATCACTGGGTCGAACTGCATTCTCAGCGATCGATCAAAGAACTTTTCGAGAAGGAAGGTGAAGAAGCCTTTCGAGATTGGGAATCGCTCGCGATCGATTCGGTTTGCGTTCCGGGTTCCGTATCAAGCATTATCTCCTTAGGCGGAGGTGCGATTCTACGACCGGGCAATCGGGCCATGCTCAAGCAACATGGTCAAACGGTATGGTTGACTGCCCCGGCAACGACCTTGGCATCGAGGATTTCGCGAGACGAAGCCAACCGCATACGCCGACCTAGCCTTACCGGCCTCGGGGAACTGGATGAGGTAGAAAAAGTATTGGCTCTCCGAGAACCTCTTTACCGCGAAGCCGCCGATTGGACACTCAACACCGAAGCTTTGGAACTCGATGAAATTGCCGATCAGATTGCACGGTGGGCATCGCTTCATCCTTGAGTGGCACAGCCGACAAAGGTCGATTTTCGTTCCGTTGAGCCTGAGGCGCTAGCCGATTTTTGCACGTCGAAGAAACTCGGAGCTTCAATCGATGTTTTCCCGGGCTTATTCGTGCTCCTGCTCGTGATCGTGATCGAGAAACCCCATTCGATTACGAGCACGAGCACCATCCGCTTACGCGGATTGAGTACGAGCACGTGAAGAAGTTAAAATAGCGCAACTTCAAAACGAGCGCCTCGGGGCCACTTCGGTCAGAACTCGGCTAGCGCCTCAGGGCCACTTCGGTCAGAACTCGGCTAGCGCCTCAGGGCCACTTCGGTCAGAACTCGGCTAGCGCCTCAGGCTCACTTCGGTCAGAACTCGGCTAGCGCCTCAGGCTCACTCGTGTCGGATGCTTCTAAGTAATCAAGGGACACGCCGCCACAATGCGGGTTAACAAGAGTAAAATGTGCGAGTTAGCCCTTTCGATTCGCATCTAGTTTTACTCACGCGATCGCACTCTTCTCGCACTAGGAAAGTCATTGAACGTGTTGAGCTTCCAGGAGATCGGGCTGCTATTGGCGGGCGTCATGGCAGGGGCGTTGCTCAATCACTTGATCTACGCACTGGCATACTTTTCTAAGCCCATTAGTCCATGGCAAACACGGCCGAGTTCCCTCCCAGCGTTGTCCCGATGGGCCCGGGTTCCCATCATCGGTTGGCTACATCGCAAGGGAGACGATCAGCAGTTCGGAAAGTGGTTTTGGGTTCGACCATTGCTTTTAGAGCTGGCAACACCTTTCCTTTGCCTTGCGTTGTATAGGACGATTCAATCAGGAACACTGGTGCCGACAGGTGGAGTCATTCGATCGAACGAACTGACGGTTCAATTTATCTCCTTCGCCATCCTATTGTTTCTCATGGCGCTGGCCACATGGATCGATTTCGACGAGCAAACCATCCCGGACAGCATCACCGTTCCGGGAACATGGATCGGCCTCATTGGTGCAACATTGTTTCCTGGCTGGTCACTGCTGGAGACGCACCATCCGGGAGTAGCCCCGTTTGTAACAGTGGTTGACTCGATCCATGCAAACTCGCCGTATCCATGGCCTCTGCAATGGGGACAAGTCGGAGTGGGTTGGAGCATCGGTTTACCGATGGTCATTTGGTGGATATGGTGCTGTTCACTGGGTAATCTCCGTTGGATCACGCGCCGGGGATGGTCCAAAGCCTGGGGCTATGGCATCACTGCTTTTCTACGAAGTCCCAATCTGCCTCTGATCCTAGGGATGCTTGTTGTCGGAAGCATCTTGATTGTCACAGGTTATGCCGTACTTTCCCCGGATCGATGGCGAGCGCTATTCAGTTCGCTGATGGGGATCGGTCTTGGCGGCTGTCTGCTTTGGAGCTTTCGAATCGTAGCGACACAGGTTTTGCAGCAGCAAGCGTTGGGCTTCGGCGACGTGACGTTGATGGCCATGGTAGGAGCCTTTTTCGGATGGCAAATCGTATGGATTGCGTTCTTTCTAGCGCCCCTGTTTGGTATCGTTTTGTTGGCAATCCACATGGTGGTATCTCGCGACGCCCCGATCGCCTTCGGTCCCTATCTGTGCGCCGCCACAACCTATTTGATGTTCGATTGGAATCGTGTATGGCCCATTGTTTCCGATTGGTTCCCTCCGGCGGAAAGCGCTCTTCTCTACTTGGGTGGGTTATTGGTCCTCCTGGGTGCTTTGCTGTGGGCCGTCCGTTGGCTTAAACTACGCTTGGGGTTATTGCTCAACATGGTTCGAACAGGCTGAGGAGATTCGCCCGTTCCACAACGATCCTCGAATCCACGATTCCGAGTCGGTTGAACGGCGATCGTGAATGGCAGGCAGGACCGAATCGAAAAGGAAACTTCGAACGCCGATGAATCCAAAACAGAATTTTAAACGGCTGACGATTTGCTTTGCCGTGTTTGCCGTGATCGCCGCAGGATTGATCGGTTTAGGGCAGGAGTCTTGGAATCTGCCACTGTTAGTTGCAATCGTTTCCGTGACCGCGATTCTGATGACCGACATCCTCGGCTGGTTCTTTCTTCACAAGTATCTCGTTTACGCGGGGATGATTGGTGGAGCGATTCTGGCGATTTGGGGATTCCTCAGCGACACCAACGCCAATCGGTTGCTGTCGGTCGGCAATCTCTTGGTCTACGTCCAATTGCCACTGATGTTTCAGAAGAAATCGAAGCGAGTATTCGAGCAATGGGGCGTGTTCTTGTTGCTGGAACTCGTTGTGGCGGCATTGGTGAACGACACAGTCCTTTTCGGAGTTCTCATGCTTCCCGTCCTGGTATTGGGGAGTGCCGCTCTAATGGCCTTGGCGATCTTTGCATCGCATCTCCGTCATAGCGAATCGGTATCGGAATCGACAAGCGTTTGGGCGAGGCTTATTCACTGGATGGGCAAGGAGCAATTATCAACGCGTCGAAGTTCCGGTGTCGCGTTGAGCGCCGCCCGAGACATCGCATCTGAGCCTGGGGAAGGACACTATGGTCCGGCCCGTTGGCGGATTGGGATCATGCCGATGGCCATCGCGACATTGCTGTTCTCAGTCGCTTATTTTTACATGTTGCCTCGACTTCATAGCGGCGTGTTTGAACGTGATGGATTTGCATGGGGAGGCGCGAAGATCGGATTTAGTAGCCAAGTCTCGCTGCAGTTCATCGGCGAAGTACTTCAAAACGATTCCCCCGCGTTTCGGATGTCGATGGTCAACGCCAAGACCGGAATGCCTTATCGCCCGAATCAACCTCCCTACATACGCGCCACGGTCACCGAACGCTATGTCGAAGGGGCAGGCAGAGGGTTTTGGCAACCGTTTGACCGCGGTGCGTTTCGAGGCGGACAATACGGCATCCAGGAATTGCCCAGTCCCCAAGAGCTGGACACAGATATTTCTTCCAAGCGAGACCATGTCTCCATTACAGTCATCGAGAAATCTACGTTTGGAGAAGTGGTATGTAGCCTGCCCCCGTTCGCGCAGATAGAGAAGTCCCCATTTCGCATTGGCCGGCGTGACTGGCGAATGGTAGACCCCCGACCTTCCGCACAGTCCGAATCACCCCCGAAGCGGCGTTACACGTTTCTCACCTATGGATTTCTATATGGCCAGGATTCCCCAGTTCTTACCGATCTCTCGGATATCTTTGAAGACAAACAAGCCGGAACTATGAGTGTCGACTACCGCTCGGAGTTGCTGCGCGTTCCACCTGAGATCCAGGCATTAGAACCGGAATTGCAGCGCATTTTCGCGAAAAGCGCCGACCCACTTCGAAGCAAACTATCGCAAGCACTCTACCTAGAAGATTATTTTGCCAACGGCGAGGAATACGAGTATTCCCTTTCTTTGACTGGCCCAAAAGATCGTGGCATCGATCCCATCGCAGACTTTATCTTGAACAAGAAGCGGGGTCACTGCCAGTACTTTTCCAGCGCATTAGCTCTCGTGCTGCGTTCCATCCAAATACCAACTCGATTGGTGATAGGCTTTCGACCTAGTGAATATAACGATGTAGGTGGTTACTTTCCTGTTCTCCAAAATCACGCGCACGTCTGGGTGGAAGCTTATTTCACCATCGATGAAATCAACCAAAGCGAAAAAGTGGTTCGTGATAGCGTTGAGATTCCGTCATGGGCAACGAAGGGCGTTTGGTTGCGACTCGATCCAACGCCTCCCGTCGACGGTTCGAATGCAGGGGGCTCGTTCCGCGTCTCGCGCATGCAAACATTGGACGCAATCGAAGACCTTTGGTCCGAGATGGTCATGAACATGGACAAGTCGAAGCAAGGTTCCCTGTTTTCCCTCTTCGCCGAAACGTCTGGAGGTTCCTATGCGAAAATCTGGCTTCAGATTCAGAATATCTTCTCGCGTATGCAGTCTAGTCGCTTCATCGGAGGACTGCTCTCTCCAGAAAAATGGTTTTCATGGCGGGTCGCCGTGGGAATCTTCTTTCTCGGTGGGATCCTCATCCTCCTCAATCGCTTCTCGCCTTCGCTCTTTCCGAAATGGCTACCCCATTTGTTTCGCGGACAGTCCAACTCCCGGAGCGCCGTATCGCGTGTCGAATTTTACGAGAAGGCTGTGAAACTCTTACAAAAACTGGGGCTGCGTCGCCAATCCAACCAAACCCAACGCGAATATTTGGCATCTGTACGCGAACAACTGCATTCCATAGGGATTGAAGTCAACGATCGCGATCTCTCGGACGCATTTTACGAGAAGCGCTTTGGCGGTATCGAAACCATCACCGAAGAAAAACAAGCGCGCGTTGCAAATGCACTTTCGCAGATCGAAGCGGCGCTACTCGATGGCGGTCGGCGCAAGCTCAAACCGGCATACCGTGCGTGACGAAAAACTCCCAAAAACCCCTAAAGCATTACGGCTTACGCGGCGCTACCCTGTGCGATTTCAAATCGGGAACTAACCAATTTTCGAGACTCGCTCCTGTCGCTTCGTTTTGTCCGCTTGTATTCCCACTCCTCTCTGAACGACTCCATCCAAACTAACGATTCATGGATCAACACGACATCGCTCTGGCAATCGACCTTGGGGCATCTAGTGGCCGAGTCATCGCGGCTGAACTCCGGGGAGATCAAATCGTTCTGAATGACGTACATCGTTTCGAAAATGCTCCCCTGCCGATCGGAAATCGACTCCATTGGAATGTCCTCAACCTGTGGCAGGAGATCGAACGGGGAATCGGAATGGCTGCCGACCAATATCGCGATCGCATCGTAAGCTTGGGGGTCGACACATGGGGGGTCGACTACGTGTTGCTCGATCGCAATGACGACTTGGTTGGTACCCCCTTTTGTTACCGTGATTTACGAACACGAGGTATGATGCCCAAGGCCTTTCAACAGATCTCGCGCGCCGAGATTTTTGCTAAGACAGGCATTCAGTTTATGGAGATCAATACGGCTTATCAGCTGTTTAGTATGCGACAAGAAAACTCGCCTCTGCTAGATATAGCCGAACGCTTCCTAATGATCCCTGATTTCTTTCACTGGCTCCTGACGGGGGAAAAGGTCAACGAGTTTACGAATGCATCGACCACTCAACTCCTTCGACCGGGCAATGAAGGTTGGTCACAAACCGTCCTGGATGGATTGGGAATACCATCCAAACTGTTCAGCACTCCCGTTCAACCGGGAACGGATCTCGGAGCCGTCCGAACTGCAATCCGCAATCGTACCCATCTCCCCTCCAGCGCGCGCACCATCGTTCCCGCTACACACGACACCGGCTCGGCAGTCTTGGCAGTACCTGCCGATGGCTTCGCCCTCGCACGCCCCTCTTGGTGCTATATCAGTAGCGGCACATGGTCGTTGATGGGAGTCGAGCTCGATGCACCCAAGCTAACTCCCCTTTGCCAGACACTCAACTTCACGAACGAAGGGGGAGCCAATGGCAGTGTACGCCTTCTCAAGAATATCGCTGGTTTGTGGCCCTACCAACAATGCCGTGCATCATGGCAACGTCGCGGAAAACCCTACGATTGGACCACTTTGACAACCCTTGCCGCAGAATCGAAGCCACTCCAGCAATGGATTGACCTCGAACACCCGATGTTCGTCGCTCCCGAAGACATGCTCGATGCAATTGTCGATTATTGGCGAAGATCCGATCAGCCTCTCCCCGATAGCGACGGTGCAATCGCGCGCGCGACCTTGGAAAGTTTGGCTCTCCGTTATCGCGTCTGTCTCGAAGCCCTCGAAGCATTGCTCGGATACCGTCTGGAAACAATTCACGTGGTCGGAGGTGGCGTCAAAAACCAACTCCTGTGCCAAATGACCGCCGATGCCTGCAATCGTACCGTCGTAGCTGGACCGGTCGAAGCGACAGCGCTCGGAAACGTGATCTCACAGATGTTGGCATTAGGCCGTTTCCATTCCATCGCTGAAATCCGATCTTGGATGCGTTCGCAGAGTGCCATCGATGTTTATGAGCCGAAGAATACGGGGCCTTGGGACGCCGCCGCAGAAAGATTAGCGACGGGAGCCCTGCCTCACTCGGCATGACGGGTCTCTTCCCCCTTTGTGCCATCATTTCAGCGCTGGTTCAATCCATTGAAATGCATACCAAGGGTTTGCAATCTCGAACGAACTTCCTCCCATTGCTCTCACGCCAGTGACGGTCGTGGGATAGACATGACGCGCGTCGCGAGAAATTCACGAAGTCCTTCTTTCTCCCCTCGGCTCCGATCCCACTTTCCTTGATCCCACCGAATGGTATTTCAGCCTTCAGTGGTCTCCATTCGTTGACTTCCCCTATTGCTTGAGCATACGGCTTGCCCTGTTCGGCTGTCTGTAAACGAGCTATCAGATCGCGTCGAGCCACTAGCAGATGCGCAACCCACTTTGTACGTCTCCTCGCACGATAGGCGATGTACTCCCCCAATCAACTCGTACTCGTACTCAGCGTGAGCGGTACTCGTATTCGGTACCGTATCTTCACGTACGAGAGAAAGCCGAAATTGGGCAGCGTGAACGCTAGCGCCCTGACTCATCCTTTTGTGGTTTCAAAAGTGGTTCGAAAGGGACCGTGTGAGGATCGATGCCAGCGAACGGTAGAACATCTGGTGTGATCTGCACGCTGGTTGTCACTTTGAGTGGGAATTTCGCACCCACATCGTAAGACAATTCGACAAAGCTTGCCGTCCAACCAGATTGTGAAGTAGTGGCTGGAGCGATATATCTTCCCGCCGACTCCTGCTTCAGTTCCGTACTTTCGAAAGTGGCGCCGATGGTCTTAAGGCGGAAATCACGTGCTTTCGGATTGTGGGCTCGCCAGACACGCACTTCTACCGGTGGGGTCTTCGTATCCACAATAATGGATCCATTCTCCTCAAAGGACCATGAGTATTCCGGTGACTTCTTGCCTGCGGCGATCATCGCGAAGAAAGCCGCTACACTTTCGACTGCGTCGCTATCTTTGAGACCGTGATCAGTATTTGGGACGTACCTCAGCAACTTCTCTCCCTTGAGATCTCCAAAATAGAACTTCGAAGAATCGGGGGTGAAGAACTGATCGCCTGACGCGTTAAGGACGTACTTAGGCATCGTCAATCGATCGACATAGGAGAATGGGTCGACGACGGCATACAGTTCACGCAATCGTGGGTGGTCGAATCGTTGAAGAATCCGATGTTGGTAGTAATTGCCGATGGCTTCGGCCCAAAATCCGTAGGCTTCCGCATGATTTTTCAGGGATGGGTAGACGTTCGCCACGTCGATCACAATCGGCACAATTGCTTCGACCCGTTGGTCGGCAACTCCTGCCAGCCATGTCGTCCAACCCCGTTTTGAACCACCCCCCAAGACAAACTTAGCGACCTTGCGTTTTCCGCCCGCTTCCGATGCGGAGAATTCCGCGATGCAATCCATGGCTCGGACGACGCTTTTGACCATCGGCAATCGGGGCAACCAGATGGGATCGCCCGTTTCTAAAAACTGGGACCATGCATAACCAATCAAATCATCTTCGGATCGGGCTTGCCCATCGTTGTGGAAAACCAATGGCTGGTTCGGAATATTCTTCAGTTCGGCGACGACACCAAGCGTTGCTTTGGCTATGGCCAGGGTAATCGCGTCCGGTCCTTTGGGGGCTTCACTTTGGTGACCCCCACCACCGATGAATAGAAACACGCGGTCTGTCTGAACCTCTTTCGGGACCGTCACCGTGAGCCAGTGTTCCCAAAGGGGACGATCGACTTCTTTCTCAGTGAGCCATTTCTGAGAGGTCAAGCGAAGCACATGCGTTGTCCAGCCATCCCCTTCGTAGGAATCCTTCAAATCCCATTGGTAGGAACTATCTTTCTGAGCGACATAATCATCCAGCGCTGTTTTCTTGACTCCCGCAGGTGGTTCAGCCCAACCGTACGAGATGAGGCAACTGAACGCTATAAGACCACCTATCCAACGAGGAATCAACATCATCCACATAGCTCCTGGAGCGCCCATTTCGATGTTGCGCTGTTCGAGGTTCTCGGAGTTTCAGTTCACGATTTGCCACTGTTTTTCGTACTCGTACTCCGCGTTAGCCGTACTCGTACTCGATCTCGAATATACCGCATCGAGTACGAGTTCGAGTACCAATTCATTGAGTACGAGTACGAGACAGCGGCAAAACCGCGCAACTTCAAAAAGCGATAACTACTAGCAACTGCCAGAATGGGATCGTGTCGATTTCCCCGTACTCAAACCAGACTGGCAAATACAATGCAAGAAAACATCGCTTGGATTCGATGCCACAGCTACCATTCACTTGCTTTTGAGAGCGAAGGGTCCTACTTCTTTTTGACCTTTTTCGATGTCCGCGATCAAACCGGACGCATTGCGGTTCGCGTATCGGCCATTCAATACATCTGGACCATCTTCGACGATTCCTTGCATCCGCTGCGCGTCGCTCGGTTTCGCAGAAGGATCGGGCCATGTCACTGTCACTTCATAATTTCCGACGGGAACTCCGGGTTTCGTCTCCGTCACCAATTTGAATTTACCGTCATCGCCAACCTGGCCTGTTGAAACGTAGCGAGCCGATGAATGGGTTGGGAAGAACATCACCGTGGCCCCTGCCGCTGGCTTGCCATCCACCGAAACGGACCCTTCGACATCGACGTAGGATCCCTGACGCGAACCGCAACCGGGAAGATTGACCGAGACCCATGCCGCGACCAGGAGCATTGCCATCCGAACAACTGACATGTGCCCCGCACCAAACCTTGAATGCATGAATTCCTCGCAAAGGTAAAAACGGAATGAACGAGAGGACATCGTCGAATGCAAGAGCACTCCACCAATGGTACAGGGTTGTACCCTTTCGACCGCTATCGTAACTTTGGCGAAGTGCCCTCCTCCCGAATGCGATATCGACTTCTTGCACCCACATCCCATGGAAGGACGTCCAATGCAAGGACGTCCAATGATCAGTGAACCTATGCGAATCGTCGCTGAGAATAGGACGCAACAACGATCGCTGCTAAGGGATAGGCTCCTCTTACTCCGGTTGTTCGACGGTTTCACCACCATCGCGTGTGATGAGTGCGGCCAAGGTATAGGTATTGACGCCGTTGGCGAGAAATACGACCGATCCGTCTCCTCGCACTGTTTGAACACCACTCCCATGGAAAGAATACGGATTGTCTTGATTGACGATGTTCATCGTCGAGCATCCCGCTTGCAGTGGGTTGAAACGATTTGCTCCACTCAAACCACGAACATAGCGTGCAATATTCCAGTCTCCGTAGAAGGAATTCAAGACGAATTCAGGTGGAGATGCAGCCCATCCACCTGGGTATCCAGTTCCCCGAAAGAATAGCTTCTGCTTGCCCGAGATTTCGATAAAGCAAATGGTGTTCGATAACCCATCCGTTACCGCAGAGAACTTGACCGTGGGTTTGGTCAATATCTCCGCGCCGGTTGCACCCAGCATGGCATTGTCTGTATTGGCGATCGGAAGGCTGACGCACGCAGCCAAACTACTGTGAAGCCCGCGAAGTGGAACGTAGTCGGTCCTCGGGAGTGTGAAATTCGTACCCGATGGAACTAGCCCTAACTGGGAGAAATAGGGGCCGTAATCGGATTGAACATTCGGCGTCGAGGGGCAGACAAAGATCGCGACATTATTCATTGCTGTCACAGGCAACTGTCCCCCCACAAAAGGAGCCGGCATATTTCTCGGATCGATCATAGGCTTCTTCAAATCGAAGGAGTTGTAGATCGTCCCCCCTTCCATGTAGGGAAGCAATTGGCCAAGAACACCGAAGGGTTTGCGAGCATCGGCTGTCAATGCAAAAAAGGGATTTCCACTCGCTGCATACGTGTCGGTCAGCGGAAACTCTTTGCCCCATGTCGGAACCCACTTGAAGGCGGACTCATGGTTCTGCAGCGCGAGCCCCAATTGACGAATGTTATTGCTACAGCTCATGCGTCGTGCCGCTTCGCGCGCCGCTTGCACGGCAGGTAGCAATAGCCCTACCATGACGCCGATGATCGCGATGACGACCAACAATTCCACGAGCGTAAAACCCTTGCGTTGCCGTCTTAGAATCATATAACCCATCTCCAGAAAAGCGATTGAGTTTCCTTTAGGCGTAGCTTGAGGGGGCCGAATCCCCCCTTCCCTGGAATGTATGGTATGGTTTATCTGAAGTCCACTACAGACCCGGCTTTTTTACCTTTCCGTGGTATTTTTTTGGCTCCGTCCGCTCGACGCGGGGTACTCGACGCGGGGTAAACGAGTGCACCCGGTCCGGTACTCGCGAAGAACATCTCACTTAACGCAGCCTTGTTTACGAATGCTCCTTGCTCTTTGTTATCTAGGGAAATCGACGATGAATCGAAACGGGACATCCCACGTAGCGTGGTTCCTCAGTTTGCTTGGGTGCATTGTCTTAGCAAAGGCTCCTGCTGCCACCGCGCAGCAAGAGACTCTGAAACGCGAATCGATTCAGAACAGCAAACGCCTCCTCAACGATCCACCAATTCGATTCCAGTTGCCCACTTCCGGAGGCCATGGGCATCGCACCCTCATCGGAAACGACCAAGTTTCCTTACCGTGTGTCGTGGTCCGCGGTACTCCGTATGAGATGGGATTCCATTTAGGACAACTGATGTCGAGCGAGATCCATCAGTTTGTACCCGCCGCACTCCAGGGGATCGCTCACGAAATGCAACTGGATCCATCTACCCTTGCGGAGGTTTGGGCGCGTACCAGTGCGTATGGCGATGATCGACTTGAACAAGAGTTGTTGGGACTGGCCGATGGCTCTGGAATTCCACTGGCAACGCTCCAGGCCGTACATGCTATTCCATTGCTGATGCCGTATTCGTGCAGCAGTATTGCGGCTTGGGGTGAAGCCACCGTCGACGGGCATCTCTACCAAACGAGAAATTTGGATTGGAGCATGGACGTCGGGGCTCACGAATTCCCCGTCATTGTGGTTTACATCCCGAACGAGGGAATACCGCATGTCGTTCCAACTTTTGCCGGAATGATCGGTGCACACACGGGCCTCAACCTTCGAGGGATCGCATTGGCGGAAATGGGAGATGCCTCCGCCAAAGAGGCCCCTTACCAAGTGCATGCGCCTCATTTCACGGTCTTCTTTCGAACGATGCTCTACGACGCAGATTCACTAACAAGCACGCTCGATCTATTCCAACGGCAACCGTTAACCAAGCGGTATCATTTCGTATTTGGAGATGGCAAGAACGAACATCGTGCGGTCAAGATTCGTGCGCATTCTCCCGAACCCTCGGAGCAACGCGTAAGAATCTGGACGGACAACGACTCGACAGATGAATTCGCTCCCAATGTGCTTTCCTGCGTCGTGTACAACGATGAAGGTCGCGGCGCCTTTCCAACATTGCAACGAGAACGAGGCAAACTCGATAGCGCGAAATTGATTGCCCTTGCAAACTCGATCCCCATCCGAGGAGGGAATGTCGAGAACGTGGTCTATGACGCCACCGCCCTGCGAATGTGGGTATCGTATGCGAGAGGAAAGCAAGAAGCTTTTGAACGTCCCTATGCTTTCCTAGATCTAACGGAACTCGATGCCGATGGAGACGGCCAGCCTGATTTGCGATCTCAACCCTAGTTTGTGGAAATAGCATGGGACTAAATCCCACAAACTGTTACGCAAATGGGTTTCTTCGACTACTAAAACTTTCGGTAGCTTGCATCCTCCGAGGGGACTCACGGCAATTCGCTGGCAGGCTCAGAAGCGATTGCAGCTATGCGTTCGATGACCCCTGGCATGAAAACAATTCCAGAATAATGGTCTGCTGGCATTTGGATGTGATGGTCTTCGGACAAGCCTGCAGCCTGCACGAGCGCTTTGGAACTCGCCGGGGGTACCACGGTGTCGTGCGTTCCCGAGAACACCCATGTTTTTTCGGAAGCGATGCGATGCGCTATTCGCAAGGGTTCAATCGTGTAAAGAGCCGATTTGGCTTGTTCCATCGAGATCCCAGAACGCTCCAACTCTTTCCTTGTCTTTGCTGCATCTCGATCCCCGTTGGAGAGGACTCCAAAGAGATCTCCTCCTGCCAATAGAACAAAGGATCGATGATACGCTTGATCCAGCCCCGAAGTCGTTGCCACGACGAAACCTCCGAGGCTGGTTCCTTGGATGGAAATTCGACTCGGGTCGACTCCTGGCAACACCCTGACCGCATCCAAAGCGCGACGCGCGTCTGCAATCCCTTGCTTCAGTCCGCCAATCAATGTTTCCCCCTCGCTCTTCTTCATGGCTTCATTGCGTCGCACACCATACGTAGGCAATTGCATCATCAATGCATGTACCCCTTGCTTGCTAAGTCCCTTCGCGATCAGACGACCAACAACCATCCCACGACCGGACTCATGCACGACGACCACGGCAGGCGCATGCACCAACTCGATTCCATCCTTCTTTGCCCGATACCACTCCATCGCTACCAAGTCATTAATCGAGTCTCCCGTATTGACCGGCGAAGGATAGCGCACCAGACATTCGAAGCCATAGCGCTGACTTCCCGTGGGATCTCGTTCCAATTGGACGTTGAATTCACGCTCACCCCATCCCAATCCATTCAGACAATCCTTGGCGTCCTCGGAGGACTCCGAGACCAAACGCAGTTCCAGACTATCGTGCGAAAGGAAACCCGTCTTCTGATTTGACTGCTTCTCGAATAACGCCCTGGCGCGTAGTTCTTCGAGCAACTGAGTGAATTTCAATCGCACGTATGGCCGTTCAGCAGCCGGCTGCGAATGGCTGGCGTTCGCCACGAAAAGTTCTCCATCCTCGGGAACGAACAAAACATTGTGCAAGTTTGACGTCATGGCCACCGGTCGGCACATCAGTTGAGTCGCTTGCTCCGCATCAAACGACCCATGGCCAGCGATGACGCGACGCCGCAACTCGTCCAATCGCGAACCGGCCGACAATACAACCGAATCTTCAATTCCATCCCCCAACAGTGGGTGAGATTGTCCTGGTGCAATAAATTCGATCGATTCCGGTGTTGCTGCTACACCCACAGCAGACCTCGTTTCTCCATCCGCAAACACAAAGTAATACTCGCACGTTCTTGGGCTATCGCGCCACAACGCTTTGACTTCGTCCAGCGATCGACATTCCTCCAATGCTCGTCGCATCAAAGTCGCCATCGGGACACCATCCCATTTCCCCTCGCCCTTGCCCCCCATCTCCCCGAGCGAGATCTTCTCCGCATTCATGCCGCTGACACTTCCGGTGAAGCCTGCATAACCCACGTTGACGAAGGGGATTTGTCCGTCCGGCGCAATCACAAAGGTCGTGGCCGCGTCCTGCAGTCCGATCGCGGTCATGTAGTCGAGAACACGTCCGTGGTAGAGCTTGCCCCCTTCCGTCGCGGAACCGAACAATGCGAATCCCGAACAATGAAATAGCTCGGGAAACACGTTGAGAATCTCGATCGTGTGCTCATCGATTTCGATCGCCCGAGCCAAAGCACGGGTCTCGTCGATATGCCGCTGAGGAATATGTGGCTGCAAACGGACATAGGCTCGCTCTAGGTCCTGTTTGAACCATCGTCCATTGGCAATCGTCTGAGCCAAACCAAATCCATAAAGGACTGAGTCGACGCAGCGCGTTGCTTCGGCCTTGAGCAACTCCCCGTGCGCTTGACCGATTTCTTCGGGTGTGCCATAGAGCATCGCCACCCGTTGTCCTTCGATCCAACGCAATTCACCATTCTGAACACTCCGGTTCTTCTCCGTTGGTTGCTTCAATTTCGCAGAAGGTGCAAGAACCTCCAATGCTCGACGTGCTCCCCGGACGATGGTCCGTTCAAGCTCCTCGCGCGACATCGACTCGGCCTCGTAGTCCGGCCATTGACGATGAACCCATTGCTTCATGGTCTCTTCTTGACGCAAACCATGTTTTTCCTCCGCACCCTCCGTGAGTACGAAACTGGCATCCACTCCCTCATCTTCGACCTGGAGAGTGGATTGCGCACCGCGGGTTAACAATGAGATCTTTGGGTTGTCCGCAAGCTGCCAAGCCTGTCGCTCCGATTCAATACGGACGCCCTTTGTACTGAGCAGTAATTCCGCCAATGCTTCGTGATCAAAGTTGCGAACGGTTTCGTAGGGTATGGCTAATTCGGTCGTCGAACGAACTATTCGTCGGACGAGGTCCGAGGATTCAAGGTGATCTTTGGCATCGACCTCCCCTTCGCCCCAGAACACTTTTCGATGCTTGGGCAAAACCAGGACGGTCACCTTGTTTCGCCGCGTGATCTGAACCGCATACTCAGGATGCTGCAAAGACAAATCGAACGCTGCATCGCTATGGCGGCTTAACTTGATCTCGATCAACTGAGGTTTTTGATCGATCGAAACCGTCCCCTTGCCCGACAGCGTAATTCGCGACTTCGTTAATCGAAACGCGTCCACCCAAGGCTTCAAAGTCTGAGCAAGACTCACCCCCGAAGGTTCGGTCTTATCCTGGGTTGTTCCTACCACTGGGTGTGCCAGCAGGAAGGCTAAAACAGCCCATGCGATCCACGTCAAGGATGGCGTCTGGGGTCGCGCCCCAAAGCTCGTTCGAGGTCGAGTCATCATCGTGTCCTTTTGAGGAGAGGCTTGCGGATCGCTTAGGATCGCAGGGGGAGTTCACTTTTGCGAACGCTGAGTGTACTCCTTTCCTACGGCTCCCAACAACATGGCTTTGCAGCCTCTGCAATCTTCTCCAATCATTCCCCATGCAGCAGAAGGTAGCGACCGCTCCTCGCCACGAAACGACGGTATCTAGGATCCACCGGACAAAATCAAAGGAAAATCACTCGGATGCAGCGGGGCGCAGTCATCTGCTCCTTGGACATCATCCTCCCTACTCCGAGCGGCCCAGCAACGCCACGCAGTGGGCGACACACAATTCCCCCCGTCCGATCTCCCCGACTCCTTCACCCGTTTTGCCTTTGATGGAAATGCGTTCTACCTGGACGGCCAGAATTTCCGCCACACGCATTCGCATGGACTCTTTGACGGGCGCTATCTTCGGCCGCTCCAATTCAACAACACAATCGAGATTGATCAGTTCCCAACCGGATTGACGCACTTTGGACATTGCCAGTTGCAACATCTCTGCAGAATCGCGACCGCGGTTTTCCTCGTGGGTGTTGGGGAATAATTGACCTATATCTGGCATGCCACTGCCGCTGAGCAATGCATCTGTGATCGCATGCAACAAGACATCCGCATCTGAATGGCCGACGAAATGAAAGTCCACATCCAGTCTCAGCCCACCGAGAACCAGAGGCCCGCCGGGCGCGATCCGATGCGAATCGAACCCCAATCCAACTCGCAATGCATCAAACGGGTTCCAATTACCTGAGCTCACGTTGAAAACATCCGAAGAAACGAGAAAGCATTTGTACGTTGAGGAGAGCCGAACCGGCGAGCACTAGGTCATTTCCCCCAACTCGGCTGCGGTGATGTTTTGAATATTGCGTCATTTCACACCGGTAGGGCTGAAGTATTCCGGCTCGGCTCCAGCTTTCCATTTGATGTTGCAACCGATACTAGGGCGTTGAATCTCCGCCGTCGGTTTGCCTGAAAGGACGTTGTCCAGAGCCGTTCTCAAATCCGCACCAGTGACTGGTGTGCCGCTCTTGGGCCGCGAATCATCCAGCTGACCGCGGTACACCAATTGATGATCAGCATCAAAGACAAAAAAATCAGGAGTGCACGCGGCCTTGTACGCCTTCGCAACCGACTGTGTCTCATCGAACAAATACGGAAACGTGTACCCTTGAGCGGCCGCTTCTTTCTTCATCGCTTCGGGCGAATCCTCTGGAAACGCATCGATATCGTTCGAACTAATTCCAACGATCTGAACCCCTTGCGATGCATAGTCGTGATTCAACCGAACCAATTCGGCAACCACGTGTTTCACGAATGGGCAGTGATTGCACATGAACACAACCACCAACGCACGCTTCCCTCGCAGATCGCTCAGCGACACAGTCGAGCCGTCAACGTTGGGAAGCTGAAAATCGGGGGCCGGTGTACCCAAAGGCAACATAGTGCTTGCGGTCTTTACCATCGGTCGTATTCCATTCGAAGAGGATGTAGGAACGGTCGGATGCCCGGCGCTGCGGAGCATGAAGGGATTCATGTTGCGTGGTTCGGATTCCCTATTGTAACGCGTCAAGAATCGGTCGAAAGTCAAACCCATTTGTTTGCCTTGTGGATTGGCAGAAGCTGAAACAGCTTCTTAGGTTCGCATATTCGGTTCCCAAACAGGAATTCTGGATGGAGACGGTCACGCCAACTCATCGAGGAAGTGGTCGATTCGACCGCTGCCCGTTCTTGTAACGATTTTTAGAGACCGAGTTCATCACGCTTTGGGTGTAATCGTATCAATCAAAGCGTTCGTGAGGCCGTTCGCATCAACCCCCCACGGAACCCATGCTAACGACAGCTGTTTGATCTTTGTATCTGCCTTGCGTAAGGGAATCTCGGTCGCATCGAGAACGAGATTCTCGATTGCAAAATCATGTTCCACCCGATCAATATCCGCGCGGCATTCCCGCTCCATTTCATCCTTTTGACGCACCAAATCATCATATGATTCTTGCGCTCTCTCGATATCCGATTGCTTGCTGGATGCCGCCGCCAAATCGCGAACGGCGCTCGATGTGCTCGATCCACGCCCCCCTTTGTTCCCAAGCAATGATCCCAAGATCGATGCACCAATATTAACCAATCCATCCATGCGCTTCGATTTGGCATCATCCACGACTTTGTCCAGTCGCTGCTGCGCGACCAGTACTTTGGACTGCAAAGTACGGAGTTTATCGATATACTTCGCGCGGATTTTCTCCATGGCTTGATCTCGACCTTCGCGGGCATATTGCGATAGCTCGATTCTCGCTTCAAATTCCTCCAACCCAGGTGCAGTTGTTTGTTTAATGGCCTTGCAGGAATAGACCGAGCACTTCTCGTGTCGAAAGAGATATTCAGACAGTTCCTTTTCCCAATCTTTATAGTTCTTTGCTTGCAACAGTTCGGGGGGCAAGTCGGCAAAGGGATAGGATGCATCCGGTTCAGCATCGTATTGGAGCTCCTGCGGATCGATTCGAACGCATTCTTCGTCCCAAAGATGCTGCGGAACGTTGTCGTCGATATGAGAAAGCAAGACCAAGTCGGTCCAGCGATCGACATTGCTGGCAGCTCGTACGAAATGAATACTGGCCACCGCAAGCAGGGCCGGACGCAAAACGATTTTTTGATTGGGGCGAAGCGGTCTCGTAGCGACGAGGAACCGCTCATCGATCGCTGCCGGAACGATGGGGCGCGAGTTGCCCAGCGATTTGGTTGACGCCGGAGACCTTGAAGGGGCTGATGGGGTTGTTGATGGATCGCGAACGGGTTCCGACGCGACTCCAGTCGCTGGAGTCGTTCTCTGGGCTGCATCAGGACTCAAATCTTCCTGTTCCGCATTGCTTTGGCTCAGTGCCTTGCGTTTGCCATCCATAAGCCGCTTGATCTCGTCCTTTGCCAAAGGGCCTCTTAGATACGACAGCGCCCACCGGGTTTGAAAAATGGTCGGCGCACTGTCGTTCGCGTTATTCATCAAGAAAACCCGTTTCCCCAGCGATGACAGCGTTTTGTCGATCGTGTTTCGATCAAACGAGGATCCTTGTTGGAGTGCAGCACCTTCGAGACCATCGAGAACGCGGTCCTTGTCTCGCTGCGTTTGCAATCGTCCGAGGAACCATGTCCCCATATTTGACAAACCTTTGTAGTCGAGATCGACCGGATTCTGCGTCGCCAGGACGATTCCCAAGCCGAAGGCGCGGGCTTGCTTGAGCAACGTCATCATCGGCCCCTTGCTGGGTGGTTTGGCGCTCGGCGGAAAATAGCCGTAGACCTCGTCCATATAGAAGATCGCTCGCAGCGCACCGGTACCTGGTTGGCTGCGCATCCACGAAAGGAGTTCATTGAGAAGAATGGTGATGAAGAACATTCGCTCCGAATCGTTCAGGTGCGCGATCGAAATGATCGAGATCTTGGCCTTCCCTTTGGAGTCGTAAAAGAGTTGTTGAATGTCCAGCGATTGTCCTTGCATCCATCCAGCGAACGATGGGGAAGCGAGCAAGTTATTCAGCAACATCGCCAGCTTGCCTCGATCGGCAACAGGGTAGAATGAATCGATATCTATCACCCCAATTTTCTTAACAGGTGGAGACTGAATGCGACGGATCAGTTCTTCCATGGAGAGATCTCGGCCGTTCTTCCAAGCATCCATCAAGATGGTCGAAATGAGGATGTGCTCGCGGCTGTTGATCGGGTCCGCCGTGATACCGAGCAGCGACAGAAGCCCTGAGGTAGCACTGGATACTTGATCGCGCAGCAGTTCATCATCTTCACGGACTGCTTCGGAGGGGGAGTCAAAGCCACTGAGCACGGTGAGTGGCACTCCGACATTGCTGCCGGGAGTATAGATCACCTTTTCCACTTTTTTCATTTCCGCCACGAAGCTACTGTCCATGTTCCAATCGGCGATTCCTTTGGACCACGTCAACGCCGTCTTGTCAGCTAATTTGTCAAGCAATTCATCATCGGTCAGATCACTGTCTTCGTCCTTGCGATTGGCGAGGGCTTCGGCACGGTCCAGCCATGGTCGAAAGTCGCTCGGCCGCATCTCGGGAAAATCCAGGAGTAAATTCCCCAAGTCCCCTTTCGGATCGACACAGATAATTGGGATACCATCCAATGCCGCTTCTTCGAGCAGGCCGATACACAAGCCGGTTTTACCGCTGCCGGTCATCCCAACGCAGAGAGCGTGCGTCGTGAGGTGTTTGGATTCGTAGTGGACTTGGTCCTCTAGAAGTTTCCGATCTTGCAAGTCGAACTTTTTACCGATGTAGAAACTGCCGGGTAAATTCTTAATCACAGTCATGGGCGACTCATTCCACTCAAGGTTCGATGCAAACGAGAGGAGTAGTTTACTCTTCCCTATTTTTGGCGTCGACCGTATCGCGATACCAATCGTACATGTCGAACAAGGTTTCGCGGAGGTTCATCGGATGGCGAGCACGTGACCGCTGCCAACCTTCCGATGCCATCACAGCCTGCATTGGGGTGTTGGGATGTTTTGCAAGAATCGTTTGGAGGACATAGGTTTCAATTTTGGGATTGATCGTCGTTTCCCAAATCGTTTCGAACCGGTGGAGCGGCGCATGGGCTGTAACCAACAAGCGACATCGTCGAAGCGAGGCCATGGAACGCAGGAATGCCTGCTCCCAAGTGGAGAATTGTTCGAAGCCATCCACGATCAAGAGATTGTGAGCTCGAATTCGAGACAGAGTATGACTTCGTCGGGCGCGAGATGGGTCGTTCGAGGACAGCCGTACCGACTGCAGGGCGGGATAAAGCTGCCGGAGTGAGGGGACCCGTTCAAGGTGTGCGACCAAAGTGGATTTGCCCGAACCATGGGGACCAACAATCGCACAGCGTCCAGGCTGCGCCTCGGCAATGCGATCGACGAGGCGAGATTCCAGCGCGGGGTCTGGAAAGAGGAAGGGGATGGCTCCCGGTTGAAAATATCTCGACGCGAAGGGGTTGGAGGGGGGCACGAAGGTTAAACCTCGCGCGTCAGCGACCCCAGATAAAATGGTTGCTGCGCCATCAATTCCGTACCATCACTGAAGTAGAAGCGCACGCGAACGCACCAAGAGATCTTGAGCAGTTTGCCCTCGTACGAGAGAGGTGACATGGGAAGGGGGCATTGCACTTTTTGGGCGATCGACCAATCGATAGCAGCCAGGGAGTTACCCGTCAGACGTTGGAAAAAATGGACACCCAGGTCCTCGCTCCCTTTGCCTTCGGTCACCCACACGACGGACGCTTCCACAGCCACAATCGCCGCGTGATCGACATGGACGACGCGATACTCAAAATCGATCGGATCGCCTGGATTGTACGTGGGTTGCAGGCCGAGCAATCGAATCATGACGCAACTGTCGATCGGCTGGTGCGGCTTTGTGGATAAACCACCACGGGGAAACTTCGGGAGTACGAGGGCCATCGATTTGCCTCTCCATCGACAATGATTTTCCAATGGATTGCATTATGCATGCTCTGAAACGAATGCATCGCATCGCGAGGGACAGTGCACCGGCATTCCAACCGCAGCGGATATCCCCAATCGATACGATCCCTACCATGCGTAGCAATCACCTGACTGAAAACGGTTTCGCGTTCCGTTCGCACGTCAGTTCCGAAATGATAAGTGCTTTCCTCTTCGCAAACCAGTCGAACCGTTATTTTCTTGATAACCAGACGCCCGTATTGAACAACTTCCACGCCGTAATCGCTTCCTGGGACGAGTGGCAAGTCCTCGATTTCGACCGTCGTAGAACCGATCCCCAGAGTTCGAACAAAAGACCGAAAGAAAAGCTGAGCGGATCGGACGGCAACATAAACGCCTGGAATCAGCGCGAGAAGGAGGTAGTAAGGGATTCGCGAACGAAGCATATTTTCGACCGCGATCACCAAAAAGACCGCGATCATTGCGTTCCAAGCCATGGCGAAGACGCCCATCGCTAGCAATGCTCCATTCTCTGGAATCTGGCTGGGGAGCCGGAAGGCCAGTCGAGCACCTGGACTGTCCGTGTACAGTCCCAACTCGGGAACAGTGGGTGGCAGGATACTTTTGGTTTTTCGAATCATCGGCTCAGGCACTATCCCTCGGTGGGTGAGGACTTCGCGGTGCTCGTCGCTGGTGACAACCTTCAAAACCCGATACCAGAATCCGACCGTTCCGATCACGACAAAGGACAAGCAGACTCCGAGGAAAAGCCAGAACCCATAGCCGATTCGAATGAGTTGGGTGCTGGGTGACATCAGCTGCCACGCGATGAGGGTAGTGGAAAGAAAGACTCCGAGAAGAAAAAAGCCTGCAAAGAAGAGGGCTTCACCGAGCGAACCGATAAACCACCAGCCGGACATCCGTCCGCCCCGCTTCTTGCCGTACAACCGGAATCTCGTCCACCACTTCGTCGTCTTCATGGCACAAAGTTTAGTCATGAACGCCGATTTCCTGAACGCCAATTGTGGAACACTCATGCCGTGCAAACGTTACGTGCAAACGTTACGTGCCACCCACCTTTTTGACTCACCTTTTTGACTCGGTTGCCGTGTTCCGCTAAATTGGTCAGTTAGGAGATTTGTCATGCCAAGACCATTGCGTGCTGAATTGTTCGATCCCAACGAAGTCTGCATCGTTCACTGCGTTCAACGATGTGTTCGTCGTGCCTTTCTCGCTGGAAATGATCCGCTCACAGGTCGAGATTACTCGCCTCGCCGAGAATGGATTCGGACCCGTATGGAACGCCTTGCCTCCGTCTTCGGGATCGACATCCTCACCTATGCGATTCTCTCCAATCACTTGCATGTCGTTCAGCGCAATCGCCCGGATGTGGTTTCTCAATGGTCCGACCACGAAGTCGCCCGAAGATGGCTGAGTGTCTTTCCGGGCCAAAGGATCGATGAATTTCTAGGGAATCCAACCCAAAGCAGCATTGATGCACTCGTCGGAGATGCTTGCCGTATAGCAGAGATTCGGCTCCGTCTGTCGAATCCGTCTTGGTTCATGCGAGCCCTCGCTGAACCGATCGCACGACTTGCCAATCGAGAAGACCAATGCACCGGCCGGTTCTGGGAAGGACGGTTTAAGGCTCAAGCGATCACCGATGAAGCAGGTCTCTTGGCCTGCAGTATGTACGTGGATCTCAATCCAATCCGGGCGGCAATGGCTGTTAATCCAGAGCAATCGGTCCATACTTCGGCCTACGATCGCATCGGAGCGATGCATGGTCAGACTATCCCTTCCGCCGCAGCATCCCCTGTCATCCTTTCGACCGAAGAGACCGGTCGCATTCGAAGGACATCCACTTCCGAGCAACTTCGTCAGCGGCGAACCAAAGCCCGGCGAGAGCGAGGCCAATCGATCTTGAAGGATGCTTGGCTATCCCCATTGCCATTGATTGAGAAAGGACCTTTAGGACCGCAACCAAGCGCGAGTGGAGTGCGGGCCAGCGACAGAGGTTTTCTAAGCATGTCTCTCGCGGATTATTTGATCCTGTTGGATTGGACGGGACGCCATGGTCCTTCGATGGGTAAGGCGGAGATACCACCGGATGTCCAACCGATCTTGGTCAGACTGAGGATCGATGCATCGATGTGGTTGGATTTGGTATGGCGATTCAAGAAGTATTTTCAAGGTAGCGCTGCAGGCTCCCCTGAGAGTCTGGCTAGGAACGCATCGGACCAAGGACATCGATGGCGCAGAGGGCAGCGGGCAGTGAAGAAGTGCTTTGCGAAGAAGTGAGTGCTGGGATGATCGGTTGGCAGCGATGGTAGCCTGAACCAAACATTTCGAGAGCGAACGACGACATTGGAACCCAGTGAGTTTGTGCGTAACCGTACGGTGCAATGTTCTGATGGAATGCGTCTAGCGGAGCGTATCCAAAGCCACTGGATAGTCCCTTGCTGACGCGGAGGCTTACTTTTAGGCGAAGCAATGAAGTCAAGTCGCCGTCAGCGTGTTGCTCCAATCGTAACGGCACGCAGGAAAGTGGATGGATCCTGCGAGCCGAGCGAAATTTTTACGCGAACGTCTAATGGGGCAAACTTCGACCTAGGCTACTCTAATCACTCTTCGAGCAGCTTTTGGATCGTTTCCTCGATGTCTTTGGCATTCTTTTCACCCGAACCGACCTTCACCAAACGCACAATTCCCTTTTTGTCGATCACAACGGCATGAGGAATACCGGTGACATGGTAGTTGGATTGCATGTCGCTCTTCTCGGGGGTCAGAAAGGTGGGATGCGTCAATTCATTCTTATTAATGAATTTCTTAAGC
>Ga0194055_10000658_pt1 | contig 28062 bp, 23 predicted proteins | sample SepL449m_MetaG_FD_155482 | JGI IMG/M metagenome (GOLD analysis project Ga0194055, IMG submission 155482) | Anoxic zone freshwater microbial communities from boreal shield lake in IISD Experimental Lakes Area, Ontario, Canada - Sep2016-L442-9m | ecosystem: Environmental > Aquatic > Freshwater >... | reverse complement strand
GCACACGCTTGGCTATTCGTTCAAGCCGTGGACAGACGAAAAGTCGATCGCCGACGGACCGTCGATCCTGTCGTACCTGCGTCAGACAGTGGCCGAGCACGAGATCGCGTCCCACATTCGCTACTCCCATCGAGTGACGCACGCTTCGTGGAGCTCGGAGCGATCCTATTGGTCAATCACTGCCGAGACCCCGGCGGGAACCGTGACCCTGACAGCAGCTTTCGTATTCATGTGCGCGGGCTACTACTCCTATGTCGCTGGCCACAGCCCGGCGTTTGAGGGTCGGGAATCGTTCTCCGGGCAGATCATCCACCCTCAGGACTGGCCCGAGGACCTTGCCTATGCAGGCAAGCGAGTCGTGGTGATCGGATCCGGGGCCACGGCGGTCACAATCGTGCCGGCAATGGCCACGTCGGCATCCCACGTGACGATGCTCCAACGAAGTCCGACCTGGGTGGTGTCGCGCCCGGATCGAGACCGTGTTGCCAATGCTCTGCGTCGGGTGCTCCCGCCGACATTGGCCTATCGGATCACCCGTTTCAAGAACACCCTGCTCCAGCAGGTCTTCTATAAGCGGAGCCGAGCCAAACCCGCCAAGATGCGCGAGGCGCTGTTGGCCAGGTTGGCTAAGGATCTCGGCACCGAGTCTCAAGACCAGCTTGTGAACTTCACACCGAGCTATGACCCGTGGGACCAACGGCTCTGCCTGGTGACGAACGGTGATCTGTTCGAGGCCATGAAGCAGGGTCGAGTCGCAGTGGTGACGGATCACATCGAGCGCTTCGATGCCTCTGGGATTCAACTGGCCTCCGGGGACCACCTCGAAGCCGATCTGATCATCACCGCCACCGGCCTCGAGCTCGTGACCCTCGGGGAGGTGGCCTTCGACCTTGACGGGGTGCCGATCGACTTCGGCGATACCTGGACCTACAAGGGCTTCGCCTACTCCGGGGTGCCCAACCTGGCGTCGGTCTTCGGATACGTCAATGCCTCGTGGACCCTGCGGGCCGATCTCATCGCCTCGTATGTCTGCCGGCTGCTGAACCACCTCGAGGCCACGGGTACCTCGGTGGCCACCCCGCGACTGCGAGCGTCCGACCGCTCTATGCCGGCACGGCCCTGGATCGATGAGTTCACACCTACCTATATGACCCGGGCCATGGACCGATTCCCCCGCCAAGGGGACCGGGAACCGTGGGTCAACCCCCATGACTATCGCCACGACCGTCGCATCTTCCTCAAGGAGCCTCTCGACGATGGCGTCATGGCCTTCGACTCCTCTGGCGAGGCCGCCCAGGGGTGACGTGGTCGTGCTCTGCGGCCATTTGACCTGGCCCTCACCGGTCCAGGTCGTGTTCGATCTGATTGGGCTGAGCCAACATGATCGGGTGATCGGGGGGTCGACGACGAGAGTGTGTCTGAACGCCTTCTGCTGCTGGGGGCCTTCGTGGCGCGTAGCGAACTGAGGGAGGTCCCATTACCCGAGGATGCCGCCGCTTCCTCTCCGAGGGCCTGTCGATGTTCGATCATTGCGATCCCGCGGCATCGCAGGACGGCCAAACCATGGCGCGGTGAGTCCACACGCTAACCCGACATGGAGTGTCCTTCCTGGCGCTCCCATCCGGCCAGTCTGCGGTATGGACGGCGACGCACATCGAGGGTTTCACCCATGGGCTGTCGGGTCGGCGCTCGCCAGGTGCATCTCAGTCAAGGGGCCTTGCTAGCGTGTCGTTGATGAAGGGCGTGCGCCTCCGGCCGCACCGAAGATTCGGCACCACGGTGCTCGGAGTAGTGCTGGCCATGACCTCGATGGCCACCCTAAGTCCAGCGGGTGCCGCTCCAGCGACCCCGGCGAGGGGTTGTCTGTGGTTCGGTCCAGCCCATAGCGAAGGCCGCTTCAACGTGGCCTTCCCCGATACTGGGGCGACGTACTGGACGGCCACCATGACAGTGCCCGTCGGAGCGATCCTCACCTTCGAAGGACAGTTTCCCAAGGCTCGCTACATGTCGTTCAATGCCTATGACGATCAGGGGAGGGCGACGAGCAGCCTGCCGGACGCCTTGATCGTCCCAGACCGAGGATCGACGAACCCCTTTCGTGCAGGCGGATCGCGAACCACCGTTCGTCGGAACTACTCGGTGAACGTGATCCCTCGATCCCCGACGAGGCCGATGCCCCACAACACAATCGAAGCGGGAACGGGTCGCCAGATCCTCTTCTATCGGGTGTACCTGCCGGACCGGGGCACTGGCCTCACCGGTGGGGTCGGGCTCCCCGGAGCCACGCTGCACCTCGCTGATGGCAGCGTGCTTCGCGGCCCGGCGGCATGTCGGGCGGTGGGGGCATCACGGTCGGCCCCTCCGAGTCAGACCTTCCCTCGGGCGACCTATGACGCACTCCGATCTCAGGCTGGGAGGCCATCGACCTTCCCGGCACAGGATCCTGCCGTCTTTCATCGGGCATTTACTCTCTCGTCACTCGTCGGATGCATCTATCGCAGCACCTGCGGCGGCCGGCCGACTGTGGCCCCGGGTCAGTATTCGAACCTCGACAGTGCCTATGCCGTCGCCATGGTCAGTCGAGCCTTCAGGGCTGGACCCGTCCTCGTGCTGACGGGCACCATGCCGACCACGCCCGCCACTGGGCCGAAGGTGGCCACCATGCCGAAATCGGCGCAGCTTCGGTACTGGTCGATCTGCCAAAACGAGTCACTGGCAACGACGAGGGTGGCGAGCTGCCTGCCGGACGATGCTGTCCCGCTCGGTCGAGGTCGTCGCTACACCATCGTGAGTTCGACCCCGGCGGCGAGGCCGAGCAATGCCATCCGCCGCTGCGGAGTGGCTTGGTTGGCCTGGCCGGCCGCCGGCGATGGCGCTGGCCACGTGGCCGACGGACTGCTCATCGTGCGCAACATGCTCCCTGCGGCAAGCTTCCATCAATCCATCCAGTCCGTGCCGCGACCAGGCAGCGAGCGATCGGTGATGGGACAGTTCCTGCCCACCGGTCGCTACACCACCACCAGCGCCTTCGAGGACCGGGGTTGCCACCGTCACGTGGCGGGGTAAGGCCGAGGCCTCCGATCGCTCGCTGGGTGCCATCCCGGTGATCGGGCTGTCTCGATTCGACGAGGGTCCCAGTGGCCTTCGTGCGGTAGCCCACGAGATCGATGAGGCATGCCGACCGGTGGGGTTCTTCTCCGTGATCGGCCATGGGATCGATCCTCGACTGCTCCGCTCGAATCTTCTCTGCTCTCCTTGGGGCCCACAAGCAGGCGGCGGCCACAAATCACGGCGGACGGGAGGGGCGAGCGTGGCTCCTGCTCGGTTCAGCGCTGACGTCGGGGTGTGTCGGACTACATAGGAGAGCTTGCGCCTCGGCACGAGATGGCCTTCGATCATCCGGCCGTCTTCGCTGGCCTGCCGATGCACAGACCGAATGTGTTCCCGGTAGCGCCATCAGCGCTTCGAACCCACTTACTCTCGGCTCTCGAGGTGCTCGAGCAGTTGGGCAGCGGATCCAGGCGGCCGTGGTCTTGAGATCGACAAGCTCGCGAGCTCCCTGACGGCCGAGTCGACGGTGCTGTTGCGAATCTTTCGCTACCACCGGAATCGACAGCAGACGGGCACTGAGGTGGGACCGAAAACCGACGACGGGCTGCCAGCCCTCTTGGGCCAGGACGGCCATGCTTTCGAACTGCGGATGGGGGAGGACTGGCGGGTCATTCCAGCCAACCCGGACGCCGAGGTGTGCCATTTCGGCGACATGTTCGAGCGCCTCGCCTGCGGTCAGTATGTGGTGATGCTTCACCGGGTCACTATTCGCTTGGGAGCTGAGCGGCTCTCGTTCCCGCTCTTGATTGATCCCGGCACGGCGGCAGTCGTCGAAGCCCTGCCCATTGTGGAGTGAGCCCACGACGTCGCCGCCGAGTGCGGGGACCGGGCCAACCTGCCTGGATTTTGTGCTGCCTCGGGGGAGTATCTCATCGCCACGGTGGGCCAGACGTTCCTCGACCTCGCAGAGCAACAGCTCTAGATTCTTACGAACTTCTTGGCCAGGATTCAGGCGTCGCTGATGCGGCATGACTAGACATGCGCTCATGATGACCACCGATTCACCATCCGCCGACCCCACCGGAATGGTCCCAGCACCACACCAGCGTTGGGGGCCGTCGCTCCCCGCGTGGATATCTATCGGATTCTTCTTTTGTTTCGCGGCAGCCGTGCTGATCCCTGGCACCTCGCTGCTCGAACCTGATGACTACGCCTATCGGGCAGCGATCCGGGCGCTGAGCCAGGGGCACCTGTGGCTGACGAATGCCCAATACCACTCCATGCTGCATCATTTCGCCGTCCTCGACGGTGGTCATTCGCAGGGGATCTCGCAGTGGGTCCATCGCTCCAACGGGACCTGGATCAGTGAAAAGAATCCGGGCTATCCATTCTTCGCCGTGGTGTTCCAGTGGCTCAATCTGACGAGACTCATCCCGGTGTTCTATGGAGCGCTCGGCTCGGCAGCGCTCTACCTCGGCGCTCGACGGTGGCTCGGACGATGGGGCGGGACGATGGCGGTTGGTCTCTTCTTGTCCTCGGGTGCGGCCCTGGTCTTCGGGTGGCGCTGGGCGATGCCAACCTTCACCGACGCATCCCTGATCGCGGTCGGCCTCGGCCTGCTGCTCTGGAGCTGCTTGGCCGATGATGCCACCCGGGCTCGACGGGGCCTGGTCGGAATCGGTGGCCTCCTGGCGCTCGATGGCGCCGTCTTCTGCCGCTACACCGACGCGGTCATCCTGCTGGTGGCGATCGTGGGCGTCGTACTCGTTTCCCTACTGGCCAAGCACGTGATCCCCCGACGCCAGCTTGCGTGGTGGTTGGCGATCCAGGTACTTGTTGGGGCAGGAATGCTGGCGATGAACGAAACGCTCTACGGCAGCGCCACCTCGACGGGATACTCCTCAGGAGAGATCACCTTCTCCTTCCATGCGATCTCCGGCAACCTCTCGGTCATGCCGGGCGCCCTGGTGCGGGCAATGCCGATGCTCGTCCTGGCTGTCATCGCCATCGTGGTGGCCCCGGTGGTGGTCGTGGTGCGCAGGCGTCAGCCTGAGCGGAGAGGGCTCGCGATGCGTGACCTGCTCATCGTGGCGGCCCTGGGCGTCATGTTCCTCGGGGTCTTCGGGCTGTACTTCTGTTACGAGTGGACAGCGCAGATGGGTAGTCATGGGACAATGCACTTTGGTCCCAAGGGCCACGGGGGACCGGGGGGCATTGACAGCTACGTCCACGTGATCCGCTTCTATGTCCCCGCGCTTGCACCGATGTCGCTCCTCGGGGCGTGGCTGCTGACCAGGTTCCCGACGTGGGTCGGCATCGTGGCCCTCGCCGTACTGGTCACCATGGGGGCGGCAAGCTTTCACACGATGTCGCGGTCCGGTCTCGGTGTCGGCGGGTTCCCGGGCGGTGGACCCGGTGTGATCACTGGACTCGGTGCTGGCGGCCACGGGACGACCAAGGCCGGATGCCCGTCGTTCCCCGGAGGGTCCGGTGGCCCACCGAGCGGCTTTGCTCTGCCGCCGGGCGGCACGGGGTCGATGCGCCCTCCGGCTATGTCTGGCGGCTTCCCCCGGCCCCCGAGCGGTGCTGGAGGGAAGCCAGGTTCCTGGCCTGCGATCCCGCGACGCTGCCTGCCGGCCGGTCTCCGGCAACCCGCTGGTCGATGACCGACACCGACACCGACACAGCCAGCCGTGGTTCGTTCCCGAGGCATTCTCGTCACGACGTATCAGTCTGAGAGCAAGCCTCTTCGAAAGGTGTGGGCTGAGTGCTGAAGGTCGCACGAAAGGCCGAAGAGTCGATCTCGCAGGGGCAACCGAACTGATCACTGACCTTCTTGACGAGGTGCTCGTGGACCAGGAGGGATCCTTGTCGGTGGCCGATGATCCCACCAGCGCTCGAGCCCGGCCCGCTCGATCACAGGTGGCCACCGAGAGAGCGTCCGGTTTCTCGCTTCGGCTGGTCCGCCGGGAGCGGAAGATAACTTCGCAGGCCTTCTATTTCTTCTTCACCAGCTGAGATGACCTGTTGACCGGGCTGATCCTTGCCGGCCACGCCTCGATCGCTCGTGGTGCGAAGGAGGCCGTTGTATCGATCAATGACCCTCGGTCGCGACTCATCGAGATGGCGAGGGCAATCCGACGCAGGGCTATCAAGTGCCCGTACGAGCATGCGCTCCACTGCGGCGCCCCGGTGCCCGATGATCAGGCTCCTCTGGAAATCATCCTCCAGGCCGCTCAGGTGGCCGGTGCCTTCGCCAGCGTTCGCGTCGACGCTCACGGCGATACCCCTCCGCCACCCCTCTCCCGGGCCAACATCGATCCGGTCATCGCTCTGGTGCGTGTGCGCTTGGCCCACCGAGACGATGGCCTGATCGCCGACGGACTGAGGGCCTATAACTCGATGTTTGGCGTTTTCTCCTTCGAGCCCTTTGGTCACCTTGCCGGCTAGGTGGTGGATACCACTGCGTTTTTCGTGGCCCACATCGAGACCATGGCGGACAGCCTCAGCCTTCCCGAGGCCATGGTCGCCCAACGCTGCTGGCGTCGGTGGCACACTTCTTCGATGACGGAAACGCTTGAGTCGCCACCGACACCGACGTCGCCAGTGGTCGGAAAGAAGGATCTCCGGAACTTCGGCCTTGGAGCCACCGCCTTCCTGGCCTCGCTCTTATGTGACGTCCTCGGCGCCCCGGCTGTGGTCACCTTTGTCGTCACCGCTGCGGCCCTGGCGATGATGGCCACGCTGGTCGGCAACGCCACCGAGCACCTCGGCAGCCGGTTTGGGCCGGGAGCTACCGGCATCATCCAGTCGGCCCTCGGAAACCTGCCGGAGCTGTTCTTCGCTCTTTTCGCCCTGCGGGCCGGCCTGACCACGGTGGTGGCCTCGGCGTTGGTCGGCTCGATCCTGGCCAATGTGCTGCTCGTCCTCGGAGGTGCTTTCGTCGTCGGTGGGCTACGCCATGGACCACAGCGATTCCGCGATGCTGGCCCCGATCGACTGGTGACGATGCTGCTGCTCGGCACGGCGGTGGTGGCGATCCCGAGTATCACGTCGGGCTTGCACATCCCCGTGGCCTCTCACGAGCACGCCCTTTCGCTGGTCGCTTCGGTGGTACTGCTCGTCCTGTTCGGCCTCTCGATCCCCGCCACCCTCAAGGGAGAGACCGGCGAGCAAGGCCACCTGGTCGAAGGATCGGCATGGCCGTTGTGGCTGGTCGCCACGGTGCTGCTTGCCGCAGCCGTCGGCTCGGCCTTCGTGGCCGACTGGTTCGTCGGGTCTCTGACGCCCGCCCTGCACGTGCTCCACATGTCGGAGGCCTTCGCTGGCTTCGTGGTGGTGGCTCTGGCCGGCAATGCCGTCGAGAACGTCGTCGGCATCTCGCTGATGGCCAAGGATCGGCCCACCGTGGCAGTCTCGGTGATCGTCCAGAGCCCCCTTCAGATCATCTACGTGCTCTTCCCGGCCATCGTGCTGCTCTCGACGGTGCTGGGCTGGGGAACATTCTCACTAGTGCTCTCCCCGGTGCTGCTGGTGGTCCTTGTCCTCGCCGCCCTATTGGTCACCGTCGTCGTCCTCGATGGTGAGTCGACCTGGCTCGAAGGAGCGTCGCTGATCGCCCTCTACGTGGTGATCGCCGCCGCCTTCTGGTGGGGCTGAGCCGCCCGACGAGTAGCAGCGATTTCCCCTCTCCGAGAGGCCACCGGGTCCAATCGGTGGCCCATCCGTCAGGTGGGGGTATCGGCGAGGTGGCCCTTGGAGGGGTCCCCGATCCGATCGACGTCCTCAATGGCGCCGGTGCCACCTCGGTATCAAGTGGAATATTCCTTTGCGCCCGATACATTTCACCTGTGCTTCCGAGTCCGAACCCCCCGTTGGTGCTCCTGCCCCCGTCGGAAGGCAAGGCTCCAGGTGGACGCAGGGCAGTGGGCGCTGGCGTGTTCTCACGAGTTCTCGCACGCCAGCGCGCCTCGGTGCGCCGGGCGCTCAAGGTCACGCTTGCTGACGAGGGTGCATGGGGCCGGGTGCTTGGGGTGCGAGGAGCGTTGCTCGCGCCAGCCCTTGAGGCCTCGGAGCTGCTCGCCTCGGGACGCCCGCCTGTGCTGCCGGCATGGCAGCGATATACCGGTGTGGTTTGGGAACATCTCGACGCAGGCACCCTCGCCGCCGAGTGTCGTGCTCGGATCCTGGTGCCTTCGGGACTCTACGGGATCACCACCGCCGAGGACGAAATTGCCGACTACCGACTCAAATTCTCGGTGTCACTCGAGGGGGTGGGGAACCTCGCTCGGTTCTGGAGGACGCCAGTTACTGCAGCGCTGCAGCGTGCCACCGTGGGCCGCACGGTGGTGGTCATGCTTCCCGATGAGCATGCGGCGGCGATCGACATCGAGGCGCTCGCAGAGTCCTGCCACCTCGTCGAGGTGCGATTCGTCGATTCCAGCGGATCGCGTTCGGTGGGTCACGCCGCCAAGGCGACCAAGGGAGCGGCAGCCCGGACACTGCTCCTCGGTGGCCTACCCGCCCTTGAGCATTTCGCTGTCGATGGATGGACGGCCCGCCGGGCGGGCGAGCATCTCGAGATCGTGAGCCCGGCGACCTAGGGTGGATCGTTCGTCCGAACTCGACCGTGGGGAAAACCCGATCATGGATGTCATCATCAGCGCAGACCTCCGGCCAGAGCTCACTCTGTGGATGGCCGAGGAGGAGCCCCTCGAGACTGCGAGCGCCGCAGTGCGCGCCTGCGCCGTGGGTAACGGTCTTGGCGTTGAGCGCGCCACGCGGCTTCAGGTGGTGGTCGAGGAGTTGCTCCGCGAGGCACGAGGACGCGAAAAGGTGGGGACGGATGGTGAGATCCGGGTTGGCGTGGTCGTTGACGGCTCATCGATCCGGGTGGCCATTAGCGATGCGAGGCTCCCGCTCACAGCAGCAGAGGCCCGGCATCTTCCCTCGAGACGGCTGTTATCGCTGGGCTTCGTCGACGGTCTCCATGTCGGATACCTCGGTGCCGATGGGAACCGCGCCACCTGCGAGATGCGCCTGGGTGCACCGGAGCGGGAGCGAGTGGGCGACGAGATCCTCGGCGAGGATGGACCAGATGCCCCCACCGGCCTCGGCGACGATCTGGTGATCCGCCTGATGGAGGAGTCCGACATCGTCGGTCTCATCCGATGCATCTTCCGGTGCTACGGCTACACCTATCCGGATCTCAGCTTCTATGACGAGCGCTCCGTTCGCCGGCTTCTGCGATCGGGCCTCCTGCGTTCGGTGGTGGCGTCCACGTCAGAGGGCGAAATCATTGGGCACTGCGCGCTCGTCCTCGACGGTCCCGACGATGCCGTTCCTGAGGCCGGCAAGATGATCGTGGACCCTCGTTTTCGAGGCCACCACCTCGCCGAACGTATGGCCCAGGTCCGCAACGACATTGCCCTCGGCCTCGGCCTGGCCGGGGTCTACTGCGACTGCGTCACCAACCACGTGGGATCCCAGCGGGCGGCGCTGCAACGCGATGCGGTCGAGGTGGGACTCCTGATTGGTATCACCCCTGCGAGTCTCACGATGGCGGGGCTGCCGAACCCTGACGGCGGTCGACGAAGCCTGCTGGCCATGTACAACACCTGCGTCCCAGTCCTTGGCGCTGAGATCTCGTTGCCGGCCCACCTCGTTGAGGTCGTGGGTCCCATCGCCGATGAGCTCGGCATCGCCCGGTCGATCTCCTCAGTTGTCGTCGAGCCCAGTGCGGCCAATTCCGTGCACCAGGTGGTCGTGCAGCCTTGGACTGACGGGACGGCCATGCTCACGGTCGAGAAGGTAGGTCGCGACCTCGTCGATCGCCTGACCGATGACCTTGAGGGCTTCTATGGCTTTGATCTCGCGAACATCATTCTCGACCTCCCCGCCCATGATCCCGCCACGGCGTGGGCGGCCACAGCGGTGGAGCGCCTCGGGTTCTCATTCTGCGCATGGCTCCCCGAAGCAATGGGGTCGAGCGACACCCTCCGCCTGCAGAGGGTGAGCGACAGGGTGATCGACTTCTCCACCATCTTGTGCGCCCGACCCGCCGGAGAGGCGATCCGAGACTTCGCTATCGCCGAGTGGGATCGGATCTCTCATCTGGTGGCCCGATGAGTTCAGACCGCGACCCCATGACGAGCCTTGAGCTCTCGATCATCCACGAGACTTCGCTCGGGGCGGCAGGGGAGGCCATCAGGACGAGTGCCATCGCCCGTGGCATGCGACCCGAGCGCGCCACCCGACTCGAGGCGATGGTGGAGGAGCTCGTCCGAGAGGCCCTCCACCGCGAGGCGGTGGCGGGTGAAGAGGAGGTGACGGTGTCGTTGACCTTCGACGGCGCCACGCTCGTGGTCACGGTGCGAGATCATCGACTGCCGCTCACCCCGGACGAGGCAAGACATCTTCCCTCTCGTCGCCTGGCCCGCCTGGGCTTCGTCGATCGCTTTGACGTGGGCTTTGAGGGCAATGCCGGCAACGTGACCCACTGCCGGGCGGTGCTCGTGCCCGACGCTGATGGTGATGTCGATCTCGATCTCGAACTGCGCGATGCCGATGCCGACGCCACCGAATCGGCGGCACTCGTCGATGCCGCCGACATCAGGGTGATGACCGCCGATGATGCTCCCGGCCTGATCCGATGCATCTATCGCTGCTACGGCTACTCCTATCCTGATGCCACGCTCTACGATGCCGACTCCATTCGCCGATCGATCGAGGATGGACTGATGGCGTCGGTCGTGGCGGTCCTTCCTGACGGAGAGATCGTCGGACACGTCGGCTACGCCTATCAGGAGGCCACGGATACCTCTCCGGAGTCTGGCCGGTTGGTCGTTGATCCGCGACTGCGCGGCCATCACCTCACGGACCGGCTGTCGTCGGCCCGCAACGAGATTGCCAACCTCCTCGACGTGCGCGGGATGTGGGCCAAGGCGGTGACGAATCATCCGGTGAGTCAGCGGCTCGGGATCGCGTTCGGGTCAGTCGAGGTGGGGATGCTCCTTGGAGCGCAGCCCACGCAGGTGATCCAAGTCGGCCAGCCCAATCCCGACACCGGCTGGCGGTCATTGATGCTGCTGTACCGACCGGCGGGTGAGATCAGGCCTCGAGCGATCTCGGTCCCCGAGCACCTCATCGAGATCATGGGTCTTCTCGCGGGTCGGCTCGGGATAGATCGAACGATGTCGTCGGAGCGTGTCGAGCCTGCGGCGGCCCGAACATCGCTGCGAATCCACGCGAACCCGGCTCATGGCTCGGTCCACCTGCGTGTCGGGACGATCGGAGACGACTTCGAGGATCGACTGGTCCACGAGGTGGGCCTGATGGCGCAGCGCCGTCCCGGAGCGATCCACCTCGATGTACCCCTTGGAGATCCGGCCGCTTCCTCCACCATGCGCATCGCCGAGCGCCACGGCTTCGCCTGGGCGGGGTGGATCCCGGAGCTGACCGCGGACGGTGACGTGGCCCGCCTGCAGCGGATCGGTGATCATCCGATCGATACCGACCATATTGTCTGTGCTCGCGCTGAGGGCGAGGAACTCCGAGATCTGGTCATCGCAGAGTGGCGACGGGTCCATCGGAATCACCTTGCAGGCGGCGTGGATTGAGCGTCGTTCGCGGCGATGGCATGCCAGACGGTGAGACCTGCGAAGATCCAACGCGATGGAGGAGTCCCTGATGGCAGCGGAGCAACACGACGAGTCAGTGGCGATCTGTCGGCGGATTTCGCGGTCAGTCCAGACGACCGTCGGGTGGATCTTCTGGGACCCAGGCGCCATCGAGCGCTTTGAGGCCCTCGGACTCCCGGGTCCGCTCGGCTACATCGCAAGTCGCTGCGCCCCGCTGGCGGGGGCCGGGCCGGAGGCAGTCAGTGCCGCCTTCGGGTCGATCAGTCAGTTGGGGATCGCTATCGCGTTCGAGGCGGTAGGCACCCCGGAGCGCTTCGCAGCCTTCTGGGAGGCACGCGATGAGGCGATCCTCGAAGGCCTCCGCCGTCATGCTCCCCAGATCGAGCCGGTTCTCGTCGAGGCCGGTCCGTCGCTCTGGGCCGTCGTCGATGAACTCCCCCGGGTCGGCCGAGTCCTGTTTGGTGCGGTGTTGGCGGTGCCGAGACCCGAGAATGCGCTGCTCAGCGGCTGGCACGCGATGAACGCGCTCCGAGAGTGGCGAGGTGACACGCATTGGGCATTGGTCGTCGCTGCGGGTCTCACACATCCGGAAGCTTCGATCCTCCACAACGCGTGGCTTGGCTACGAAGCCGACTGGCTGGCGAACTCCCGCGGGACGAGTCCCGAGGACCTGGCGAGCGGATGGCGGCTGCTTGAGCAGCGAGGCCTGGTCGTCGACGGTGAGGTGACGTCGGCAGGGGTGGCGCTCCGCCAAAAGCTCGAGGATGACACCGACCGGCTGACGGCGCTGGCCTGGGAGCTCTATGGGCTTGAGGCGACGATCAAGCTGGCGGCTGATCTCGAGCCACCATGTGTCGAACTCCTCAAGCGCGTCGATCAGACCGCGGGGACCAACTACCAGCCGGCGTCGAGGATCCGCCCGGGGCAGGCCTGACGCTCACCGAGCGACCTCCCGGGGACACGGACCCCGGGTGGTCGGCACATTTGGCACGATGAGTGGCTGATCAGGTCACCGTGAGTGTGAAGCTCGTCGCCCCCTTGTCAGGATTTTTGAGCGTGATCGTCTTGGCGCCCGCAGTGGCCACCGATGTCAACTTGACGCTGAGGGTGATCTGGGTGGACGAGTCGACACTCGTCACCTTGACCGTCATCCCCGGGTTGACAGAGGTCACCTTGGCTCCAGCCTCGAACCCAGAACCCGAGAGCACTACTGCTGTGGTCAGGCTCCCGGAAGCGGGGTGGGCAAGATGGTTGGGACTCCTCGAGGTCACGCTCGGCAGGGCGGTCACCGAGAGGCAACCGATGCACGTGGCTGATGAGCTGTCCGAGTTGGTGACGGTCAGATCATGGCTGGCGCTGCTCGCCGAAGAGGCGACTGTCGCGGTGAACTTGAGGGTGGTGAGCCCGGTGGCCTTCGCCGTCTTCTGGGTCAGGCCCGAGATGGTGACACCACTGCCCGAAGCGCTAGCCGTGGCGCCGGTCTTGATGCCTGAGGCGGTAAGGGTGATCTTGGCCGAGGTGCCGGCCACGATGTGGGGGGCTGAGGCCGGAGGGTTCACCACCATGGTGTGGACGAATCGTGCAGTGACATTGCGTCGGGCCGAAGCGGTCACGGTGCAGGTGCTTGCGCTGTTGGCGCAGGTCGCTGCCGCCAGCTGGGCACCTTTGAGGCCTGAGAGCCCGGGGCCGGCAACGTTCCATCCGGCGAAGTTGAAACCGGCTGCGGGGACGGCGGTAAGGGTGACGGGGGTGTTGTCATCAACCACCGAGGTGCAGGTGGTTGATCCGGCGCCGCAGTCGATGTTGCCGGGGTTGGCATTGACCCCCGCAGCGGCGATGTCATTACTGGTCACCGTGCCACCGACGGTCGAGGCCGATCCGTCGACCGTCTCGGCCACGTTGACTGGTGACCGGTTGCCCCCGTTGGCCAGGTTGGTCGACAGCACCGTGGTGGAGAGCAGTGCTCCGACGAAGTTGGCGCAGTTGTTCGGGTCGTTTGGCATCTCATTGCACAGGGCCGTGTGGGCATCGTCATAGGGGCCAGCAGCGCCCGTGGTTGGATCGGCGTAGGCATAGGTGTCGACCACCCAGACCACCGAACCGGTTCCATTCTGGGTCTGGGTGCTGGCGGACTCGGAGCCACCGGCGTCGACGAGGTTCATCAGGTCATTCGCCTGGTGCTGCGTCATCGCCGCCACGGCGGGGAACTCCGGCGTGAGGTCGAGGAGGGCCAGTGGGTCAGTAAGGGTCATGGAGGGGTGGCGGTAGAACCAGACGGCATCCCCCTGAACTCCGGGCGCAGCTGATGCGGGAATCTGGTTGACCACCTGCTGCTGCACCTGCTCGCCGGCAGCGGTCGGGACGATAGCGGTGGTGACCTGTGGGACGGGGTTGGTAATGGTGTTGTTCGTGTAGCCGTTCCCTGTGGCCGTGCCACCGGTGGCGACGAGGTTCCCTGAGCTGCCAGGATCCGCAGCGCTGGCCGAGGAGTCGCACAGCCAGGTCAGATTCTGATTGCCCGGCGGGACGTTGACCGAGACCCCGAAGTGGTCCATCGCCCCGGGAGGCGTCGAGGCGCTGTAGGTCCCGCTCGCGAAGGTGGCTGCGTAGCGGACGTCGATCCCAGTGTGGCCGTCGGTGAAGGTCATCGGAGTGACGGTGGGCTGCCCGTAGGTGCCCCAGTACTGATAGGGGGCATCGGCGACACCGACGTCTTCGATCTGGATATCGAAGCCGGCACAGTAGACGCCGGTGTCATTGGAGACATCGAAGTTGGAGAGGAACCCGGAACCAGGGTGGCCGATGGGGACCGGGGCGGCATGGGCGCCTGAGTGCCGGAGAGCCGCGGGTGCGACGAGGAAGGTCGCCATGATGCAGAGAGCGGCGATGCACCTCCACCACATCGTCATGCTCCGATTCTGTACCGTGTCCATCTGATCCTCCTCGTCACGAGGCGCTTCGCCTCGTCCCGTCTGCATGATCATCGGGGGCGATGAGCAACCGATGAGAGGCTCATGAGAGTTCCCTCACCAACCTCGGGACTTTTGAGCATGCCGTCTCGATCCGGGATTCCCTAGAGTCGAAGGTCAGAAATCGCGCCGAGGAACGATGTCGTCATCGATGGTGCAGCAAGTAGAACTCCTGACGGGCCACGAACGCGATGAGGTCACCCTGGGCGATGTTCACATCGTTGGCGTGCAGGCCCCACTTCGGTCCGAAGCTTTGGACGATTGGTCGGTCGTTCGGGTGCACGATGGCCGGATAGGAGGTTGTGGGCTCCGCTGCCACCTCGAGATAGTGCGAACCATGGTCCCAGGCGCATTCGGACCGATAGAGGGAGGGGTAGGTGAGGTAGCCGGTCTGGCTGGTCATCGATGCGTCATCGGGCCAACGAGGGTTGAGTCGAGCAAACCCGTTCGAGAACGCCGCCGGGTTGACACAGGCGACCTCGAGTGAGGGTGCACGCGAGGTCTGGCCCCAGAGATACGAGACGCCCTGACCGGGAATGCCGAAGAAGGCATCGGTTCCGGGGGGGTCGGACTGACTGAAGGACGAGTAGGCGATTGCACATCCGAGCTGGTGGCCTGAACTGCACAAGGGGATGTGACGGAACGCACCACCGACCTTCTTGCCCTTGGGCACCGTCAGATTCCCACCGATGATGAGCGCTGAGAGCAGGCGGCTGCGGAGCGAAGGATTGGGATCGATCTGGGATCGGATCAGTCGGATGAGCATGGCTGCACCCTGTGAATGGCCCAAGAGGACGAAGTGTCGGCCCTTTGGCTCCTGAGCGAGGAAGGCCCGGAAGCCGCTGAGCAGAGAGTTGTACGACGTCTCGAGGCCCTGCCTCGCAGGTGGGGTAACGAGGCCGGAGAGCCGGCGGGAAGTGACTTGGCGATAGATGGGAGCGAAGACCCGACAGACCTGGGAGAACGGCGCCGCCTGGGAGGAGGCGATGGCGGCCTCGCTGGGCTCGACAGCGAGGTTGGCGTTGAGGCTGGGCTGCTGGCTGACGGTCGGATAGGCGTAGAAGCAGTCCACTGGTGGGTGCTTGGCCACGGAGAGGGTGCGCACGATGCTGGGTCCCACGGCCGGGATGACCAGTGTGCTCAGGTTGCCGATGCAGGGGTTGTTGGCCAGGCCAGGTCGGCAGAGCCAATGGGTAGCGGTCGGCCGTGCCGGGGTGCTCGAGCCTCGATTGGTGGCACCGGCCGGTGCGAGGGCGATCATGCTGCCCATGGCCACCGCCAAGCCCAGCAGTATCGGTGCGAACCGAGTGCTCTGACGTGAGGTCATAGTCTTCCCCTCTTTGATGGCGTGGTCAATGGTGCCGCCCTCTGAGGATAGCCAGAGGCATCTTCGGAACGAAGGGCAGCCCGTGCGCGAAGATCCGAGGATGCTCAAGAACAGGATTACCGAGATGTTGGGGATTGAGATCCCGATCGTGCAGGCGCCGATGGGGTGGATCGCTCGATCGCAGCTGGCCTCAGCGGTGTCGAATGCCGGGGCGATGGGGATCATTGAGACCTCGTCGGGCGAACTCGACGCGGTGCGCAACGAGATCGCCAAGATGAAGGATCTCACCGACCGGCCATTCGGCGTCAACATCGCTCAGGCTTTTGTCGCCGAACCGGACAAGATCGTCGACTTCGTCATCGCCCAGGGCGTGCGGTTCGTGACGACCTCGGCCGGGAGTCCTACCAAACACACGGGCGCCCTCAAGGATGCGGGACTGACGGTCTTCCATGTGGTGCCGACCATGGCCGCGGCCGAGAAGGCTGTGGCCGCGGGGGTCGATGGCTTGATCGTTGAGGGCGGTGAGGGCGGAGGTTTCAAGAGCCCTCGACCAGTAGCCACGATGGTTCTGCTCCCTCAGATCACTTCGGCCTTCGACCTTCCGGTCATTGGCGCTGGCGGATTCCTCGACGGCAAGACGATGGCGGCTGCACTGGCCCTAGGGGCCGAGGGGGTGCAACTCGGTACGGCGATGGTGTCGTGCAAGGAGTCTCCAGTCCATCAGGGGTGGAAGGATGCCATCATCGCCGCCGAGGACACCGACACCGTGCTGCTCAACACCCACACCTCGCCGGCCCTGAGGGCGCTGCGCACGGATCGCACCGCCAGCCTCGAATTCGACCACGAGCGAAATGCCATGAGCGCCTTCGGCAGCGTGGCCGATGTGTACTTCGGGGGTGATCTCGAGGCGGGCATCGCCCTGACGGGCCAAGTCGCCGGGCGGATCACCCAGAGTCGCCCGGTCGGGGACATCATCCGAGGCTGCGCCGATGGCTGCGAGCAGGTCTTGGCTGCTCTGTCTCGTCAGTACCTCGGCTGAGCGGGGGATCACGGCCTGGCCCGGGGCTGAGTCCTAGGATGTCGAAAGAACATAAGCCCAAGGGGGGTCGCCATGCCAGGGACGAATCAGATCGACAACGAGGCCATCGTGATGGGTATCTCACCGAAGATCGCTTGGCAGCTGCAGCTGCTGGCCGGAATCATCACCTTGGGGCTCGGTGCCGTGTTGGCCTTCCACCCAAGCTTCTCGCTGGCGGTGGTGTGCATCCTGCTCGGAATCTCCTTCCTCGTCGGCGGGATCTTCCATTTCGTTCGCCTGCTCGACCGTGACGAGCCGCACCGTGTGTGGCTCGGCATAGCCGGGCTTCTTGAGATCGTGATCGGGGTCGTTCTGATCCGCCATCTCGACACCGCCTACGCCTTCATCGGGTTGATCGTCGGGCTGGTCTGGATCGTCCAGGGCGTGGTTGCCCTGATGGCGGGCATCCTTGGGACGCCCGGACGCTCCCGGGTCTGGCCAGTGATCTTCGGGGTCATCTCCATCGCCGCCGGTGCGGTGGTGGTGTCAATGCCACTGCACTCGACCAAGGTCCTCGCCGTCCTCCTCGGCATCTGGTTCGTCGTGATGGGGGTCCTGATGGTCATGGGTGGGCTCTTCCTGCGCAGCGACCTCAAGAAGCTCAACGTCGGCTAGCCCGCGGGTCGAATCGCCTGATTGGCTGGCACACTGGGAGGGTGTTCTCCGTGACCACCCGACACGTGCTGGCCGCGATCTTCATCGTGGCGGGAATGGTCGCTATGGTCCCGACGATGGTCGAGGCATCGCCTGGTGTTCGGCTGACAAACTGCTCCGCCGCTCCTGCCAGGCCATTGTCCTCGTCTGATGGACACCACCTCGGGATCATCTACCCACGAGCCGTTGGCTCATGCGTGGGGTCGGTCCGGGCAGTCGCAAATGACAACGAGTCGCTCTACGGTTCGAAGAAGCCCCAACTCAAGATCAACGGCGGCGAGGTCATGGGCACCTCGGCGCAGCCCGGTGCTGTCACCTTGATCCCGGTTACCTGGGTGCCTAAGTCGTCATCGATGGCATCGGATTATCAGGCCGGGTTCGCCAGCTTCGACGCAGCAGTGGCCGCCGACAGCGCCAAGCCGACCAATGTGTTCGCGATTGGGACTCAGTACACCGACGCCCGAGGGCGCCGACTGCTGAACCAGTTCACCGCCGCCGAACCCATCGTGGACAGCGCTGCGTACCCGGCCGCAAGGCTGTCGGGTGGTTGCACTGTCGACACAGGGCCGGTCTACGGCGACGGCACGGGATATACGGCGTGCCTCACCGATGTGCAGATCGCCACCGAGCTCTCGCGGCTGGCCACCACCGCAGGTCTTGCCCAAGACCGATCACACCTCTTCTCGATGATCCTGCCGCGCGGTGTCGAGGTGTGCTTCGGGCAGAGGAACACGGCCCACGGGGGAAGTTGCACCCTCAGCCAGGCGACAACCAGTGTCTCTTCAGGGTTCTGCGCCTATCACTCGACCGGGACTGGGGTGTCCGCTCCGACCGGTCTGACGTACACCGTGATCCCCTTCGGCATCTGGAACTCACCTCTGGAGTACTCATGCGAGGGACCGGCCGAGTATCCATCGGGGAACTCGGCCCTCGACATCGCCTTGTCGACCTACTCCCACGAGGTGGCTGAGGCGATTACCGATCCCACTGGGAATGGCTGGCACGACGTCTACGGCAATGAGAACGGCGACCTGTGCAACTCCGCCTACGGCACGGTCATCTCTCCTGGTGGCCAGGGCTACAACCAGGTGATCGGCTCCGGTCACTATCTGCTCCAGCTCGAGTTCTCTAACGCGGCCTGGAGTCGCGATCGGACGACCGGGTGTCAGGCGAGATGGAACCCTCCAGCGGTGTCACTGGTGGCATCCGGGCCGGCCGTCGTCCACAAGAAAGTTACCTTCACTGCTGCAGCCACCTCTGCCTCCGCCAAGGTGGCTGGCTATGCTTGGTCGGTCGATGGACGCGGCCAATCTGGTTCAGCCAAGGCGTCGGTGACCTTCGACACGGTTGGCATCCACACGGTCACGGTCACGGTCACCGACACGGCGGGCTGGTCGACGACGAGCCCGCTGACCGTCGTTGTCAGCCTCCGCTGACCGTCGTTGTCAGCCTCCGCTGACCCTGAGAGCCAGTTGCACGAGGTTCCTCCGCCAGACCCAAGAGAAGATCGGGCGCGCCATTCGGACGCCGAGGCCACCACCCATCCACCAGGGGAAGGTGAGATCCTCAGACCAGGTGACAGTGGTCTGGCCCGGACTGCCCTCGACGAGGGTGAACCGACCCGACCCGGACACCGCACCGTGGTGCGAGACCCCCATCACGGAGCCGTCGACCCACTCGGTGATCGTCATGAGGTCATTGGTTCGTAGCGGCCCGAAGCGGGTGGCGCAGCGGAATGATGTCCCTACGCCCCGTCGCTGGTCGGAAAGGAAGTCGATTGCGACGGCATCGGCCATCCACTCGACGTGATCCTCGATCTGCTCGAGTTCGGCCCAGACCGCGTCGATCGGCGCAGAGATGACGACGGACAAGGTGACGGGTCGAGGACTCATGGCTCAGCCGAGGGCGACGGAGATCCGGCGCCAGTCATCCTCGGGAACGCCGAAGGCATTCGCCCCGAGCACTTGCAGGGCGACGTGATCGGCGCCCGCTTCTCGGTGCTCAGCCACCGCGGTCAGGACGGCTCCCTCATCGCCTCGCACGACGAGTGCGTCCTGGAGGCGGGGCGATCCTCCGGGAATGAAGTCCTCGTCGCCGAAGCCGAGACGGCGCCAGCTGTTCTGGTAGTTGGGGAGTGAGGTGTAGATGCCGAGATGGCCGGCGGCACGCCGTCGGAACTCCTCGTCATCGTCCGTCAGGACCACGGCCTGCTCGACCACGAGCATCTTGTCGGGACCAAGGATGGAGCGAGCCCGGGCGGTGTGCTCCGGGGTGACCAAGTAGGGGAGGGCGCCGTCGGCCAACTCGGCTGCCAACTCGAGCATCGCCGGCCCGAGAGCGGCGATCATTCGGGGTGGCTGCAACGCCCCCTCGGGGCTGAGCATCAATGCGCTCGAGAGCGCCTCGAGGTAGGAGCGCATCGCCGCGAGGGGTTGGGTGTACTCATGGCCTCTGGCGTCCTCCACCATCGGCTTGTGGCTGACGCCGAGCCCGAGGACAAAGCGGCCTCCCGAGATCGACGCAAGCGTCCGGCTGCCGCTGGCGGCTGCCATGGCGTCTCGGGCCCAAATGGAGGCGATGGAGCTGCCCACCACGAGCGAGGAGGTCGCTTCGAGGAGCAGCGATGAGCTGAGCAGCGACTCTCTCCCATAGGACTCGGGCAGCCATAGGGCGCTGAAGCCGAGGGACTCGACCAGTGCTGCAACCTCGCCGGAGGCTGCGGGGAGCGAGGATTCATGAGCAAAGGTCCAGATTCCAACCGTCCCTCGCAGCGACTCGAGGGCGCTCAACTCATCTCGCATCGGTCACCTCCAGGACGTCAGGGACGATCCTATGGGCCGTGGGCCATTGTCCGTCGGGGCGGTGGTCCGGCGTGCGAGGCTGTCGGAGTGGAGATCGACCTCAGCCTCATGACCGTCCCACTTGAAAAGGTGGCCACCGCGGCTGGGTCGCTCGCCGAGCTCGGTGCGGACGGATTCTTCACTGCCGAGGGTCCCCATGATGTGATGGGACCGCTCTACCTCGCCGCCGCCGGCGCGCCGGGCACTGCGCTGATGACCAATGCTGCGGTGGGGTTCCCGCGGAATCCGATCCATCTTGCTCACTCGGCATTCGACCTCCAGCGGCTGAGCGGAGGACGGTTCCGTCTCGGTGTGGCTCCGCAGGTGGCAGCGCACATCACTCGGCGCTTCGGTCTCGACTGGTCGCAGCCGGTTGAGCGCATGGCGGACCTGGTGGCTGCCTTGCACGCCATTTTCGCTACATGGCAGGAGGGGGTTCCGCTCGCGCACGAGGGCCCGTTCTACCGGCACACGCTCATGACTCCGATGTTCAGTCCGGCTCCGTTGGCAGCGGGACCGCCGCCGGTGATCGTGGGGGCGCTCGGACCTGCGATGACGACGATGGCGGCGTCGGTGGCCGATGGCGTCTCGGTGCTGCCCTTCTGTTCGGAGGCACTCTTGCGCGACGCAACTGCGCCATGCATTGCCGCTGGTCTCGATGCCGCTGGCCGAGACCGTTCAGCGATCGAGGTCGTCTGCGGGGCGATCGTCGGAGTGGGTCGCGACGATGAGGAGTTGGCCGCAGCCCGAGCGGGGGTTACCGCACTGCTTGGTTTCTACGGCTCGACGCCGGCGTATCGACGCGTCCTTGCTTCTATCGGCCGGGAGGAAGTGCACGAGCCACTGCGGGCGCTTGTGCGCGAAGGCCGATTCGGGGAACTCGACGAGCTGATCGACGATGAATTGGTGGCACAACTGGCCATCGTGGGCCGCCCTGACGAGGTCGCCTATCGATTGACGGAGCGGTTCGGGTGGATTGCCGATCGACTGGCCTTGTTTCTCCCTTCTGACCCCTCAGCGGAAACTCTGCGGACGCTCTTCAATGAGCTTCACGCCGTCGACGTGAACACGCGGAGTCCAGACCATTCGAGGAGAATGGGGTCGTGAACCTGCTCCTCCTCATTGTTGGTGTGTTGTTGCTGGCCATCGTGGCGGTCACCTTCGTGCCCATCCGTCGTGACCCGCTGACTGGAACGGCCTTCGTGGTGGGCTGGTTGACAGGCGAATTGGCTGGTCAGCTCATCGTGGCCGACCTTGTGATTGTGTCTCTGCTCATGTGGGCTCATGGCGCGTCGCACCGCATGGGCCGTATCGGACTCGCCCTCGATGCCGCGGCACTCGTCGGGCTGGTGGTGCTCGGGATCATTGGTCGACGGGCTCGATCGGTGGTGGCGTCGAGTCTGGCGACCACGCCGGGCATGCCGATTGATCTTGACAGCGATGCCCTCCGACCGAGGTGGGGTCGATGGTGGCGCGTGATGAGGGGGGTGCCGCTGCCGAAGCGGTCCACCGTCATCACTCGAAACATTGACTATGTCGGCGACGGGGCCCGTCGACATCGACTCGACATCTACGCTCCGCCAACGGTGGAGACGGGTGCACCGGTCCTTATCTACGTCCATGGTGGCGCATGGGTCATCGGCGATAAGCGCGAGCAGGGCCGACCGATGATGTACGAGCTCGTGGCACGTGGATGGGTCTGCGTGGCCATGAACTATCGGCTCTCTCCAGCAGCGACCTGGCCGGACCACATTGTCGATGTGCTGACGGCGATTGCCTGGGTCAAGGCCCACATCGCCGAGTACGGCGGTGACCCATCGTTCCTCGCCATCTCTGGCGGATCAGCTGGTGGTCACTTGGCGGCACTGGCGGCACTGGCGGCCGGCGACCCGACCTTCCAGCCGGGCTTCGAGGAGACCGACACCACGGTCGACGCCTGCATCCCCATCTATGGCGCGCTCGATGTGACGGCCGACCCTGCGACCTCAGGGAAGTACGGTCCGGGTCTGCGGATCGTGCTCGAGCAACGGGTGTTCAAGAAGAAGATTCGTGAGCACCGTGACGAGTTTGAGGCAGCCTCTCCGCACTACCGGATCCACGCCGCCGCTCCACCGTTCCTAGTGCTTCACGGCACGCACGACACGCTGGTCCCAGTGGCGGTCCCGCGTGCCTTCGTCCCCGCCTTGCGCGCGGTCTCGGAGAACCCCGTGGCCTATGTCGAACTTCCCTTCGCCCAGCATGCCTTTGATGTGACGGCGTCGCCTCGGACCTCGGCGACGACTGCTGGGGTGGTGGCGTTCCTCACGGCAGTTCGCGATCGAGCCGCCAAATCGGCCGGGTGACCCACCGGGGCTACCCTCGGACCCAAATCTGACGTACAGTCAGACTCTGGTTGGCAGGGGACTGCCATCGACGGGGGGAGGGGGCTGGTGCCCTCTCCACATCAGGGGAATGACAGAGCGAGTCCTGGAAACAGGGCTCCGAATCAAGGGGGAAGCGATGGCTCGGATCGAGCGCACGTATGGACGAGGCCGCAGGTTCATCGCCACGACGGCTGCCACGGCAATGTTGACTGGTGGCCTCGTGGTCACCAGTGCAGTGGTGGCCTTGCCGGCTGGAGCTGATTCGCCTTCATGCAAGGCGGCGGGCAAGCCCACATCGGCTCAGCTCAACTCCACGACGGGCATCACCAAGACTTCGGTCTCAGTGGGCAACATCTCGATCATCACCGGCCCGGTGCCAGGGCTCTTCCAGGGTGCAGCCGTTGGCGCCCAGGCCTATTTTGACTACATCAACTCCCAGGGTGGGGTGAACCACCGGAAGATCAACTTCCACTCCTACGATGACGCCTTCTCGGGGACGACCAACCAGTCGCTGGCCGCGCAGTCGGCGAGCAAAGACTTCGCCCTGGCGGGATCCTTCTCACTGTTCGACAGCTTCTCGTGCAACGTGCTGGCGACCAACCCAGCTGTTCCGGACGTTTCGGTGACGCTCGACTCGGCTACGAACGCGCTGCCCAATGTGTTCAGTCCCCAGCCCCTCGGCTCCGGTGGATCCGAGGCGGGCTATTCCTACATCAAGTCGAAGTTCCCCAACGCCATCAAAGCTGTTGGCAACCTCTACTCGAACGTGGACACAGCCATCTCGCAGTGGCACGGCCAGGAGGCGCTGATGAAGCACCTCGGCTACAAGATCGCGTACCAGCGGGCTGTCTCGCCGGTGGAGACGAACTTCGCCGCTGACGTCGTGAACTTCAAGAAGAACCACGTCCAGTTCGTGTTCATCACCGACGGTACGGCCCAGATCTACGCGGCACTCGTCAAGGAGATGCGCAAGCAGAACTTCAAGCCCCAGGTGATCATGTCGGCAGGTCCGATCTACACCCCGGACTTCGTGAGCCAGGCTGGCGGCGCTGCCAATGCCAACGGGGTCTGGAACGTGCAGGGCCAGTCCCTCTACCTCGGCCAGGACGCCAAGAGCATCCCCGCGGTCAAGACCTTTAACACCTGGGTGCAGAAGGCGCACAAGGGCTTCAAGCCAGATCTATTCACCCTCTATGGCTGGGCCTCGGCGCAGTTGTTCACCCAGGCACTCAAGGCGGCTGGACCGAGCCCGACCCGAGGCAAAGTCCTGACCGCGCTGGGCAAGATCCAGACCTTCACGGCGTCGAACCTCATCGCCCCATCGAACCCGGCCAAGAAGATCCCCGCCAACTGCGTGGTCTTCTCGCAGGTGAAGAACGGCCAGTTCGCCCGGACCGCCCCGTCGGGCTCTAAGGGCTACTACTGCAAGAGCCCCTACTGGGACTCCAACAAGGGCACGCTTCCCAAGGTGAACCCCTAGGCCTTCGAACTTGGTGCACCCCGGCCCGATCCAATCGGTCGGGCCGGGTGCGCCAAGGTGATCGAGCAGGAGATCGATGACCACCTTCTTGACCTTCACGATCATCGGGATCGTCTCCGGGTCGATCTACGCCATCACGGCGACTGGCCTGGTGGTGACGTACACCACGACCGGGGTGTTCAACTTCGCCCACGGAGCAGTGGCGATGTTCGCGGCATTCAGCTACTGGCAGATGACGCAATCGTGGATGTGGCCGACCTGGGTCTCGCTCATCTTGGTCCTCTTCGTCGAGGCCCCCCTGCTCGCCCTCCTCGTCGAGCAGGGCTACATGAAGCGGATCTATGGGGCCACGGTGGTCCGCAGCCTGATGGTCTCGCTGGGCCTCCTCCTGATTCTGGTCGGCCTCGCTCAGACGATCTGGCAGCCCGAGAACCGCACCCTGCCGGAGTTCTTCGCCAACTCTGGGGTGAACACCGGCGACGTCACGATTACCTACCACCAGATCATCTGTGTGGTGGTGGCCATTGTGATGGCCGTGGCACTGCGGATCTACCTTCGCCAGTTTCGCTCGGGCATCGCCATGCGAGCCGTGGTGGATGACCCTGAGCTCCTCGCCATGGCGGGGGCGTCGCCTCGCCGGGTGGCACGGTCGGGCTGGATCCTTGGCTTCTTCCTCGCCGCTGTGGCCGGAGTCCTGATCGGACCCGAGCTCCAGCTCCAGGGTCTCGACATCAACCTGCTCACCCTGCTGGTGGTCAACGGCTACGCCGCTGCCATCGTCGGTCGACTTCGCAACCTCCCCTTCACCTTCGCCGGTGGGATGCTCCTCGGGCTGATCGAGGCCTATTGCATCGGCTATCTGCCCGGTCACATTCCGGCCGCCCTGGTGAGCCAGATCAGCTTGCTCGCCCCGGTGATCTTCTTGTTCATCGCCCTGCTGGCGATCCCGTCGGCCCGCCTCCGCGCCGTGGGCCGGCTGTCGGTGGCACGGCCACCTCGAGTGCCCACGCTGAATCAATCCATCCGCGGTGCGGTGGTCTTTGTGATCGTCGCTTGGGTGGGTGCCATGCTCCTCAATGGCACGTTGCTGGCCAATATGACCCAGGGACTTGCCCTCGGGATCGTCGGTCTCTCGTTGGTCCTGCTCACCGGTTATGCGGGACAGGTGTCGCTGTGCCAGTTGACCTTCATGGGGATCGGGGCGTTCACGATGTCGAAGGTGGCCGATGGCGGTGCCTCGTGGTGGGGCCTCATCATCGGCGTGGTGGTCTGTGGACTGGTGGGAGCCATCATCTCGCTGCCGGCCCTGCGTCTCCAAGGGCTCTACCTGGCGCTGGCTACCTTGGCCTTCGCACAGGCGGCCTTCTACGGCTTCTTCTCCAATACGTCCTTCATTGCCGAGGGTGGCGCCATTCCGGTCGGGCGGCTTTCGGTGCCATGGATCTCGCTCACCGGTGATCGGGCCTACCTGGTCTTCTGCGCCGTGGTGCTGGCGCTGGCTGGAGTCGGAGTCTTGGCGGTGCGCCGGAGTGCCTGGGGTCGACGGCTGGTGGCGTTGAGTGACTCGCCCGCTGCCTTCGCCACCTTGGGCATGAGCCCGACGATCTCGAAGATGGTGGTCTTCGGGGCCTCAGCGGCGCTCGCCGGCGTCGGCGGCATGCTCTATGCCGGCCAGCCTCTCGCGCTCTCAGCGCTCAATGTGCAGCTCTTCATCGGTCTCGAGCTCGTGCTGTTTGTCACCATCTTCGGGATCCGGACGGTGTCGGGAGCGGTCCTTGGCGGCCTGGCCATGGTGCTGCTGCCCTACGCCTCCTCTCAGCTGCCCTGGTGGGGGATCGGCCTGGCCGGGATCCTCGCTGGCATCGGGATCGCGCTTATGGCCAATGTTCCCGACGGGATCCTCGGGATCCCCTGGTTGACCCGGAACATCCGCATCCCGGGCATCACCGGGTCGATGCGGAAGCCGAAGGAGCTCACCGATGCTCGTTGATCACGACGGTCCTGCCTTTCTTTCGGTCCGAGGTATCTCGGTCACCTTCGGCGGTGTGGCGGCCTTGACGCAGGTGTCCCTCGACGTCCGGGCCGGCGAGGTGACCGGACTGATCGGCCCCAACGGTGCCGGCAAGACGACACTCTTCAACGTCATCAGCGGCCTGCAGCGACCAGACAAGGGCGAGGTGCAGCTCGGCGGCCGCGACGTGACCAAGCTCGGACCACACCGTCGCGCTCGCCTTGGCCTGGCTCGGACCTTCCAGCGACTCGAGCTCTTCGGCTCCCTGTCGGCCCGGGAGAACGTGCAGGCTGGCCTCGATGCCCGCCGAGACAAGGGCGGCGACCTGACTGCGCAGGGGCTTCTGCACCGGGTCGGCGTGCAGGCCGATGCTGATCGTCAGGTCTCCACGCTGCCGACCGGGGAGGCTCGACTCGTCGAGCTCGCCCGAGCGCTGGCCATCGACCCGAAGTTGATCCTGCTCGACGAGCCCTGCAGCGGTCTCGACGACCATGAGTCCGAGATGCTCGCCGAGCTGCTCCGAGAGTTGGCAGGCGAGGGACGGGCGGTCCTGATCGTCGAGCACGACATGCCACTGGTGCTCAGCGTCTGTGACCCCATCGTGGTCCTCGACTTCGGCGAGGTGATAGCCAAGGGAACGCCTCACCAGATCAGAGACGACCACGCCGTCCAGGCGGCCTACCTCGGTACAGCAACGGACTCGGAGGCATCGTGAAGCTCGCACAGCTCACGGAGGCGCCAGCCATTCAACTTGCGGGCGTGACTGCCGCCTACGGGCGCATCGAGGTGGTCCACGGTGTCAACCTGTCGGTCCCCGCCGGGAGCGTATTCGCCCTTCTCGGCCCCAATGGCGCTGGCAAATCAACGTTGCTCAAGGTGATCAGCGCTCGGATGCGACCGACCTCGGGAACAGTGGCCATTGGCGATCTCGACCTGCGTCGTCCAACCCCGGCGATGCTGGCTCGGCTCGGGGTCTGCGCCATCCCTGAGGGTCGGGGGATCTTCCCTAATCTGACCGTTCGGGAGAACCTGCTGATCTGGAGCTTCCAGGGCGTGGCCTCGTCAGTGGTGGAGGAAATCGCCTACGACCGCTTCCCCAAGCTCAAGGAGCGCCGTCGCCAACTGGCCGGCACCCTGTCGGGCGGCGAGCAGCAGATGCTGGCGATCGCTCGAGCCCTGGCCGGCGATCCCAAGGTGCTCTTGCTCGACGAGCTCTCGATGGGTCTCGCCCCATTGGTGGTGGCTGAGCTCTACGAGCTTGTCGGCCAGATCGCCTCTCGTGGAGTCACCGTCGTGCTCGTTGAGCAGTTCGTGACCACAGCCCTGATGGTGGCCACCGATGCCGCGATCATGCTCCATGGGGCCATCCACGCCACGGGAACTCCGGCGGAGATGGGCGAGTTGGCTGCTTCGGCCTACCTCTCAGAGGGGTGAGCCGGGACGAGATTCTTCGGAGAGAAGGTCTCGAGGAGATCTGGGGGGTCGTCATCCTCGAGGTCGAGCGCCACGGAACGGTCGTCGACCCGGCAACCCTGTCAGCAGAGCACGACGCCGTGGTCCATGTGATTACTGCATGGAACCCCGCCTCCACCGCGGTCGACGCAGCCTCAAACATCCGGGCCGATGCGGAGCTGGCTGCCGAGCTGGTAC
>Ga0194055_10000657_pt1 | contig 28075 bp, 25 predicted proteins | sample SepL449m_MetaG_FD_155482 | JGI IMG/M metagenome (GOLD analysis project Ga0194055, IMG submission 155482) | Anoxic zone freshwater microbial communities from boreal shield lake in IISD Experimental Lakes Area, Ontario, Canada - Sep2016-L442-9m | ecosystem: Environmental > Aquatic > Freshwater >... | reverse complement strand
ATCCAACCATGGCCCCCGCTCTTGAACCCCATGCGGGGAGCAGCGGTCAGCCCGCCGGCCAGACCTCAGCTCCAACAGCTCCAACGCTGCCCGACCCTGCCCCAGCCAACCAGGGAGGAGATTCAGCGCCAAAGGCTGCAGCGCCAGCAGCACCAAGCCGTCCAGCCCTGACGGTGAGTGCACCATCTCGCTTGCCGGCACCCACGACCGAGCAGGCCACCGGGGCCGCCCCCCAGGCCCCCCTGCCGGTGGCGCCACCACCGCCGCTCAGTCCACCGCCACCCCTGCCCTGATCGTCGGGCTGGAGGGCTTACCCCGCAGCCGCCAGGGCGCGCACCACATCACCGCGGGTGAGCACCCCCACCGGGCGCTGCTCAGCATCCAACACAAACAATCTCTGGGTGGAGCGGTCGTGCAACAGCTTGGCCGCTGCCGGCAACCGGGTTGTGGCTTCGCAGGCATGGGGATGGGCCCCCATCACATCGGCCACGGTGCTGCCCAGCACCTGGTGCACCTGCCGGTCCCACGCCAGCGGATTGCGCAGATAGATCACCGCATCGAGCAGCAACACGTAGGGGCCAGCGTCGAAGCCGCTTTCGCGCACCATTAGGTCGGTTTCGGTGAGCTCACCCACCAACTCGCCCGCTTCGCCAACCACCGCCAGACCGCTCACGTGGTGCTCGCTCATCAACTTCACCGCCTCCTGGAGGGGCGTTGCGAGCTGCACGCTGAGCACCGGGCTGGTCATCACCTCGGCCACCGACCGTTCCACCACCATCCCGGGATCCTGCGATTGCGATCCCCCCATTCTGCGGGCGAGACTCCCCCCACAAAGGCCGGCGGGCAGGATGGTCACACGCCTGAATCCGGTGGCCCCGCCGCCTGCTGTGCCCGTGGGAGTGCCCGTGCTGCGCCGCCTCGCCGACCTGCTCACCATCGGCCGGGCCCTGCTGGGCCTGCCGCTGCTTCTGGCCCTTTCCGCCGGATATTCCGGCCTGGCCTGGGGGCTGCTGCTGCTGGGGGGCCTGAGCGACGCGGCCGATGGGGCCCTGGCCCGCAGCGCTGGCGGGGGCTCGGTCTGGGGAGCCCGCCTCGATCCCCTCACCGACAAGATCCTGATCAGTGCGCCGCTGATCTGGCTGGCGGCCCGGGGGTTGCTGCCCATCTGGGCGGTGTGGCTATTGCTGGCCCGGGAGTTTCTGATCTCCGGCTGGCGCGCCGGACAGGGCAGCGGCGGTCCCGCCTCTCTGGCGGGCAAGGCGAAGACGATCCTGCAGTTTCTTGCCCTGCTGCTGCTGCTCTGGCCCGCTGACTGGACCCTAGGGGTGCCAGCCGGAGCAGCGGGCGGCTTCGGGCTACCGGTGCTGATGCAGGTGATCGGCTGGTGGCTGTTCTGGCCCTCGCTGCTGTTGGCGCTCAGTTCGGCCTGGGGATATCTGCGGCAGGGACGGCTTGAGGACAGAACGTGATGGCCGAAGAAGCGGGAGCCTCTCTGCAACAGCAATGAGCAGCCTTCTTTGCTGATCGATTCAGCGCAATCTCAAACTCGATGCAGGGTTCAGCGTGATCGCGATACCCGCAGAGCCGCTAACGCGATCAACCGGCCAGCAGGGCCTCGTCAGCTGAGAAATCGGGGCTGGTGGGCAGCCGCAGGGCGTAATCGTTGGTATAGCTGTCCACCAGGGTGGCCTCTAGATCGAAGCCCGGCTCCCAGGCCAGCTCGCGCCGCACCCGGGTGATGTCGGTGAGGAAGTGGGCCAGGCGCAACGGAAAGGCCTTGCGGGCTTTCTTGTCGAGCGCGGCGGGATCGAAGCAGCGGATCGCCACAGCGGCAGGATCCTTGCCGGCGGCCCGGGCGGCGGTCTGAACCAGGCCACGGAAGGTGATGCCCTGGCGGCCGCTGCAGTTGTAGATGCGGTTGGCGGCGGCCTCAACCTCGATCGAGCGAGCCATCGCCGCCGCCAGATCGTTCACATGACCCAGTTGGGTGATCGTGCTGCCATCCCCTGGCAGGGGCACGGGCCGGCCATGCACGATGCGGTCGAAGAACCAGCTCTCCACGGGGTTGTAGTTGCCCGGACCCACGATGTAAGTGGGCCGGAAGCTGGTGAAGGGGATGCCCTGGCTGCGCAGCCAGTCCTCGGTTTCGGCCTTGCCGGCGTGGCGGCTGGCCGGATCGGTGGGGCTGTCCTCATCGAGGGGCCAGAGCTCGCTGTCGGCGTAGACGCCGGCTGAACTCACATACACGAAGCGATGGCTCGGCGCCCCGGTGCGTGCGATCACGGCGCTGGAATCCTCCTGGGTGCGGCCGGAACTGTCCACGATCACATCGAAGCGACGCCCTTCCAGGAGCTGCAGACCCTCCGGGGTGCTGCGGTCACCCACCAGGTGTTCCACCCCGGCGGGCACGGGCTTATTACCACGGCTGAACAGGGTGAGGGAATGGCCGGCGTCCTGCAGCAGCCGCACCAGCGGCTTGCCCACGAAGCGGGTACCGCCCATCACCAGGATGTCCATGCCGAAACCCGCGGGCGGGCCGTGAAACCGGCCGCCATTCAAACCCCCTGTCGGCTGGATGGGCGGTGGCCCGGCCCGGATGGGGACCTTGGTGGCCCGGCTCCCATCACCGGGGTCATGCTGGTGTCGAACCGCCCGGAGGTGGGCCCCATGCCGATCGGAATCGCCTGGACCGCTCAGCCGGCCGCGCTGGCGAGCAGCGGGGGCTACCGCCATTTCGCGCTGATCGGTGAGCGGGGCAAGGGGGGCGAACGGGCGGTGGAGCTGGCGGCGGTGCTGGAGCGCTCCTTCCGGCTGGTGGTGCCGCTAAGGAGCCTGCGCGACCGGCAGCTCTGGCAGCCTGGCTGGCAGTCTCTGCGCCGCGCCATGCAGATCATCCCCGCCATCGACCTGCTGGACGGCCAGTGCGTGCGGCTGCACCAGGGCGATTACGACCAGGTGACCCGCTTCTCAGGCGATCCGGTGGCCCAGGCCCTGGCCTGGCAACGGCAGGGAGCCGAACGGCTCCACCTGGTGGATCTCGACGGAGCCCGCAGTGGCGAACCGGTGAACGATGCCGTGGTGCGGGCGATCGTGGCGGCGCTCGCCATCCCGGTGCAGCTCGGCGGCGGGGTGCGGAGCCTTGAGCGGGCCGAGGCCCTGCTGGCGATCGGCCTCGACCGGGTGATCCTCGGCACCGTGGCGATCGAGCAACCGGCCCTGGTTCGGGAGCTGGCCGGCCGCCATCCGGGACGCATCGTGGTGGGCATCGACGCCCGCAACGGCCGGGTGGCCACCCGCGGCTGGCTGGAGGAGAGCGATGTGGAAGCCGAGGCCCTGGCGGCGAGCTTCGAAGGCAGCGGCGTCGCCGCCCTGATCACCACCGACATCGCCACCGACGGCACCCTGGCCGGACCGAATCTCCCCTTTCTGCGGCGTATGGCTCAGGCCAGCTCCATTCCGGTGATCGCCTCCGGCGGCATCGGCGATCTCACGGATTTGCTCAGCCTCCTCTCCCTGGCGCCTCTCGGGGTGGAAGGAGTGATCGTGGGCCGAGCCCTCTACGACGGTCGGGTGGATCTGGCCGAAGCCCTGCAGGCGATCGGTCCGGCCCGCCTGCAGGATCCGGACAGCCTGCCGATCTGCTGACCTCCACGGGCTGGCGGGTTGTCCGACGGAAGGAATCGGAGCCAACCCCGCAAAAGCCAAGGGCCATGACTTGACAAGCGGACACAAAACAGTTCCTGGATCAGCTGACCTATAACAGAGCAACGCACGAAATCCAATCAGCGTGGCCCTCGCCACTTTTTCTCTAGGGGCTTCCCCCGCCAAGGACACCCAGATCAGCTCCGGCGGGCCGGCCCACTACAACGACGGTCGACCCGCCAACGTTGATGACGTGTACCAGCGTTGCCGCCACCTCGGTATGCGCCTCAGCCGGCAGCGCCGCATGGTGCTCGATCTGCTCTGGGCCGAGCGCAGTCACCTCAGCGCCCGCGACATCTTCGAGAAGCTCAATGATCTGGGTCGCAATATCGGCCATACCTCCGTCTATCAGAACCTTGAGGCCCTGCAGTCGGCCGGGGTGATCGAATGCATCGACCGGGCCAGCGGCCGCCTTTATGGCTATCGGTCCGATCCCCACAGCCACCTGACCTGCGTGGAGTCCGGATCGATCACCGACCTCGATGTGGAGCTGCCCGACGACCTGCTGCGTCAGATCGAGGCCGCCACGGGTTTCGCCATCGAGAGCTACACCCTCCATCTCAGTGGCCGGCGCCGCCCCTGAGCCGCGACGCAAAGATTGAGGCCTGGATGGATCGTCAGCCGCTCGTTACGGTGTGGGCCAACCCGCACTCCCGACCGTGAGCCGCCGCAAGGCTGAGCCCGGCCCATGGCTTCTTCTCTTCGCCGAGCCCCTGCAGCGTGAGGGGTTGCGGCGCTGGCTCGAGGACGACCCGGCGGGTTATCGCGTCACGGCGGATCCCGCCCAGGAGGGTCTTTCACCACGGCTACTGATCTGGAGCGTCACCAGCCCACCGCCAGCCGAGCGACTCGAGGCCGAAGCCCGCCAACTGCTCGATCGCTGGCAACCCGCGCCGCTGCTGCTCCTGCTCCCGGAGGGCCACCGCTACCCCCAGCGACTGCTCCTGAGTCTGCCGGTGCAGGGCCTGCTGGAGCAGCCTGAGCCAAGCCTGCTGCGCCAGAGCGTGGCCACCCTCCTGGCCGGTGGCCGAGTGGTGGAGATCGCCCCGGCCTCGGGACCAGCACCGCCGCCGCCTGTGCGGCCACCCCTGGGTCTGGGGGAATGGTTGCTGGTGAGTGGCCTCCAACAGATCGATGCGGAACTGCGCACCTGTTCAGCTCTGCTCGACCCGCTGCCCGCCAACCCCTTGGCCCAGCTGCTGCTGGAGGGCCGGCGCCGGGAACTGCGGGCGGCCCGCTCCCTGCTGCTCTGGCTCTGGGGGCCCCTGCAGATGGCCTGGAGCCCCGGGGAGGGCGCCTGGGAGCCGGCGGCGCCTGACGCAGGACCCGCTTCTGCTGCCCGGCTCGAGCTTCGCGGCTCCCCAGGTTCCAAGGGCAGCGCCGGCGTGGGCCAGCCGGTGCTCCACAGCGAAGCGATGCCTGGACAGGGAGGGGTGAGCCTCACCCTGCGCCAACGCACCGCCGACGGCATCTGGCAAGCCCTGCGGGAGCGTCTCAGCCAGGCGGCCAGCCTGGGGCCCGACAATCGCAGTGGCGAGCTGCTGGCCTTCGATGGACTTCATCCCGACCGTCGCAGCGATCTGCTGCTGGCCCTGCTTGAACAGTTCGAACTGCTGCGCCGTCGGCTCCAACACCAGGAGATCGGGGGCGACGCGCTGATCCTGGCCTGGAACGAGCTGCAGCCGGAGCTACGGCGCCAGGCCCTGCGCCGGATGGCCGGCTCCTACGTGCAGCTGCCGAACGAGGGGAAACTCCGCCCCGTGGCCGACACCCTGGTGGGAGCAGCCGATTTTGATGTGATTGATCCGGAACTCCCCGATCCCAGGGCCATGCTCACCACCCTCCTGCAGGCGCGTCCGCTGCTGGTGGAGGGGCGGCTGCTGGGCCCCGATGAACCCCAGGCGGTGCTGTATCTGGAGATGTTGCTGGCCAACTGGCTGGTGCGCAGTGCCGAGCTGATCAGCGCCGAGGTGCTCGCCGCCTGTGCCGAGTGGCCCGAGCTGCGGCGCTACCTGCTGCGGCCCGACCTGCTGGCCACCCGAAATCTCGAACGGCTGCGAAACCAGCTCAACAGCCAGCAGCGCTGGAGCAGCTGGATCACCCGCCCTGTGCAGCTCTACGAAAGCCGGCGGCCGCTCTTCCGTCTTGAAGCCGGGGCGATCGACACCATCACCCTCACCGAGCCGAGGGACCGGGAATTGCGGCGGTTGCCCTGGCTCCAGCAACTGGTGACCCTGGCCCTAGAGGCCCGCGACGCCCTTGCCCCCCAGCTGCAGAGCCTCATCCGGGCCTCCGGCGACCTGGTGGTGGTGGTGCTCACCCAGGTGGTGGGCCGGGCGATCGGACTGGTGGGGCGCGGCATCGCCCAAGGGATGGGACGCAGCCTCGGCCGAACCGAACGGAGCTGAAAGACAACGGGCACAATGGTTCCCAGCCGTCAGCGGGACTTGCCCCACACCAACGATCAGCGCCGCCCAGCGCCCCCGATGGTCCCGGAAAGCCAGGCTTTCCTGGCTCTCGAAGGAATCCTCGCTTCAGGGGCATCATCGCGGCGGCCGCTGCAAGCAAGCTGGCGGCGCACCATCGGGGCGTTCGCCGCACTGCTGCTGCTCCTGGCGGTGAGCCTGGGGTTCGGCTCAGCCGCCAAAGCCAGCCTGAACGACGACCGATATGACGGCAACATCTTCGCCCTCTACGCCGGCAACGGCTCGCTGGTACCGCCGCGCAGCAGCCTGGCCCTGGCCCTGGAGCAGCACCGGGTTGCTGTGGTGGTGTACTACCTCGATGACAGCAGCGTGAGCAAGCGATTCGCGCCGGTGGTGTCGGAGCTGCAGCGGCTCTGGGGTAACAACGTCGAGCTGATCCCCCTGGTCACCGACCCCCTGCAACCGGGCGGCAAGGCCGCCGCCGGTGCCCTGCCCGTCGGGGATCCCTCCCGCTACTGGAGCGGTCTGATCCCCCAGGTGGTGGTGTTCGACCGCCAAGGCCAGGTGGTGTTCGATGCCAGCGGCCAGGTGGAGGTGGATGCGATCAATGGGGCGGTGAGCCAGGCCACAGGTCTGCCGCTGCCGGCCCCCTCGGGCCTGGGCAGCACCCGCAGCTTCAATGAACTCAACAGCGAAGTGGTGAGCGGCGGCCAATGACCCCTTCTTCCCCCGGCGATCCCGCGCCGGCCAGCCCCCTGGCCCCGGAGTCAGGGGGGGAAGCCCGCTCGGCGGGGCCTGAGCGCCGCGAGAGCGACAGCCTCGGGGCCGTGATGGTGCCGGCGGATCAGTACTGGGGCGCGCAGACCCAGCGCTCGATCCATTTCTTTCCCTTCGGCCAGCCGATGCCGCTGGCGATGGTGCATGCCTTCGGCGAGCTCAAGGCCGCCTGCGCCGAAGTGAACCGCGACCTGGGCCGCCTGGATCCCGCCCTGGCCGCCGCGATCGTGGCGGCGGCGGAGCAGGTAGCCGGCGGCGAGCTGGATGGCGAATTCCCGTTGAAGGTCTGGCAGACGGGCTCCGGCACCCAAACCAACATGAACGCCAATGAGGTGATCGCCAACCGGGCGATCGAGGCCCTCGGAGGGGAGCTGGGCAGCAAACAGCCGGTGCATCCGAACGACCATGTGAACCTGAGCCAGTCGAGCAACGACACCTTCCCCACCGCGCTGCATGTGGCCGTGGCGCTCGAACTGCAGCAGCGGCTGATCCCGGCAGTGGAGGCGCTGCGATCGCTCCTGGCCCAGCGGGCGGAGCAATGGGCGGAGGTGATCAAAATCGGCCGCACCCACCTCCAGGATGCGGTTCCCCTGCGGCTGGGCCAGGAATTCGGCGGTTACGCGGCCCAACTCGAGCTGGGCCTGGAGACGCTGTACGCAAGCCTCCCCCAGGTGTTGCAGCTGGCGATCGGCGGCACGGCGGTGGGCACCGGGCTCAATGCACCTCCGGGCTTCGGCGAAGCGGTGGCGGCTCGGCTGGCGGAGCGGCTGGAGCTGCCCTTCACGAGCGCCCCGAACAAGTTTCAGGCGCTGGCTGGGCATGAACCCCTGGCGGCGGCCCATGGGGCCCTCACGGTGCTGGCGGGGAGCCTGATGAAGATCGCCAATGACATCCGCTGGCTGGGCAGCGGGCCCCGCTGTGGCCTGGGGGAACTGGTGCTGCCGGCGAACGAACCGGGCTCCTCGATCATGCCGGGCAAGGTGAATCCAACCCAGTGCGAGAGCCTCACCATGGTGGCCCTGCAGGTGATGGGTAACAACACCGCCGTGCAGATGGCCGCCAGCCAGGGCAACTTCGAGCTGAATGTCTATAAGCCCCTGATCGCCCACAACCTGCTCGAAAGTATCGAGCTGCTGGCTGGGGGCTGTGAGGGTTTCCGGCGCTTCTGCATCGAGGGCCTCGAACCCGACCGAGCACGGATCGAGGCGCTGCTGGCCGGAAGCCTGATGCTGGTCACCGCCCTTACACCCGCGATCGGCTACGACCGGGCCGCCGCCGTCGCCGAACATGCCCACCACCACGGCCTCAGCCTGCGGGAGGCCGCGCTGGGGCTAGGCCATCTGAGCGGCGAAGATTTTGATGCCCTGGTGCGGCCCGAGCGGATGGTTTGAACGGTGGCATGATGCTGCCAAGCCATCATCAGTAGTACTGCTTCAAGTATCCATAGGCCTTGTCGAAGATCTCCTGGTCGTGGCAAAGCGGTAGCTTCAGCAACACGCAGCACCATTGCGTGTGCGGAACAGATGCCTTCAATGTCGGCAACGGCGAGCTTGCACTGGTAGGCACGCCTTTTCCCAATAATCATGTCGTTTGGCTTGAAGCGAAGTTTAGTGCTCTCCACGTCATCCCGTGAACCTCCGGCGTCAACATCCGCCTTGGATGGGTCCTCGACGCGGGCATTGATGCAGTTGGCGAGTTCGCCAAACTTCACCCGCTGCCAGCCCGGTTTCAGGTCAGTCATTGCTCACCCCTAACAACCAGCGGTAGCTCACCTTCAGTCCATTGAGATGGGTGCGAGGCAGCCAGCCTTCATGCTGCAAGCGCCCCACCACAATGCCCGGAGCAATGCCGAGGGCCATGGCAGCCGCCTTCACCTCCTGTTCGGAGCGCAGTCCCTGCAGTTTCTGGGCAGCTACAGGCGGAATCCATTGATCCGCGGCGAAGCGATCGGCTTCGGCCTCATGCTCTTCATCCACGATCCAGGCTGAGCCACTGGGTGGCCCCACTCACCCGGCAGCCCGGTGGGGCCGGCACGAATACCACCGCGCCACACCGGCGGCACCGGCCAGGGCCTGCAGCTGCGGCACAAACATCGACGGATCCGCTTCGCAGCTGAGGGGTCGAATCTCTTGCAGCGCCGTTCGGAAGGCCTTGGCTGCATAGGGTCTGCAGGCGATCGAGGCCGCTTGCGTTTCGGCGCGGCACAGCCAGCTGGCCAGTGTCCCTTGCTGCGTGGCATAGCTCTACGAGCTGCGATGCACGGCCAATGGCTGGCCGCAGCGCTCCCGCCAGGCCTCAATCGACGCCACCGCGCAGTCATTCAGGCATGCTGAAACCTGCTGACCGGCATGGCTGCAAGTGTCTACCCAGCCCTGGCCTTGCATCCAGCGCAGGGGCAGTTCCTTATCGGGGGTGCGGAATCCGAGCGCTAGCAACACTTGCAGTCGCTGCTATCGACGCTGTGACCGTTACCGCTGATCGCAGCAGTACCCTGACCGATTCGGCCGGGCCTGAACTCATGTGGGTGCGGTTCGAAGGCGTGTTCAACGACCAGGGTGTGGCGCTGTGAGCCCAGAGGGATGGAATCTGGACGAGCTGGTGGACTCCCTGCGGGGGTGCCGCGAACGTTCACCGCTCAACAACCGCAGCACCATCAAGCCGGCGGCGCTGCCCTCGCCGAAGCTGCTCAGCAAGGTGATGGACTCCCTCATGGCGGCGCTCTATCCCCGTCGACTTGGTCCCTCGGGTCCCGAACGCGGTGCCGTAGCCCTGCGGGAGGCGAGCATCGATGACTTCGTGGGCCTCACCCTCCACGAATCCCTCCTGGCGCTCCGCGATCAGATCCGCCTCGAACTGGCGGCCCGCGCAACCTCGGGCGACAGCCATGGCCTGGAGGAACAGCAACAGGCCACCGCGATCACCAGCCGCTTCGCCGCCCAGCTGCCCCGTATCCGCACCCTGCTCGATTCCGACCTGGATGCCGCCTATCGGGGCGACCCAGCGGCCCAGAGCCTCGATGAGGTGCTGGTCTGCTACCCGGGGGTGCAGGCGATCATCCATCACCGCTTCGCCCATGCCCTGCATGGCCTCGGCGCTCCCCTGGTCGCCCGCATCATTGCCGAGGTCTCCCACTCGGCCACCGGTGTGGATATCCATCCAGGCGCCACGATCGGCGAAAGTTTTTTCATCGACCATGGCACCGGTGTGGTGATCGGCGGCACCGCCGTAATCGGCGATCGGGTGCGTTTATATCAGGCCGTGACCCTTGGGGCGAAATCCTTTCCCCTTGACGATCAGGGAGTGCTGGTGAAGGGTGAGCCGCGCCATCCGATCGTCGAAGATGATGTGGTGATCTATGCGGGGGCAACAATTCTGGGCCGGGTGACCATCGGCCAGGGCGCTCAGATCGGCGGCAATGTATGGCTGACCCGCAGCATTGCGGCAGGAACTACGATCACCCAGGCCAAGGTGATCTCTGAGACGTTTGGCGAAGGAAGCGGGATCTGACAGGCCGCAACCTCGGGGCTGAGCTGAGGGTCCTAAAGGGAATGGTGGTGAGAACGCCGTCAGCCTTCGCAGGGGGGGAGCTCAACCGAGAGGCGGTCGCTCAGCCGGGAAACAGACGCTCAGCCGGCCGCAGGAGTCAGCTCAGCAGGCAGCCCCACCAGGTCGGCGCTCACCTGCCAGAGGTCGGTAGCCAGCCGATCATCGCGGGCCTCGGCGCTCGGCTCCGCCAGCTCAAACCGCAGCCGCCCCGGGCCCAGCAGGCGATTGGCGCCATAGCAAAAACCATCGTCCGCCACGAAATCGGTGGCCAGGGCCGCCAGCAGGGACCCGGCCTGCTGCGGGCTTGCGGTGATCCGCAGCAGGTCGCGGGCCACCAGGGCAAAGAGCCGCTGTCCCCAGGGGTTGTGGCGGCGGCTGTAGCGGAAGAAGCCGCCTTCCTCGCGAGGGATCACCAGGCCCGGACTCCAGGCCAGCACGGGCATCGGAGTGCCCCGTAGGCGGAGGCGGCGCGCCAGCTCCCGGGCAAAAAGCAGGTTGCAGAGCTTGCTGTCCTTGTAGGCCTTCTCGGCAATGAAGACCGACTGGCCATCCACCATCAGGAAACCCGCCCCACCGCGCAGGCCCTCCAAGTTGGCCAAGCCCGCCGGCAGACCCACCCGACCGCCGGCCGTGGCGGGATCATGCACCTCCGAGGCGGTGACCACCACCCGGGGAGAGCGGCCCGCATCCAACAAGGGCAGGAGCCGCTGGCAGAGCGCCTGATGGGCGAGGTGGTTCACGGCGATGGTGAGCTCGTGGCCCTGGGCGGAACGGCGTGGTTCGGGGGCCCCGGCCTCCTGGAGGCCGGCATTGAGCACCAGGGAGTCGATCGGCGTGCCGCGCTCGAGCAGCTCGGCGGCGCAGCGCGCAACGCTGGCCAGGTCGGCGAGATCGCAGACGGGAGCATGAAGGGTGGGGGTTTCGCTGGAGCGCTTCGCCAGCAGCCGCTCCATGGTGGCCGCCGCGGTGGCCTGATCCCGGCATGGCAGGGTGAGGGCATGGCCCGCTTGAAACAGCAGCCGTGCCGCCTCGAAGCCGATGCCAGAACTGGCGCCGGTGAGCAGGATGCGCCGGGGCTGGGAAACCGGAGGTTGGGCCGTCATGGCGGCACCCTATGCACGGCCCATCCAGACCGAGTGAGCGGCCTCAGCCGGTCAGCATCAGCTCAACGCATGAGCCAACACGGGACGGGCCCGAGCAGCAGCCGAGACCAACAGGGCGAGGGCCGAACCGGGCTCCGACTCCTGGAACAGCTTCCTAGATTCCCACCTCCGGAAATTGGAACCACGCCGCGATGGGAAGTCAATGGCAGAACTTCCTGCTGAACCTTGGTGAGTGGCACGGCTCCTTCGCCTCCCTCGATGCCAGCGGCACGCTGCTCGACTGCACCCCCTCGATCCTCAGCCTCACCCAGGGCAACGACGAGCGGTTGGTTCACTTCAGCCTCCGCCGCTTCGGCAATGGGCCCGACGCGCCACCCACCCGCGAGATCAGCCAGGAGTACCGCTCCCTCGGCAAACAGGTGGTGTTCTTCGCATCAGGCTCCTTCTGCAAGGGCTCCCTGCAGGTGGCACCTGGCACGGCCTTCGGCGCCGAATTCGGCTTTGTGGCCGGCGACCGGCGCCACCGGCTGGTGCAGCTCCACAGCCCCGAGGGGGCCTTCGAGAGCCTGGTGCTGATCCGCGAATTCCGCGCCGGCAGCGGCGCCACGGAGCGACCACCCCTGGAAGCCGATCATCTGCTGGGCTCCTGGAGCGGCGAGGCCGCCACGATCAAAGCCGACTGGCCGGAACCGGATCTCTCCCCCTGCCGCATCGCCATCCAGCGCGATGGCAACGAAGGCCTCGCCATTCACACCCAGATCGGCGCTGCCCTGGAAACCAGCGGCACCGGAGCCGAGCGGCTGCTGTTGCTTCCTGACAGCGCCTACTGCCTGGCGCCACTACTGTTGAGCCACCGGCAGTCGTTCACGGTGGAGGCGGGCTGGCTGCCCTCCCCAGGACGACTGGAGCGGCTGATCCGCCGCTACGACGCCAGCGGCGCCTGGATCTCCGCCACCTGGATCAGCGCCACGGCCGGCTGAAGAGATCAATCCACCAGATAGGGATCCAGGAAGCTCAGCGGCCTCGCCATGGTGGCGGAAAAGCCGAGGATGCCGCGGTCGCGGTAGCTGTAGAGGAGCGAGTCGTCGACCTCCAGCAGGAAGGTGCCGCCCCGCTGGGTGAGGAAGTCGTCGCGCGGGACATAGGTGCGCCATCGGCCGAGCACCTCGGCCATGTTGGCCAGCCGCACCGTGGCCAGCTCGAAGGGGCGCTGGAAACCGCTGCCCCCCGCCCTGGCGAAGAAGGAACCCTTCAGGGGAGGCAGGGGACCGGCCTGGATCGTGGCGTCGTCGGCGATGCGCTGGGGAGCGGAGCGATCACCGGTGTAGCCGCGCAGCACCTCGGCCAGGGTGCCGCGCGAACCGATGCCCGCACACATCAAGAGCAGCGCGGGCCAGGCACCGCCGGGGGTGGCCAGGCCTGGATAGAGCCCCAGGGCCCGGTGGAGGTTCGGCTCGGCGTCCACCAACAGGTGCTGGCGGGGGAAGCCGGTGTAGGCGCAGAAGCGCTCGGCGCCGGCTTCGTTGCCGATGGCGATCGCCAGCGGGCTGATGGCAGCGGCCTCCAGCCTGGGCAGCAGCGGCAGCAGGGCCTGGGCGTATTCGAGGCTGTCGAAATCGCCGAGCTGGCTGAGCAACAACACCAGGCGGCGACGGCCGGAGCCCATGCCGTTCAGCGCGGCGAGGCGTTCCAGCAGGGGAGAGGGGGCTTGCATGGTGGCCACGCTAGGGGGCGCGGAGGGGGCGCCCCATGGGGCCCGGGCAGCAGGTGTGACCCTTGAGCCGAGCTTGGGAGGAACGCTTCAGCCTGGAGCCTCAGAGCAACGGATGCCAGTGGCAGAGCGGCCCCTGGCCACCGCCGATCGCCAGGGCATGGCGCAGGCCACCCTCCACATAGGTCTTGGCAGCCAGCACCGCATCGGCCAAGGCCAGCCCCCGCGCCCGGTGGGCGGTGATCGCGGCGCCGAGGGTGCAGCCGCTGCCATGGGTGTGGGGGGTGTCGATCGCTGTGCCCACCAGCCAGCGCCCGGGTTCCGCACCGGCCAGGAAGTAGTCGCGGCCTCGCAGCTCCGCCAGCCCACCCCCCTTCACCAGCACCGCCGCCACCCCCTGCTCTCGCAACACCACAGCAGCCCGTTCCACATCGGCGGCCGAGGCGATCGACAGGCCGCTAAGCAGATGAGCCTCATGGAGGTTGGGGGTGAGCAGGTCGGCCAGGGGCAGCAGGTGATCGCAGTAGGCCTGGATCGCCTCGGGCTCCAGCAGCACCGCCCCAGCCCGCGACACCATCACCGGATCGATCAGCTTCGGGATCGCCAGGGGCGCCAAGGCCCGGGCCGTGGCCTCAATCAGGCCGCGGTTGAGCAGCATGCCGGTCTTGAGGGCCGCCACCTTCAGATCGCTGAGCACCGCCTCGATCTGGGCCGTGAGCGCCTCGGGTGGTAAAGCATCAACCCGGCTAACGCCGCGGGTGTTCTGGGCGGTGACACAGCTCAGGGCCGAACAGCCGTGCACCTTGAGCGCAGTGAAGGTCTTGAGATCGGCCTGGATGCCGGCCCCACCGCCGGAATCGCTACCGCCGATCGTGAGGGCGATCGCTGTTGAGACGCCTGCGGGCTGGGCTGAAGACTGGGCTAATGACTGGGTTGAATCCTGAGCCATCAGGTTGCCTCCAACCGCCACTGGCCTGGTTGGGGCCATGGTGGCAGGGTGTAGGGAGCCTCAGGGTGACTCGGTCGCTCCCTCAGCAAAGGCGATCGGCAGCTACGCCGCCGACAAGATCCTCTGCTCGGCTGGCCGCGGGGCCCGTGGGGCTGGGGATGGAGCCGCCTTGCAGGACGGGCCTCAGGCCGCCTGCAGGTCGAGCTGGCGTTCACGGGCGAAGAAGCCTTCCCGCCAGGCATCGCCTTTACGGGCCCAGATCCAGTGGTCACCGTTGAGGCGGCTGGAGAAGAAGCTCAGCCGTTGCACGCTGATCTGATCGCCATAGAACTGATCAGTCGCCATGGTGGTTGGTTGAGGTGACAATGCAGTCAAGGACTGCAGCGCCAGGCGCCGGGAGGTGTCTGGATTCAGCGCCGCGCATCGTTGCAATCACCCGGGCGGGTGGTGGTGATGGCCGCGGGCTGTTCCGGCTCCGAGCGGGTGATCTGCAACTCCCGGAAGCCCGTTTGCAGGTCGACAACGCGGCGGAAGGTGAAGTCCGGCAGCCAGGCCACCAGCAGTTCGGCGGTGGTGCGAACCAGGGAGCCTTTCAGGAGATGGCCACCGGTCACCCGGCCATCCACATCGGCCACGCTGAGATGCAGGTGGGCCCCATCGATGCTCAGGCTGCCGGCGAGGCTGAGGATCTCGTGATCGCCTGGGAGCGTGGAGGCCCCATCGCGGCCGGCGAAGCGCAACCGCACCGGCGCCAGGCTGCCGATGCCGCTGATCACCACGCCGGCCCGTTCACCCCGCTGGAGGGGCAGGCCGGCAAGGGCGAGGAGCAGATCGGTGCCGGGGGTGAGGCGGAGCGGTTCGAGCTTCATGGCTCCCTGGCCGGCGCAGGGATCGGTGCCCCTGGTTGGCTGGCAAATTAGGGGGATCGCGCTCCTGATGGCCGGCCAGACCGGCGAGGGCTTCGGGGGTCTGCTGCTGGTGGGGGGCTGGTACTAGCGCTGCTCTACTGGAAGATCGTGCTCAGCCTGGTGGTGGGGATTGGGGTTGGGTTGATCACGCTGGCTTAGGCCCTGAGAATGGCGAGGCTGCACGGAATCGCGAAAGCGGCCCTGCGCCGCTCTGCCGGCGATGTGTGCCGGGCACGCCCCGACGATGAGCGGTTCCTGTCGTGACCGCCCCCAGGCCGGCGGATCCGCTCCAGGGCGAAGCAGGATCCAAAGGATTACCTCTTTGGCCCTTCCCTGTGAATCTGAGCATCGGCTGCCAGCTCCAGCTTCACTGCGAGTCGGCCACCCCCCTGCTGGCCCTGGTGCATCCCCACACCAGCCTGGTGAGCGATCTGGCGACCCCGGAGCGCCTGGACCTGGACCCCGATCGCACCTTTGAGGTGCTCACCGACCAAAGCGGCAACCGCTGGTGTCGCCTGCTGGCTCGCGGGGGCACCACCAATCTCCGCTACGCCGCCACGATCAACTGCCCAGACACAACCGATCCCGTGCTGCCTGCGATGGGCGCCTGCCCGGTCGAGGCCCTGCCGATCAACAGCTACCGCTTCCTCAACGCCAGCACGTACTGCGATACGGCTGCTCTGATGGAGCTGGCCTGGAGCACCTTCGCGGGAATTCCACCCGGCTGGACCCTGGTGCAGGCCATCTGCGACTGGGTGCACGAGCGCATCCGCTTCGACTACAACGCGATCCATCCCCACAAGCGGGCCAGCGATAGCCTCGCCGAGGGTGCCGGGGTCTGCCGCGACTACGCCCACCTGGCGATCAGCCTCTGCCGCTGCCTCAACATCCCGGCCCGCTACTGCACCGGCTACCTGGGATACACCGGTATTCCCCCGGGCGAGGCTCCGGTGGATTTTTCAGCCTGGTTTGAGGTGTTCCTGGCCGACCGCTGGCATGTGTTCGATGCCAGGCACAACTTCCCCCGCTGCGGCAGGGTGCTGATCGCCCGCGGGCGCGATGCCGCCGATGTGCCCTTCCTTCGCACCTTCGGCGCCCACCAACTCGACGGCTTCACGGTGATCACCGAGGCAATCCCCCATGGATCCTCCCAAGAGTCAGCCCACGAGGTCGAGCCGCACCTCACCAACGCCGCGGCGATCGGCTGATCCACGACTCCCTCCTTTTTTCTGTAGCGACCACTGCAACGCAAGGCACCAGCCCTTGTGTTGGCTTGGTCAGAGTGATCTCCCCAACCGCAGAGCCGCCCATGCCCTCCCCAGCTCGCCTCCAGGCCCTCCAGACGATTCTTCAGCGGCCTCCCACGCCGGTCGAGCCGGCGGCGCCCCTGGAGGAGATCTGGGCCAGCGATGTCTTCGGCCTCGAATCGATGCGCTCAGCGCTGCCTAAGGGGGTGTTTCGCTCGATTCAGCGCTCCATCCGCGAAGGCCGCAAGCTCGATGCCTCGGTGTCCGACGTGGTGGCCCAGGCGATGAAGGACTGGGCCAGCGCCCGCGGCGCGCTCTACTACGCCCACGTTTTCTATCCCCTCACCAACCTCACCGCCGAGAAGCACGACGGCTTCATCTCGCCCCAGTCCGACGGCAAGGCGATCGCCGAATTCTCCGGCAAGCTGCTGGTTCAGGGTGAACCCGACGGCTCCTCCTTCCCGAACGGCGGCCTGCGCACCACCTTCGAGGCCCGCGGCTACACCGCCTGGGATGTCACCAGCCCCGCCTGGCTGATGCGCACCCCCAACGGCGTGACGCTCTGCATCCCCACCGTATTCGTGAGCTGGACTGGCGAGGCGCTCGACAAGAAGTCGCCGCTGCTGCGCTCCAATGCCGCGATGAACAAGCAGGCCCAGCGGCTGCTCAGGCTGCTCGGCGAAACCGAGATCGCCCCGGTGAACTCCAGCTGCGGCGCCGAGCAGGAGTACTTCCTGATCGATTCCAGCTACACCGCCCTGCGACCCGATCTGCTGTTGGCCGGTCGCACCCTGTTCGGCGCTCCGCCGGCCAAGGGACAGCAGTTCGACGACCACTACTTCGGGGCGATTCCGGAGCGGGTTCAGGTCTTCATGCAGGACGTGGAGGCCCAGCTCTACCGGCTCGGCATTCCGGCCAAGACCCGCCACAACGAGGTGGCGCCCGGCCAGTTCGAGATCGCTCCCTACTTCGAGGCCGCGAACGTGGCCACCGACCACCAGCAGCTCACGATGACCGTGCTGCGCAGCACGGCCAAGAGGCATGGCCTGACCTGCCTGCTGCACGAGAAGCCCTTCGCCGGCGTCAACGGCAGCGGCAAGCACGTGAACTGGTCGATCGGCAACCCCACCCAGGGCAACCTGCTCGATCCCGGCAAGACTCCCCACGCCAACCTCCAGTTCCTGATCTTCTGCGCAGCGGTGATCCGTGGAGTGCACTGCTTCGGCCCCCTGTTGCGGGCCGTGATCGCCACCGCCAGCAACGACCACCGCCTCGGCGCCAATGAGGCCCCGCCGGCGATCATCTCGGTGTATCTCGGCAGCCAGTTGGAGGATGTGTACAACCAGATCAAGAGCGGCCACCTGGAGGGTTCCGCCGAGGCCGCGCTGATGTCCCTCGGGGTCGACACCCTGCCGGAGCTGAACAAGGATCCCGGCGATCGCAACCGCACCTCCCCCTTCGCCTTCACCGGCAATCGCTTCGAGTTCCGTGCGGTGGGCTCCGGCCAGTCGGTGGCGGGTCCGCTGGTGGCGCTCAACACGATCCTGGCCGATTCGCTCCAGTGGATCGGCGATCGCCTGGAGGAGCAGCTCAGCAGCGGAGCTCCCCTCCAGGAGGCCGCCTTTGCCGTGCTGAAGCGCACCATGGACGAGCATGGCGCCGTGGTGTTCGGCGGCGATGGCTATTCGAGCGAATGGCACAGCAAGGCCGTGGAGGAGCGGGGCCTGGAGAACCTGCGCACCAGTGCCGATGCGCTGCCGGTGTTGGAGCGCCCGGAGATCCGCGATCTGTTCCAGCGGCAGGGGGTGCTCACGCCGGTGGAACTCGAAAGCCGCTTCGAGGTATACGCCGAGCAATACATCCTCGCCATCGAGGTGGAGACGCGGCTGGCCGTGCGCATCGCCCGCACCCAGATTTATCCGGTGGCGATGCAGTGCCTGGAGCGGCTGAGCCGTTCGCTTCGGGATCAGGAGGCCATCGGTATCCAAACCGATCGGGGCCTGGCCGCCACAATCGCCGACCTCAACAGCAAGCTGTTGCATCGTGCTAGCGCCCTGGAGGAAGCCCTCGCCCATCCCCCCCATGACACCCATGGCCACCTGCGCCACTGCGCCGACACCCTGATGCCGCTGATCGGCAGCCTCCGGGAGGCGGTGGATGGCCTCGAGGCCCTGGTGGATGACGACCTCTGGCCCCTGCCCACCTATCAGGAGATGCTGTTCGTGCGCTGAGGCGCCGGCGGTCCCAGATCGAGGCGACCGAAGCAGCGGTGGCCTCGATCCGGTGAACGCAAGATCTAAACGGTGGGGCGGGGTGCTCGGAACAGCCCCACATCCACGCCGAGGTGTTGATCCGGTCGGCCGGTGATCAGCAGAGCCGTGCGCTGGCGGGTGGCGATTTGCCACATCCACTTGCTGAACAGAGCGATCCGGTTCTCCGTATCCGGAATGAAGGCGAGGTGGGCCAGGGCCCACACCATCCAGCCCACCAGCCCCGTGAAATGCAGACCGCGCAAGTCGGCCACGGCATACCAGGGCCCGATCACTGCCATGCTGCCGAGATCCAGCCAGCGGAAGGGCTGGATCGTCTGGCCCCGTAGGCGCGCCAGGAGGTCGCGGGCCACCCACCCCCCGGCCTGTACCGCCGGACCCGCCATGCCCGGCAGGGGGCTGCCATCGGGGGTATGGGAGTAGGAGCAGAGATCACCGACCGCCCGGATCTCGGGATGGCCGGGAATCGAGAAGTCCGGCTCCACCACGAGCCGCCCACTGCGATCCACCGGGCAACCGGTGTGGCCGGCCAGCAGCTTGCCCAACCGGGAGGCCCGCACCCCGGCAGTCCAGCAGATCGTGGCCGCCTCCAGCTCGATCTCGCCGTCCGCACCACTGAGACACACACGCCCCGGGGCGATCCCTTCCACCTTGAGGCCCAAGCGCAGGTCCACCCCGGCGGCCCGCAGGTAAGCGGCGGCGGCCTCGGAGAGGACCGGCGCCATGGTGGGAAGCACCCGATCCACCGGATCCACCAGAACCACCCGGCAGTCTTCGGGGCGCAGCTGCTTGAAATCGCGCCCCGCGGCCCTCTGCATCAGCTCGATCAGGGACCCGGCCAGCTCGCAGCCAGCGGGGCCGGCCCCCACCACCACCACGGTCTGCAGGAAGGCGCGCTGGCTGGGGTCACGAGTCTGCTCGGCCTCCTCGAGGGCCATCAGCAGCCGCCGACGGATCTCATCGGCGTGTTCGAGGATCTTCATCGGTGGGGCCAGCGAGCGCCACTCCTCCCGGCCGAAGTAGGTGCTGCCCGATCCGGTGGCCAGGATGAGCTGGTCGTAGTTGAGGTGCTGGCCGTTGAGCACCACCTCGGAGGCCTTGGGATCGATGTCGACCACCTCGCCCAGCAGGATCTGAATGTTGGGGGCCACGCCCACCATCTGCCGCAACGGTGAGGCCACATCCGCCTCGGACACCAGGCCGGAGGCCACCTGATAGAGGAGGGGCTGGAACAGGTTGAAGTTGCGTTTATCGATCAAGGTGACCCGCACGGGCTGACGGGCCAGGGCATGGCAGACCTTGAGCCCCGCGAAGCCGCCTCCCACCACCACCACGTGGGGCCAGCTGGCCATCACCGCCGCGGGCGGTTCGAGCTCGAGAAAAAACCGTTCCATGGGCTGGCCTCAGCCGCCACAGCAACAACCTTATGGAGAATCGGCTGGCTGCTGGGTAACGGTTCCAACGGTTATCGAGACAGGGGCATGCACCGGGCGCCTTAGGTGGCCTGGGCGGAGTCACACCGAACCGGATCTCCACCTTTCGGCAGTTGCGCCAACAACGGCAGCCGGCCCATGGTGGATTCGACTGAGCCACCCTCGCCTACATGCTCCCCTGGCTGCTGGCCGCCATCACCCTGGCGGTCGTTGCGCTCACGGCTCCCTCCCTGGGGCGTTATCTGTTTGATGTGTTTGACGAGCGGCCCCAACCGGCCTGGGACCGCTGGCTGAATCCGATCGAAGCCGGCCTGCTGCGCTGGATCGGTGACAACGGCCGCAGCGCCGACAACGCGATGGGCTACATGCTGCCCTTGCTGATCAGCAATGCCCTGTTCGGGGCCCTGGCGCTGCTGCTGCTGCTGGTTCAACCCGCATGGTTGAACCCCTTGGGTTTTGGTGGTCTGCGCTGGGACCTGGCGCTTCACACCACGATCTCCTTCCTCACCAACACCGATCAGCAGCATTTGGTTCCCGAGCAAAGCCTGGGGAACCTGGCCCAACTCGGGGCCATGCAGTTTCTGATGTTCGTGTCGGCGGCCACGGGCCTGGCGGTGGGCTTCGCGGTGATCCGCGGCTTCAGCGGCCGACCGATCGGCAGCTTCCATCGCGACCTGTTGCGCGCGCTCACCCGGGTGTTGATCCCGGCTTCGCTGCTGCTGGCTCTGTTCTTCCTGGTGAGCGGCGTGCCCATGACCCTGGCCCCGCCCCTGGAGATCACCACCCTCGAAGGGGGCCGGCAGCTGTTGCCCCGCGGACCGATCGCCCTGTTCGAGGCGATCAAGCAGCTGGGCGAGAACGGCGGCGGCTTTGTGAGCGCCAACTCCGCCCACCCCTATGAGAACCCCACTTTGCTCACCAATCTGGTGAGCACCTGGGCCATGCTGATCATCCCGGCCGCCACGATCGATGCCTTCGGGCGCTTTGTTGGCAACCGGCGCCAAAGCAACCTGCTGCTGGCGCTGGTGTTCGCTCTGCTGCTGATCGGCGCCGTGGTGGCCATGACGGCCGAGCAGGCCGGTAACCCCTTGCTAGAGAGCTGGCTGAGCGGTGGCAATCTTCAGGGGAAGGAGCTGCGTTTCGGGCCGGCGCTCACCGGCCTGTGGGCGGTGGTAACCACCGGCACCATGACCGGGGCGGTGAATGGGGCGATTGATGCGGCGATGCCGCTGACCATCCTCACAGCCCTGTTCAACCTGTTTCTGCAGGTGGTGTTCGGCGGCCAGGGCACCGGGGTCGCCTATCTGCTGGTGTTCGTGCTGCTGGCGGTGTTCCTCACCGGCCTGATGGTGGGCCGCACGCCCGAATTCCTGGGCCGCAAGGTGGAGAAACCCCAGGTGGTGTGGGCCAGCCTGATCCTGCTGATCCACCCGATCTTCGTGCTCATCCCGACCGCCCTCACCCTGGCGGGGGGCACGGAGCTGGCGGGCATCAGCAATCCGGGCTCCCATGGCATCAGCCAGGTGGTGTACGAGTACGCCTCAGCGGCAGCGAACAACGGCAGCGGCCTGGAGGGCCTCGGCGATGCCACCCCCTGGTGGAACATCACCACCAGCCTGAGCCTGCTGGGCGGCCGCTTTCTACCGATCGCCGCCCTGCTCGCCCTGGCCGATGGCTTCCGCCGCAAGCCGGCCCTTGAGCCCAGCCCCGGCACCTTGCGCACCGACACCGGCCTGTTCACCAGCGTCACAGCGGTGGTGTTGGTGATTCTCGGTGCCCTCACCTTCTTCCCGGTGCTAGCCCTTGGGCCGATCGCCGAAGCCCTCAGCTTGTTGCCGGTGAAAACCCTGGGAGCGATCGGCGATGTCCTCAACCTTGCCTCCTGAAGCCGCCGCCATGACGACAACAGCGCGTATTCAGTTCCCTCGCATGCCGCGGGGTCCGCGCCAGGAGCGGCGCTACACCGAGCGGCCCCGCCAGCAGGGGTTGGTGCAGAGGGCGATTATGGAGGCCTTCCGCAAGCTCGATCCTCGGCTGTCGGTAGCCAACCCGGTGATGTTCGTGGTGTGGTGCGGCACGGTGCTCTGCCTGCTGCTCACCCTGGTCCCGAACCTGCTCGATGCTCGGGCCACAGCGGCGGATCGGGGCTTCAACGCCCTGATCAGCCTCACCCTGCTGGCCACCCTGCTGTTCGCCAACTTCGCCGAGGCCCTGGCCGAAGGCCGTGGCAAGGCCCAGGCCGATGCCCTCCGCCGCACCCAGGCCCGCACCGAAGCGAGGCGTCAGCGTCCGGATGGCTCTACGGAGATGGTGGATTCCTCCACCCTGCGCCGCGGCGATTTGGTGCTGGTGCAGGCCGGCGATGTGATCCCCGCCGATGGCGAGGTGATCACCGGGGTTGCCTCGGTGGATGAATCGGCGATCACCGGTGAATCGGCTCCCGTGCTCAAGGAGGCGGGATCCGATGTGGCGGGCTCGGTCACCGGTGGCACTCGCATCCTTTCCGACCAGCTCACCCTGCGGATCAGCGCCGATCCGGGCAAGGGCTTCATCGACCGCATGATCGCCCTGGTGGAGGGGGCCGAGCGCAGCAAAACACCGAATGAGATCGCCCTCACGGTGCTGTTGGCGGTGCTCACCCAGGTGTTCCTGATCGCCGTGGCCACCCTCTCGCCGGTGGCTGGTTTTCTCAATCAGGCCCCCTCGGTGGTGACCCTGGTGGCGCTGCTGGTGGCGTTGATCCCCACCACGATCGGCGGCCTGCTGAGCGCCATCGGCATCGCCGGCATGGACCGGGTGGCCCAGTTCAACGTGATCGCCACCTCCGGGCGGGCGGTGGAGGCCTGCGGCGATGTGAACACCTTGATCCTCGACAAGACCGGCACGATCACCCTGGGCAACCGCCTCGCCGAGGAGTTTCTGCCGGTGGGCGGCCACAGCAGCGCCGAACTCGCGGAGGCGGCCCTGGGGGCGAGTTGCTTCGATCAGACGCCGGAGGGGCGCTCAATCGTGCGGCTGGCCGAAAAACAAGGCGCTGTTTTGCCCTTCGATGCCGCCAGCGCGAGCGGCATCGAGTTCTCGGCCCGCACCCGCATGAGCGGCACAGACAGCCCCGAGGTCATCGAGTTCCGCAAAGGGGCGGTGGATGCGGTCAAGGGATTCGTGCGCTCGCGTGGCGGCACCGTGCCCGATGAACTCGATGGCTGCTTTGAGCAGGTCTCGCGGCTGGGGGGCACGCCCCTGGCGGTGTGCCGCGGCGGCGAGGTGTTTGGCGTGATCTACCTCAAGGACATCATCAAGCCGGGCATCCGCGAGCGTTTCGATCAGCTGCGCCGCATGGGCATCCGCACCGTGATGCTCACCGGCGACAACCCGATCACCGCTGGTGTGATCGCCCGCGAGGCCGGCGTGGATGACTTCATCGCCGAGGCCACGCCTGAGGACAAGATCGCCGTGATTCAGCAGGAGCAGAAGCTCGGCAAGTTGGTGGCGATGACCGGCGATGGTTCCAACGACGCACCGGCCCTGGCCCAGGCCAATGTGGGCGTGGCGATGAACTCCGGCACCCAGGCCGCCAAGGAGGCGGCCAACATGGTGGATCTCGACAGCGATCCCACCAAGCTGATCGACATCGTGACGATCGGCAAACAACTGCTGATCACCCGCGGCGCGCTTACCACCTTCTCGATCGCCAACGACATCGCCAAGTATTTCGCCATCCTGCCGGCCCTGTTCGCCGGGGCAGGCCTGCAGGCGCTGAATGTGATGAAGCTGGCCTCACTGAAGTCGGCGATTCTCTCGGCGATGGTGTTCAACGCCCTCATTATTCCGGCCCTGGTGCCGCTGGCCCTCAAGGGGGTGCAGTTCCGGCCGCTGAGCGCCGAACAGTTGCTCAGGCGCAATCTCCTGGTGTTCGGCCTCGGGGGCGTGGTGGCTCCGTTTGTGGGCATCAAGCTGATCGATCTGGCACTCGGAGCCCTGCGGCTGGTCTAACTCCTGCTGGCTGTTGAGCTGCCCAAGCTCAGCGATTTTCATACTCAGCTATCCCCGCTCCAATCCATCCATGGCTCGCATGCTGCCCATCCGCTTCTGGCTGCCACTCCTGATCGTGGCCGGCACCCTGGTTGTGGCCCCTCAGTTGCGCCCTAGCCAACCACCGCTCCAAAGCCACACCCTGGCCCTGCTGCTGTGCGGCACCGTGGCCCTATCGGGCTACCTGTTCGCCGTGATCGCCAACCCGGAGAAGTTCTGATGTCCATCGCTGCCCAACTGGTCCGGGGATTGCGCCTCACCCTGGTTCTCTGGTTGCTCACCGTGGTGGTGATCACCCTGCCGCTGCTAGGCCTGGCCAGGCTGGTGGCACCCGATGCGGCCAGCGGCAGCCTGCTGCGCCAGGGCAACCGGGTGGTCGGCTCGCGCTTGGTCGGGCAGGGCTTCAGCTCGGCGCGCTATCTGCAGGGCCGCCCGGCCGGTGCCCCCAATCTCGCCGCCAGCAACCCTGAGCTGGCGACACGGGTGGCCGCCGCCGCCAGCCGATGGCGGAGCGCAGGGGTGGCCGATCCCGCACCCGATCTCCTGCTGGATTCCGGCTCCGGGGTCGATCCGCACATCAGCCTGGCGGCTGCGCGCCAGCAACTCCCCCGCCTGGCCCGCGAACGAGGGCTCCCGCTCAAGGAGCTGGAGCGCTTGCTGAACCAGCACCAGGAGGGTCCCGTGGCCTTGCAGGCGATCGAGCCGGTAGTGAATGTGCTCGGGTTCAACCTGGCGCTCGATCGGCTTACCGATGGCTCCGCCATCCGCACGCCAACGCCATGATCCGCTCCACCCACCGGCGTGGCCGCCACAAGGTGTTCATGGGCATGGCGCCGGGCGTGGGCAAAACCTGCCGCATGCTCCAGGAGGGCAAAGAAGCGCTGCGGGAGGGCACCGATGTGGTGATTGGTCTTCTAGAGACCCACGGCCGCAAGGACACCGCCCGCGAGGCTGAAGCCCTGGAGCAGATTCCCCGCAAGCGCCTCCACTACCAGGGGGTGGAGCTTGAGGAGATGGATGTAGCCGCGGTGCTGGGCCGCCATCCGCAGCTGGTGCTCGTCGACGAGCTGGCCCACACCAACGTGCCAGGCAGCGAACGCGGAAAGCGCTGGCAGGACGTGGAGATGCTCTTACTCTCCGGCATCGATGTCTATTCAACCCTCAACATCCAGCACCTGGAGAGCCTCAACGACCTGGTGGCCGAGCTCACCGGCGTGGTGGTACGCGAACGCATCCCTAACCGAGTGCTGGAGCACGCCGATGAGGTCGTGCTCGTGGATGTGACACCGGAGACGCTGCAGGAGCGGCTCAAGGAGGGGAAGGTCTACGCGCCCGAAAAGGTGGGCCAGGCGCTCACCAACTTCTTCCAGCGGCGCCATCTGGTGGCCCTCAGGGAGATGTCGTTGCGGGAGGTGGCCGATCGCGTCGATAACGACATCCTCCCTTCGATCACGCCCCTGCGCGAGCGCGTGATGGTCTGCCTCGGCCACCACCACACCAGCAAGCGCCTGCTGCGCCGGGCCGCCCGCCTGGCCGCCGCCATGGACGCGCCGCTGCTGACGTTGACCGTGCAGGATCCCAACCGCTTTCTCAGCCGCGAAGAATCGCTCCTCCAGGAGGAATGCCGCCAGCTGTGCAACGACGTGGGTGGCACCTTCCTGCGCGAAGAAAGCGCCGAGATCCTTCCCACGATCGCCCGCATGGCTCAGGAACACCGGATCACCCAGATCGTGCTGGGCCAAACGATGCGTTCACGCTTTAAGGCCCTGTTTCGCAGGCCCCTTTCGGAGCGGTTGCAGCACCAGCTGCGGGGGCAAAGCATCGATCTGCACCTGATCTCCGATGGGATTCCGACGGAGGCCCAGGAGGACCAAGGAGCGTGACGCTCGCAAGAGCTTCGATCGCTCTGGTTTGGGCGATCTGGCTGCTGATCCTGCTGCTGGAGCTGGCGACGCCTCCGGCCGTCGTGCTCGGAATTCTCTATGTTGCGCCCTTGCTACTGGGGGCATCCCAGCGCACCCCCACCCAGGCCTGGAGGTTTCTGCTGATCTGCTGCACCTCCACACTGCTCAATCTGCTGGTGCCGTTGCCGCTGCATCACAACATCGCCTCCGTGCTGATCGACCGCCTGCTGGTATGCCTGGGCCTGGTCGTTACGACAGCTCTGTTGGTGCGGAACCAGGAGCTGGAGCATCAGCGCATCGCGATCGAGGTGGAATTGGGGCAGGCGAATCTTCGCGGCGACGTGATCGCCACCCTTGCCCATGACATCACTTGATTACCCAGCTCGCTCCGCGCAAGGCCGACTTGCTGCATAGAATGGTACACACATACCAGTGAGCCCATGTCGCGCAGTGCCATCCAGTTCCAGAAAGGCCTCTCACTGCCTGAGTTCCTCAGGCTCTACGGCACTGAGGAGCAATGTGAGGCTGCCCTGGAGAAGGCCCGCTGGCCCGATGGGTTCCGGTGTCCGCGTTGCCAGAGCCATGAGCATGGGCTGGTCTATGGCCGGCGGCTCAAGCGCTATCAGTGCCGGACCTGCGGCCATCAGGCCACCATCACGGCCGGCACGATCATGCAGGCCACCAAGCTGTCGCTAACCACTTGGTTTCAGGCCTTTTATATGATTGGCCAGGCCAAAACCGGGATCTCCTCGTTGGAGCTCAGCCGCCACCTAGGCGTCAACTACGACACCGCCTGGCTGCTACACAACAAGATTCTGCGCGCGATGACTGAACGTGAGGAGGCTTACCTGCTGCGGGGAAAGATCCAGATGGATGATGCCTACCTCGGCGGAGAACGCCCGGGCGGCAAGGCGGGTCGGGGATCAGAGAACAAGATTCCGATCGTCGCGGCCGTCTCTTTGAACGAGGCTGGTCATCCGATTTACTCCAGGATCACAGCCGTGAGCGGCTTCAGCTCAAAAGCGATCTCTGACTGGGCCAAACGCCACCTCGCGCCAGGCAGCCATGTCCTTTCCGATGGCCTGGCCTGCTTCCGCGCCGTGACCACTGCCAACTGCCACCACAGGGCTGTCGTCACCGGCGGCAAGCATCCCGACGACCTGCCGCAATTCCGGTGGATCAACACCTTGCTGGGCAACCTCAAGACCAGCTTCAGCGGTACCTTCCACGCCTTCAACTTTGACAAGTACGCCAGGCGCTACCTGGGCGGCTACTGCTTCCGCTTCAACCGTCGCTTCTCGATGTCTGGGATGACAGAGCGGATCGCCAATGCGGTCTGCTGCTGCATGCCGCTCACAGAACGTGATCTCAGGGTCGCGGAGGCTTATGGGTAATCAAGTCTTTCTATGTTCAAATCTCTGCCCGCTTCTGAACGTGAGCGTTAATGAGATGGGGCGTAGGCAGCCGAGCCGAAAGCAGATACAGACTGTGTATGGCCGCCACATAGGCATACAAACGAAGGTTCAGAAGTGGTGGAACAGCCTGGTGTGAGGATTCCTCGCGGCTTGGTTGAAGAAGTGGGTTTGGGTGCTGGCACTGAAACCGAGATCAGCCTCATCGCCAAGGACGATGAATTGGTCCTGAGGCCCTCACTGCCTACCCGGCTCCGTGTTTCGGATCTGCTTGCTGGCATCACGCCAGAGAATATCCACGCCTCGATTGATACGGGGGATGCAGTTGGGACCGAAGCATTAGGAAGTGAAAAGAGTGGAAGAAGGCCAGCCCTTGCCCTATTGCTAAAAGCTTAAAACGGAAAAGTAGGTCTGGCCTTGTTTTGTCCGATCCCAGCGGAAGAGCAAGAAAGCCAGCCATGGACCGGAGTTCAGATGCCAAGGCTTAGCTGCCCTGGCGGAGGAGGGTCAACCGGGGGGCACAGGAGTTTTGGTAAACCAGCGGTCCCTGGCGGGTTCAGCTCAGAGCCGCGATCCGGGATGGTGAGGCACCATCGGCCAACACCCCGTTGTCGTCCTGATGGGGGAGGGTATCGAGGCTGAAGCGGTAGCCCTG
>Ga0194055_10000655_pt1 | contig 28084 bp, 27 predicted proteins | sample SepL449m_MetaG_FD_155482 | JGI IMG/M metagenome (GOLD analysis project Ga0194055, IMG submission 155482) | Anoxic zone freshwater microbial communities from boreal shield lake in IISD Experimental Lakes Area, Ontario, Canada - Sep2016-L442-9m | ecosystem: Environmental > Aquatic > Freshwater >... | reverse complement strand
GTGAGATAATAAAATTATGTTTAATTTGTTCCGTACTAAAAAAGACAATGAAGTGAATGTTAATATAACTAACAGGAACGTAATTAGGGTAATATTAATCGTTTTGGTTTCTTATGTTCTTCTGCTCGCGCTGAAAAGAGCCTTCTATCCTATTAAATTAATCCTAATTTCAATATTTCTTACCTTAGCCATCAATAATCCAGTTCATAAACTTTCGCATTCTTTCCCCGGAAAACTCAAAGGAAATAGAGTTATCGGAACTGCTGTATCATTAGTCGTAGTCCTTGGTTTACTTTCGGTCTTTATCGCATCTATAGTTCCACCACTGGTTAATCAGACAAATAACTTCATAAAAGTAGCACCAAATTTGGTTCAGGATCTCCACAACCAAAATAGTGGGATAGGTAAAATTATAAATCAATACCATTTGGCTGGAGCAATCGACAATATATCTCATCAATTAGGTAGTCGCATTAATTCCATATCAAGCAAAACTTTCTCCACGATTACAGACGTTACTTCAAGCATATTTTCTGTAGTCTCAGTTCTAGTTCTTACCTTTATGATGCTTATAGAAGGCCCTAGATGGCTAAAATTCTTCAGCAGCTTATTAGATGAGCACAAACAGAAGATAGCCAATCGGATTAGCAACGATATGTACGGTGTAATAAGGGGCTATGTTAATGGCCAAGTACTAATGGCTGCTATAGCAGCAGTGATAATTGTTATACCCTTGTTTGCCTTAAATGTAAGCTACCCTATTGCTCTTATGGTTATTGTTTTTATATGCGCCCTAATCCCTATGGTGGGCCATACCCTAGGAGCAATCATAATCACCGTCGTCGCACTATTCCATTCTCCAATTATTGCCTTAATCGTTCTGGCTTACTACATTCTTTATATGCAGATAGAAGCATATGTGATACAGCCTAAAATACAATCTTCTAAGACAAACCTAACTCCATTAATGGTATTTGCCTCATTATTAATTGGGCTTAGCTTAGATGGCTTGATAGGTGGGATTATGGCTATACCAATTGCGGGATGCCTCAAGGTTCTAGGCGAAGAATACCTTAGAACTCATGGATTTAGTAATCAAGTTAGGAAAGTGGAAACCAAAGACTAGTTTCGCCGATATCGCGGAGACCAATACCATCAACTTCTAGTTTTTTTCGTATTTCATCAGCTTTTTCCCAATTCATGTTCTTTCTAAGGTTAGACCTTTCATCAATTAACGTAATTTGTTCTTTTGATGGGTTTATTTTGCGAGCAATACTAATACCAAAAATATTATTAATAAAATTACAGAAGTTTTCAATAATTTCAATATCACCGCTGCTCAGAGTATTTAGACTGCCAACATAGCTAGCAAGCTCATGGAGCATAGATAGAGCTCGAGGAGTATTTAAGTTGTCTGACATATAGTCCAATATTGATTTCTTTGTCTTTTTAATTTTATTTCTTAGCTCATTATTATTTATTTCACTAATTTTAATTGAATATATCCATGAGAAATCTCTGATTAGATTCTTAAGAGATGAATCAGCTCCTTGTAATAGCTTGAAAGTAAATTGTGACTGATTAATGTAATTAGACTGTATAACAAGTAATCTGAGAGCATCTAACGGTATATTTTGATCCTGAAGGTCCTCTAGAGTAATTCCGTTTCCAAGACTTTTAGAGATTTTTTTCCCATCTACGCTAACATGATTAGTATGAAACCAGATATTTGCTAGAGGTTTTTCGTTAACTGCTTCTGATTGAGCAATCTCATTTGTATGATGAACTGGTATATGGTCAATGCCTCCGGCGTGTATATCCATAGTTGGACCTAAATACTTCAGTGCCATTGCTGAACATTCAATATGCCAGCCCGGAAAACCTTTGCCCCAGGGGCTATCCCATTCCATATCTCTTTTGATGCCCGATGGACTGAACTTCCATAATGCGAAATCTATTTGACGATGCTTCTCAGGATTAATCTCAATTCTGGATCCGTCAATCTGATCCTCTAAATTGAGCTTAGCTAATTTTACATACTTAGGAAATTTGGCAACATCGAAATATATACCGTCACTAGTCTTGTATGTTAGCTTCTTCTCTTCGAGTCTCTTAATAAAATCTATTTGATCATCGATATGCTCCGTAGCTTTGGGCATAAAATCCGGCTTAATGATATTCAGTCGCTCTAATCCAGCACTGAAGTAATCAGTATATAACTTAGCAACCGACCAAGCATCTTTATTCTCTTTGACGGCTTGTTTGGCAAGCTTATCCTCGCCCTGATCTGCGTCCCCAACTAAATGTCCAACATCTGTTATATTAAGTACCCATTTAGTATTATATCCTAATGCTTTTAGGCTTCTGACTAGAAGATCATATCTTATAAATGTAAACCAGTTTCCGATATGAGGATAATCATATACAGTTGGCCCACAAGTGTATATTGTTACTTCTGATTCGTTAATAGGGTTAAGTGTATCGATTTGTCTGGATAAGGTATTATATAGTTTCATTTAATTTATACTTTCTAGTAGCTTGGTTGTTTTTTCAATTAATTTAGCCTTTAATTCAGATATATCGGCTACATCTTCAATCTTGAAGCCGCTTGCATACTTATGCCCTCCGCCGCCAAATGCTTCTGCAACTTTATCGGCTATAGCGTGTCCATAATTGCATCTAATCTTACCTGTGACTCTGGAGTTTTTGTATGTCTTTAGGGCAATTGCTATAACAACATCCTCGACCATCCTCATTTCATCAATGACCAACATGGAAGGATTATATTCATGCGAATATTGTTCGATTTCATCCCAAGGTATCAATATCAAAGCTATTCTGCCCTCATCATAATACTCTATTCTCTTTATGAGCTCACCCTTATACTTTAATATTCTTTGTGATTTTTTCATAAGTTCACGTCTCTTGTTTTCAAGATCGGCCATTACTACTCCACCTTCCACAAGCTCAGATATAATTGCAATACTCCTCGCAGTTGTTGCCTCACTCGTAAGTCCCAACGAATCAGACATGGTAGACGATACAATCATATTTTTAGCAGTTAGGTTTAGGGGCCAATCAAGCTCCTGAGAAAGCTCGTAAATCAATTCACCGGTTGATACTACTTTCTTGTTACAAATGACGCTAGCACCTACTATATTAGCCTCAGTGGTGTGGTGATCGAGCACTATAAGTGGTTTAGATCCAATAATAGATCTTTTACCATTCTTAGTCATCTTTTCAAGTAAACTTTCACTGCTAGTATCAACAATTATTGCGGCGTCAAAATCATTTGGTATATCATTTGAAACTCTATCCCAACCTGCTAAATATCTAAGATAGGTGGGCATATCAACACTACAGTAGAGAATCGGTTCCTTGCCTAGATCACTAATTATTTGCTCTAAAGCAAGAGCGCTACCTAAACTATCCCCATCAGGATTATCAGCTTGAATTATTAGAATTTTTTTAGAGTTACTAATAATTTTATTAATTTTATCTGTTTCTTCATAATTGCTCATAATAATGTTCTTCCATCCATAGCTCTGCCGAGTGTAATCTGATCCGCATATTCTAGGTCAACTCCTATAGGAATGCCTCTTGCTAGTCTTGTAATTTTTACTTTTCGGTCTCCTAATGCTTGGCTAATATAAAGGGCTGTTGATTCACCTTCAACGCTTGCGTTTGTAGCTAATATCACCTCTTCTACTTCGTCCTTGTCTACTCGCTTAACTAGTTCATCGATATGGAGCTGTTCTGGGGTTATACCATCAATCGGACTAACTAAGCCTCCCAATACATGATAAGTGCCGTAGTAGGATCCAATCCTCTCAATTGCCATGAGATCAAAAGGAGAGGATACAACAGCAATAATTTTTTTATTCCGTAATGGGTCTGAATATAAAGGCGATACATCAAGACTAGAATCAATTAAAGCAAAGGTAGTGGGACATAGTGAAATAGAACTGTGTATTTTGGACAAAGAGTTAATTAATTTATCAGTAACACTTTTATCATTTTGAACTATGAAATATGCATATCTTTCTGCTGTTCTTGGCCCAACTCCGGGAAGCCCTTCAAGTGAATATATTAACTCCGTAAGAGCTCTAGGCAGGACATTCATTATAAAATACTAAAGTCCCAGTTCGCCTAGCGCACCCATGAAAGGCTGCATCTTTTCTGCGGCAATTTTTTGACTAGCAGCTAAAGCTTCTTTAATAGCTTCTTCTAGCCAGCGTTCTAATTGTGTAATATCGTCAGTATCGATTAATTCAGGATCAATCTTTATATGTTTAATCTTCTGCTCAGCAGTAATTTCCACCCTAACGGCACCGTCACCTTTTTCAATAGATATGATTTCCTTTTGTAGCTCTTTCTGAACTTTCTTAACCTTCATTAACATTTTAGCTTGATCAAATCGACTCATATTTTTCTCCTTAATTTCTTATATATTGTAACAAATTTTAACTAGTTTATTAACTATGGATGAAAACGATATAGAATTCTCGTTTGACTATGATTTGGCCATGCTACAAAATAACTCCTGGTTTGATATACGAAAACTATCATTACAGCCATGATCAATAGGCTCGAACCAAATATTCTTGGTATAGGATTACGTGGAAAAACAAAAAACCATCGTTTAATAACCGATGCGATACCTGAAGCTATCAGTAGATAGATAATCGGGTACATTATAGTAAAGTACGTTATTCCGTTGATAGAATAAATAATTGCGCCTAAAAACAATGTTAATGTTAGTATTTTTGAATACTCTTGCTTCCAGTCATAGATAATTTTATAAACTCCAATCAGGAACATCGCTGATGAAAATAAGTCTAGGAAAGGTAATGCCCCAAGCCATATCCCAGAATTTTTAGGCATATGAAGCAAAATATTATATGGAATTAAGGCAAAATTATTAGCAACCGTCAAAGGGCTTGGGATAACGTTCGGAACTCCAATCAAATTTAGTAGTATAGATGGATGAAGTACGCTAGAGATAATTATCGGAGTTATGAGCAGAATTGCCCATAATCCAATAAGCAGGAAGGATTTGATTTCTATTTTGCCTACTAAGGCTATTAATATTTTGCGCTGCCAGAGTATACCAAGGATACTAAACCAAATAAGTCCTGGCACGTACAAAAATAGACAACTTATAGTTACAGCAAGCAAGAAGATTTTATTTACATCTTTTGATTTATGCAAATAGTCCTTAAAAATGAATAGAAGGATAACTGCTAGGAATAATACATCAGCGGTCGAGGATCTAGTCAAATGCAAAAACCAAGCGGATGTAACTGCTAAGAAAGTAGAAATAACAGCAGTTAAAAGACCATACTTCTTCCTAATTAGCTTATAGAATAATACTCCAAATAATAATCCCACTAAAACAGAAATCATTCTATATACAAAAATACTATGAGCTAATAGATGAGTGGAAACGTACTGAATGAGATTATAGGGACCAAAAATAACGAATGAACTTAACGGTGAAAAAGATTTAGTAGAGTTTATGTAAGAAATCTCTCTCGCGCTCATGCCCCCAGTGAGAGTAGATAGTCTAAAGGTTATATATCCTATAAAAATGAGGAAGATAAGCAATAATAATAAATAAAGCCTATTTTTTTGAATTATTTTTTTGAACGAATTCATTTATAGAATTATAACATTATTATTCTAAACCTTGACCATTGCTAGAATGTCTACTATCTATAGATCTAAATTTTTGTTTTTTTCTATCAAAGAATAATTCAACGGCTCCAGTCGGGCCATTTCTGTGTTTCTTGATGAATATATCAATTATTGATTTCCGTTCAGATTCAGGATTATAATAATCTTCTCTGTATAGAAAAGCTACAACGTCTGCATCTTGCTCAATAGAGCCCGACTCTCTTAAGTCGGCTAATTGGGGAATCTGCGGCGATCTAGATTCAACTGATCTACTAAGCTGACTTAAAGCTATTACTGGTACGTTCAATTCCCTTGCAATTCCCTTAAGTCCTCTGGATATCTCTGATATTTCCTGCACCCTATTTCCATCGCCGAATGATTTACCACCGCTCATTAATTGTAGGTAATCAACTATGATTAGTCCCAGAGGTCTTAGGTGTGCTTCCCTTCTGGCTCTAGTCCTTAGGTCACTAACAGTAATTCCTGGTGTGTCATCTATATATATTGGCGCCTCACTCAGTGTTCCCATAGCCTTACCAATTTTTTCAAAATCATTATCTGACAAGTTTCCCGTACGCAAATTCCATGCATCAACACCAGATTCTGTTGACAGTAATCTGTCTACTAACTGCTCTTTGCTCATCTCCAAACTGAATAGAAGAACGGTTTGCTCTGACTGAACCGCAACGTTATGAGCTAGTCCTAGAGCGAGGGCAGTTTTACCCATGCTCGGTCTAGCGGCTAATATAAATAAATCAGATTTTTGTAAACCTGCAAGAATATTATCAAGATCCTTAAAGCCAGTAGGAACTCCTCTTAATTTGTTCTTATCTTTATGCAAATCATCTAACCTGTCGAAGCTCTCTGCTAGGATTGTTTCGAGACTTACTACATTTTGCTTAACATGCTGCTGACTAACGTTAAATATATTTGTTTCTGCTTCTTCGATTAAAGATTGAAGGACTTTTGTTTCATCAAATCCAAGAGTCGCAATATTCTGAGATGCTTTAATTAAACGTCTCCTTAAAGCTTTTTGCGAAACTATATCTGCGTACTGTTCAATATGAGAAGCTGTTGGCACATAACTTGTTAATTCTGTTATGTAACCAGGACCACCGGCGGCATCTAATAGGCCATTGTTTTTTACTTGATCTGTAATAGTAAGGACGTCTATAGCGTAGTGTTTATCATAAAGCTGCTGAATAGCTTCGTAAATTTTCTGATGCCTTGGATCATAAAAGTCTTGGGGGCTAATAATATCTGCAATTTTGACTAATGAGTCACTATCGATTAGTATAGCTCCAAGCAATGATGCTTCAGCCTCAATATTCTGTGGTGGCACATTAACCATTTTATTATCCATTTAAACCCTAACCATTAGATATTATATTGATTCTAGCACTTCAGCACCATCAAAAATATTGCTAATGTTTGAAATGTCAGGTTTATCGTTGGTTGATTGTTTATTTTCAGTGACCTTTTTATCTTCTTTAACAAAAACACAGTTAACTTCAATAGAATGATTGGTGAGTTCATTAAATTTTTCTATAATTATATCTTTATTTTTAGCTTCATTAATTTTCTTTTGATGGAATAGATGGCTAAAAGAAATTTCTAATTCACCATTTACTATTTTTGGCTTAGAGGATTTGAGTATCCCATAAACTGTATTATTGGCTTTCTTAATTAAGTTTAGAAGATCTTGCCAAATAAGCATATTGAATTCAATATCACCAGTCTTGCCAACTATCTTCTCAGAAACACTTTTGCTGACTGTTGACGTTGCTTTAGGTTTCGGACTTTTAATTATTGGGTCAGGTTCATTTGGTATAGTCTCAATATGAACTTTTTCAGATTTTGGTGTACTGCTTTTAGGAGTAATTACTAGGGGCTTAATATCAACCACATCAATCTTACGAGTGAAATTAAAGAGCACTATCTCAAGAAGAGCATCTGGACTGTTGCTGCTAGGAACCATGAGAAGTTCTTTCATTAAGGATATATAGTCAAAACTAACGCTTTTATTATCTACAAAAATATATTTTCTGAGATACTGTGATATCTGGGTCGAAATAATTGGTGCGTTATATCCACTACCATAAAGAGAAGATAATTTTTTTAAAAGTTCTGATGAGTCACCAGAAGATAAATAATCAACTATGTTTTTTATCGACTCTTCCGATGCAAGACCAAGACTCTCATTGACAATACTAAGAGTAATTTCAGTGGTACGATTACTCAGCTGATCAAGAATGCTGATACTGTCTCTGAAGGATCCATCTCCGTGAATTGCTATAGAGTTAATAGCTTCATCACTAATTTTAATTTTTTCTTTTTGAGCTATTAATTTGAGGTGTTGCTCCAATTTTTTTATATCAATTGGACGAAAATTATATCTTTGAGTACGGCTTATAATAGTCTCAGGAAGCTTATGAGATTCTGTAGTAGCAAGTATAAAGATTACGTGTGATGGTGGCTCTTCAAGTGTTTTAAGAAGAGCATTAAATGATGCTGTACTAAGCATGTGTACCTCATCGATAATGTACACCTTATACTTAGCGCTAACGGGAACAATTGATACTCTTTCAATCAATTCTCTGGTTTTCTCAACTCCATTATTTGAGGCTGCATCAATCTCAATAATATCTATTTCATTAGAGCTGTCATTATAGGTCTTATTGTTCACTGCATAAGCTAAGATGCGTGCAACAGAAGTCTTGCCGACACCCCTAGGGCCTGTAAAAAGATAGGCATGGGCGATTTTATTGTTTTTTAGGGCGTTATCAAGAGCAGAAGTAATATAGTCTTGGCCAATAACCTCTGAAAAATTTTTAGACCGATATTTGTTGTATAAAACTTGCCCCATTTAGGGATTATTATACGCTATTCAATACATTAAAGAGAAACAATATATCTATCAAAGAGCTGCTTCTAAAGCCGCCCATTCCGTATTTTCATCATCTTCGGGAACATTGATACTCACCTGGTCACCAGGCTTAGCTTTGAAGTAAGTTACACTAGCAAGTAATACTCTATAGCTTTTTGATCCAACTTCAACAAAATAATGACCAGATTCTAATTTAAGGGTACCAACTAATTGTTTACGAGGGATAGGACCAATCTGCTTATATAAAAATGCGCCATCGTCAGCGATAGTTAATTTAAGTATATCGCCTTGAACTAATTTAGATTTACTAGCATAGTTTGCAGGAACTGGATATGTTTTAGCATCACTACCGACCATATTTTGACCATCATAAACACCCTCTATTATTTTACCTAGAGAAACTTCTATATTGTTTGATGTAGCCGCAACATCGTCACCAACTAAACTTAGAATTAGTTCATTAGCTGCAGCTAGGTTTGTTTCAGCCTCTTGGATTAGGGCTCTTAATCTTTTAATTTGTTTATCAGGTACTTCTGCCATGTTTGTCTCTCAAATATTTTAATGTATTTTTTTTCCACACACTTAACATAAAATTAGCATTATTTTAATTACATGTCAAAAAATTACAATGAAGCTGTGGATAAGTTGACTAAATTAGGCTAGTTCAACAGTGGCGCCAGCGTCTTCAAGCAATTTCTTAGCTGATTCAGCATCTTCCTTCTTGGCTTTTTCAACAATAGTCTTTGGGGCACCATCAACTAGAGCTTTAGCTTCGCCAAGTCCTAATGCGGTAATTTCTTTAACAGCCTTTATAACTGCTACTTTTTGTGAACCTGCGTCTTTTAGGACAACATCGAATTCAGTTTTTTCGTCTGCTGCTGGAGCTGCATCACCGGCTGGTGCTGCAGCCATAGCTGCCATAGGAGCTGCGGCACTAACGCCCCAGTACTCTTCGAGAAACTTTACAAATTTACTAATTTCTAGAGCGCTCATTTTATCAAGCTCTGCTACGATCTTCTCAAATTCCTTTGGAATTGTTATTTTTTCTTCTGCCATGATTATATTTCCTTCCTTATTACTTAATTATTAATCGCGTCAGCACGGGCATTAAGAACGTTCATTACGCCTCTAATGTTACCGGCCAATACATTGACAAAACCATTTAATGGGGCTGATATCGTACCAACTAATTGTGCTCTTAACTGATCCTTTGTTGGTAGGTTCGAAAGCTCTTTGACGTCTACAGAATTCATAAATTTGCCATCAGACGTAAATGCACCAACGAATTCAAGTGTAGGATTAGTCTTAGCAAATTCTGCTAGAACCTTAGCTGGAGCTACCTCATCGTTTGAGTTAAATGCGTACAATAGTTGCCCTTTAACTTCTGAAGTATCGATGTCGCTGAAAGTTTTACTTGCAGCTAAAGCTTTAATTATAAGGCGATTCTTAATAACTTTAATAGAAGTTTCACTTTCAATTGCATCATCTCTCAGGGACTGTATTCCTTTTACTGTAGTTCCGGTGTATTTCGCGAGAACAGTTAGTTTTGAGCCATCAAGCAGTTTTGCAACTTCTGATACAATATCTTCTTTTTTCTGTCTAGTTAAAGCCATTTAGACCATCCTTTAAATTAAAAAAACTTTGGCGATCCAAAGACATAAGGTTTCTAAATGTTGCCTCGGTAGCTTATTAAGTTTTACAACCGCTACTGTCTTTGGTCGATTAAGTATAGTCTATCAGCTTAGCCTAAAACTGTCAATAATATAAGTTAGTCATTTAAATGTATTGACATTGAAAATAACAAGCGTATATTAAAGAACGTTTGAATAAAAAAAAGGAGCCCAAAATCTAATGGCAATACATGAAAAACCAGCATCTCCAGAACTTCCTGATATTCCAGACAATCTTCCTATTTATGAAGAATTGACTGTTGATGAAAGAAGAATTATGTTTGGATCTGAATCAACTAGAATAATTTTATTTGCTAGCTGGGAAAGACGTCAAAATACTCCTTTACAAAATTTTGAATTGGACGATTACGAAGAAGAAGACTAAATATTTTTAGATTTATTTAGCTTATATTGAGTGTATTTCTCAGCTGCTAAACGTGTGAGCTCAGGATTATCGCCCTTATTCACAAAATTCATTGCAGATGCAATTATTGGGTGCCTATCTCCGATTAAGTCGTGCATCTCTTTTGCAATCTTTCTATAGCCAGGATGGCCCTGTGGGCTACTTCTTAGCTCGATAAAATGAAACATTTCTCTAGCATTCATAGTTACCTTCCATCGCATTCTGTGGCCTAGAAGTGTCGCATATTGAGCCTCTAAATGGTATCCTGCATCCTGCATTATGCTATATAGTTTTAAGCTTAGATCGAAGCATTCCTCATATAAATCGTTCAATCCAGCATCATCGATTATTTCAGGACAATCATATCCATATCGGGGGGTTAGATCTTGCCATTCCATATCATCAACCATTCGATGTCTCTGTAAATCGCGGAAGATGCCGTAGTCACATAGAATATCCCATGAATAATGAATTTTCTCTAACGACCTACCTGGTTTATGTCTCCTATTTAGTCTTTCTCCCATATAGGCATTGAATACCTTCAGTTTCCGATCATAAGACCATGCAGATACTTCATGACGGATTTCAGAGAGGGATAAACTGCTACTCTCATATAGCATGTCTGACACATTATCTAGCTCATTTAAGGGCCAAACGTCAGACAATACAACTTGCTTTGTCTCCATTGAGTATGCCTTCGGCAGTAATTTTTTAGCCAATCTTTTAACAGTCTTTTTAGTTTCCGATTTATATGCAATTATTGCACCACCACGTTCGGGAATATCAGCCCTCTCAAGGAAAACTGGTATTGTTTTTCGAGCTTCATCAAGAATTTTCTGACCAGTGGTATTGCTTTCAAGGAAATTATCACTCATCAAATCCATAATCATGCTTTCTAAAGCTTGCCCTGATGCAAATATTCCAACTGTCGATGTCGTCGATACAGGCAAAACCAATCTAGCAGCATCACACGCTTGGGCGCGGGTAGCATTCTTCCAGGCGACATCTCTCTCATTTAATGGAACTGTTGACTGATCTGAGATGAATGAATTTAGTTTATGCACAATTTCTGAATAGTTAACAAAAATTTGATCAGTAATTTCTATATATTTATCTTTTGTGGTTTGGCTCAAATTATTAGGAATAAAATATTTATATTTACCGTCTTCATTTTTTTTATCATAATAAATATATCTTGTAGATTGCTCTAAATAAGCAGCCAATCGACCACGTTCAATTTTTTTAGTAAGTAAATTAGAAGCATTTTCAACAACTATATGCTGACCTACCAATTGTTGTACCGAATCGTCACCATAAGCCGATATTACTCTCTTGAGAAGATTATTATCTTTATCTTTTTTGTTGAGAAACTCTTCTTCTAGTATTAATCTCATATCATCACCACGACGTGACAGTCTAGCCATTGCTGCTGCAATAGTTACTGGATCGATTTTATCTGTGAATGCGTATACATCGTCTTCAAGATTTGTTACTACAGATTTCAGCTCAATATTGGCACTATCAACCGAAGAGTTATCATCATCTGCATTGACAGCTTCTGAAATAGGATTCTCTTTATAGCTATTAGTTTTTTGAGATATTATTTCACCGACAGATGACGCAACATGATTTTTTGTATCAATTTGTTCTTTATTCATTTCAACAGACACCAAGTCCCAAATCTGATTTGAAATAATATCTTTTGAGTCAACAGCATATACAATGGGTAGATTTCTTTTTTTGGCTTCAATGAGATACCCAGCTCTGACTCTCTCAAGAAACTCGGAATCTAAGTTATCAAAACGATCACCCTGGTTTCTGTCTTTTACTCGGCTTATCAATATGTCTACAGATGCATCCATTACAATCATGAGATCCGGATGAGTGTCCCCAACGGCAAAGTCAATGATCTCATTTATCCTATTGTAGTCTGTTATGTCATTCCTGGCATAATACTGGATTGCTAAAGTTGTGAGGTAGCTCCTATCAACCAAACAAGTAATACCCTGATCAATACATTGCCTAATGAAATCTAATGACTGGCTTCTAGCGGCATTATATAGAAGCACTTCTGTTTTGGTATTCATTGGATATCTGGGGTCTTGAGTCAGTCTTCTAATGGCTCTGGCCGTTACATCGTTCTGAGAGTCTGGTTCTCTCATAATCTTGAATGGTACGTTCAGATTTTTAAACCTTTCAGCTAATAATAATATTTGAGATGTTTTGCCAACTCCTTCTGGGCCCTCAATAACTATATATTTTCCTCTATTCATATGAGAGACCCTCAATCTTAGTGGGCATAACTCTTTTGTCGTTGTAGGCTTTAGGAAGCATCATTTCAGGCGTCCAAGTTCTCATAACGGTTTCAAGGTCAGTTCCTTGTTGATACTTGCCAGAAAAGCCTTTATTTCGTCCAGCACCATAATTTCCCTCTACGTCGCCAGTTTCATGAAAGACTGCCTGAGCAATCCTCTCACCCACCGGTAATAAGACCATTTCACGATGATTGAGATTGAATATTTCTAGTGTTAGCCTATTTATGTATCCAGGATCAACCCAGCCGGCATCAAAGCAAACCGCAATTCCATTTCTAGCCCAGCTTGATCTAGCCTTCAATTCATAAGCTCCGGGTGGAAGAATCCCAAAAAACTCATGTGTATGAGCGAGAATTCTTTCGCCAGGCTTAAGAGCTATAACCGGATGCTCATCGGGAATATTATGTAAAGGTTTAAACCCATATCTTTCGCACCATATTTTATGAGGCATTGCTTTGAACGGGCCATCAAAATATCTCTCAACATCTTCTCTGTCTAACGGGTTATAGATAATTCTGTCATCATTATTTTCAATTCTGTAGTAATAGTAACCGAGTGTTACGTCAAGGCTTGCGTGTGATACATGTTCATCCTTGTATGGGTAGCATTGAATATGTCCGTCCTTGATTGCCTGTCTTATTTGCGTGTTGCTATAAACTCCCATTGATCCTCCAATTCCTTTTAATAATACGATTATATAATCGGTATAAGCAAGCATAAGCAAGTTAATATAAATGTTATTTATTGTCTGTATTATTTATTTTTCTGTACAATAATATCGATGCCCAGAAAAGATAAAAAATATGAAATAGTAGTAAGAATAGCTGCACTTTTAGTGGCTATCAACGCTCTAGTGATTATAATAAGTACCTTAATTGATGAAAAAATTATTTACCATGGTTTTCGGCCCTCAAATATTTCGATATCAATAAATTTACTAGCTGGACTTTTTCTTCTTTATTTCAGTCGCCTACTAAGTAGAAGAAAAAGAGTTGCCTGGATAGTAGTTATAGGCATATATCTTATATTTTTACTTCACAACATGAGTTTAATTGGCCGTGAATCTTTCAGGTATGGTCTCACACCTTATATTTACCTGAGGGATTTTCTAACCCCAGCATTAATAGTTGTGGGGTTATCGCTTTCTAGAAGTCTGTTTATCGTAAAGAGTGATATCAAAAGTTTTGCCTCATCGTTTAGATTTATTTTGATGATTTTACTTATTACTTTCGGGTACGGTGTACTTGGTTTTATGATTATGGATACTAGAGATTTTCATCATGAAATCAATTTTTTAAATGCCGCTCAAAATACGATTGATCAATTTGGCCTGACTGGGAATAGCCTAGTACCGTACACAGCAAGAGCTCGATTATTCCTAGACTCTCTATCCTTAATCAGTATCCTAGCGATCGTTCTTTCAATAACCTCTCTATTTAAACCAGTTAAATCTAGGTTAATTGATCAGTTCAAAAATAGACTGATTATGCATGAGCTACTGCTAAATTATCCTGCATGTAGTGAAGATTTCTTTAAAATCTGGCCACACGATAAAGATTATTTCATTAATACTCAGCAGAACGCTGGACTTGCTTATAAATCTCATAATAGTCATGCCCTGATTGTTGGGGATCCAGCAGGAGAACAGCGTGAATTTCCTGAGCTACTTAAAAGTTTTGATGAGCTTTGTTATGTCAATGATTGGTCGCCCGTATTTGTGCATGTTGAAGATAATCATCGTTTACTCTATGAAAGTATGGGGTATGCTATGCAAAAACTTGGCGAAGAAGCAATCGTAGACTTAAATCATTTCTCAACTCATGTAATAAATAACAAATACTTTAGGAATATCAAAAATAAATTCAACAGTGCAAATTATACGAATGAACTTTTATTAGCGCCACATAGTCCTGATATATTGAATGCACTGCATAAAATATCGAATGAGTGGCTTAAGTCTCCTGGGAGAACCGAGAGAGGTCTTATAATGGGTTATTACACAACTTCTTACATGCAACAGTGCAACATACTGGTAGCAAAAAACAGCGAAGGGACTATTATGGGGTTCATTAATCAGGTTCCATCCTATGATAAAAAAGAGGCAAACTATGATTTGCTCAGGAGTTCCAAGCAATCCTTAGGAAATATAAATGACTATCTGATGCTCAATTTTATCAACGAATGCATCAATCAAGGATATCAGAAGGTCAACCTAGGTCTTTGTCCGCTAAGTGGTTTAGATGGTGGTCCCAATGAAGATAATAAATTACTGGACAAACTATTGAGCTTCACTTATACAAACGGCGATAAGCTTTATTCATTTTCTGGTTTGCGTAAGTTCAAAAATAAATATGAACCTGAATGGTCGCCAAGATATCTATGCTATAGAGGAGGTATTATTAATTTCACTAAATCAATGAATTCCCTAAATAAATCTTGGAAAGTGCACTTTAGAAATATTCACTAATCTTAGAGAGAAGCTAAGTCGATAGATACACTTGGGCCCATCGAAGTAGTCAAATATACAGCTTTTATGTAAGCACCTTTTATAGATAATGGCTTGTTAGACTTAATATTAGCAGCTACGGCACTAAAATTGTTTTTAATCTTAGCTTCACCGAAGCTAACCTTACCAATTCCTAGATGAACTATTCCTGTACTGTCAACTCTATATTCAACCTTACCAGCTTTTGCTTGAGTAACTGCTTTAGCTACGTCAGGAGTTACCGTACCGCTCTTAGGATTAGGCATTAGACCTTTAGGACCTAGTAGTCTTGCATATTTACCAAGTTTAGCCATTAACATAGGCGTTGAAATTAAAACATCAAAATCTAATTTCTCTGCATCTAGTAGTTTCATGAAATCTTCCATACCAACAATATCTGCACCAGCTTTTTTAGCATCATCAGCCTCTTTGCCCTCTGCAAATACAGCAACACGCACAGTTTTTCCCGTTCCTTCTGGTAGGATTATTGAGTCACGTATGTTTTGGTCTGCATGTCTAGGATCAACGTTAAGATTCATATGTAATTCTACAGTTGAATCAAACTTGGTGGTAGCAGTATCGATTGCAAGCTTGATAGCGTCGTCAATTGAATATTGAGTCTTAGAATCAACCTTAGATGCAACTGCTTTATATTTCTTACCTCTCCGCTCTAATTTAGTTCGAGTTGGCTTGATTGTCTTCTTAGGTGCTTCTTCAGTTGAAACGCTTTTTTTCTTTTCTTCCTTAGCAACTTTAACTTCAGTTTCTTTTATAGCTTTTGCACTTCTTTTTCCAGCTTTAGCTATTACAGCAACTTTTTCTTTTTCAGTTACATCCTTGACAACATTTTTTACTTCAACTTCTTTAACGTCAAGTACTGGCTCTTTTTCGTTCTTTTTTTCAATCTTCTCTTTAGTCATATTATTCCTTTCGTGGTTCAAGCGGCTATTTATTGATTATAGCCTCCCACAAACTTAATTTATTATTCTACTTCAACACCCATACTTCTTGCAGTACCGGCTACCATCTTTTTAACTGAATCAATTCGCTTTGTGTTCATGTCTAGAGCTTTAATCTCAGCAATTTCGGTTAATTGAGCATCAGTTAGTTTTTTCTCAATCTTCTCACTATTAGGCTTGCCTGATCCTTTTTTGATTCCAAGTTTATCCCTGATTAAATCATCGGTAGGTTGACCGACTACTCTAAAAGTCATACTTCTGTCGTCATAGATAGTTAGATGAGCCGTAACCATTACGCTACCAAGCTCTCTTGTTTGTTCATTGAATGGATTAATAAAGTCCATCATGTTAACACCATACTGACCAAGGGTACTACCAACTGGAGGTGCAGCCGAAGCCTTACCTGCTGGGATCTTTAATTTTAAACTCGCTTTAACTTGCTTTCCTGCCATAATATGCTCCTATTATACTCTCTTTACCTGTAAACTGTCCAGTTCGACAGGTGTTTCTCTTCCAAACATATTTACTAGGACCTTTAATTTACCTTTTGCTGGATCTATATCGTTAATACTTCCGTCAAAACCTTTGAATGGGCCATCAGTTATATTAACAACTTCACCAATCCTATAATCAATTTTATGCTTAGGCTCACTTCGACCCATTCGCTTCATGATTTTCTCAATCTCTTCTTCTTCAACAGGAGATGGTTCACTACCGCTTCCTACGAATCCTGTTACGCTCGGAGTGTTTCTGACAATATACCAAGCATCTTCATCCATCTTCATCTCTACTAGTACGTATCCCTGGAAGATTCTTTTTTCAACTACCTTACGCTTACCGTTTTTGACTTCTATCATCTTCTCCTTAGGAACTAAGACTTGATAGATCTTTTCGCTCATATCAAGACTCTCAGCTCTTTGTCTGATAGATTCGGCTACTTTTTCTTCATAACCACTATAAGTATGTATTACATACCATTGTTTTTCTGCATCATATCGTTTTGTCATTGCTTTAATATCACTTTCTTAAATACTTTATCTAATCCTAAATCAATAACAGCTACTACTAAGCTCAAAACAACTGAGAATAATACTACTGCTGTTGTCAGGCGTCGAGACTCTTTTCTCTTAGTCCAGGTTACTAACCTCAGTTCCTTAAAACTATGCTTGAAGTATTTAGGAACTATCTTGCTACCCAACCATACTACTGGTTTGAATAGTTTTTTTAAAAATTTAGAGACTGATGAAGGTAAAATCTTTCGAGTTTTTTTCTCTACTTTTTTAGTAGCATCAGACTTAGAAATCTGAGCTGAACTAGGCTTAGATTGTTTTCTAGAAAGTTTCACTAAACTCATTGCCTCCAAATTAAAAAACCTACTATTTGTAGGTCAATATGTCAACTATATATGCTTTTTACAGGTTAGTCAATCAGATTTATGACTTTATCGGCTTTTTGTCTGGAACAAATAGAGTAAATGTAGAACCATGATTAAGCGTTGAGCTCATTGTTATTTGGCCTGAAAGTAATTTAGATAATTTGGTTGCAACATATAGACCAAGTCCTGTACCTGATGATTTGCTAGTTCTGTAGTCTCCGGATCTGAAAAATTTATTGAATACTTTTGTTGAATCAGCCTTACTAATTCCAATACCTGTATCAGCTACAGAGAAATTAATACCATCCTTTATCATCTTAGCTGAGACCTCAATTGTTCCAGACTCGGTATATTTAATAGCATTAGTAATAAAATTTTGTAGAATTTCTTTTATATATAAAACTGATGAGTGTATAACTTCTAGGTTCGGATCAATTAACTTATTGATTTCAAGCCCCTTAGCGGAAGCCTTTTCGGAGAATTCTTGAACTATTTCATCAATTAAGATCTTGGCGTTTATTTTGTCAATTGAATCTATGGTTTTATTATTTTCTGCTCTTGCGAGGTTGGTTAGGTCATTGATTAGATCAGACAAGAATAAAACCTGTTTATGAGACTGTACTATATCGTTCTTGAGTTCATCTATGTCTTTATTTTTCTCAATAGAGTACAGAGCATTAGAAAGTCCACCTTCAGCGATAGCAATTGGATTACGAAGTTCATGAGAAACAACACTTATAAACTCATCTCTTTCATCGTTGATAGATTTTTCAAGAGTAATGTCTTTAATAGTCATAACAAAACCTGAATTATCGTTACCATAACCAGAGTGAACAGGTGAAATTACCAGCTGTATATTTACAAAGCTATCGTCATTGTCGTATTTAATTCTGAAGTCCGATGATTTAAATGGACGCTTTATTGACCTTATTAGGTCAATAACTTCGACTTCCTTATCGTCCTTAGAGTAGAGCTTAAATACTTTATCTATTCTATGATTTAAGATAGATATATTCATATCCAACAGATCTAGTGCCGATGCATTAAAATAGGCTACCTTTAATAATGGATCGAGAGCAATGACAGCATCTGACATATTATTTATTAAAGACTCTAGTCTTTCCTTATCAAGTGAATTTTGATTCTCGTTAATAGCTTTTCCTATAATGAATTTACTTTTATTTTAAACATAACTGTAATTATAAACTATAAAAAAAATGTTGCTAGTTTGAATCAATCAGCAATGGATATGATTGGTGAATAATTTTTCATCTCTTTTTTTATTTCTTTCGGATTTTCCAAGTGTTTTCCAAACTCATCCCAAAAAGCAGGGCCGTGGTTCATATGTTTCGTATGAACAAGTTCGTGAATGATTACATAGTCAATTAGATGCTGAGGTAGCTGCATCAGGAATATATTAAATGTTAAGTCTTTCTTCTGACTGCAGCTACCCCAACGTCCTTTTAATGATCTGACACGTATATTATTGAAACTAAACCCATAAATCTTAGCAAGCTCATTTACTCGCAATGGTATCAATGTCGACGATTCTTTCTTTAGAGCTTTTTTTGATGCTTTTATTGCAGTATCTTGAACGAGTTCTGAGTCAATACTCATGTTATTTGGTACATATATTGTTATATAGTTATCCTTAACTAAACTTCTAACAACTTTTGAATCACTATCAATAAATATAATACGATGCTCTTTACCTATTTTCTGTTGGTCGCTTAATGCTTTCTGAGGCGATAGCTTATGTTCTGAAATCCATTTCTTATTTTTTTGGATGAAATTGACTCCAGTCGAATAAGGAACCCAAACCGGCATTGTCAGCCTCAACTGGCCATCACTTTTTATTGAGAGCTTTAGGCTTCGACTTTTTTTATTTTTATAAATACTAACATTGCCGATATCATCAAACATGAAAGTTTTAAATGACATTTTTTATCGAATATTAATGTTTCTTCGAGTCATATCAACTCGACCACGAATACTATTGGGTACTAAATTAACAAGCTGAGGCTTAATTGAGTTCGCCGTAACATCATCTGAGTAAAGTAATCCCAGGTCGTGCAATTTTTTAACGATGGCGCTCTGCTGAGTTTTGAAAGTATGTTTGCCGCTTATTACAATATAATCTTCGTTTCTCGATGGATTTTCCATCTTTTTTATAATGTCTTCAAAAGATTTCTTATTAACAGTTTTCGAGTATTTATCATCAATTTTTCGATGATCTCGATTACTTGCTCTGAAGTAAGCTGAGTCGATATCAATTTGTAGCCACACCAGTAAAGAAACCGAATTTGTTTTTTTGGCTAGCTGATTTATTGCTCTTCTTTTAGTTTGGGTATTTGCATTTGCATCATAAATAACACTAACTCCGGCTTTCAGGAACTCCTCTGACATATAGTCCATGAATTGAGTCACAAATTGATTTTCTTGTTTCGAATAGTTAGGCTTCTCAAACAGTTCGGATCTAATACGTTCACTCTGAATATGTGCTGCTTGCATGTGATTAGATAGCTCTCTTCCAAAAAAAGACTTTCCTGACCCAGGATATCCATATACCATTATTAAAAGTGGACGAGACGGACTTAGCTTACTCATATATAATGATATTCTATAACAAAATAAAGATTAATACAAAAACATGAACGTACTGATGACAATATGCTTAAATTAGATTATTATCTATAGTATATATAGATAAAAAATATATAGGGGAGTAGCTCAGTTGGTAGAGCACTGGTCTCCAAAACCAGGTGTCGCAGGTTCAAGTCCTGTCTCCCCTGCCAGGTATTGCAAATACTACAACATTATGTCGTAGTATTTTTTATTTATAGATTTTCTAGGGGTATACCCGTTTTTTCAGATACTTTTCGTGCCCATTCAAGTAGTTTTTCAAATTGATTATCTCTTGCAGCAAGTTCTGTTTCATATTTATCAATTCTGGAAATGAAACCATCAATACTATTAAGCAGTTTATTGTGTGATCGTTTCAACTCTATGATTTCGGTTTCTACGGCTTTAAATCTAGTATCAACCTGATCCATGAATACATGGATTAAATTCACTAATTCATCTGTCTGCTTGGAAAGTGAACTTTCGAGAACTTCTTTAAGTTCTTCTTTATTTACATAATCAGTCATACTCATATTTTAACACCTCCTGATATTTTTTTAAATCATTGATAGTTTTGACTACTGCCTCCCCTGCCATAATGACTTTGAAGCGTGCTGGTATACAGCATCAAACGGTTTTAACAGGTTAAAAGTAAGGTTTTCGCCGTCCCAAAATAGGTTCTGACATACCATTCCAATCAATTCACGTTTTTCGGCTGCTTCGGCGTATTTAAATAGGGTTGCGGCGTTGCTGCAAATCTCTAACAGATAGATAGCATTGGCGTAATAGCCGTTCTCGGCGGTATCTATGGTCTCTAATTTGCGTTGATGGAAAGCAATATCAGCTTCCCATTTCTTCTTGAATTGTAGGTATTCTTCCTGAGTAATTCACAGGATTGCGAAAGCACTCAAAATATCGCTCAAAGATTTGTTTGAGCCATTTTAGCCGCAACTAAAGCTGACGGCTGACTTCGGCTGGCCATTCACGGGGTATGAACGGCTTACTGTTAACATCCTTTGCTAGCCTCTCGACCAACTCTTTCAGCTCACTAAAGCCATCATCAACTTCCTTTTGGCCGACCACTAGCTTATATGGCACATATTCTTCGTGTGCCGACTTGAGTTTGGACGACACGCTAATGCTGCGGTCATCAACCTCAATGCGTAGCGGTAGGTTGGCATATTCTGCTATCAGTCGCTGGCAATGCTCTACATATTCGCCGCCAACAGGTATCAGTCGTATCTGAGCTGGGCTGAGCCATATTGGTAAACCTTGTTCAAAGTTATCGAACAAAATGTAGAGGTATCGCTCGATGCCGCCAGGGATTGCCGAGTGGATTATGACAGGATACTTTTCTTGTCCGTTCTCGTCGATGTAGTGAATGTTGAGGCGGGGTGCGTTACCAATATCAACTTGGATACAGGCTATTTCACGAGCTTGGCCGAGCTTGTCGATTATCTTGTAATCCACGTTCACGACCCAGTAGCGGTCTTTGCCGTCTTCAAGGATATTAACCAGTACGTCAGCACCAAGCGAAACAGGTATCTGCTCAATGTAGCTTTGATATTCTTGCCAGACTTTTTCGGACGGCACTTCAATCACGACCTGGTAGGCACGTTTAGCGGCTAAGCCAGCTTCCATAATCTTGGCCTGTAGTTTAGGAAACCAGGCGAATGCCTCGCTGGCGTCCTTGAAGTACGGGTGTATGTCAGGCATATAGAACCGTCGCTGCCTTAGCAGCATCATCATTTCGCCACTTTGTTCTTGGCGGTAGCAGTCTGATATTGAAAAGTGTGCAAATGGCAGCTGCTTATGACTTAGCGGTGCTTTAGCGGCTAAGTTGAATTGCGGGTAGCTAGCGTCATAGCTCATAACTATGTCGGATTTACCTGATTTGAATTGGTATAGTCTATCGCCATACAAGGAAGCGTAGGCGTTAACTACGGGGTGTTGCAGGCTGAACATATTAGCACCGTTAACTTCGTATACCGGCAAACCTATGCCGTGAACTAGCTGTCGTGCGTAGTCTTGAACTAGCCGACGCATCAAGTTGGCCTTGTAGTTATATTGGACGTGGCCAATATCGGCATTAGCTTCCCAGTTAAATCCGAGCTTACTGGCGTGTGCCAGATACACAGGCTTATCATTCGACTGTTTTACAAGCACTTCGTTAAGTGCCTCTCGGCGGATAAACCGCCCAAACTCGCTGTCCACATCGGGCAGCTTTAAGTAGTCGTCTATCTCAACGACTTGTTTCTTCTGATTTAAAATAAAGTATTTCATTGTATTAACTCCGTTATGGTTAGGGTAAGTGGTCTCTAGTTTTGGCCCTAAGTGGAGTTTTGTCTTGAGAAACAAAAAAAACTCCCGCCGTCGGGAGTTTTCAATCAATGACAAACCCAACGGTCTAGGACAGTACCGTTGTCGTCGTGGCTTGGTTTGAAATGATTGAGTAAATCATAGTCTGTATTATAGCACCTTTTTGGCTTTAGCACAAGCATTACGCTAATGTCTGGTAGTTTGGTGTTACTGCTACTACTTTATCACGGAATGCTTTAAGCAGCTGTCCGTCAATGTTAATATCAAGTTGCAGGTTCAAGACCGTGTCCAGTAGGCCCTGCCAATCAAGCACAAACAACAAGCACTAGCTTTTTATGCACGAAATAGTCTAGCAGCTTTAGTGTACAATGTAATTAAGTAGGGAGAAGATAAAATGACTGAAGTTGACAATATTATCGATGAGGCACGAAAAAATGCAAAAGATAATGGTGAGCCGCTCGACGATGAAACTATAGCAATATACGTTCAAAGTGAAATGGATGAATATAAAGCTAGCTACACGGAGGGCATTAATAAAAAATCACTAAAATCACTGCTCGAGTATGAATCAGATCATCCATATTGGACTATTTTGACATGGGCAACCTTCGGAAGTTTTATTGCCGCATTTCCAGTTTTCTTAGTTCTTGGTAATATTCTAAACAAAATTGGCGCAAGTGAAAGTATTGTGGTGTTTGCTTGCACAGTACTATCGATACTGCTTGGTTTATTAATGGGTGTTAATGAAGTCGAAAACGATAACGCAAAACTTAGACAATCTGCTTTTAATAATGGAATGTCATGGCAGAATGATAAAGAATTATTTGAAAAAGCTCTAAAGAAATTAAAAAGTGAATAAAATATTCTAAGCTAAACTTTATAGGAGAGAGCCTTAGGATATACAGTTTAGCCTCAGCGTATTTACAGTTTTTCCATCTTTTGGTCGTTCTTGTCGTAAATATCAAATCCGCCACATAGGATAAAAACTTTAAGTAAGTTTTCTGTTTTGACTCGTAGCTTAAATGTAGGGGTAGCTACACCCTCTATTGATTCAAAATAAACCTTAAAAAATATATAGTGCGTCACATATCGTATGTTTTTAGAATCACTTAATTTAGTACCCCCCCCCCCGAGGGTGCTGTATCTGTTATTCGGTGCGCTTGACTATACGGTCACAGTGGTCAGCAAGGTTCTAACTTGTACTAGCACGCCCTGCCATACAGGTCGCAAGGCATTAACTTGCTCCACTTCACTACTGTTATTCATCCCGTTTTTATAGTTTTAACTCATTTCTACAGGTAAACATATATTTTATACTTTAGTTTCACTCGATTGAAACTAATCTATGCTATCCTAACAGTTTTAAACTCATCTATTTACTTCCCATCTAATATATATTATATATAGGGATAGATGGACACTATTAAGACTCATTACAAACTAAGTGAAAAGCAGATAAACTTACTTATAGTTATCTACAAATTTAGATTCGTAACAGCACTACTACTTGGACAATATAAGGACATAACAGCTCAGTCTATGAAAAGAAGTCTTAATATACTAGAAGACTCAGGATATATAGATAAAAGATATAACAGTTCGTATAAGCTTAAAGGTAAAGCTTCCAGATACTTCCTATCCCCAAAAGCTATAAAACTATTCAAAGACAACGAAGATATAAATCAACATAGCCTAAACCTTTTCTATAAGACTAAGCTACTAAGCGAAGATGCATGTGATAGCCATATACAGACTCTACAGACTTACATAGACTATAAAGCTAAACTAGCTAACAACTACACCCTAAAAACTAAGTACGAGCTATATAAACACGACGATCAACCAGATCCACCTTCAGACATATACGCAAACTCTAAAAACAAACATCGTCCAGACATCTTCATTGAAATACATAACAACCAACAAACCTTTGTAATCCAAAAAAGATTAACCTACCTAGCAGAATTCATAGAAGACAACTATGACGACAAACAACCAAAAGTAATACTAATAACAAATAAGAACAATAAGAAGCTAGGAAAGATAATTGATAACATCAATGAAGAGTATTCTATAGAATTGTTAAATCTGGTCGCTCTTCCCTGATCTTTTGTTTCTCAGCATCAGTGAGGCCACTTAGCCACAAATCACCACCAACACTCTCAGGTAGCTTTAAGCCCTCGGCGCTTGTGAGGCCACTTAGCCACAAATCACCACCAACACTCTCAGGTAGCTTTAAGCCCTCGGCGCTTGTGAGACCATCTAGATACAAATAACCACCAACGTTCCTAGGCAGCTGTAAGCCCTCGGCGGTGGTGAGTCTACTTAGCCCCAAACCACCACCAACATTCTCAGGTAGCTTTAAGCCCTCGGCGGTGGTGAGACCATCTAGAAGCAAATCACCACCAACACTCTCGGGTAGCTTTAAGCCTTCAGGGCTGGTGAGACCACCTAGATTCAAAGTACCACCAACGTTCCTAGGCAGCTGTAAGCCCTCAGCGGTTCTGAGACCACCTAGATCCAAACCACGACCAACGTTCTTAGGTAGCTGTAAGCCCTCAGCACTAGTGAGACTTTTTAACCACAAATCACCACCAACACTCTCAGGCAGTTTTATGCCCTCGGCGCTGGTGAGACGACTTAGCCACAAATCACCACCAATATTCTCAGGTAGCTTTAAGCCCTCGGCACTTGTGAGTCCACTTAACCACAAATCACCACCAACATTCTCAGGCAGGGTTAAGCCCTCGGCGCTGGTGAGACCACCTAGATCCAAATAACCACCAACATTCTCAGGCAGGGTTAAGCCCTCAGCGCTAGTGAGACGCCATAGATTCAAATCACCACCAACATTCTCAGGCAACTTTAATCCGTCAGCACTGGTAAGAAAAGATAAATTCAGATCTCCAGTAATCTCAGTAGTGTTCTCGAATACATTATTTAAATCAGAAATATGATCTCTAACAGAAATAATTTCGCTAATTCTCGAATCTTCCCCAAAGCCAAATCCCTGTATTTCTCCATCCAATTGGTAGAGGAATCTCAAGTCTTCTGGACTTAATTCTTGGCCTAACGTATGTCGCTCTGCAATGTCAGTTAGGTGCTTCATATCAGCAACTCTTTTCTCATACTTTGCTCTATCCGGAAATTCATCCATTTTTTGACTCACCACATCGTAAATATATGGATCAAGTTCCTGTTTTGGCCTTATGCCTCTAACCTCGCGGATGCTATCACCTTCCATTCTTATTGCTACTCTAGGTATGCTAGGATTGTTATCACCATCAATGGAGTAATAGACATAGAAGTCACCACCGGCTAATTGGCTTCTTGCGGTCTCAGGATTAGCGGTACACCATTCAAGTGGGTGACCCTGAATAGATGCAACTAGCTCATCGGGCTCACTACCCCTTTCATATTTCTTCCATACCCCCCGTGTTTCTTTTAGTCCTTCGCTAGAATATTCTGGTTGCTCAATTAAAAACTGGGTGTATAGTTTCGAAAAACTTTCACTTGAGAGTAATTGCTTGAACTGTTCATCGTCCATAAGAACACTTGGATTTTCAATTTCACCTCGTTCGCTCTTTGGCAGTCCTTTTTGGGCGAGCTTATCCTGCATAACTCCAATAGTTAGTGCTAGGGCTCTTGGGTTAATTGTTGGAAATGGTGAAGTTGTTGTCTCATCACGTTTCGAATATGATGCCGACTCTGTTTCATGACCAGATTCATCGACAGATGTTTTCTTCTCTAGTTTTCCCATCTTAGTAACTTCACTAAAAGCCCAAGCTTTAGCCCAAGTAGGATAGATTGCATCATCACTCGTTAGGTAATCTACCCATCTATCTAGCGATACTTCTTGGTCGGCTACTATCTGAGATATTCTTTCTCGCTTGCGCTGGTCAGTCATTGGTTCATTGATTCCATCTTGTCTATCTATTCTTTGTTCAAGTTCAAATGTAGACTCAGGTACATTCTCAGGCTTAATAACGTACATTCTATGGTAGCTGTCTTTTATGCGTTCAATAACCTGAGGTTGGGCTTCAATTCTAGCCTCGCTAGCACCAGTTCCCATGTGGGTTCGCTCTAAGACCCTAAGCCAGTCGCTGATCTTAACGGCTGGTCTTTGACTAGATTTGTGACCTAATCTTTCTTGTCTTGTTTGTTCAAAAGAAACTGGTTGAGACTGGTGGAGCTTTGAATCCCTACTATGAAGGAATTCAGCTCCGGCAAGTTCTTCAGGTGTAGCAGGAATCTTTGAGGGAATATTTGAAGGATCAACGGAATCAACAGCTAATTCTCCAATATCCGTTGATAATGAGGCTAGACGAGCGGCATGCTCACGAATTTCAGGATGTAATGATTCGTCAGCTGCAATATCTTCATACGTAGGTGTCTTCTGTTCTGTAGTTTGTGTTGGAGGTGTTTCTTCTGGCATGATTTGTATGTTTTTTAATTATTAGTTAAATTATATCATAAGCATATTTTGTTATTCTCCTGCTAGTCTAGTTAACAAACAAGAAGGATAAGAAGCTAGAAAAGATAATTGAAAACTGAATGAAGAGTATTCAGATCAAGATACGCTAATACTTTGGGGCTTGGTATGATATCGAGGAGTCCGATTTATTGTCGTAGTATGAAGTACTGTAATTTCCATAGAAAGTATTTACTAAATAATATGGGCCAACCATGCCACTATTAGCTAAAGTCCTATAAAGTTTGATTTGGTTAACATCTTGATTAGAGCTTGCAGGAATAGTCATTACCCAAATTTCTTGATTTGAAGGAGAAATAGATAACGAGCTTGGGCCTAAATCAGTCTCAACTCCAGAAGAATCAACATAACTAATTTTATAATAATAAGTACCCGTCAGATACCCAGTTCCAGAAGTCCAGGCGGAAGGACTTTGTGAAGGAGCGCTAACTGGTAACTTAGTTGGGGTTGGAGTAGGAGCTACATATGATGGTGGAGTATATGAAATATTCTTCAAATTTTGTGTAGCTTGGTCAGCGGCAGCTTGCGCAGCAGCTGCCTTGTCTTGTGCGGCTTTAAGATCGGCCTCGGATTGAGCTAAAGATTGAGAAGATGTGTTTGTACTATTATCAGGCACTGAACTATTACTATCATTTTGTACTGAAGATGAGTTGGTGGCTGCGCTAATCCCTGAATTCTGCTTCATAGCATGTGATACAGCCAATATAAGAAATATAATGATAACTACTCCGGCAATAGATAAGATGCTATTTCTAGTCTTGTTTGAAGAACTTAATTTTACACCAAGGAGATTATCATTCAGGTCAGGCTTTTTAGGACTACTTCTAATTGGTTCATGAACGGTTTTTTTTATTTTTCTTTGAGGCTTAATGTCCATAAAC
>Ga0194055_10000652_pt1 | contig 28146 bp, 29 predicted proteins | sample SepL449m_MetaG_FD_155482 | JGI IMG/M metagenome (GOLD analysis project Ga0194055, IMG submission 155482) | Anoxic zone freshwater microbial communities from boreal shield lake in IISD Experimental Lakes Area, Ontario, Canada - Sep2016-L442-9m | ecosystem: Environmental > Aquatic > Freshwater >... | reverse complement strand
CTCATAGCGTGGTCTCTTTGACATCGAAGTAAGTGCGTAAACGATCACCAGCGAAGTTCAATGACAACACGGTTAAAAACAACATCAAGATGGGGAAGAACGCGATCCATGGAGCGTTCTGTAGGGTCTTTGAAGCATCTGATCCAAGTTGGATGAGTCCGCCCCAAGTGATGCCTTTTTGCACCGAGAAACCGAGGAAAGCTAACCCGCCTTCGGCGACGACAGCGACGGCCATACCAAGTAACGCCAGCGACGACATCGGGATGGCCACGTTGGGAAGGATCTCTTTGATGATGATGCGACGATTGGTCGCACCGATCTGTCGCGCTGCTAAAACAAACTCGCGATCGGCATATTGCAAAGTGGCAGCACGGGCAAGTCGTCCGACCGGAGCAATGGCGAGCAAACCGAGAACCAATGAAACCGTTAACAAGTTTCGGTCAATGAGTGAGGTGAGCAAGATTGCTAGCACCAGTGAAGGGAAAGACAAAAGAACAATGAACCCGAATGAACTAACGCGGTCAATCCAGCCTTTGTAGTAACCAGAGATCACGCCAAGTGTTCCACCGATGAGGAATCCGGCAGTGATTGCCGTAAAACCGACCGTGAGTGAAATTCGCGCACCAAACATCGAACGGGAAAATACATCGCGAGCATCTTTATCGGTGCCAAACCAATGGCTCCATGATGGGGCATATGGAGGACGTCCTTGGGCTGAATTAATGAAGTTGGCAGTAGGGCTCTTGAGCGGCAAAACCGGGGCAAAAATCGCGATGAAGGCCATGAGTCCGACCCAAATCACGCATAACCAAAAACCAAAGCCAAGTTTTTTGCGCACAATTGCGTCTTCGGGCGCGGGTGTCACAGAAGTAGTAGTCATCGACGGACTCTCGGATCGATCAGGGTGTAGGCAAAGTCAACTAATAAGTTGATGACAACAAAGGCCGAAGCGACAATCATGACAATCGCTAGAACAACGGGGAAGTCATTGCGGAAAATTGATTCAACAAGTGTTGAGCCGATACCCGGAATTCGGAATACCGTTTCGGCAACGATTGATCCACCAATCAGTGCGCCGGTATTGAGCCCGACCACAGTGATGAATGAAAAGAGCGATGGTCGAAGCGCATGGACAAAAAGGATGCGAGTTTTGGACAATCCTTTGGTGCGGGCCAAGAGGATGAAGTCTTGTTGCAACGTCGTAATGAGATCGGTGCGCAAAAGTCGCTGATACACAGCGGCAACAGGAAGACCGATAGTGAGGGCGGGGAGAAGTAATTGGAACAAGCGACTATGGAGCGGATCATCAGCCACGTAAGTAATTGGGGTCCAGCCAAGTTTGAGACTGAAGACAAACTTCAAGATCACGGCAATTGCGAAGTTGGGCATCGCGACTAAGAAAAAAGCGTTGATCGTTGAAATACGATCGCTGATTTTTCCGGCTCGTGCAGCTGCGATAATCGCCCAAGGTATTGAAACCAAGATGGCGAACATTTGGGCGAGAAAAACCAGGGAAATAGTTCGTGGGAGGCGTTCACTAATGACGCCTGAAACTGGGGGTTGACCAGTGGAACTGAAAGTGACGCCAAAATCTCCCCGAACAAAATGCGACAACCAAATGAAGTAACGCACTGGCAGGGCTCGATCGAGATTGAATTCTTTCTTGGCCAAGGCGATCATTTTGATGCTGTCGGGATTATTTACATCGCCGGCAACGGGTCCAAGAATATTGAACAAAGGGTCGCCCAAAATATTCAACGCTCCGAACGTGAGCATGCTCACTGCCAGGAGAAGAAGAATAGCTAAGGCGACCCTTTGAACGTAATAACGCATGAAACTAATTGACTCTTTCTAAGGTCGAATTAATGACTCAGCTGGAAAGCCAAGTTGACTGGAAGAACATACGACCGTTGATTGAGCACACGAGGGCATTGCCATCGGGTGACTTGCGATCACAATTTCCGTGAACCTTGTCGGTGCTGACGATAGCCCACGACGAGTGAGTCATGAAAACGTAGGCGTAAGAATCGTGGAGGTTCTGGACCAATTTCTGGATCGAACCAACGCGCTCCTCTGGCGATGCCGGATTAGCGATCTCCTTGATCAAAGCATCACGAGCATCATCGCAATAGCGCGGCCAGTTGAGTGAAATACCACCAATGTTGCGGCACTCGAGCCAGACACGGTCGTCACCGGGGTTTTCGGCACCAAATTGACGCCAGCCCACCACGTTGTAGATACCAAGCGCAGCTTCTTGAATGTTGTCGGCCTGTGACTTCTCATCGAATGTCACATTGAACGAAGCTTTCCAGTTCTCGTTGTAGAAGTCGGCGATACGAGTTGCCAAGACCGAGGGGCCAGACCACTGGTATTCCATGTTGACTTTTCCATCGGTGCACTGTGCCACGCCGGCATCGTCAACTGGATTCTCGCCGCAGTATTCAGCGACAAGGGCAGCAGCGCCTGCAGGATCATTTCCTTCTTGCGTAACGTCGGCGTTGAAGTACGGGCTGTCGGGCGTGAACATCTGATCAGCCATGCGGCCTTCACCAGAGTTGAACAAGTCGTAGTAGCCCTGACGATCAGTTGCGAGTGCCAATGCTTTGCGGACGCGAACGTCATCAAATGGAGCCTTGGCGGTGTTGATCATTAAGAAGTACTCTTCGCCGTTGTCGTCAATACTCGTGGTGAGCGTCGGGTCATCGCGGTATGTCTGGAACTGATTGGTGTCAGTGGTGTGCAGGATGTCCAGTTGGTCATTTTGAATCATCTCGGTACGAGTATCGGGATCGGTCACTGGGTAGAACTCGACGGCGTCAAGATAGGTCGGTCCGATGATGTCGGTACCCCACCAGTTGTCGTTACGGACAAACTTGGTGACCGAGTCTTCAGTTCGGCTATCAAACTTGAACGGTCCAGTTCCGACTGGCTGCTGTTCCAGTGTCGGGTCAGCAACGAGTGCATCAAGCCAAACCGGTGAAGCGATGTATCCCAATTGAGCGGTCAATGCTGTCGGGAAGAATTGGTTCGCCTCAAGCGGGTGGAACTCCATTGTCAGATCATCAATCTTCACAACGGCGCCGGTCTCGGGGTAGTACGGGCGTACTGCCAATCCGACGAGCGGGTCGGCGCGAGTAATTTCGAACTGCTTGATGACTGCGTCAGTGGTGAGAGGCGTTCCATCGTGGAAGACCACGCCAGCGCGCAATTTCATGGTCCACACCATGAAGTCGGCAGATGGCTCAATTGATTCGGCCAAATAAGGTACGGCGTTGCCATCAACATCGAAGGTAAACAACGGGTCGAATACCGCTGAAGCCATGGTCAGACCAGCAACGGCAAGTGCCGAAGCGGTCGGGTTGAGGCCGTCAACATCGGCTTCGAGGCCGACGCGCAAGGTTCCACCAGTTACTGGTGTTTCGTCAGCAGGTGCATCGGTTGATGGAGCACCTGAATCGGTCGGCGCTGCGGTTTCGGTGGGTGAAGAATTTGAACTACTTGAGTCATCTCCACCGCAAGCGACAGCGACCACTGAAAGTAAGCCAACGACTGTTGCTCCTAAAATTCGGCGGGTACGCCGACTGGACTGTCCATATATTTTCAAGTTTCCCCCTTGTTTATGGTGCCTTGTGGCAATTCGGCAGACCCGTAGCGCGGTCTACAATGTGACGATAGTAACGCACTTTTGCAACTTATACGAATTATCTTTCTGGAATTTGGCGCCCATTGATCAGTCATCGGCGGGGTATTCGGGCGACAATAGAAAGATGGCTGATCAGGCAAAACTGCGAAAAGATGGGGTTGAGTTACCACTACCGCGTCGTTTGAACTCTGATCATCCTCGATTTGCGACGATTATGACCTTGCATCGCGAAGCAGTCAGTCGGCTTCGGCCGACGTATCGAGACCCTTTGAGTGGCTACACGGTATTTACCGCCAAATTTTTGGCCGATCGCGACTATTGCTGCGTGAGTGGTTGCCGACATTGCCCGTACGAGCAATTACCTTAGAGATACCAGGAAAGTTTTGGAGTTGATGTGGCCGATAAATTAATGCGTAAGTTTCTTGTGGCTGCAGGCAAGCCATTGTCGCTCGGGTCATTCCCGACTAACGACACTTTGGGCTGGGATAAAGAATCAGCCAAAGGTGAGTTGGCTAAAACCATCAGTCTGATGTCTTTTGAACAACACCGCTTAATGGCCGAAGCCAAACAGAGTTTGCTCATCGTTCTGCAGGGCCGTGATGCATCAGGTAAGGACGGTCTCGTGCGCCATGTCATGACCGGAATGAATCCGGCCGGTGTTCAGGTGACGAGTTTTAAGGTTCCCGCAGGTACTGAACGCATGCACGATTACTTATGGCGTTGCCACGCCGCCTGTCCGGCTAAGGGTGAGGTTGGGGTGTGGAATCGCAGTCACTACGAAGACATTTTGGTGCCACGGGTCAAGAACCTTGTCGACGATGAAACTTGGTCTCGTCGTTACCGCCATATTCGTGATTTTGAGCACATGTTGGTCGACGAAGGCACCAAGGTCATCAAGTTCTATTTGCATGTGTCACACGAAGTGCAACGGGAACGTTTGCAAAAGCGCATTGATAATCCCGAAAGTAGTTGGAAGCACGACCCGAGCGACTTGACTGATCGCAAGATTTGGCCGTTGTACGAAAATGCTTATGAAGACGTGATGCGCGAGACGTCGCGGCCCTATGCGCCCTGGTATGTCGTTCCGGCCGATGTGAAATGGTCACGCGATCTGATCGTCGCCAAAATCATTTTGAACGCGCTCCAAACAATGGACCCGCAAGTACCCGCTCCAGACGATTCTCTGAAGGGCATTACCGTCGAGTAACCCAACGCCAAGGGGTCTCGCTTTACAACTTGTTCAGCGGGGCGATGGGGTGCAGTTGGGCATCAGCGTCTACATTTGTGATGAGCGAAGGGCGTACGGGCCTGAGTACTTTGAAGGGACACTTGTGAGTAACGAGCGCGAGATCATGACATGGGAAATCTTTGGACAGGCCTCACGTGCCTTGGCCCAGATGGTGGCCGAAGATGGTTATGACCCCGACATGATTTTGTCGATTGCTCGCGGTGGGCTTTTAATTGGTGGAGCACTTGGTTATTCGCTTGCTGTCAAGAACGTGTACACGATGAATGTGGAGTTCTATACCGGAGTTGATGAACGTCTTGAAGTACCGCGCATTCTTCCGCCGGCGCCAGACTTCGTTGATCTCGGTGATGCAAAAATTTTGATTGCTGATGATGTGGCTGACACTGGACACACCTTGCGCAGTGTGCAGAAGTTTTGCGAAGGCAAAGTAGGCGAAGTACGCACGGCGGTTCTGTATGAAAAGTCGCATTCGGTAGTACAGACCGATTACGCCTGGAAGAAGACTGACTTATGGATCAACTTCCCGTGGAGCGACAAAGATCCGTTCATTCAACGTGATGGGCACGTCAAAGACGCCTGAGTTCTGTTGATCGTTTTTAGTGATCAGCGACCTGGTGCACTGGCGCAATAACTATTGTCGTACACAGTTGTTGCATCATCAGTGACTTCGACGCCTTGCGCAGAGTAAATCGGCTGCAAAATGTCGTACAACTTCTGCACCTTTGCGTCATCAAATGAGCAATAGGTTCCATCAGGACTATTCGCCCCAATCTTCAATTCGTCAAGCAAATTGAGCCCAAAGGTATTGAGTTCAGGACTCAATCTCCAGAATCCGTCATAGGTGTTGTTGATCGCAATCATCGCATCGGTGACTGGCGTTGGATTTTTGTAGTAATCGACCCAGGCTTGAGCCAATTTGGGAATAAATAGCTTAAGACATTCATCTAATTCAACGGCATGGCTTTTCAACATCGTGATTGACGATGGGTAGTTGTCATAACCGAGTTGATCGACAGTAAAGAATGACACATCGGCAGGCGCGCCATCTTTCCAAGGAATGTCATTTTCGTATTTGTAAATCTCATTGGTCGCAAAACCCTGCTGTAGTAATTTGCCCGATGCCGCTACCCACGCGGCATCTGAGCCGTTGTAGCTGGGATCACTTTGATCGGCGGTGATGTAGCCCTTCTCGATGAAATAGTCGATATAGGCAAGACCTGGGAAGTGAATGAAACTTGCGCCGGTCGTCGCAAGGTCTTCCGGTTTCTGTATGTCAAACTGTGCAGGATCCCACATCACCATGATCGGATCTTTATCAAGAGTTTTGGCGACTGCTACGAGTGGAATAGCCGCTGAATCTTTAATGATGTCGGCGACTCCAATGAATGCCATGTCGGCTTTGCCATTGACGAGAACTGCGCTGTTTTGCATGTCGAAGTTCTTCGCCAAGATTTCAACTTCTTGTAAGCCGCCAACTGCGTATGCCGCCTGCACAGGTCCGGAGTACGACATTGAATCTTTGCTGGCGGTGCCATTGGCGCCAATGAGTTGGTACACGCCGCCATGTTCGAGTTCGGGGAACCAGTCCGTTTGGATTGTCAACTTGCTGGGGCATGGTCCGGTGGTATCTGATGAACCTTGGGAAGAGTCATCTGAGCCGCAAGCGACGATCATTGACGACATGCCAATAATTGAAATTGTTGTGGCGAATGTTCGAATTTTCATGTATTCCCTTTGAGCGGTCGGTGAATTTTAAAGGACGACGGACGAATAGCCAAGTTGGAGTCATGCCAATTTCTGATGGCCCGTGACGTGATCCAACCGATAACAATGAACATCGCTATGCCAAATAGTGAAGCAGTAATAGTTCCGGCAAACATTTCTGGGCGTTGAATTGCTTGTTGCTGGCGGGTGCGAATGTAATACCCAATGCCCTTTTCGCCCTTTGCGAAGAAGAAATCGGCAACTACCGAGCCGATGACCGCGCTTCCAGATGCGATACGAATTCCAGTCATCAGCGATGGCAATGCACTCGGGAGTTCTAGTTTGATCAAACGGGTCCAGCGACTTGCTTGATTCAGCGTGAACAGATCGTGAAACGCTCGATCGGTTGACTGAAGTCCGAAGAGCATGTTCGTCATGACGGGGAATATTGCTACCAACACGGTGACAACAAGACGTACACCGAGTTCTTCGCCAAAGAGTTCGGTCAGTAGCGGAGTGATGGCCAAAATCGGGACTGTTTGCAAAATGACGGCATACGGAAAAAGTGATTTTTCAATTCCCTTTGAAAGATTCATGAGTGTCGCCACGAATACTCCGAGTACTACAGCGATTAGGAGTCCGAGCAAAGTGACCTTGACCGTGGGCCACATGTATCCCAGGATCGGGCGCAACCCGTTGACCTTGTCATTGAAAGGTAAAAAACCGTCAGTAACAATCTCGTGAGGATATGGGAGAGCATTTCGCCGTTGAACTGGATTGTCGTAATGAAGCTTGGCGTAGGCATACCAAATCGAAAGAAAAACAATGAACGTGATGAATGGTAAAACGACAGTTGAGATGCGTCGGTTTTGCGAAATCCGCGAGAAAAGATTCATGTGTGAGCCAACTTCAGGTCATGGCTAATTCGACCGCATAATTGAGCGAATTCGGCACTGTAGCGAATGTCGGGCACGCGGGGGAATGGGAAGTCAATTTTATGTTCAGAAGTAAATCGGCCAGGTTGCGATGACATCACAATGACGCGAGTCGATAAGAAAACGGCTTCTTGAATGCTGTGAGTAATGAAGAGCCCAGCAAATTTCTCTTGCAAAAAGATGTTGAGTAACTCATCATTCAAATGTTCGCGAGTCATTTCGTCAAGCGCCCCGAATGGCTCGTCAAAAAGAAAAACTTGCGGCTGAGAAACTAATGACCTTGCCAGGGAGCAACGCATTTTCATTCCACCCGATAACTGGTGAGGAAACTTCGTGACATGGTCGTTCAGCTTGACGAGGTCGATCGCGTTCTGCGCAGATTCTTGCCGTCGTTCTTTAGGAACACCTTGAAGTTCGGCGTTGAGTTCAACATTTTTGCGAACGTTACGCCATGGCAATAAAACCGAATCTTGGAAGACATAGCCAAGGTGTTTGCTATCAACGTTGCAACTTCCAGATGTCGGTTGTTGCAAGCCTGAGATAATTCTCAGCAAAGTACTTTTGCCACAACCGGACGGGCCAACAACGGTCACGAACTCGCCACGCTCAATCGAGAGGTCGACACCGTCAATGGCTCGTGTGCCATCGGGGAAAGTCATCGTTATATCGCGCATGCTCAAAGCCGTCATGTTTGATTCCACAAGTTGTTTGCTTCAAGCACTCTCTTGAGAGTGATGGATTGATCAGTCATTAATCCATCGACCCCGAGGTTGATGAGACGTTGCATGTCATGTGCTTCGTCGATCGTCCACACATGAATTGGCTTTCCAGCAGAATGGGCGCTTCGCACTGTCCGTGATGTCACGACTGGAATCGGTCCTTGGCGCGTAGGAACTTGGAAACAAGATGGTTCGCTCGCAACGTTGCCGGCAATCCAGCGGACCACTTCAATAGGGCTAGCACTCGTACACACTTGGTTGCCAAGAGCAGCACGAAATTGCGAGATCCGTTTGTGACTGAACGAGCCGATGCACACTCTGGGCAGAGCATTAGATTTTTTGAGCGCGTCAATTAATGGTTCAACAGTCGGGTCACTTTTCGAGTCAATGTTGAGGAAGGCTTCTGGGAATTCTTCGAGTAGTTCAGACAACAACGGGATGGGCTCTTTGCCATCAACGCGTGCTCGTGAAACTTCCTGCCAGGTCATTTCGTTGATGAGACCTTTGGTGTGACACGTACGAAATAGATCGTTGTCATGGAAGGCCACCAGATGTCCATCTCGCGTGAGTTGGACATCGGTTTCGAGATACCGATAACCAAGTTCACAGGCATGACGAAAAGCTGGAATCGTGTTTTCCGGGAGTTGATCAGTGCCACCACGATGAGCAAAAGCAATGAACTGGCCATTGGCATGAGGTGCCAAATACGGATGCTCGTGGGAAGGTCGCGCGGTCACTACTTCAGTATCCCGTATTTCAGATCAAGTCATGGGACGATTTTGCTAAATCACAGAAATTCGCCGTGTGATAACGAGCACTATTGCCGGGCACTTAAATAGTGCGGCCAGCGTCCTTCCAGTACTCGTCTTTGAGAAGGCGCTTGTACAACTTGCCCGTTGGGTGCCTTGGCAGTTCAACCCTGAAGTCAATGGACCGCGGACATTTCACATCAGCGAGCTGAGACTTGCAATAGGCGATGAGTTCTTTTTCGAGAGCCTTGGCCTCATCGTCGTTGGCTGGCATCGTGACCGGTTGGACGACGGCCTTGACTTCTTCGCCGAAATCTTCGTTAGGGACACCAAATACTGCAACGTCGATGATCTTCGGATGGGTGACCAAGGCGTTTTCTGCCTCTTGCGGATAAATATTCACTCCACCCGAGATGATCATGTAGGCCTTGCGGTCGGTGAGATACAAGAAACTGTCAGCATCGAGGTAGCCCACATCGCCCAAAGTGCTCCAACCTTTGGGGTGGCGCGAACTCTTGGTCTTTTCGGCGTCGTTGTGGTATTCAAAAGTTCCGCCGCCCTCAAAGAAAATGGTTCCACTTTCAAAGGCCGGGACTTCTTGACCGTCATCGCCACAAATATGAATGGTGCAACCGATGCCCACCCCGACAGTACCTTCGTGGGCCATCCACATATTGCTGTCACAATAAACAAAGCCGTTTCCTTCGGTGCCGGCGTAATACTCGTGAATGATGCGACCAAACCATTCGATCATTTGCTTCTTCACCGGAATAGGGCAAGGTGCAGCGGCGTGAATGACAGCCTGCAATGACGAGACGTCGTATTTGGTGCGAATGTCGGCATCGAGTTTGAGGAGTCGAACAAACATCGTCGGTACAACTTGACTATGGGTGACTTGGTTCTGTTGAACCGCAGCCAAGTACTGCTCGGGATCGAAGTGTTCCATCACGACAGCGGTACAACCCATACTTTGAGCAGCCATAGTGAAACGCAACGGCGCGGCGTGGTACATCGGGGCAGGCGATAGGTACACGCTTTCTGGGGTGAAACCAAAGAGCATGGTCAGAGTTGGCGCAACCGTTGTGGGTGTTCCGTCTAAGGGGAGATTGGGGAATTCTTTAGTGACACCTTTGGGTAGGCCCGTTGTGCCAGATGAGTACAGCATGTCAATGCCGGCGATGCGGTTTTCGAGCGGAGCATCTGTTTGTTGGGCGACGGCGTCTTCATAACTTTCATAACCAGGAATCACTCCGTCAAGCATGAGTCGCATCGCAACATCGGGTGTTCCCTCAATGATCTCGGCCGCTTGGTCTGCTTTGTACTTAGAGGTAATGAATGCTTTTGCCTCGCAGTCATTCAAAATGTAGGTGAGTTCTTTGCTAGTGAGTCGTGATGAGGCAGCCGTGTACACGAGTCCGGCGAATTGGCATCCCCAGAGCACTTCAAGGTAGCGATCGTGGTTTTCCATGCACAAAGCCACATGATCGCCTGGCTGCAGGCCGGCGGCTCTGAATAGTTGCGATAGGCGATTCGCCGCGGCGTTGAGTTGGGCAAAAGTCTGGGTATAGCCAGATTGAGGAACGACGAGCGCGAGTTTGTCGGGGTTCGATGCGGCGTGGATTCCGATATGCATGTTGAGAACAGTAGTGCGATTACCCTTGTAGAGATGGAGTCGTCTGATCAAGGTTCGCGATGGGCCAAGAGCCGATTCGCCGAACTCGTGCAAGCCGGTGGCGACGTCCCGCTTGATGAAATGGCTTTTTTGATTTCTGCCACCCTGCTTGGTGCTCATCCGTCAGAAATCATCGAACAAATGTCCCGACTTGATGAATTGGCAGCGGCCGTTCCTTCTCCCACATTTGCCGGTATTGCACAGTTTCTCTTTACGGGTCCCGATGCATTTATCGGGAATCGAGCCGAGTACTACGACCCGGAAAATTCGTTGTTGCCACGAGTGCTCGATCGGCACGCTGGAATACCGATTTCGTTGTCGGTCATCATGATGGAAGTCGGCCGTCGTCTTGGCGTGCCAATCGTCGGCGTCGGAATGCCGGGTCATTTTCTGGTCGGTTTAGCTCAAACGACTGGAGATATTCCGCAGGCCTTTGCTGACCCTTTCCACGAAGGCCAGATACTTGATGCTGATGGGTGTCAGGAACTTTTTCATCAGCTGGCAGGGGTTCATCAGACTTTCCTGACCGGATTTTTGGCTCCGGTGCATCCGATGGCCATCGTCGAACGCATGTTGAACAATTTGAAAGCGGTGTATCAGTCACGTTCTGAGCATGAACGTTTGCACGACATCATGACTCTGCGTTCGTATTTCCCTGGCCTCGGCAAAAGCGAGCATCAGGAGTTCTTGCGCCTCATGGCCCCGTTCAATTGAGTCCCGAAATGAAATGTGAAGTGCGACCGATGCCGATCCTGCGGGAAATATTCACTAAGTTGCCGAGTAGTACTTTTGTCATTAATTAATTTGTGATGACTTAAATGGATCAAACAAGGGGTTTGCGATGAGCACAGCAACAGCAATTTTGACCGCCGACGAGCAGCGAGTTTCCGATTTGGTTTCTGAACTCTTGTCTGAGTTTCCGCCCAAATCAACCGACCCCGTCACCTTTCTCGGTGCGCAGTTTGACAAGGGTCTGGCGTGGGTGCATTTTGAAGAAGGTTTTGGCGGACTTGGTCTGAACCCAAAATTGCAACGGGTCATCAACGAACGCATTTATCCCGAAGGCGCACCGAACCCAGTTGCCCGTAACCCAATTGGTCATGGCATGTGTGGCCCAACCGTTGCAATGTGGGGAACGCCAGAGCAAAAGAAACGTTATTTGCGGCCGCTGTTCACTGGTGAAGAAGTGTGGTGCCAGTTGTTCTCTGAGCCTGGTTCGGGCTCAGACTTTGCCGGCTTGTCAGCCAAGGGTGTACGTGATGGCGATGAATGGATTGCTAATGGTCAAAAAGTTTGGACGACGCTGGCGCATTTGTCGCGTTGGGGACTCTTGATCGTTCGAACCGATTCGGAAGCCGTCAAGCATGCGGGTATGACTGCATTCGTCGTTGACATGCAAGCTCCTGGAGTCGAGATACGTCCGCTGTATCAGATCACCGGTGAAGCAGAATTCAATGAGGTGTATTTCACTGACGTTCGCATCCCCGCAAGTGAAATGTTGGGCAATGTCGGAGACGGTTGGCGCGTTTCGTTGACGACGCTCATGAATGAGCGCGTGTCAATTGGGGGCGCAATTCCCGCTAAGGGTTCGGGAGCGATTCGTGATGCGGTCAAGGTGTGGAATGGCTTGTCGGCTGATCAACGCGATCCAGCTACTCGTGATGAACTGATGAAGTTGTGGGTTCGTGCTGAACTACTTCGCCTGACGAATATTCGTGCGTCACAAAATCGCAAAATGGGCGATCCGGGTCCTGAAGGTTCAATCGCCAAGTTGGCGATGGCCGAATTACATAAGGACATCTACTCGTTTGCGGTGTCGATGATGGGGGCCGACGGAATGTTGTTCCCAAGTGGCTACCAAATGATTCGACCAGAGCACGCAATGGGCTTAGAGAATCCGCAGAAGGCATTCTTGCGCAGTCGCGCGAATTCCATTGAGGGTGGAACGAGCGAAGTAATGCGCAACATCTTGGGAGAACGAGTTCTTGGTCTTCCTGGTGATGTTCGTGTCGACCGTGACATGGCGTGGAGCAAAGTTCCTCGCAACTAATTAATTAGCGACCAGTTTGCAGCAAGATTCCAACAAACATTGCTCCAAGTGAGGTCAATAATCCGAGCGCACCACCGAGCGCCAGGGCCAACTTAGTTTTTCCAACCGAATGGATGAACGCGAACATCGCAGTTGCCATGGAGAGCAAAACGTGCACGAACATTGTGACTTGATAGTCAGTAGACATGTCGCCAACTTTGATATCGAGAATGTTCCACATGCCAGTGACAACGACTACGGCAAAGGCTGGCCAGGCGACGCGAGCGAATGCATTGGCGGCAACTTTGAGAGATTCAGGCGCGGCCTGTCGCAACTTGGGAACTAAGCCACCTAAAACGATTTGCCCTCCAACCCAAACTGATGCTGCGAGCACATGCAAGAAGAGTCGAATGGAGTCGGCAGTAGGGGAAAGCATGTTTGTAGATTGTCACAAACTGGCGAGAACTGCACTGGCGGCTAACGCGCGGTCGTCGACTTGAGGTCGCTTTGCTAGCGAACCGCCCGACATCGCAGTGACGGCAGTTTCGATTGCGGTTTGCAAATCACGCAGGTTGCGCGGCGGTGGGAAGTATTCGTCTTCTTCGGTGTAACGCACCTCTTCAACTCCATTGATTGGTGCCAAACGAGCGATGACTGCGTCAACGAGTTCTTCTGGGGCCGATGCACCTGCGGTAACTCCGACAATTCCGTGAAGATCTGCTGGCAATTCGTTTGCGGTGTTAATGCGAAAAACTCGTTCGCAGCCAGCTTCACGTGCAAGCCGTTCCAGCGCTCGAGTATTTGACGAGTTGGCCGATCCGATGACGATGATCGCGTCACATCGCGGAGCCATTGACATGAGCGCCGACTGTCGATTGGTTGTGGCGAAACACAGGTCGCTACGACCAGGAGTCCACACTTGAGGAAATCGTTCTTTAACGCGGACTGCTACTTCGGCCCAATCGCGATGCGACAAAGTTGTCTGGGCAAGAAGTGCAACTGGTCCGTCGAACGCGGGGAGCGCGTCGACTTCGTTGATTGATTCAACACGTGAAATTGAATTGGGTGCAACAGCCATGGTGCCGACCGCTTCTTCGTGTCCTTCATGCCCGACGTACACGATGCGAAAGCCTTTACCGGATCGGACCTTGACTTCGTGGTGCACCTTAGTAACAAGTGGACACACTGAGTCGACAACAACTGAACCTCGAGCTCGCGCAGCTTCAACAACTTCAGGAGCCGAACCGTGGGCCGACAACATGATGGGACAACCCAAAGGAACTTCGTTGATGTCATCGACAAAAATGACTCCGAGTTGTTCAAAGCGTTCAACGACCAACTTGTTGTGAACGATTTCGTGATAGCAGTACACCGGTGCATCAAAACTGCGCACCATCCACGCCAAGGCTTTGATCGCCATCTCAACACCTGCGCAAAACCCTCGTGGGGCCGCGAGTAGGACGCGATCGACGTTCATGACTGTGAGGCTAATGCTCGAACGGTCGCATTGAGAGAATGTACCTATATGACGCAGGTAGCCTGTGAAATATGTCCGTCAAGCAATCTGCGCCAGTTGTGGTCGCTATCACGCCAGATTCTCCGGCGTTTAAGTTTGGATTGCAGCCTGGCGATGAGGTGATTCGTTTGAACGGAATGGTTCCGCGCGACATCATTGAATGGCGTCTGATGGCCGACGAAGCCGAAGTTGAGATTGATTTTGTGCGCGGTGGTCTCGAAATGCAGACAACTGTCGTAAAAAATGCTGGCGAAACTTTGGGAGCCGAAGTTGCCAGTGCCTTGTTTGATCGAGTTCGCACCTGTGATAACCACTGCGCTTTCTGCTTTATCTACCAGTTGCCTCCCGGTATGCGTAAGAGTTTGTATCTCAAAGATGATGACTACCGCTTGAGTTTTCTGTATGGCAACTTCACAACGTTGACGCGTTTCACCGAAGCCGATCTTGAGCGGGTGATCACTGAGGGTCTTTCACCATTGAACGTCAGTATTCATGCCACCGACCCAGCGATTAGAAGTGAGATGTTGCGCAACCCTCGCGGTGGTATGAGTCTTCGCTGGTTGACTCAGCTTCTCAAACACGACATCACAGTGAACGGACAGATCGTTGTATGTCCAGGCGTGAACGATGGATCAATTCTTGAAGACTCGATGATTGGCATTCTCGATCGTTACGCCGACTTGCATCATGTGGCGTTGGTTCCTTTAGGAATTAGTCGTTACAACAACGAGCCCTCAATGCGGGCACACACTCAAGAAGAAGCGCGACGAGTTGTTGACTTGGTGCACCATTGGCAAGAGATCTTTTTGACTCATGTTGGTCACCGCATGGTGTTCGCTGCCGATGAGTATTACTTGATGGCAGGAGTTCCGTTTCCTCCCGGCGAACATTATGAAGGTTTTGGTTTGCACGAAGACGGCATCGGAATGGCGCGAACATTCGAATGGGAATTTGATGGACGACTTGAAGTCCCGACCGGACCGCAAAGTGGATTCTTCGCTGCTGTTGATGGAGCACCAGCCGAGGGCTATCGCGCTCCTCGTAATCCGGCTGGCGACACTGGCCTTCGTGGCTGTGGGGGATCGAGCGATTCTGGTTCGGCAATGATTTCTCTCACTCCGCGTCGAAATGCCCCAATTGGTGTCGTAACCGCTCCCTATGGAGCCCAAGTTCTCGCTCCGATGCTCGCCCGATGCGGACGTTCTGATGTGCGTCTCGTCACGGTCGAAAATGATTTCTTTGGTGGAAATACTGCGGTGACTGGCCTCATGGTGGGCAAAGACATCGCTCGGGCTCTGGAAAACGAGCCTGAAGGTCACCGTTATTTGCTTCCCGACGTGTGTTTATCGGAAGGTCGTTTCCTTGACGGCTTAACCACGGCAGACTTACCGCGTCCGGTTGAGGTCATCCCGACCGACGGAATTGCCTTGCGGCGAGCATTGGAAATAGCCAAATGAGTGAAGAAATAGAAATTCAACTTCCAGTAGCTGTCATCGTCGGTCGTCCCAATGTCGGTAAGAGCACCCTTTTTAACCGGGTCATTGGTGAGCAAGCGGCAATTGTTGAGGACCGTCCAGGCGTCACTCGCGACCGAAAAGAACTTGAAGCGAATTGGCTCGGCCATCGATTCATGCTTGTCGATACTGGTGGTTGGATGCCGGGCGGTTCGGAACTTGATGCCAAAGTGAGCCGTCAAGTTGAAGCTGCTGTTCGTAACGCCGATTTAGTGATTTTTGTTGTTGATGGTTCGGTGGGCGCGACTGATGATGACGAACTCATGGCGGGCTGGCTGCGTAAGTCGGCCGCAAGTGTGATGTTGGTTGTGAACAAGGCCGACAATGATCGTCGTGAAGCTGATCGTTGGGATTTCTTGTCGCTCGGTTTGGGTGACCCGTATCCAGTGAGCGCATTGCATGGTCGACGCGCTGGCGACCTGCTCGATGAAGTCATCGTCCGCATGCCGACATCTCCATTGAGCGAGGAATATATTCCGAACTATGGACTCGACCAAGAGATCGTTCCTGTGGGTGAACAAAAGCCCCCGAGAGTTGCGCTTGTGGGTCGACCAAATGTTGGTAAGAGCACACTGTTCAATCGTCTAGTCGGTGAAGACCGAGCAGTCGTTCATGACATGCCAGGTACGACTCGTGACTCGATTGACACTTTGGTAGAAACCGAAGACGGGCCAGTTGTGTTCGTTGATACTGCTGGTATGCGCCGCCGTTCGCGCATCGATGATTCTGCTGAGTACTACTCGCTGGTGCGTGCGTTGCGCGCCGTCGATGGATCCGATATCGCCCTCTTTGTGATCGATGCAACTCAAGGAATTACGGCCCAAGATCAACGACTTGCTGAACGAATTGACGCTGCAGGCTGCCCGATTGTGATCATGTTGAATAAGTGGGAATTGATTGATGACGCTGAAGAGCGCGAGCGCATCGATCTTGAAGTTAAGCGCAAGTTGTACTTCGTTGATGATGCCCCAGTTCTGAAGGTGTCGGCGCTGACTGGTAAGGGTGTGCATAAATTGCGCCCGGTCTTGCAAGAAGCGATTTTGCAATATCACCGTCGAATCCCCACACGTGATGTGAACCGAGTGATTGCCGATGCTCAGCAACGTCAAGCCGCCGGTGGTGGAGCACGAGTGATGTACGCATTACAAGGAGCCACCGACCCGCCGACCTTTACGTTATTCGTCAATCGTGAACTTCCACATACTTACTTGCGTTACCTTGAGCGAAGTATTCGTGAAGCCTTTAACTTTGGCTCAACCCCTTTGAAGTTGCGAGTGCGTAAGCGGGCCGACTGATTGCTATGCCTTTTTGCGAAGATTGTGCGAAGTATTGGGCGCCAAGCGCTATGTCAACAGACGGAACATGTCCGACCTGTCAACGTGTACTTGAATCTCCACAGATTTCCAGCACGGTTCCGACTCATCGCAGAGTGACTGCAGAAAATATAAATTTGCGTCGATTGGCCAATGGACTTGCGGACGACGATGAAGCCAAAGCCCCATGGCATTTCAAGCTCTTAGTTGTTGCCCTGTGTGTCTATTTGGGATGGCGCGTCGTACAGATTTTTATGTGAGTTGTGTCTAGTGTTGGCTGATGAGCAATATCCCGCCACCGCCAGGTGCACCTGGCTATCAACCTGCCCAGAACGGTCCCAATCTGATTATTGGCCCGCAGTACTACGTGCAGATTCCCGGCATGCATGGACAGGCGTTCACGTACGAGCGATTAAGTGCCATGGCGATTCAAGGCGTTGTGAAGCCAGAGTCGTTGGTGCAAGTAGTTGGTGAGCCGTATTGGTCGCCGGCCTCGGCGGTGCCAGGGGTGTTTAGTGAGAAGAGTTACATCGCGGCAATGCTGTTGGCCTGGTTTTTGGGAGTCTTTGGGGTTGATCGCTTTTACTTGGGTTACACCGGGCTTGGGCTCGCCAAATTGTTCACTCTTGGCGGGTTCGGTATTTGGGCATTCATCGACTTCATTTTGATTGCCCTACGAAAAGTCCCGGATCGACAAGGTAAACCGCTTTCCTGATTTGCGCAATGGCGACGCTAGGCTCGCTTGCACATAACTCGGGCTGTGGCGCAGCTTGGTAGCGCGCTTGACTGGGGGTCAAGAGGTCGCAGGTTCAAATCCTGTCAGCCCGACACAATGACGGCAGGCTCCGGTAACGGAGCCTGCCGTGTTATTTTTTGAGTCTTCTTCGCGAGTCGATTGTCAGCTGTGTAAAGCCTGCTCGCAAGGGTTGTGGCTACTACCTTTGTGACATGGCTAGTTCTGCACATCACTCGCGTACCTTGTCCGAATCGGCGTCAAAGGCCTTGCTGCGTGATGCCGGAGTTCCGATGGCTGATGAGCGTGAGGTTGCGACGGCCGAGCTTGCCGCCCAGGCTGCTTCCGAGATTGGTTTTCCAGTAGTCGCCAAATTGTGTGGTGACGCTATTGCGCACAAGACCGAACGAGGTTTGGTGCGACTGAAATTGGCGTCGGCTCAAGCAGTGCATGAAGCGGCTACCGATCTGCTCGCTGCGGCTCGTCCTGACGATGGACCGGTGACTGTTTTGATCGCTCCGATGGTGCAAGGAAATCGTGAATTGATTGCTGGTGTTGTTCGTGATCCGCAGTTTGGAGCGAGCGTCATGCTGGGCATTGGCGGAATTTTGGCTGAAGCAATTGCCGACGTTGTGTTTCGGCCGGCACCAGTTGATCGAGTGACTGCTCATGAGATGATCGCCGATTTGGCAACGCAAAAACTTCTCGGTGAATTCCGTGGTGAAGCTGCCGTTGATCGTGAAAAATTAGTTGATGTTTTGGTCGGTCTTGGCAAGTTGGCGAGTGAGCGATCTGACATCGCAAGCATTGACGTCAATCCATTGATTGTTCGAGCCGATGGGGTTCCGATCGCCGTTGATGCACTCGTCGAAATTGGCGAACCTGACACGTCAATAGCGACTGCTCGCCAGCGTCCAACTGATGCGCAATTCGGTGCACTCTTTGAACCAAAAGGTGTTGTCGTCACTGGAGCCTCGACTCATCCAGGAAAGTTTGGCTTCGTGTCCCTGCACAATATTTTGGCGGGTGGTTACACCGGCGGAGTTTACGGCACCAATTTGCAAGGTGAAAATGTTTTAGGTATTCAGACGGTGGCTGATATCGAGCAACTTCCCAATGATGCTATTGATTTGGTTTTCGTGTGCACGCCGGCATCCGCGAACCCGGCACTTCTGCGGGCCTGTGCGGCCAAGGGAGTCAAGGCGGCATTTCTCACGTCGGCTGGATACGGAGAAGCCGGCGAAGAGGGAAAGAAAGCCGAACAAGAACTGATTGCTCTCGCCGATGAGCTTGGCATCTTGTTAGCTGGACCGAATGGTCAAGGTGTAGTGAGTACGCCCGCCAACTTGTGTGCACAAATCGTTGCGCCGTATCCGCCAGCGGGAAAGATTGGCGTAGCGAGTCAAAGCGGCAACTTTGTTTCAAGTTTCTTGAACTGGTCACGTTCATCTGGCGTCGGAATCAGTCGTGCTGTGTCGGCTGGTAACGCAGCGGCCGTAACCGTTGCCGACTATTTGGACTATTACGCCGATGATGATGCGACCGCAGTGGGCCTTGCCTACGTTGAGGGTATTGCTGACGGGCGTACGTTAATGACCCGTTTAGCATCGGTTGCTCAACGCAAACCTTTGGTTTTGGTCAAAGGCGGGGCGACCGAAGGTGGCGCTCAGGCGGCTGCGTCGCATACGGGTGCATTAGCAGCCAATGACAAAGTGTTCGATGGCTTTTGTCGAGCTGCCGGAATCACTCGTGCTGAAACCGTTGAAGAGGCTTTTGAAGCTGCAGCAACATTTGCTACTCAACCGTTACCAAAAGGTCCGAACGTTGTCGTCATGACAACAGCCGGAGGTTGGGGAGTGGTGACTTCAGATGCCATCACCCGCGACGGTCAATTGAAGTTAATGGAGCTTCCAGGTGATTTGTTGGCTCAGATTGATACCAAGCTTCCACCTCGATGGAGTAAGGGCAATCCGGTCGACTGTGCTGGTGGCGAAACGCGTGACACTATTCCTGAGGTCCTTGAGATGATTGCCTTGCACCCAGATGTGCACGCGGTGATTTACCTCGGAATCGGAATTCAATCAAACCAAGCACGGTTATTGCGCGAAGGCGGTTTTTATCCTGATCACGGCATTGATCGCATCGTCGCGTACCACGAACGTCAAGATCAGCGTTTTGCAGAAGCGGCCGACGAGTTGTCGAAGCGAACTGGGAAACCAATTTTAACTGCGACTGAATTGGCAGTGGCCGACCCCGAAAATCCAGGACCAGCAACGGTTCGTGCAACCGGACGTCTGTGTTACCCATCAGGGAATCGTGCAGTCACAGCTCTTGGTCATTTGTATCGCGCTGCAGCGTTTAATGCTCGCCGAGGAAAGTGATGAAACGATGACGCAGTCACAGGCTCGCGTCACGAGACGCTCGCGACCATCGAATAATCCCGTAGCCAGTTTGATCTTCTTGGCTATCGTGCCGTCAATTATTCTTGGGGGTCTGTGGCAGTTCGCAAATTCGCATGATCACAGTGAGCCACCTGCTCTAGACCTCGTAGCGACGACAGCAGCGAACACTCCGCAAACTCCGGTTTTGTCGGCTCGCCGTACACCTGGTGTATTGGCTCGCGAAACCTCGTCAATTGCTTTTGAACAGGCATTGCGTCCTTTGGGTGGCTCTGTACTTGCTGGTTCGTGTGCTGCAGTTTCTGTCGATGGCGTTTTGATGTTGTCAGACGGAATTGATACTCCGGTGACACCGGCCAGCACCTTGAAATTTTTGGTTGCTGCAACAGCGCTTGATTCATTGGGTGCAGACTTCACCTATTCGACCGAAGTTAAAGCGGAGATTAACGCCGGAGTTGTCGGATCAATTTATTTAGTCGGCGGGGGAGACCCGTTGTTGGCTTCGTCGTGGTATCCCGATGATCTGACGTTGTCCAAATATTCACAACAACCGGCGACATCACTTGAAGCGCTTGCTGACTCAGTTGTTGCTGCTGGCGTCACTCAAATTACTGGCAACGTTGTTGGGGATGCCTCTCACTACGACGCTGAGTTATATCCACCTTCGTGGCCGATCGGATTTCGGGCGATTCAAGGCGGACCTATTTCTGGTTTGTTGGTCAATGATGGAGCGGTACTCGGTGCATCAATGAAAGCAACTAATCCTGCGATGGGTGCGGCTCAAGAGTTTTATCGCTTGTTGCAAGAACGGGGTGTGACGATTGTAGGTGCCCCGGCATCTGGAGTAACGCCGGTGGGCTTGGCGACGGTTGCCGCAGTCCAATCTGCGCCCCTCATTGACATCATCGGTGAGATGTTGCAAAACAGCGATAACAACACTGCAGAAATGCTATTGAAAGAAATCGGTTTTCAATTAAGCGGAGCCGGAACGCGCGCGGCCGGCGATTCTGCCGTGATGGCCAAATTGAGTTCGTGGGGCGTGCCTCTAGAAGGAGTCGCGTTGAGCGATGGTTCGGGATTATCGGGTGACAACAAGGTGACATGCGCAGCATTTTTGGCGGTTCTTGAACGTTATAAAGATACTGATCCATTAGTTTCCAAATTGGCGATTGCGGGAACGTCGGGAACATTGTCAAAGTTTTTTGTCGGGACAACTTTGCAAGGCCGACTTTTTGGAAAGACTGGAAGCCTCAGTGGAGTGAAAGCACTGGTTGGCTTTGTGCCAGTTGAAGGTGGATCAACGATTCGTTTCGCGTTGTTACTTGAATCTCCAGGTGTTGACGACGACAAGGTTTTTAAACCACTTTGGGAAGGCGTGTTGACGCAAGCGCTCGGTACGTATCCGCAAGGACCATCTCCTGAAGCAGTTGCGCCGTTGCCTGCGACGCCAAACGGCTCGTAACAGAGCTTTATTCTGTGGACGATTATCGTTTACCGATGTTTCCATTGGGGACTCCATTGATTCCGGGTTCCTTGTTGCCGCTGCAAATTTTCGAACCGAGATATCAACAGATGATGTCTGATGTTCTGGCGAACAGTGATCCCGAGTTTGGTGTGGTCCTCATCGAACGCGGTCACGAGGTGGGTGGAGGAGATATTCGTTCGATGGCTGGAACAGTGGCGCGGATCATTGAGACGCAGGTGGCTGCTGATGGACGGCGGGTGGTTCTTGCCCTCGGTATTCGGCGATTGCGCGTTCATGAATGGTTGCCCGACGCTGCGTACCCCATTGCTTTGGTCAAGGATTGGCCAGACAACTTGTCTGTCGGAATTGAATCTGCAGAAGTAAGTCGCCTTTTTGACATGGTCGTAGAGGTCAGTTCATTGTTTGAAAAATTGGGCGGTCCGCTACTTCGCTTGGCAGATATAGAAATCTCAACCGATGCGAGTTTTGCGTCTTTTCAATTGGTTGCTCTCGCTCCAATTGGCCCAGCCGATCGTCAACGTTTATTGGTTTGCGAAGATCCCGCAAGCCGCTTGGAATTGTTGGAGTTGGCCTTGAGCGATGTTGAAGCTGCCTGCCGATTCCGTCTACAAGGTGAGTGATGGCCGAGAAATGGCGCTCGAGAAACGGGCGTTAAGGTGGGGTTTGCCCGTTATGGTGCTAGAAACTAGGCATGACTGAAGAGACGTCACGGACAAGTCGATCGTCGGTTCGTCGTGAATCGGCAGGCGTCGGCGACGTGATAGACCTCGTCAAGGAATACGCCAAACAAGAAACTCTGGGTCCTCTCAAGGGGGCTGGTCGTTGGTTGGCACTCGGATCGGCTGGGGCGACGTGTATTGGCCTCGGTCTCGTCTTAGTTCTTCTCGGAATCCTGCGACTTTTGCAAACCGAACTTCACGCCTTTGATGGCGGGTTCTCGTGGGTCCCGTATGTGATCGTTCTCGCCTTGTGTCTCGGACTGGCTTGGGTCGCTTTGTCGCGAGTTAAGAAGGCAACTCTTGGAAAGGAACCCAACTGATGGCCAATTCGAAGAAGGAATCGCGAATTTCCCGTGAGGACATCGAGTCAAAGTTGCGCACGCTTCAAGGAGACGTGCAAGGCAAAGTTGATGATCGACGCTCAACTCTGCTTGCTATCGCTGGCGGAGTCGGAATGGTTTTAGTTGTGGCCTTTTATCTGATGGGTCGTCGAAGTGGAAAGCGTCGTTCGACAGTTGTCGAGATTCGGCGCGTCTGAAGCAACGTCATGGCACTGATGTCGTACCTGCGGTCGCGCAGTGTCAAAGAAGGCCTTCTTGGCGGCCGCCGTTCGTGGTTTATCGTCGGCCTTTTTGTGTGGGGCTTTAAGCTCATCCGAAAAATGATGGTGCGGTCTCCGCAAGTAGTTTCAACCGAAGTCTTGCGACCCGGACAATCGGTTTCGGTTTCGGCCTTAGAGCCAAAAGCACGACGACGGAATCGTTGATCGTTCATGAAAGTTATTTTGCGCAACCCGCGCCGCGAAATTGAGATTGAAGGTCGTCGGCGCGTGCATTCCTTACTCGTTGAATTGGGTCTTCCGAGAGAATCACACTTAGTGATCAGGAACGGAACCTTGGTTCCTGGTGATGAAGAACTTGATAAAGACGATGTGATTGAAATCCGTCCGGTCATCTCCGGAGGTTTCTGACATGAAATGTCGTACTTGTCGCGGTCCAGCGATTATTGATTTACCTCGCCACAATGCCAATTTTTGCGCTGAGCATTTTTTGCAAATGTGCCGCCGTCAAGTTGAAAAAGCAATTCATGATCACGACATGCTGCAAAAGACTGACCGCGTGTTGGTGGCAGTTTCAGGCGGTAAAGATTCGCTGGCAGTCTGGGACATGTTGGTCGAACTTGGTTATCAGGCCGACGGTTTGTATATCGCTTTAGGTATCGGGGAATACAGCGAAGAGTCGCGTGAATACACCGAGCGGTTCGCGAGCGAACGAAACTTGAAGCTCACGGTTGTTTCATTACGCGATGACTATGGCTACGACATTCCAACGGCGACAAAAGTGACCGGCCGAGTTCCGTGTTCGGCATGTGGAATGAGTAAACGTCACCTGTTTGATAAGGCTGCTGTTGATGGGGGATATGACGTCGTCGTGACTGGACACAATCTTGATGACGAGGCTGCTGTTCTCTTTGGTAATGCTCTGCGTTGGGACATTGAATACTTGGCGCGACAACTTCCAGTTTTGCCGAGTCGCCATGGTTTTCCAAAAAAAGTCAAGCCTTTAATTCGCTTGACTGAACGTGAGATGGCGGCCTGGTGTGTCATTCGCGGAATTGATTACATCGTTGAAGAATGTCCAATGGCCGAGGGCAATCGCCATATTGGATACAAAGAAGCTCTCAATCTGCTCGAAGAAAAATCTCCTGGTACTAAATCTTCTTATTACTTAGGCTTTCTTGATCGCATGGCCCCGGTTTTGGCAACTATTGCTGCGACGGGTGCTGACAGCGTGACGCCATGTATTCAATGTGGGGCGCCAACTGGTGGTGAAGAAGGTTCAGTGTGTGCTTTTTGTCGACTAGTTGAACGCTCGGCCGCGCACGAACCAGTTTCGGTTGAATTAGTTCGAAAGAAATCACGGTCGCAAAAACGTGTGCAGGCGGAGGCCTCCAAAAAATGAGTTCCTTAACTTCTCCAACATTCGCTTACGGCGACAAAGTGCTATTGATTGACGGCAAGCAGCGCCGCTATCTGATCAACCTGACTGAGGGCTCTGAATTTCATAGTCATGCTGGGTACGTTTCGCACAGTGAAATTGCTGGTCAACCTGAAGGCTTTCGGGTTCAGTCGACAAAGGGTGCGCGGTATATCGCCTTACGACCGACGTTGGAAGATTTTGTTGTTGAGATGCCACGCGGGGCGCAAGTGATTTACCCCAAAGACTTGGCGCCGATTTGCATGCTGGCCGACATAGGCCCGGGAGTCAAAGTATTAGAAAGTGGTGTGGGTTCTGGAGCGCTGTCGATGACCATGCTGCGTTATGGCGCCGACATTGTTGGCTATGAGTTGCGTGAAGACTTTGCTAATCGTGCTGTCACCAATGTCCGTTCATTCTTGGGCGAAGAAGCCTTGTCGAGGTACCACGTGGAAGTTCGTGACTGTTACGAAGGCATTGACGCTCCAGATATTGATCGGGTTATTCTTGATTTGCCCGAACCCTGGCAGGTTGTCCCTCATGCGCAAAAGGTGATGCGACCCGGCGGAATTTTGTTGGCGTACACACCATCAATTACCCAAGCCGTGCAGACACGCGAAGCAATGGCGAACCCCATGTGGACTGGAACGCGTACTTTAGAAGTGTTGCATCGAGGTTGGTATATCGAAGGCCAGGCAGTTCGACCAGATCACCGAATGGTGGCTCACACTGGTTTCTTGACCACCGGACGTCTCTTAAGCGCTGATGCGCCAAAGCAGATTTAGGGTTCGATGAAAATGCATTCGCCGGGGCATTCCTCGGCGGATTCGATGACGCCGTCAAGCTCTCCATCGGCGATATTGGCGAGACCTTCAGCACCCTGTGCGTGGCCTTTAGCCGTTGCATAGACCGTGGCGCCTTCTTTGACATATGCCAAACCATCATCTAACAGAGTGAAAACATTGGGCGAGATTTCTTCGCAAAGTCCGTCGCCTGTGCATAGATCCTGATCAATCCAGACCTTCATGTTCGCTCGCTTGCTCCTCGGGTAACTTCGCGGTACCTAACCGCTGGTCTGAATACTTTACATGGGCAATAGCCCGAACACCGCTTTCTCGGTCACCCCAGTATGAACTTTTGTCGGAAAATATGCCCCTTGACCTGAGCACTTGTGAATTGCTGGGGAGAAATGATTGAGTTCTGACCTCGCCAAGACCAAAGTTGTCAAGGGGGTGTAACTTCGCAGGGGTAGGCACTGGTGGAAAGACGAGGGCATGAACGAGGACATTGACGCTCCCCGCTCAGATAGCGGAACGCTCAACGACGATCGAGCGACGTTAGAGGCTGAAATTGCGGCGTTACGACTGCGCTTGACTGGGGTGCAAGCTGATGTTCCGCTGCGAGTCCGTCAACTTGAAGAACGCCTGATGGAAATGAAGGGCCAACTAGCTCAAGAATCGGCCAAAAATGAAAAATTGAGTTACACCTTGCGCGAGGCTCGAGAAAATATCGTCTCTTTGCGTGATGAAGTCGACAAATTGTCGCAGCCTCCCTCTGCCTACGGCGTTGTCGTCGGCAAAAATGAAGATCAAACGATTGATGTGCTGACTAGTGGGCGCAAACTGCGCGTCAATGTGCATCCCGATATTGATATCGAGTTATTGCATCGTGGTTCAGAAGTTGTTTTGAATGAGAGTTTCAATGTTGTGACGGCACGCGAGTCTGAGGGTTCAGGAGACGTCGTCACAATTAAAGAAGTACTCGAAGACGGCATCCGCGCCATCGTCACGGGTCGCACTGACGACGAGATGGTCTGCGAATTGGCCGATGCGTTACGAGGAATGCATTTACGTAGCGGTGATACGGTTCGACGCGATAGTCGAACCAATTTACTGCTCGAGAAATTGCCCCGCCCAGAGGTCGAAGACTTGCTGCTCGAAGAAGTGCCCGACATTAGTTATGTCGACATTGGGGGTCTCGATTCCCAAATTGAGCAAATCGCCGATGCTGTTGAACTGCCGTTCTTGTATCACGACCTCTTCGCCGAACATCAACTACCTGCACCAAAAGGAATTTTGCTCTACGGGCCGCCTGGGTGCGGAAAGACTCTGATTGCAAAAGCTGTTGCCAATAGTTTGGCTAAAAAAGTAGCGGCTCGAACTGGCGACGATAAGGGTCGCAGTTATTTCATCAATATCAAGGGTCCAGAACTTCTCAATAAGTACGTCGGTGAGACTGAACGCCAAATTCGATTGGTTTTTCAAAGAGCCCGAGAAAAGAGTGAAGAGGGTTGGCCCGTGATCGTCTTCTTTGACGAGATGGATTCGATGTTCCGTACGCGTGGTACCGGGATTTCGTCCGACATGGAATCAACCATCGTTCCGCAACTGCTGGCTGAAATCGATGGTGTTGAAGGTTTGCGAAATGTCATCGTGATCGGTGCAACAAATCGTGAAGACTTGATTGATCCCGCGATCTTGCGCCCTGGACGACTTGATGTGAAGATCAAAATTGAGCGACCGACCGATCGCGCCGCGGTACAAATATTTAGTCGTTATTTGACCAGCGAAATTCCGATCGCTGAATCTGAAGTTGCTCAGCACGGAAGCCTTGAACTAGCCATCTCAGAAATGATTTCTCAAGCCGTGAGCAGGATGTATAGCGAGGATGAAATCAATCGTTTCCTCGAAGTGACGTACGCCAACGGAGATAAAGAGGTGATGTACTTCCGTGACTTTTCATCTGGCGCGATGATCGAGAACATTGTTCGCCGTGCCAAAAAGTTGGCCATTAAACGCGTCATTTCTGGTGGTCTTCGTGGCGTTTGTACGCAAGATCTTTTGGACTCAATCCGCCAAGAGTTCCGTGAGCACGAAGATCTTCCCAATACGACCAACCCTGACGACTGGGCCAAGATCTCAGGGAAGAAGGGCGAGCGCATTGTCTTCATTCGCACTTTGGTGAACGAAGGCAGCGATCGTTCTGTCGCTGGCGGACGAGCAATTGAACGAAGCGCAACTGGTCAGTATCTGTAATGACAGTTCACCTGAATGCGGTGATCTAGATGGCCATCGTCAAAGTTTCTGGAATTGAAACTGAATACGGAATTTTGGCTCGGGGAACCGACTCAAATCCGGTTCTGGCTTCATCGTTATTGATTAATGCGTACATTGAGTCGAACTCGAGCGACGTTCAACATGATGTTCCCGCGTGGAATTTTGATGATGAACAACCCGAAATTGATGCTCGAGGGTTTTCGCTTGAATCTGCAATGCCTCCGGAAGTTGAAATGCATCTCGTTAACGCAGTACTTACAAATGGCGCGCGTTATTACGTCGACCATGCTCATCCCGAAATATCAACTCCCGAATGTGCGAACGCTTGGGAGACGCTGATTTACGACTGTGCAGGAGAAGAAATCATTCGCCGTTCAATGGCGGCTGTGAACCGCACTTTGCCTTCAGGTGTTGAGATGCTTCTATATAAGAACAACAGCGATGGCAAAGGAAATAGTTATGGCTGTCACGAAAATTTTCTGGTTGCTCGAGATGTTCCATTTGGAAGAATCGTTTCGCAAATCACTCCGCATTTCGTCACCCGTCAGGTTTTCGCTGGGGCCGGCAAGGTCGGATCGGAAATGCTTGGAGTTTCCACTGAGCAGGTACCTTTCCAATTGAGCCAACGCGCTGACTTCTTTGAAGAAGAAGTTGGTCTTGAAACAACTTTGAAACGGCCCATTGTGAACACGCGCGACGAACCGCACTGTGATCCGCAGAAGTATCGACGCTTA
>Ga0194055_10000651_pt1 | contig 28151 bp, 21 predicted proteins | sample SepL449m_MetaG_FD_155482 | JGI IMG/M metagenome (GOLD analysis project Ga0194055, IMG submission 155482) | Anoxic zone freshwater microbial communities from boreal shield lake in IISD Experimental Lakes Area, Ontario, Canada - Sep2016-L442-9m | ecosystem: Environmental > Aquatic > Freshwater >... | reverse complement strand
GGCTTCCCCTCGTTCCCAGGCTTCCCCTCGTTCCCAGGCTTCCCCTCGTTCCCAGGCTCCAGCCTGGGAACGCCTTGCCTGGAGGCTCCTGCCTCCATATCCAGCAACAGCCGTGCAACGTTCACCAGCAACGATATAATTGCGATAATTGCGTACCCCCATTCACGCAGTGCATGGCGGGCCATTTACTTTGAGATCAAATGTTTCAACACAAGGGTCGCAGGAACGTGGCTCGCACTCGCTATCGCTTTTCGTCGGAGTTGAAGCCGTTTTTCATTACCAACACGGTGGTCGCATGGCTTGCCGCATTTTCGTATCCTCAACATGCGGAAATCCTCATCGAGAGTTGGCGATTCTTGCAAAACGACCGCGGGATTGTGATCATGGGATGGGTGATTATGGAGAACCACATCCATTGGATCGCCGCTGGTCCGGATTTGGGAAAACGCGTTGGCGAATTCAAATCTTATACGGCCAAATCGATTCTTCGATGCATGGAAAGGCGGGGTTACGAAACCCTGTTGCAGGAACTGAGTTTCTACAAGCTGAAACACAAGACGGGCCAACAGCATCAGTTCTGGCAGGAAGGTAGCCATCCCCAGGTGATTGAGTCGGATGAAGTTGCTTGGCAGAAGATTGAGTACATTCACAATAATCCGTTGAGGCGGGGATATGTCGATGATCCGACGCATTGGCGTTACTCAAGTGCCCGAAGTTATGCGGGCCAGCCAGGATTGTTGGACGTTTGCGTTGATTGGCGTTAGGTGGCATGGGTGAAGTCATGGTCGTTGTTGGGGAGGTTATGCAGGCGGAGCCTGCGATGCAGCTTGTTCCCAGGCAGGAGCCTGGGAACAAGAAACAAGAAACAAGCAACAGTGTCAGCTACCCCTCGTCCCCTCGTCCCCTCGTCCCCAGGCTCCAGCCTGGGGACGCCCTGCCTGGAGGCTCCTGCCTCCATATCCACCCTGCAAATCGGAAACCAATCAAACCTCGTCTCGCACTGTTGGTTCGCGAGGATTTGGCGTGCGAGTCCTTTCACGATTCGACCCGCATGTGGCATAATCACTTTACCGTTTTATTGCCGCATTGATCCAACTCACCAACACGACTTGTTTTCATGACAAAACTCCGAAACAACATCCATCAGTCGATTGTCGCGTGGTGCTATCAAGCCTGCGGAGATCTTTGGGATCTGGAGCGATTGTGCCACGTCACGACGGAATTGGGTTGCGACGCACTCGAAATTTTGCCTCCTTCGGAATGGGATACAATCCGCAAACACGGCTTAAAATGTGTTTTGACACCGAACGGAATGCCCGGCGCCCCCTTTGTCAAAGGCTTTAATAATCGCACTTACCATGCGCAGCTCGTCGAATGCATGTCTCAAGCCATTCGCGATACGGCTACGGCCAAGTTTCCTAACGTAATTGCATTTGTGGGTTACAAGTGGCGGGATGCAGAGAACCCCTCCAGCGGTGAGATATCACGCGACGAGTGCATCGAAAATTGCGTCGTGGGCCTGAAGCAAATTGTGGGCCTAGCTGAGAAACTGGAGGTTACGCTGTGCCTTGAGCACCTCAACACACGGGAGGGTACGCACCCGATGAAAGGCCATCCGGGTTATCAAGGCGACGATCTGGGGCTCGTCTCGGAAATCATCCGCCGTGTTTCGTCGGATCGACTGAAATTGTTATTTGACATTTACCACGTGCAAATCATGCATGGGGATGTGATCCGTCGGATGGAAGAAAACATCGATATCATTGGCCACGTGCACGTCGCCGGCAATCCTGGCCGCAAGGAACTGGATGATGACCAGGAGATTAACTTTCCGCCGATCCTGCGACGACTGCATGCGCTGGGTTACCAGGGTTACGTCGGTCAAGAATTCATCCCGACGCGGGACGCGTATGAAGGTCTGCGTCAAGCGGTGGAACTTTGTGACGTCTGATTGAAAGACGTCCAAGGTCGCAACCAACCGCTTTCGTCCGCGAATCCATCATTTATCGATCAGCACACGGGCGGCGGGTTGCAAGTGCTCTTCGTCCAGCTTGTCAACCGACCATAGCAGTCCACGCGTAATCAAGTCCAGGTAGCGATCGTCACCGACCGTTTCGTTGTTGTGACCAAGACTCGTCGCGAAGACGCGTGTGTTCTCGTTGTAGAGATTCGTCCAAGCGACAATGGCTTCGGCCGTGATATCTTTCCCTTCGTTGTTCTTATAAACCTGTTTGCCACGGATCAAGGGTGAAGCGGTTTCGATCAGTTTGCCCGCCGAGTTGTTGTACAGCTCCTCTTTGATGGTCGTCCATCCCGAGAGTCCTCGCAGGATCGAATGTTTGGAATCCACAAACGTCAATTCAATGGGAACTTGAGGACCATGCCTTGTCGATGCGACTCCTGTGAAATCAAACCAAGGAGTCGATTGCGGATAGCCTTCGCTGCGATAGGAATGCATTCCGCAATGGAGCAAGACGCCAGGCAATCCCTTGCGATGCGGAGCCAAGATGCGTCGGATGATAGCCGGATCCTTGACATCGGAGCAGCACTCGTCGTGCACGATCACATCAAAGCCGTCCGCCCACGACTCCTTTTCGTACACGGGATTCAGATGGGTCGTACCATTGTCCGGGTCAAAAGCGATTGTCCATTGGACATTGGCGCGCTTCGAGATCCCTTCGGTAATCAACTTTTGTTGCGTCGGGTAATCATGGCAACAGCCGCCGAGCACCAACAATGCCCGAATCGGTTCCCCAGTCTGCCCGTACGATCCAAGCAGGCAGAGAAAAGAAAGAGCGGCGAAGCATCGAGGCAACCCAAAAAAACGGGAGAGCTTTTGCATAGTGATCGAATCTCGAATGAAAGCACAAAAGAAAGATAGCCGAGAGGGATACGAAGGGAGGCATGCGCGTTATCCTTGAGTGTCGCTCAGGCAACGCTCTCGATTGTAACTCACGGAACAAACAGCGTGTCCTGGTCGAGGGGAAACAAAACCACATGAAATGCTTCGTGCGCGAACCCGCGAAACGAACGCACGATCGCCACATCCCAATTGAACGGCGATTGTTGTCCCTGAATCAATCCCCCATTCGGTTTTCCTCGCTTTGAATTACCAAGAGCAATGTCGGACAACTTTAGAACCATCGCGACGTTTTGGATGCCGGTAGAAGCGCAATTGGCTAAGCAGTTGGTTGAGGCCGAAGGAATTCCGTCGGTCCTTCAGGGGTACGAAACCGTTTCCAGCGATTGGTTACTGGGCAATGCCATCGGCGGAATACAGCTCCAGGTCCCCGAGCATCGGATGCAGCAAGCGATGTCCGCGCTTTCAGAAGCCGGCTCCTTTGGGAAACGGAGTTTGTTGGAACCCGCTATGCCCACCGATCACGAGCTGGAAACGGACGGCATCGATAACGACCAAGATCCAATCGAAGACGAACCCCTCACTCCGCAAACCGGACGCGAAGCACAAATCGATCGGTTCTACAAATCCTCGATTGTCAGCTGGGTCTTCTTCCCGTTCTCCATCTATTCCCTGTATGTATTCCTTCGCATTAAAATCGACGACCAGCCGATTAGCCCTGCCTATGAACACCGCTTGTGGATGGGCGCTTGGATGCAACTCCCCAGTTTGATTCTGGTTCTGTTGATTTTGCGTTTATGGCTGATTCAATTTTTCGGAGGCTGAAATGGCGACGGAAGAATAGGTTCTTTATCCTTCTTCAATGGCCTCACGAACGGCGCGAACGATCTCCGAACGATCTCCCAATTGGAGGGCCGCAGAGCCTAGGGGTACACGTAGCTCGCCAGCCAGTTTGATCGCAATATCGACAGCCCGAACCCCTTCAAATTGGTTCACCCGCCGCCCTGCAACGTAGATCGCGTCTCGGTCCAACGACGGATTGCTTTCAAAAGCATCCTGCAACTCGCTTATCCAGGCATCGGGAACACGATGCTGCCTGCAGTAATCAAGCGACCATATCTCCTCCCCGTCGCATAGATTGAGCATGGCGAGGGCTTGCGGGCGAGTCAACATTGCTACTTCCGTAGAGGGAATCGATGTGCGAAAGGGACGCATTCACTCGTCACCTCGGAATGTGGGTATCTCTGGGATTGCGCCCAGCGCGGAGGAACTCGTAACTGTTGTCGCTTGAACGCGATACCGAAATGGAAGGCCTTGGGTTATAACAAAACAACTACAGCCGGGTACAGTCGAAACGATGCACTCCTCCTTTGAAAATGATCCCTGCCATGAATGCTCCGACGTCCGATGCGACCAAGATTGCGTTTCAATATGTCTCTCGTATCGAGGATCTGATGGATCCCGCTGGCAATGTTTTGCTCAACATGAGCATTGAAGAAGCTACAGAACGCGTTCGTAGCGGGGATGCTCTACGTGTGGGTGAAATCGACGGTCAATTTGCCATTTGCGCCTACGAAGACAAAAAAGTCCGGATGGCCCGATCGATCGGACGACCAATGCGTTACTTCCTCGCGAAGAAAGCAGATGGCCCATGCTTGATTATCGCGCAGCAGATCCAGGACATCCGAAGCAAGCTCGTCGAGATGGGGATCGAAGACCAATTCCATCCTTCCTACACCCGAATGGTCCCGGCTCACTTCGTATTGGAATTGGAGCTCGTCGGCTGCCCAGACCCAAACCCTATTTATACGCGGTACTTCAGCCCGCAGAGAAATCGCTGGTCGACCGATTTGGATGAAATCGGAGCGGCATACATTGGCAAGCTGGCTGAAGAATGCGATCGCTGGCTGGACCGTATCGATCCGCGCGCACCCATTGGGGTTCTCTTTTCGGGTGGGATCGATAGCGGTGCTGTGTTGTTGGTTCTCCACTACTTGTTGCTCCGGCGGGGAGAATCCCCCGCGCGGCTGAAAGCCTTCACGCTAGGGGTCGAGGGACATTCTGGAGACTCGCAACAGGCAGCCGACTTTCTTCATGCATGTGGCCTTTCCATGCTGTTGGAACGAATCGACGTTTCCTCGTCTGCGATCAATTGGCGCGAAGCCGTTCGATGGATCGAAGACTACAAGCCCCTCGATGTCCAAAGCGCCAGCATGGCGATCGCCCTTTGCCGAGCCATACGGCATCGCTACCCCGATTGGAAGTATCTGGTTGACGGAGACGGCGGTGATGAAAATCTCAAGGACTACCCGATCGAAGACAATCCCGAATTGACGATTCGAAGTGTCCTCAACAACGTCATGCTTTACCAAGAAGGGTGGGGCGTCCATGCGATCAAGCACTCGCTCGTCTATAGCGGCGGCCAAAGCCGTGGCCATGTTCGAACGTTTTTCCCTGCTTCAAAAATGGGATTCGCTGGTTTCAGTCCGTTTGCTTTGGCAAACGTGATTGAGATCGCCGAAGGAATCCCGTTCATCGAACTAACCGATTGGCAACACGATCGTCTCTACCAGCTCAAAGGAGACATCGTTCGTCGAGGCGTACGAGCCGTCACCGGCCAGGAAATGCCCGTGTTCCCCAAAAGACGCTTTCAACATGGAGCCGTAGCACAAGACGCGTTTTCAAAACTCTTTCCGACCACAGAATCCGAGTATCGGCGCGAACTGACACTGCATTTTGCTTGATCCTCGCTGCCGGATTGCTGTCTACGGGATTCATCCCATCCCGTGCGAAAGTCGATGATTCTCCTCCACTAATTCTTGCCCGAGCAATGGGCAAGCGCCTCTGAAACTGGATATATTGTTTGCTTCAGCATCGGGGACTCGCGGTGGACAGGCGGACTGGTCGTCCTTGTTTTGAATGTTCAGATTTTCAACGCTCACAAGGCAATCAACATTATGTTTCGAAGAAAATTTCTTGCCGTAGGTGCAAGCCTTCCAATCGCCGCTCAAGCCTCTACGGAATGGTTTGGAAGGGCACATGCCGGTGATACCTTTATCAATGCGGACGAAGCCGGGCCGATCTTCCATCTTCAAGGAGAGTATCTGGGCGTAATCGATTCTTGGGGAGGCACCTGGGGTGCTCAATTGATTGCCACCGGTCCCAGCGACCTGCAAGTCCATTTGCTATCCGGTGGCTTGCCCGGAGATGGCTTCAAAGGAAAGGAACCCAGTAAATATTGCGGCGCCAAATTGTCAGGCAACCAAGCCGAGGGTGGGAATGAAGCATTTCACGTTCGTACGGATGGAACGGCAATAGTCATCACGGATACCGACGGAAAGAAGATTGGCGAACTGGCCAAGATTCTGCGCGAAAGCAAAACTCTAGGGATGGAACCTCCCAAAGATGCAACGCACCTTTTTGATCGGGACAACGCGGACCAGTTTGAGAATGGCAAATTGGTGGAAGGCAACTACTTGGGTGTGGGCTGCCGCAGCAAAGAAACATTTCAAGATCATCGACTGCACCTTGAGTTCCGCACTCCTTTCCAACCATCCGATAGCGGACAGGCACGCGGAAATAGCGGCGTCTATATTCAAGGGCGTTACGAACTGCAGGTTCTTGATTCGTTTGGACTGAGAGGTGAAAACAACGAATGCGGGGGTATCTATCAGATCGCTCCGCCTCGCATCAACATGTGTTATCCCCCGTTGTCTTGGCAGACTTACGACATTGATTTCACGGCGGCCAAATTCGACGCGGAAGGAAAAAAGACGAACGACGCGCGAGTCACGATTCGCCATAACGGAGTCCTGATTCATGATGATCTTGAACTTCCGAAAGCATCCCCAGGAGGAGTCTCGGAAGAAGTGAAAGACCCCGGTCCCTTGTACTTGCAAGATCACAGCAATCCCGTTGCATTTCGAAACATCTGGGTCGTTGCTAGCAAACCCGCCGAACTAGAGACTCGGCCTCGTGGACGTTTGGGCCGGACTGCTCCGGTCCAGTGATCGATTGAAACGTATTGCCAATTCATGGCGAACGGACAATCCATGTCGAGCGGAGGAGTGAACCTGCAAGGCCAAGTCACACTGCCTGCATTCGCTATTGCCCCCAGTTCCACCCATCGAGTATCAACCAGCAGGTGAGGCTCGATGGGTTTTTTCGTTGATAGGGCCTGCCGCGTTCCAACGGTCACGCAGGAAGGATTCCTCGACATGGTGCTAACGGAATGGATTTCGGATCGATTGGCGATGGCGCGTACTGCTTTCCAGTCAGCCTGTGCCGCCCAAACCCTGGCGCTGTTGGGTTTGATGATGCCCAGCTTTTCTACCGTTGTGGCTCAAACACCCGGAGGATCGCCGAACGCGAACAACGTCTCCCCGAGTGCGCTTCCGAGTACGATTCCGACTACCAACTCGCCCAGCAATCCGTCTGCCAACGATTCGAGCGTGGTGCCAGGACTTGCATCCAATCCAGGAACGGCACCAGCATCGGGAATTCCCTCCGTTCCCTCGATCGAAGGCACTCGGAGCACCGGCGGAAGCACTCTCCCCGGAGCCAAGGTCCAGCCCAAACTCGAATTGCCGAATACGAGCGGCCAATATTGGGTCGAATACGATATTCGCCCCTATGCCCAAGCATTAAAAAATGTGGATCGACCGCAACAAGCAATCATCGATTGGATTTTGCGAGAAACGGGGAGTGACGTTTGGTTCAATGAACCGATGGGAATTCTCTCGGCCGATCGATCCACGCTGCGCGTTTATCATAACGCAGGCATGCATCAAGTCGTCGCGCAGATCTACGAACGCTTTGTGAATGGCAACAACGATCCGCATGTCTATGGATTGCGATTGATCTCAATCAGTAATCCGAATTGGCGATCCAAAGCCGTTCCCCTCATGATCTCCACATCGACCAAAACCCCTGGCGCTCAAGCGTGGTTGATGTCAAAAGAAAATGCAGCAATCTTCTTTTCGCAACTTAGGCAACGCCAAGACGCTCGGGAAATCCAAGCCGCCGATCTCAATATGGTACATGGCCAATCGCAAACGTTGGAACAATTGAGAAGCCGAAACTATCTCAAGGAATACATACCCAATGCTTCTGCTCCGTGGCCCCCGATGACCCCCAGCTATGGAGAAATTCAGGAAGGTTACCGCATGGTATTCAGTCCACTTCTAAGCCTAGACGGGCGATCGATGGACCTGATGCTCAAATGCGATATCGATCAAGTCGAAAAGTTGAATACGGTTCCCATCAGCACGCCCAATCCGGCTGTTAACTTGCAAGTGGAAGTTCCTCAGTTTGTCTCATGGCGCATGAACGAACGATTCCGTTGGAGCACCGATCAAGTTCTCGTCCTTTCGTGCGGTATTGTGGCTGCTCCGACTGCCAACCTGGAAAATACCCTTCTGACCGGAGGTGCCCCGAATTTATTCGGTCTCAATCGCGTCCTCCCCAATTTGTCTTCGCAGCGCAACGATGCGCTATTGATCGTTGAATACAAAGGATCGGCGAACTCTCAATTGAATGCACCCGTGGCCGTTCGCCCAAACAGTGCTCCAATTCCTTCGGCAAATGGTCCGGCAGTTCCGGCGACCGCCAACGGATCGCTTGGAGTATCACGCGGTCGATACTAAAAAAATGTTATAGCAATGCCATGCCTCTTCAGTCCGAGTACGAGCCGAATGCCTATTGCGTAGCAAATCGGCTAGCACCAGAGGCTTATGCACGAACCAAGGCCGCGCGCCCATCGCTTACTCGGCAGGTTGAGATGATGACGGCGACCGTAGGATCTTACCAATGAACCCATTTGTTGCACGAAGTCGCCTATGGTTCATCGCATCCTGGGCGTTACTGAGTGTTTGGTATTTCTGCCATCTCATTTTGAGCGGGCATTGGCAGGATCCACCGCTGCCTCAAGGGGACGGCCCCGACTATGAATCGATTGCATTCAACTTGAGTCGTGGCAATGGTTATCAGTTTTCATGGAACGATGCCGATTGGCAACAACCTTATCGATCGTCACGGCTGGCGTCCGAATACACTCAATTTGAACGCGTCGACTGGCCGGGACCAACGGCATCACGTCCCCCTTGGCTGCCGACAAGCATCGCCCTTGTTTACCAATTCCTGCCGCGAGGTCCGATAGCCTTCGCGGCCATTCGATCCGTCTCTGCGTTGTGCATGGCACTTTCGGGAGCTATCGTCGTCTGGCTCGCTTTCCGCGTCATGCTTCGATTCAATGACCAAATGCCTTTGATGTCTTGGGCTCCCGAATTGGCAGCGGCCATCACCTTGGTCCTGGCACTGCTAGATCGAACGCTTCGCACCTACAACGAAGACTTTTTAACCGAACCTTGGGCACTACTTTGGGTGAGCTTATTCGCCGCGATAGCCATGGAAGGTCGCATCAATCAGTCTGCATGGAACTTCAACACCTGGTGGGATGTGGTCGTTATGGGAATCCTGATGGGATTCATGATCCTGACCCGGTCGATAGCAATCTTTTGGCTGCCGGGGATTGCGGGGCTACTCTGGCTAATAACCCGAGACCACTCCCGACGGCAACGGTGGTTCGCGATGGGGACCTTCGTCGTCATCGCGTTGCTGGTGGTTTCACCTTGGTGGATACGCAACGTCAGCGTCCTAAACGCATTCATGCCACTGGGAGGCCAAGGTGCGGCAAGTTTGCTGGGGGGATACTGCGACGAGGCGCTCGCAGACTACGGCAATTGGCACCCCGAACCCGAGAACCGTCTGCAAAAAGAGATCGACGGATTGACGCGCACTCGCGATTGGACGCAAGCCGAACGGGAGGTCGAACTGGCCCGCCGAGCGTCGGCCAAAACGAGGGAATGGATCGAACGGCATTGGCAAGATCTCCCCAAGTTGATGGTCGCAAGGGTCGTCACGCATTGGGGGCCATTCTCCGGTGCGAGTCTTTTATGGCGACTGGGGATACTGATCGGCGGCATGGCGCTGATTGCATTGCATCGGAGAGAAGCCCTCTGTTTGGTCGGTTTGCCACTATGGAGCACCTTGGTCGTGGCATTTCTGTACGAAACCGGTGGCCGTTTTTTGGTGCCGTTTTATGGGTTGCTCTACTTGGTTGCTGCGATCGGTGTCACTTTCTGTCTGGAACGACTATTCCGACAATTTTGTCCACAATCCCGCGGCAATCGATAGTAAGAAATTCCGTTTCGCAGTTAGACTGGGACGGATGTACAGAATCTACCAAGTTTAGGGCTCTCGTCCGGTCAGTTCTTGTTGGGTTCCGTCTCACAAAGCGTGCTCGATCATGGCGCCCGACCTCTCATTCGCTTTGATTTGGCCACTTTTGTGCTCGGTCATGCCGGCCTAATCACCGCCACGTCCCCCGCTTTGCGCTTTGAGCGCCCATCGCAGCAAAACTCCATGTTCGACGTAGCCTTCCTCCCCGAGGAAACTTCGCTCACATCGTTCACCACGAAACTTGCCGCTTCCGACCGAAGCGCTGTTTTCCAAAATTGCGCATGGTTACCCTTGTGGCAAGAAGGGCTTGGTGGCTTGGCCAAGCTGCGCGTTCTCGTCGCTCGTCGTGGCTCTGAAATTCTTGGGGTGATGTCCATGCTGGGACACCAAACTCCGTTTTCGAGCATGGCGTTCGAAATTCCGGGAGGATCGCCCGAGCGGATTCTTGGCTTGGGGATATTGGCATCTACCGACTACCGCGAATCGGTCGGTAAGGCGTTGGCGGACTTTCTTGTTTCCAAGAACCAGTCGAATTTCCAACTTCTTCATCACCCCGGGTTTGATCCCATCGATCCCGCAGTCGCCGCATTCGAAAATCGATTGATCGCGAATGGCTCGCTGGACTGGAAGCGAGACGCTCCCTCCTGCGATTGGCAACTTCAATTGCGACCTGGTCCAGACGGTGAACACCAATGGTCCCTCTGTCTACGCCAAGCTTCCTCAGCCGCACGAAATGCGTTTCGATTCGGTGACTTCGCATTCGATCCAAGCGATGGAGTCCCTACTCACACGTGGTCCAACCTGAAGACCCTTCTCCAACTGAATCCCGAAAGAGATGCCAATGCATTCAATTCCAGCAGGCAAATCGCGGATATAAGAATCCCATTGAAGGCCCTCGCAAAGACAACGATCGAAACCCCGGAAGGCTTGGAGAGACTCGAACAAACACTTGGTCAAACCAGGATCCAAGTTCCATTGTTGCTGCGACACGCGGTACCCTTCGCCGGGGCTATCGTTTTAACTCAGGGGCATACGATGTATGTTGGCCACATGGAATGTTTGGACGGTCATCCCGAGCAATCGCTCCTCTGGTTGCTTCATTGGGCAATCGTCCAAAGCGCAACACAATCGGGTATTCGATTACTTCGTTACTCACCTCAATTGGCCATGAAAGTGGCCGATTTCCGATGCGAAGCCCTTCCGAATCAGCGATTAACCATTCGAAAACCCCGTTTGGTGAATCGCGTCCAAAAAATCCTTGTCAATTCCACGCATCGCTTGTCATGGCGCCACCCCATCGCATCTTTATGGCCCACATCGGGCCCTCAACGACACCCATCTTCGTAGCGGACGAGCCCTGGAATCCCTGGGATTTTAGGGAGCCATAACGGGGATCACCGTTTGCTGCCGAAAATGCTCGACCTCGAGTTCTTCATACGCATCCATCCCGTCGGAGAGAGACACGAGGCTCTCCCGACGAAGCATCTGCAAGCCTGCTGGGGACGCGATCTCACACGCCAACGGCATGCGTTCCCGGTTCTTGCTCACTATGGAATTATGGTTTTCACCAAATCCTTCCTCGGCTGTTTCGAAGATCGGAGAATGCACCCGATGAATGCGTGTCGAAACCCGCGCGAAGACCAAATGGCGATCTTGTCGAAGACGCCAGAGTTGCTGCAATTCGTCGAGATCAACAGGATCGTAGGACGAGTGGACGAAGATCAATTCTCCTCGAGCTCGTCGGATGGCCTGTACTGCTGCTTTGCTCGGTCCCTGGCGACATTCGTTATGAAGCACTTCCACCTGCGGATACGCCCGTTTCAGTTCTTCCAGAACTTCCTCTGTCCCATCCACCGAACTGTCGTTGACCAATAGCAATTGCACATCGTGGCACAGGTCAGCAACCCAATCGAGCAATTGCTCGACACGCGACGCCAGGCTGGCTGCATGATTGCGGACCGGAGCGATGATACTGAGGGATCGCGGCAAGTTGTCGATCGAGTTCAAAGGCACAGTTCCCAATCAAGGAGGTAACAAGAAGGTATAACACCCAAGCGAAAAATCACATTTTCACGGAACGCATGGGTGAAGAAGGAACACTTCCGCCGCGGAGAGTCGTCGCATGGCTCGAACCAGTTAGCATTCGCAAACAGATCGAACCAACAGTACGGAAGCGTCGTTCCACCCAAACCTACTCGCCCTGACCACGCTATCTTTGCATTTCGATGCGGTCAGCGCGAGCCTCGAGAAATCAACTTTGTGTCGGCTGGATGCAGAGCCACAATGAGGAGCGAACCCTATGATTCGAAGATTTCGGTTGTAACGAATGCAAAGATCGGGACAAAAATTCCTGCGATCGACCGGAGAACGAATCACTCCGGTGGCGAATATTTCCAAAGTTGCGGGCTGAGGTAAGGAAAATTCGTGTTCGTATCCAGTCCGCTACGTTCCCGAGTTATGCGTCATGCCGATAACGCGAATGTGATTTGGCCACGGTCTTGTCAAGTTTTCCATCTGGGTAGTTTTGACCCTCAAGAAACTTTATGTCACATCCGCCCATTCGACCAACCCGATCGATTGTGCCTTTGATGCTGTACTCTCTCGATGCAGGCATCGTGGCTGGCCTACTCGCCGCCGTACAATCGCTTCATCCCACTCCGTCCGCCCATATTGCTTTGAGCGTCGCGTTCCTGGCCACGATTGTACTTTATCTGTCAGGGGAACTCTTCGGGATCTATCGCAGCAGCCATGGCAGAAGTGCGGATATCGAAGTTCTCTTGATCACGGCATCGTGGAGCGTAGCTTGGGTTGGAGCCTTGTTTCTAGGCGGCCGTTTCGGGCTGATCGCTTCCTTTATCAATCCCAACCTGCTCCTTTGGTTTCTGTTGTGCGGATTGACGCTTCTCCTCAATCATATGGGACTGCGAGCATGCTTCGAATGGTTGACCGAATCAGGACTTGGGGCGCGCCGAGCGGCGGTTCTTGGCAACAACGCGGTCGGACTACACGTTGCTCGCGACATGATTCACGATCGAGACGGAGGCATGAGACTCGTCGGCGTCTTTGCTGATGAAACGAGCGACTCCGCTGTTCTCGCGCAAGATGACGACCGACTCTACGCTGGTAACTTTGAAGAACTGCTTCAACAAATCCACAAACGACGCGTGAATACAGTCCTCATCGCGCTGCCCATGCATGCCGAATCACGCATTCAACGGGCGTTAGATGCGTTAGCGGACACCACGGCTTCGGTGTATCTCGTTCCCAACTTCAGCACCTATGAATCGTTGTACTCACGCTGGGCGCAGGTCGGCGGTCATACCGTCATCAGCGTTTTCGAGACCCCCATCTATGGTGTCGATGGATTGATGAAACGGGTCATCGATGTAGTTTTGAGCCTGATTGGACTGTTGCTAGCCGCCCCGATCATGCTGATCTGTGCCCTGCTGATCCGCGTCACTTCCCCTGGCCCAATTTTTTTCTTGCAGCGGCGTTATGGCTTGGACGGCAAAGAGTTCTTGGTTTGGAAGTTCCGAACCATGATGACATGTGATAACGGACCGGTTGTTAGGCAGGCGATCAAGAACGACCCACGCGTCACCTCCATAGGGAAAATTCTTCGACGCACTTCGCTCGACGAATTGCCCCAACTCTTCAATGTCCTGGCTGGCACGATGTCGTTGGTTGGGCCACGACCCTACGCGACAGCTCATAACGAACAATTCCGGACGTTAATCCGTGGATACATGCTCCGGCACAAGGTAAAGCCCGGGATCACTGGGCTGGCCCAAGTCCTGGGCAGCCGCCTAGAGACCGACACGGTCGAAAAGATGGTGGCTCGCATCCAGCTCGATCATCGCTACATCCGAGACTGGTCCCTTTGGTTGGATGTGAAGATTCTCTTAAAAACCATTCGCGTGGTACTTCGCCAAGACGCCCACTAGAAACGCGGCTTTGACAAGCTGTCCGTTCTCGCCGTCCGCATCGCCTAAACCCGGACCGACGGCGTCACGGCTCGAGGATTTAGATCGAAATCGCAATTGCAACAATTAGCCGATGGGCGTTAGCCCCGGTTTACCGAACGGCAACCGCCGCTAACGCAGTGCGGCTAATTTAAGCGACAGCCTAGTCAGTAAGGAACACTGCGATTCCTGCGGACCCCCTGCTTATCGACGACGTCCCGGAAACGCACATCGAGGGCTTTGACCGAAAAAGGAATCGGAAATTTCTTCGACCCCAAAGTCTTTTTTGGGGAAGCTGCTAAAATTCCGCCATGAAGTTGCCAGCTGGCAATGGGATCTGCTAGAAGCCTTTTTTGTTTTTCGGGATGGACTAGATATGCGCTGGGAAGGTCGTGAAGAATCACAAAATGTCGAAGATCGACGTGGATCGAGTTTGCCTGTCGCTGGAATCGCCGGCGGTGGTATCATTTTCCTGATTTTGTCGATCGTCATTTCTATGTTGCTTGGGGCGAATCCTAGGCAGTTGCTGGAACAAGTCGGGCAACAGCAGCAAGCAGCTCCGAGTTCCGCTCCAATCTCGGCCGAGAACGACAAAGACCTCGTACTCAAGAAATTCGTAAGTGTTGTACTCAAGGATAACGAGGACGTTTGGACCAGGCTATTCCGCGAACAGCTCAACGCTCGCTACGAAGACCCAAAGTTGGTGCTCTTTACCGGTGCTGTCCGTTCGGCTTGCGGTGAAGCGACCGCTGCCGTAGGTCCCTTCTACTGTCCCGGGGACAAAAATGTCTATCTGGACTTTGATTTCTTCCGCCAAATGAAGAACGAATTTGGAGCCTCTGGCGATTTTGCCATGGCGTACGTCATCGCGCACGAAGTCGGCCATCACGTTCAAAACCTTCTAGGACTCTCGATGAAGGTACAACGAATGCAAGCGCAAGCTAGCCAAGTCGAATCCAACCAACTAAGTGTCCGAGTGGAACTGCAAGCCGATTACTTGGCAGGCGTTTGGGCACACCACGCGCAGCAGACGAAACAAATCCTGGAACAGGGCGATATCGGCGAAGCGATCAACACCGCGAAGAAAATCGGCGATGACGTTCTTCAGAAGAAAGCGACCGGTCGCGTCCAAAGAGACTCCTTCACACACGGTAGCGCCGAAGCTCGAGCGTATTGGTTCACAGCAGGCCTCAAGAGCGGAGACCTACAGGGAATGATGAAGCTCTTCGAACTTCCCTTCACCCAACTCGATCCGAAGACGATGCAATAACTCTTTGGCTGCAACGACCGAAGTACGAGCAGAACCACGTTAAAAACGCGAGGGCCATCGACGACCAGTCGGTGGCTCTTTTCATGGATGAACGCCTCTTTGGAATGAAGGACTCTCTCCTTCGCAGAGCTCATGATTCGAAAAACGGAACTTCGATAGAGAAATCCACTCACGATCGCATTTCTAATTCGGAAGTTCTCTTGCGAGGACGAACGGGGTCCCACTTGCAGTATGCTGTATCCGATGGAGAGTCAGGTTTGTTTCTGCCATAGAAGAACTTGGTCCGTCCGAATTCGTCCGTTTCGAAAGCTGAAGCAGGATCATGTCGTCATTCGTTCAAAAACGTACTCATCTCTCGAGTGTTTGCTGGCCACAACTTGCGTTCCTGATTGGTTTCCTTTTTGCGATGCCAATTCACTTTGGGTTCGCCCAAGAGGAAACTTCCAATACCCCATCGTCTCGCACGGATAGGGTGGTTGCGTCCAATCGCTCGCTCCAGTGGGTGCCGCTCCAGTGCGATTACTACGAAGCGCATTTTGCATTGCGTAGTCAGTGGGACCGACTCTCGCAAAGTGAATGGTCCTCCCAACTGCAGTCGACAGAGATCTGGAGAAAGTTTCGAGACGCTCTCCTGGTCGAGTGGGGCGATCGCAAAGGAGAGCTACGACAAGTTCGCTCGACGCTCCAAAACCCAATTGTCAAAGATGTCATAGCTTTTGGGATCGATTTGTTATCCCAGGATGTATTCCTATTTGCGGACAATCATCTTTCCAAAACGATCGACCAGCTCACCATCATTCAGTCGAAGGCAAATCTCCTCGGCAGTGACCAAGTTTCGAATGAAACAAAAGCCGAGATCGTGTACGAATGGATCGACCAAATTGCTCCGAACGTTCAATTCCCGACGCTCGTTCTCGGTGCACGCTTCTCCGATGCCGAAAAAGCGACGGCTAAAGTGGACGAAATCGAAGGACTGATTCGACTTGGGCTGGGGAGGAACCCCGACCTACAGCCGGTGCTGCGAGCCCTGAAACGCATCGAAGACGCGAGAGGATCGCGGTTGCTGTGGAGCATCCAAGGCTCCATGTTGCCGTGGGATTCTTTTCCTACCAATGAGATTGTAGACCGTGAAGCGATGAACGATCTCAGAGAGGCTTTTGAAGATAAGCACCTATCACTATCGATCGGAACGTTGGATGGATTTTTTGTTGTGTTGATAAGCGGAGAATCCAATGTCAACGACCTCTTTGGACGCCAGGAGACTTTGATCGAACATCAAAACTTGGTCGAGGTTCGCAAGCATCTTCAGGACGACGTCTCCGCAGCATCTGCAGCGCATCCTCTTACCCATCTCAAGTTCATCTCCGACGAACTCGCACGATCGCAGCAAATGGCTTCCCTCGATGGGTTTTTTTCCAAGCTGGCAAAGACGGCTTTGCAACCCGCCATCGATTCTCTTGAAAAGAGTAGCGACCTACGCGAATGGTGGACGAGCGTTCATGATGACGCCCCATGGCTGGATTCTCAAATCGGCTCACATGTCCCGCACATGCGAGGAAGTACGACGTGGACATTCCTGAATGGCGATGGTTGGGAGACGCAAGGTCTCGATCGAACGCAAACCGTTGTGCTCGATGGATCACGACCTTTGGCTGGGTTGGACCGTCTGGGGGATCAGCCCCTGATCGCACTCAGCATTCGATTGGCAGATCATCCTGAGTATTTTGCGACAGCACGTCAGATCCTAAAGAGACTGAAGAATCGGTTGGAAGGTTTGTCCAAAGTCGATCCACGTGAAATTCCCGAACCACAAGTGCTGCGCTCGGTTCAAGTTGTCCTTCAGTCTTGGCCGATGCTCCGCGAACTGGCCGATATCTGGGAGGAGGACTTCCTCCCCTCTCTCAACGGAGAATACACCTTCGTCATGCATTTTGGGGGATTGGTATCCATGCAATGGCACCCTAACATCCCACCATCGAATCAACCATTGCCCATTCCGGAATTCGCTCTTGCCGCCGGCATTCGCGACGAATCGAAGTGGATGGCGGGAGCGCGCCGATTGAGAGATTGGATTCAGCAAACTCTGATTCAATTGCCAATGGATGGCGACACACGCGATTCCATTCTTGCTCAATTTCCTAAGCGTATTCCTCTCAGTTCGGCCAGCTACCAAACCTTTGGCATCCCGATCCCAGACACATGCCCCGCCCCCAAAAGCATGATGCCTCGAGTCACACTGGGCTCCGGCTGGGCTATTGCAAGTTATTCAGACGATCAAAGCAATACCATGAATCACGACGAGGCGCTGACGAAAGGATTGTTTGCAATCGATCCGAAACAACCACTCGCCTCGGCGGCGCTTATCGACTTGGGAGGCATCGTTGCCAACTTGCGCCCTTGGTTGAATTACGTCAACGAAGTTCGCGGGCAGCCTTTTCGCGTTCCACTGCAGTGGGCGCTGAATCAAACAGGACAAGCAATCGAAATCACATCCGAAAATCTGGTCGAGCTATGGGGAGTGTTCGAAGAACTTGGCGAACTGGCCAGCTCCAGCCAGATTGACGATCGGGGACAATGGCGATGGCGGTCCGTATATCGGCATTCACGTTCCGCACAATAGAAACACGACCATTGTCTCAATCCGATTGCCCATGGCGGTTCTCTATTCCAGCCAACCTGGCAAGGTTTCGGCGACGATTTGCCTAAGTGTCGTTTGTTCTTCTACCGACCAATGGTTCGATGGTGGTCCCGAGGACGGAGTCCCCAACTCGCGGCGTAAACGTCCACGCACCCGTTCCATGACTTCGCCAGGGAGCTTCTGAAATTCGGGTGTGTAAATGAGGTATGACAATCGCAACCGAAAGAGCCGATCTGTTAAATCCAGTTCACGGAGAGATCTGCCTTGCTGCGTGGTTGGACCACGCAGCGCAAACGTTTGAGCAAACGTACTCGTCCCTTCGACGGTGGCTGGGAGTGGTGGTTCATCGACAAAGGTGATGGCATCGACCAATGCGTTCGCTGCCGCTTCCAGTCGCCTCTCCGTGCTTTCAGTTCGGTATTCTCTCGGACGGCCCAAGGCCTCGTTCATGGCTTCGTCCATCGCGGTGGATTGAATGGCTTCGTAATTGGCGCGCGTGATTAGGTTGTGGACTCGCGTTTGATGTTCGAGGACCATTAACGCGACAATGTCGCTACTTGCGAGTGGGTGCAACCCTTTTGGAACGCGGGGGGGCAAGCCTCGCTGGTTAGCACCCTCGTCGAGATTCACTTTTTGAGGATCCTCGCGATCGATGGCGAAGATGTTTCCCAAATGACGCATGGATCCATGCGTGCCGGTTACGTACCACCCCCCCCAGCGCTTCGCCCAAGGGCTTCGGTAGTCGGTCGTATAACTACTCGATCCGGTACGAGGTCTACCGGCTCGATCCGCGTAGATCGATCGCACCAACAACCCGGGAACATTCTCCGTTCGCGTGGTGGCATGGCAGGAAAGGCATTGTCCCTTGTCGCGTACGATCGTCGGTTTCCAAGGTCCGAGCGATGGGTCGTTACGATCAATCTCCTCGGCGTTGGGATCTTCTAATCGGCTGTTGAGTGTGTAGAAGACCGCGCCCAAACGGACATCTGTCGCAGACAATTCCAGCGTATCGCTCCCAGGTACGTAGCCGACATACACGGAATCGTTGAAGTAGATTGCCCGTGGATTGGAGGGTGAGATCTTGTGAATCTGCAAACTTGTTTTCGAGAAGACGAGCACCTGGGACTCAACTGGGACATCGAGCGCGTGCAGCAAACTTGGAAGCAGTCCATACTTTGGATCACGTTCCAATAGAACCTCACCCGCTTCGATCCGCTTCTTCAACCGGGAGACCGCATCGTCGGATTCGGAGTTGCTATATCGAATCGGTGGTAATTCGAATCCATCTTCGGTACGACCCCATGGCGACATGAAACCGATAAGGAGCAACGATAATCCGACGATCCGTCTGCAATGCGCATTTCGGTAGAGCCAAGTCCAGCAGCATTGAATAGGGAATTGCATGGCAGTTATCCTTGCGTTGAGAGGTACCTCTATTTTCCGCATTCGGATTGGCCGAAACAAGTCAAATGGTGGCTGCGCAGGTGCGGTGAATCGCGCGTTGCGGGCCGAAGACCAGCTCTTCCTTCGGTTCAACCATTCATTCCGAAGATTCTTCTTGAGCCTGAGGCGCTAGCCGATAAACTGCAGGCATTAACGCGAACTGACTATCGCATTGATAAAAAAGACTCTCCGGTTTGTTCAACTTCAGGTTGACTTGCAATCGGCGTTGATTGAACGTTCATCCCGATACATTCTTCTTAGGCAACAGAAACACCCAAGCAACAGCCAAACAGATGCTCAATCCAAAGCTGGCCAATACGTCCGATGGGTAATGGGCACCCGACGTGATCCGCTGGAAGGATGCAAACAATGCCATGAGAAAGAATAATGGCTTGCCCTTCGGATAGACATACGAAAGAGCGATCGCCATCGCCACGGCAACCGCCGTGTGCCCCGATGGGAAACTTCTCAGCTCCTCGGTAAACCACGATTTGGTCAAGGGCTCGCCCCAGGTATCCCAACTGGTCTTGCCACCTTCAGCCATCACTTGATCAAACACGTGCGGCCGTGTGCGGGGGATGATGTACTTGAGCGCGTTCGACAAGATCCCACACAGGACCACAAAACTGGCGGCGTACAGAATCTTGCCACGGTTTTTTTCATCGATCCACCACAACGTCCCCAGAATCATGGCACACCCGAGAGAATGGGCAAAGACTTCGGTCAGCCCGATGAATCTTCGAAGATCGCCAGGAAGGTGAATATTGCGGATGCGGTGGGACAATTCGTAATCCCAGGGCAAGGCGATTGCGATCCCAATCAACGCTGCAGCCAACAGAAGCGTGGCAGAAATCAAAGAACGCTTGGTATTGCGATCGATCGAAACCACGAGCAACTCACCATGGCATAGGAGACGAGAAAACGGACCAACACATGGCCCGCAAAAACAGTCCTTCCGGGAGGCGAATGTAGCAACCCAACGCTAGTTTCGCTATGCGAATTCGTCTGTGGGGATACACTGCGACTTTGCATCGCGGTGACGGACTCGACGCTGAGGATGTGGTAGAATCCTGGATATCAGGAGGTTGCCCATGCATATGAAAACGTCTCGCGGAATTCTTTGGTTTTTCCTTGGCTGGATGGCCATGCTGGCTTTGCTGCCAAGTACCGTTCGTGCGCAAGGGCCCTTGTCCGCTGAAGCAGTCCAAGAAGCCATCGATCAATTCACCAGTTATTTTCGTAGAACGCAGAGTACGGGAAACAAGGGTGGGAAGAACGGATCCTGGCCCGGCCCCTACCATCAGCAGGGAACCGGTCTGAGCAGCCTGGTTGTTTTGGCATTGATAAGTTCCGGGCGAAAACCCAACGATCCAGAGGTTCGGCGCGCGATCGATTACATACGTAGCGAAGCACCGCAAATGGTCTACGAAACATCGCTGCAAACGATGGCCTTGTGCGCCGCAGATCCTGGGCGAGATCGCGAACTGATCGAGCGCAACGTGAAATGGCTAATCAAAGCGCAACAACGTTCCGATGGTGGTTGGGCCTACGATCAGAACCCAGGTCTATCCGATGAATCCAACTCGCAGTTCGCGGTCCTTGCCCTGTGGGAAGCCAGCAAGATCGGTATCGAATTGCCCGAAGAGCTCATCGCAAAGAGCCGCAAATACTGGCTCGATAAAATGAGCCCCGAAGGAACGTGGGGGTACCGCGGCGAGAAAGCACCGCGAGGGAGTATGACCTGCGCGGGGATCGCCTCCTTGGTCATCCTTGAAGATACTGCGGCAAGTCTCGATGCGTCCGTGGCCGGTGACAAGATTCAATGCTGCGGCGCTGGAAGCGGCGAACGTCCGTACGATCCACAGCTATCGCTCGATTGGTTAGCTAGGAATTTTAGCGTCAACGACAATCCCGGTTATGCGGAATGGTACATGTACTACATGTATGCACTAGAGAGAGTTGGGCGATTGACAGGACGCCGGTTCATCGGAGATCACGACTGGTATCGAGAAGGGGCCGAAGCGATTCTGCGGCGCCGGAATCAAATCGGTGGCAATATGCGGCCGACGGCCGCCGAAAGCGATGTCGCGGCGACGGCGATGGCACTACTGTTTCTGAGCAAAGGCAAACGCCAGGTGGTCATCGGACATTTGCAGCACAGCCCCGATCCGCGCAGTCGGGATTGGAATCGTCACCGGCGAAGTATCCAACATCTTACTGGTCATATCGAATCGGTATGGAAACGCGATCTGGCCTGGCAGTCACTTCGCCTGCAGCGCGCAACGCTCGCCGATTTGCTCGAAACCCCCATTCTGTTTATCAGTGGAAGCGAGGAATTTACGCTCGCACCCCAGCAACGCAAGCTCTTGAAAGAGTACGTCGACAACGGTGGCTTCATCTTCGCGGAAGCATGCAATGGAAATGGCTGCAAGGGAGAAGCGTTCGATCAATCGTTTCGTCGCGAGATGGAGTTGATCTTTGACAAGCCCCTTCAAAAACTTCCACCGACGCACCCCATTTGGTTTGCCGAAACGAAGGTCGATCCGAATACATTGCCCGAAGGCTTTTGGTTGTATGGCTTAGATGCCTGTTGCAAAACAAGTATTGTCTACAGTCCCAACAGTTTGTCCTGTCGATGGGAATTGTCAAAACCTTATGGGGCGAAACCCAAGTACCCAAAATCGGTTCAATCCGAACTCGACAATGCCGTGAAAATCGGATTGAACGTGGCCGCGTACGCGACGGGTCGCGAACTCAAAGACAAACTGGATTCAGTCCAAATCGTTCAAGCGGATTCCAATCGCCAATCACTGGAACGGGGTTCATTGACCATCCCCAAGATCCTGCACAGCGGCGGAGGAGACGAAACGCCTCGCTCCCTCAACAATTTGCTCGAGATGTATCGCCGCACCACTCAATCCCTCGTCGAACCTAAAATTCCAAAGCTCTCTGCCGCGAGTGAAGAACTTGATAAATATCCCGTTGCCTATATCCATGGGCGCAACAAATTCAGCTTCTCGGAGGCAGAGCAAAAAGGATTGCGACGCCACTTTGAGAATGGTGGGATGATCCTAGGAGATGCCATCTGTGGTTCCGAAGAATTCACTGCGTCCGTCAAGCAGGAATTCAGCAAACTCCTCCCAGACGCGGTTTGGAAAACCCTTCCCCCCGATCACCCGTTGCTGCTGAAGGATGGTCCGGGAGGTTTCGACTTGCGGAATGTATCCCTCATCGATCCCGAGGCGGGGGTGACCGACTTAAATGCGGCCAAGCGTGAAGGCCCTGCCGAGATCGATGCACTCGAGTGGAATCAACGGATCATCGTTCTTTTCTCGCCAAACGATCTGAGCTGCGCCATGGAGAGCAAGCACTCGCTGCAATGCCGTGGCTACGTTCGAGAAGACGCCTTCCGGATCGGTATCAACATGATTCTCTACTCTCTCCTTCAATGAAGATCCAAGCCGAAATCTGCATCGTTGTAGCCCCTACAATTGCTGCAATGCAAACACTTTCCAACGCTCCTGGCCAATTGCAAGTGAACGGCACATCGTCGGTTGCGGCGCTTATTGTCAGCAGCTAGTCTTTCAAGGTCAGCGGGTACCAAATTATCTGGCCCTCCGGTCCCACTCGCCGGGACCGGAATCCTGGTTTCGATCGGCTGACGGGACGCATTGTCCATTTTTTGCACCATGATTCTCACTCCACTGTGGCAGAATTCTTGACCGCTATGAGCATCGAATTCCAGTGCAATAACTGCCATCGATTGTTGAGCGTTCCAGACGGCACGGACGGAAAGGCTTGTATCTGCCCAGGATGCCATACGCGGCTGACGATTCCGATGCCTGAGACTGCTCCCGAAGTGGAAGTGCTCTCCGAGACACATTGCCCCAATTGCCAACACACTTTGATCTACGAACCGCAGTTGGAAGGAACGCGCGGGCTATGCAAAGCGTGCAATCATATTTTTACGATTACCCAAACGCCCATCGCTGCAGGCGCTGGACCGCATTTGTCCGACTCCTTCCCGTTTGAGTGCCCGCAATGCCACAAACTCTTTGAAGGAAAACGAGGCTTTGAAGGTCGCAAAGGGAAATGCGATCAATGCCATGCAGTGTTCATCATCGAACCGATCACTCCAAAACCGGTCGATGTCAAGCCGAGTGTACCCTCCTCGCCGACTCTTCCCGCCCGCACGAGGGAAACGTCGCATGATCTCAAAGCAACGCCATCACGCCCAAACCAAAACACAACCTCAACTCCAGTCGAATCGGCTGCTCGTTCGACGCCCCGCGCGAATCCATCGAGCCAGCCTACGCTCCCCCCCAAGCCTGTCCGCACGGATCCTACGGTTCGCCCAAACACTCCTCAGCACAAAAACAACTCATCTCCGTCCGCAACGAACCAGCCGCAATGGAAACCGGCTCCCGAGGTTTTTGAGGCGATTGAAGAAGTTGCACCCGACGCGGTCTGGCAAGACATCTCTGCGGCGCTGCCCCCTCGAAACGTTCGCGAAGATGCCATGGATTGGGAGGTCCCCACCAATCCCTATCATCCCAATGCATCAGGCACTTCCTCGGTCTCACGCAATCGTTACCCAGGCTTGTTCCAAAAAGCATTTGAGCTCGGCACGCGTGACCTGTTAAAGGGAACACTGATGATGTTCCTAGTCAACTTGGTTCTGAGCTTGTGTATGATCCCGATCGCACTCATCTTCGGAGGCTTTTTAGCCCTGTTCGGGGAAAGCCTCAGTATCCGAACATGGCCACCTTATGCAATGATCCTCTTCTTCGCGTTGATGATCATCCCCATGTTCGCCATCATGATTTACTTTCTCCCGGCGTTTTGGAATATTGCGCATCGATATGTCTATGGAAAGGAAGTCACCTTCACGATTGCGATCGAACGCAAGGATTTAGCGGGACGATTCCTTCCATGGATTCTCATTCAAGGAATCCTCACTGCCGCGGCTCTCTTTATTGAGGGAATGATTTTTACCCTGTTGATGTTCGGCGCCGCGGCGGTGAAGTCGCAGGCTATCCTTATCGCGGTACTATTCCTGCATGGCGTCGCAGCGGGACTGGTGACGTTGGTAGCGTCATCCCCACTTCTTTTGGCTCCCTACGCTTGGCTCGATGGAGCGGGCTTTATGGATTCGCTCCGCGAATCGGTACGTCTAACGACGCGCCATCCTTTTGTTTTCCTAGGATTGTCCGTGACTGCTTACCTGCTCGGGGTACTAATAACTCTCGTCACTTGTGGCATCGGAAACATCTTTATGATGTCCCTAATCCTCATGCTGCATGCAGCTTACTACAAGCTCACGAAAGCACATTACCGCAACCGCAATTGAGGCCTTCGCAACAAATCAGCGTTGCTTCTCGATGCGTTCTTCCTGTTCTTCCTCGTCTTCGTCTACAAAGCGAACCGCCCATTCGGGATAGGGCACATGACTTCCTTTCATCGCGTGCCACAGGACTCGATTGAGTTTATCTTCGGGAGCCCGATCGACCTGCTCGAAATTCATCTCCTCGGACCATTCCGCAAGTTGTTTGAGAAGTGGATCGAGCATGGCGACGGAACCAGGATTCAACTGATCGAGTGGGATCGTATTCCGAACAGCATCATACGGACGTGGGTCGAGTGAATCGGTAAAGGAATCAAACATAGGGGTGGCACTGGCGTCGAATTGATTCATCGGTGGCAAGCCAAGGATTTGCTCGATGGTCCGCAGAATACTCGTGGTGTTGTATTGGGTGCTCACCAACGCCTGACGTTTGGCGTACGGACTGATGCAGTAGGCTGTCGTACGGTAACCACTGACGTGATCCCATCCGGCTTGTGGATCATCTTCGATCGCGAAGATGGCCATCTTCGGCCAGAACTTGGAATGGCTGAGTCCTTCCACGATGCGTCCCATGGCAAGATCGCCATCGGCCATGCACGAAGCTGGGGTCGGACAGTTCTTCGAAGTGCCACTGGTGTGGTCATTCGGTAGGCAGACGATAGTCAGCTTCGGAAAGGATCCTTGCACTTCAAATTCGGCCAACTCCTTCAAGATGAAATCAGCTCGTACTTGATCGGGCACCGACATGTTCCAGCCGACATAACCCGTTGGAGAAAAATCCCGAATACTTTCAATCCCGGGAGTCGATTCAAAGATCACCAAATCTTCGACTCCTTTCCATGTCTTATAGCAACTCATGTAATCCACCGCACCTTTGCGTTGAGGATCGCGCCAGCGAACCACCGGCATCATGAATTCGCCGTAGTTGCGGATGCTCAAGCCATGCTTCACTGCGTTGTCCCATAGAAAACCAGCAGGGGAATACGCCAAAGCATCGATATCGCTTTCCTCCATCCCATCAGGATAGCTTCTCGGAAAACCTGCAAAGCTCTTCTCGACATAATCCGTCGCGATACCGGTAGTGCTCCATTGATGGCCGTCGGCGCTCAGAATCCCGCAGCAGTACGTATTGTCGAGCAACACAAACTCATCTACCAGTTTGTGTTGATTCGGGGTCACATCCCTACCGAAAATGCAGAGTTCACGATTTCCGTTGCCGCGATCGAGAGCTCCGAAAACCTGATCATAGGTACGATTCTCTTTGATGATGTAAACCACATGCTCGATCAAACTCGGTTCGCCAATCCGTTCCGGGATGGCATGGGGAATAGCATCGCTGCGCGGTGGCAATCGAGAAGCGAGGACCGCGTCTAACCGGAGATTCCGTTCCACCTGGTCCGAGAGCGCCGGCAAAGCTTCGTCTGCAGGTACATCGATGATGGAGACGCTTCCGGAGTACTGATGGGAGTTAAAACCACGTCCTGCTCCCTGCGCTTTGGGTTCGGTGGGAAGCCCCTTGATGTTGGCTACCCAAAGCGCATCGCTCTTTGGGTGGAGTGCTAGCGCGCCCGGAAACCAACCGACCGGCAAATAGCCTCGGATGGGATTCGCTTCACGATCGTCGGGATCGAATTCGATGATCGCGATGGCGTTCTGTGTTCCATTGGCCACATACAGCCGATTCCCACGATGATTGAAACAGACCGCATTCGGCGAAGCACCAAACAAATCGTGCGGAAGATGCTTAGTCCACAACGTGTCAATCACTTCTTTCGTTGCAAGTTCGATCACGCTTAACGTATCACTGGCAGCATTTGCGCAGACGACGTGACGGCGATCGGGCGATACAGCCAATCCGGATGGGTGCAATCCAACCAGAAGATGTTTTATAGAACCGTCCTTTAGATCGACGAGAGACACCGACCCCTCATTCGCGATAAAGCGAACGGGATCGACCCGGACGGTGGTTCCTTTCCCAGCGGGACCAACCAAATCTCCCGTCTCCGGTCGGCGGCCACCCCAATTGCTCACGATAGCTAGGTCTCCTACCACTCGCACATCGTAGGGTGCCACACCTACATCCATGGTCCGCAGGACTTCGCCGTTGGCACTATCGATTTCTAGCAAACGATTCGAGAGATTGCCGCATACATACAGCTTGGCCCCGTCCTCGGACAAAGCCAATCCGCTCGGAATCTCCTTGGAACGTTTCGGTGCATTTGCTGGAGGCAAGGCAATGGAAAAAGAGGGTTTGACGATCGTGCCTTGACTCACTTGAAAAACCTTCACCGATCCATTCACGTTGCTCAAGTACAACCATTGACCATCCGGCGAAAAGACGACGCCAGTGAAACTGGCAATCGCTCCGTTGTCCGGTTTGAGATTATTCCCTGCTGCCTGGTCGGGCGGTGTACTTTGTGAATCCGCGGGAAAATCGACCCGATCGAGAATTTCGGCGGTGCCGGCATCCATCACGAATAGCTTGCTTGTTTTACCCGAAGTGACGGCCAGTTTGCCGTCCGGCGATAGAGCGATGACTTGCGGCCTCATCCCGGGTAGATCGATCCATTTGCCGATGGGAGTCAAGCGTTGGTTGACTGGCGTGACAATGGAATCTGCAACCGATCCTCCGACCCACTCATGATCGCGATCGATTCCCTTGAAAGAGGGTTCCTGGCGTGGCGCTTCTTGACCGAACGCTGCACCGGAGATGCCAGACTCGATCACAAGATGACTGGTAAAGACCAGCAGAACGGAGATACGAATGCACGCAAGCATAGTGTTCCTCGAACTCTCTGTTGCCGTAGTTTGACGACACAGTGGTTTGACACGGAAGATGGAATCCGTCCGGTGTAAGTACGTTGTTGATTCTTGACCTTTCTCCCAAGTGTGCAACACGGGTATCGATGAATTTTCGATGACGCCTAGAAATCAGAAATCCTTCGCAAGTTCGACATCCTCCCATTTGTGAGGTAAAGTACAGGGGTGGTGACGATGGAATCGTCTTCCGATTTGGGAGTGGACTGTAGAAAGTACCTACTCGTATGCACTCTGAAGTCGCACAATTCTTGAGATACATGGCGGTCGAGCGCAATGCATCCGAACTGACCATCAAGTCGTATCGTGAGGACTTGATCGATCTGGCCGATTTTCTGACCGAGGATGGCCAGCGTCCGTTAGCGCCGAGGGATGTGACCCCTCAAGCATTGAGAGGCTATGTAACCGCCCTTCACGAAGCGGGATATGCCCGCACGAGCATCGCTCGTAAGCTGGCATCCCTGAGAAGTTTTTACCGTTTTGCACAACGGCAGCAGATGGTTGAAACCAATCCGGCCAAGCCCTTGCGAAACCCGCGTGCCAACCGCACTTTGCCTCATTTCCTAACGGCGACGGAG